>Ga0209415_10006924_pt1 | contig 19988 bp, 23 predicted proteins | sample PeaSoiSIISIP2007_FD_187696 | JGI IMG/M metagenome (GOLD analysis project Ga0209415, IMG submission 187696) | Peat soil microbial communities from Weissenstadt, Germany - SII-SIP-2007 (SPAdes) (version 2) | ecosystem: Environmental > Terrestrial > Soil > Wetlands > Peat | place: Germany... | reverse complement strand
GTGCCTAGCCCGCAATAGCATTTGGCGCGCGCCAAAACACAGCGTTGCCTCGCGCCAAACGCTCCTTCGCGCGGCCCGCGGGGTGGGTCACTTTTGGCAGCAAAACCGGGCAAATTCTCGCGAGTGCCGAAGGCGTGTCGCTCTGCGTGGCTTTGAGGAAGGCCCAGAGTTGGTCCTCGGCGATGAAATGTTCGGTGTCCGGGATATCGGATTGTTCCATTCCAGCACCCCATATTTGTGCTCACGCACCAGGAAATCCGCGACGTGCTCCTGAAAGGTAAGCTCCGGCGATTTCTTGCGCTTGGGCATGATTTTCAGTCCTTTGCCGCGTTCAGCCGCGCCCGGGCCAGTCGCACCGCTTCGTGGAGTTTGCGCTCCAGTTCCTTCCTTGGCAGCGCATCCGTCGAGTAGCTGGCCACATGGATGCCGCTCTTTTGAAGCTCGAGTAACGCGATGTGTTCCTCACTTTTGCCCGCGCAAAGGATCATGCCCAGAGGATCGGCCTCGTCCGGCTCGCAAGCATGCCGCTTGAGCCAGCCCAGATAGAGCTCCATCTGGCCTTTATCTGCCGCCTCGAACTTGCCGAGCTTCAGGTCAATCGCGATCAGGCGGCGGAGCTTGCGGTGATAGAACAGCAAGTCCAGGTAGTAATCGCGGTCGTCAATCTGCATGCGCTGCTGGCGGGCCACGAAACAGAACCCGACTCCCAGTTCGAGGATGAAGGCTTCCATCTCCCGCAGAATCGCAGCCTCCAAATCCTTCTCGCCGTACGTGTCTTTCAACCCTAGAAAATCGAGGATGTAGGGGTCGCGGAAGACCAGGTCGGGAGTGAGCTTGTCTTCCTCGCGCAATTGCTTGAGTTCCAGTGCCGCCAGTTCTTCCGGCTTCCGGGACAGCGCTGTGCGCTCGTAAAGCATCCCGCCGATCTTCTGCCGCAGCGTGCGCACGCTCCAACGCTCCACGCGGCACATCTCCGCGCAAAACTCGCGTTGCAGCGGCTTGTCCAGCGGAATCAGCTCGATGAAGTGGGTCCAGGTCAATTGTCGCATCAGTGATGCGACAATCTCCCGGTCGGGAAAGACCTCGGCGAACTGGATCATGCGTCGGAGGCTCTTTTAGCTAAATCCGCGCCCAAACTCTCGCTCCAATTGTGCACTCAGTGCGGACACTATCTGCGCACCGTAGTCCGCCCGCCTTTCCTTCAAGATGTCTTGCCGGATGCGCTTGCCCACGTGCCAGTACAAGGTTGTGAGCCCTGAGTCTACGGCCCGCGCCACGCCTTCGCGGGCCTGCAGGATCAGCTCCCGTAAGTCGGCCAGTAACGTGGTTGGCTTTTGGGCTGGCAAAGCGGCAGCGTCCGTTCGTCTTACTGATTTTCGCTGCCTCATGACGCCTGTCCCGCGGCGCACGCGCTTCGGACGGCGCCCGCTCGCTGCAAATCTTCCTCCTTCAGCCGCCGTTGGCCGGTGACGCATTCGTGAATCAGCGACTTGCGATACGCGGTGAGGATTTCGATTTGGGCTTCGATGCCGCCAGCAATCCGCTTAAGCTCGCTCAGCTTTGTGTCAAGGAAATCGCAAATTCCGTCCTGCTCGGTGAGTGGCGGAAGAGGGATCGGGAACAAACCGACCTTGGTAGAACTGGTGGATGCAAGGTTGGTGGTGCGCTCGCCAGTAGCCTCAAAGTAATCACGCCCATACTGGGACGCTGTTGCGTACGCCAGGAACACCGGGCGGAGTTTGTGCGGGAAACAGCGCAGGGCAAAGATGTGGTTTTGATGCAGACAGTTCGGAATCTGCCCGTTCCAGAGGTAGCCGCGCCCCAACTTGTCCAAGTCGCCGCCTTCGGTCATCAAAACGTCGCCGGCGAGATTATCGAGCTTCGGTTTGTTGAGGGAAAGCGCCATGACGATGCGCTAGATATTGTCGCAGGTTGCGCGTGTCAGTGCTGTGGGTACCCCCGCCGCTTCCGGCTCCGGTTCGCGCCATCGGGCTGGCATTCTGCCATCTCACGCTCATCCCATAAGGGTGGCGCATGCTTGGCGAGGGGTCGCGGCATTCGGACGTTGTCCCCCAAATGGCGTCCGAGTCTGGTTGCAACGCGCGCGGGCCAGAATCCTCTGACTAGTTTCCCCGGTAACTGCCCTCACTCCGGCAGCGCGAACAGGTACGTCGTCAGATTCTCCATGTCCTTCGTGGAAAGCTTCACCCGCGGCATGATCGACCCCGGCGAGAGCGTCTCCGGATCCGCAAAGTGTTCCTCCACCCAACTGCGGCTCCTCCGTTTCGACAGGCCGTTGAGCGGCGGTCCGACCTTCATCCCCACGCCGTTCACCAGGTGGCACGATCCGCAGTGATTCGCCTGGTAAACCAGCGCCCCCTCGGTCGCGAACTCCGGCGCGTTCCCCAGCGCCGTGGCGTTGTCCGGGTTGAGCTTCAGCAGGAACGCGGCCAGGGAATTCAACTGCGCGTCCGAGAGCTGAATCGGCGGCATCGACGACCCGGGACGCATCGCCGCCGGCCGTTTGAAGTGCTGGATCATCCAGGCGGCGTCCTTGTGGATAGAGGTCGAAGTCAGGTCCGGCCCGATCTTGGCTCCGCCCTCGCCGGTCGAATGGCAACTCACGCAGTTCTCCTCCCGGAAATACGCCACGCCGGCCATTTCCTCCGGCGAAAGCTGCATCCAGTCGGTGGGCGCCGAGTAGTCGATCTCCACCTCGCTCGCCTGCGGCGTCGTCATCACCGCTCTCGCCGTCAGCCCGGTCCACCCGATCGCCGCCAGCGCCACGAAAGTAGACGCCACCGTGCGCCGCGTTACCTTCACCATCTGCCCGCGGTCCAGAAACGGCGCCAGGATCAGCGCCAGCACCGCCATCCCCGGCAGCACTACGCTCCCCACAATCTCCAGCGGACCGCTGAACAGCTTCAAGGTCTGGAACAGGAACAGGAAATACCATTCCGGCCGCGGGATGTACGTAGTGTCCGTGGGGTCGGCCAATTGCTCCAGCGGCACCCGCACCACCACCGCCGTCGCGAACAGCACCGCGAACGCCGCGAAAATCGCGACCGTGTCCATGAATACCTGCCGCGGGTAGAACTGCTTGTTTGGCAACAGTTCGTCGCCCGGCGCCGGCGCCACCCCGTGCTTTCGCACCAAATAGACATGTACCGCGATCAGGAGCAGGGTAGCCGGCGGCAGTAGCAGCACGTGCATCCCGTAGAATCGCGCGAACGTGACCACTCCCACCGCACCCCCGCCGCCCAGCAGGCGGGTCAGGTACGGCCCCAGCACCGGCGCCTGCCCGGCGATCTGCGTAGTTACCACCGTCCCCCAGTACGCGCGGTTGTCCCACGGAAGCAGGTAGCCCGTCAGCCCGTACGCCAGGGTGAGCAGCAGCAGGACCACCCCTACCATCCATGTGGCTTCGCGCGGCTTCTTGTACGCGCCGTACAGGAAAACCTGCACCATGTGCAGCACCACCACCACGATCATCATGCTGGCGCCCCAGTGGTGCAGCCCGCGCATCAGCCGCCCGCCGGTCAGCTCCGTCAGGATGTAGCGCAAGCTGTTGTAGGCGTCGCCGGGAGTCGGCGCGTAGTTGAACGCCAGCAGCGCGCCGGTGAACGCCTGCACCAGGAAGAGGAACACCGCCACGCTCCCGAATACCTGGTGCCATCCGCTCGACGCCGGGATCTCTTCATACAGAAACTGCCGGACCGCGGTCTGAATCCCCGTGCGATGGTCCAGCCAGCCGGCGGCGCGCTCCCAGTGGCGTTTCATGCCTTCTGCTCCGATTTGTCGAGCGGCCCGATCAGCAGCCGGGTTCCCTGGATCTTGGTTTGGTACCGGTCGAGCGGCCGCGGCGCCGGTCCCGACACTACCTTCCCGTCCACCGCAAACACCGAGGAGTGACACGGGCAGAGAAACTCGTTCTTGTTCTCCTCCCAGTGATAGGCGCACCCCAGGTGGGTACACTGCGGCCCGAACGCCACCACCTGGTTATTCGCCTGTTTCACCACCCACGCGGTGCTCTTTTCGCTGAGAATCTTCCACCCGTCCACGCGGTTCCGGCGGAACGTTATTTCGACCGGCGAATCCGGCGCCAGCTTCGAGACGTCCCCGATCTCGATCCACTCGTTTTCTTTGCGGACCTTGGGCGGGAGCAGCAGGTAGGCGATGGCCGGCAGCCCCAAGGCCGCCGAAATGATCCCCCAGATGCCGTAAATCGCACCGATATAAAAGCTGCGGCGCGTAGTCCCTTCCGCTTCCCGTGGCTCCGCCGACGTCCTCACGTCACCCATCGTAAACGGAGCGCCCCTCGGGATTTGTCGCCTAAATGTATAGAGTTTGCAAAATGTGGGGCAGGGCGGCTACTTCGCGACCCCGACGCCCATTTCCTTGCTGCTGGCGGTCGCCGGCTCGGGACCGTAATTCTCCCGGACGACCATGGTCTGGTCCGAAAAGAACGACCGGCTGCCGCTGACGCCGTAAACCTCGGGAGTCGCGTTGACCTGGTATCCTCCGGGAACCGCGTTCACGGAGATTTTGTAGCCCTGTTTGACGCCTCCCGCCAAGTCGTTGCCGATGAGATCCGCCGCGCTCGGGCCGGGGGCGCCGCTCGGCGGTGGTCCGAGCTCCGTCAGCGACGTGGCGAACCGGCCAAACTGCGACTGGTATTGCACCTGCACGGTATGGATAGTCTGGATCGCCTTGATCGCGGCGGTCTCCCGCACGTACATCTGGGTCCGATTGTACTTGGGGACGGCGATGGTGATGATGATCAGGATGATCGCGATCACGATCAGCAACTCGATCAGGGAAAAGCCGCGGCGCAGTTTGAAATTAGACATAGGGATGCACTTACATTTTATGACGATTCATCCCGCCGTGGCGTTGAGTCTTACTACGATGCGTGGGCCAGCCGCCGGTGATCCTTGAGAATGCACCGGTCCATCACTACCGTGAGCCCGGCTGCTTCGGCCCGCCGCGCGGCCTCTTCGTGAAACACCCCCTCCTGCATCCAAATCGCCTTGGCGCCCTTCCGGACAGCCGCCTCCACGATCGCCGGCACAAACTCCGATCGGCGGAAAATGTCCACAATATCAATGGGTTCCGGAATCGAGTCGAGATCGGGATAACACGGCTCCCCCAACACCTGGGTCTCGTTCGGGTTCACCGGGATGATGCGGTATCCCGCCCGCTGCATGTATTCCGCCACCCCATGACTAGGCCGGTAACGCTTGCCGGACAGGCCCACCACCGCGATAGTCCGGGCGGAATCGAGTATCTCGGCAATTCGGTTCATACCGCTCCCCTTGGCGCCCCCTGTTCCCGCTGAAGGGCCCGCTTGAGCTTCTGCACTTCCTCTTCCGCCAGATAGCGGAACTGTCCAGGCTTCAGCGGCCCCAGTTCGATGGGGCCGATCCGCACCCGCCTTAGCTTTTCGACGAGCCGCCCGAAATGCTTGAACATCAGCCGGATCTGCTGGTTGCGCCCCTCGAAAAGCTTTACCTCGTACCAGGGATTCTCCGCTGCTTGAATCAGCTTCAGCCCCGCCGGCATCGTGCGCCGCCCGGAGAGCGGTACGCCGTCGCGGAACTTCTGCTCCTGCTCCGCCGTCAGGGACCCGTTCACCTTCACCACGTACGTCTTGGGCAGGTGCGTGGCCGCCGACAGAATCTCGTTGGCCATTTCCCCATCATTGGTCAGCAGCAGCAGACCTTCGCTGTGATAGTCCAGGCGTCCCACCGGGTACACCCGCTCCTTCACTCCACGCAGCAATTCCATGACCGTGGCCCGCCCCTGCGGATCGCTCACCGTGGTTACCGTATTGTTGGGCTTATAGAGGGCGATATACAACAGCCGCTTGGGCGGGTGAACCAGGTGCCCGTCCACCTTGATGTGATCCCGCTCGAAATCGGCTTTCGACCCGAGTTCCGTCACTACCTGCCCGTTGACCGTGACCCGCCCCTCGACGATGATGCGCTCCGCCTGCCGCCGCGATGCGATCCCCGCCTGCGAGAGAATCTTTTGGAGGCGCTCTTCTGCCATCAGCTCTCCTGTCCTTCGGGCGACGGCTCGCCGGGCGGTTCGATCTCAGTCTCCGCTGGCGGTTCCTTGATGGATGCCGGCTCCTCCACGGCTGCCGGCGGCGCTCCCGGTTCGCCGTCCGCGAACGCCATGCGTCTTATCTCCTCGAACTCCTTGAGCGTGGGCAGTTCGCTCAAATCCTTCAATCCGAACTGGATCAGGAATTCCTTAGTGGTCTTGTATAGGATCGGCTTGCCGATCACGTTCTTGCGCCCCGCCGCCGCAATCAATTTGCGGTCCAGCAGCGTCTTGAGCACTCCTGCCCCCTGCACGCCCCGGATCTCCATGATCTCCGGCGCCGTCACCGGCTGTTTGTACGCGATCACCGCCAGCGTCTCCAGCGCCGGCAGCGAAAGCTTCAGCGGCGGCTTCAGGCTCTTTACGAAGCTGCGGACCGCCTCATGATGCTCCGGCTTGGTGGCCATCTTGTAACCGCCGGCCACCTCCCGGATGGTCACGCCATGCTCCGGCTTATCGAATTCCGCCACCAGTTCTTCGATCAGCGCCTGTACCCGGTCGGTGGGCTGCTCGAGCGCCGCCGCGATCTGCGCCAGCGTCAGCGGGTCCTCGGCCACGTAGATAATGGCCTCCAGCACGGCCCTGAGCGACGCAACGTCCGGAGCAACCTCCGGCGCCGGTTCCGCGGAGGCCAGCAAATCCTCCATCGAAACTGCCGTTTCCGGCGGGTTCTGCTCCTGTGGGGGTTCCTGCTCCGGTTCCTGCCCTTGAGGTGTTTCCTGTTCTTCCATGCCTTCTCAGATGTAGTCTTTCTCGATCGCGGCCAGCGGCTCGCCGGAGGCCATAACAGCGTCGAAGCTGCTGTGCCTTTGCAGCGCGATTTCGCCGAACAAGTCCTTTTGCGTCACCACCACGGCCTGCATCCGCACCATCTCCAACACCGCCAGGAACAGCGCGATCATGGCCCGCCGGGTGCGCTGCTGCTCGAAGATGCGAAGAATGTAGACCGGCTGGTCATCCCCTGCTTCGAGGAAGCGCTCCTTCAGATAGCGCACCATGTCCGACACCGTGACGTCGCCTGACTCCACTTCGTACACCGGCCGGTTCTTGGCGCGCTCCAGCAATTCGCCGAAAGCCTTCACCAGGTCGAAAAGCGTGATCGCCAGACCCGGATCGTCATCCTCGGAAACGAACGCCTTGATCTGCGGATTCGACCACACGTTCTCCTCGATCATCCGCTTCTCTTGCAGCATCTCCGCCGCGTTCTTGAACCGCTCGTGCTCCAGCAGCCGCTCCACCAGCTCCTGCCGGGGATCTTCCGCGGTGTCGCCTTCCTTGCCCAGCGCCGGATCGCGCGGCAAAAGCATCCTGGACTTGATGTGGATCAGGGTCGCCGCCATGTAAACAAAATCGGCGCCCACGTCGATATCCATCTCCCGCATCCGGTCGATATAGTCCAGGTACTGGGCCGTGATGGTGGCGATAGGGATGTCCTTGATGTCGATCTGCTGCTTGCGGATCAGGTCCAGCAGCAGATCGAGCGGTCCCTCGTACTTTTCCAGGTGGAAATTGAGTGGCGACGACACTGCCTTTCACGATAGCACGCGGGCCGTAGGGCAGCGTGTTTCCGGGCCGCGCGGCCGCGCGGTTCCGCGTACGCCCGCCGCCTGTTATGATTTGCCTTCGGTCAGTTCCACGGAGGCGCCTCGTGACTCCCAACCCCGATCTCGAAGTCGTGACTGTTTTGGAGTGCCATAGTCCGCCGGAGCTGGCTCTGGCCAAAGCCACGCTGGAAGAAGCCGGCATCCCTTACTATGTCGACGGCGAAAGCGTCGGCGAGCGCCTGGAAATGCTCAGCCCGTTTTCTTATCCCCGGAAACGTATAGCGGTGGCCAGCGACCGCGAAGCGGAGGCGCGCGCGCTTCTCGAACCCCTCAAAGACATCGATTCCGCCGGAGAAGCGATAGGATAACTGAAGCAGTCAGTTGGGCTGCCCGCCTGGGCTGGCTGCATCTGGAAAACACCTCGCTCGCCTTTCTGGGTTTTGTGGAGACTCCGTACGTTGTCAGCTTGGTTGCCATTGATTGTTGGTCTCCTGGCCGGCGTGCTCGGAGCGATTGCGGGACGCTGGGCGGCTACGAGTGCGATCCGCGAGAGATTCAAAATCGAGAAACGATCAGTAACGCGCCGATGGCGATGGCGTCTTCCAAAAGCGCACCGATCGGACGTGGGGCATTTTCCAAGCTGCGGCAGCCGATCAGCCCTGTTGCTTGCGCTCTTTCTCCGCGATCCGCGCCCTCACCAGCTTTTTCACAAGAGCGGCCGGCGGAGGCCTGTCCACAGGGAAGCGGATGGTGCCTTTGGATGTGTGGAAGCCTTTGAGCTCGTTTTTGAACGCCTCTACCACGGACCCACTCATGGGGAACAAGCTGCAATGGTCCGAAAACGCGCCGAACGCCAGCAACGGTCCCTTGTACTTGAACGTCGGAATCCCATAGCTGATGGCCTCCGTGGTCTCCGGCGGCACAGTGGACCGAATCACCGCACGCACCCGGTTCAAGGTGCTGCGAGCGGGTTCCGGGACGTCTGCCAGGTATTCGTCCACGCCCTTGGGTGCGGCGTTGCCTTTCGCGGCCGAACCGCGATCGCCCGAATTCGCTTTTTTCATATGGGTAATGCCAAAGGGCGTTCCCTTCAAGTCCTCAGGCTACCAGGATCGCAGACAAGCTGCCGAAGACGCCCCAGCCGGAAAGCAACCGGATCGACCACATCGGCACGAAGTGACTGCGCTGCAAGTGCCAGGGCTGCCCGAATCGCCTACTCTAGCCTATCGCCGCTTGCCCTGTTGAAATCACGCCGACAGGATGGGTGTCTGCCAAGCTGCCTTATGCTCCGCCCGTCGCGGCTTGCACACGGCGCAAGGACTTCAATACCGCCATGGTGGAATCGGCCACGGGCAGCTCGCCGGAAACCACCAGGTCGGCGTACTCGATGGTCGGAACTACAAACCGTTCCGCGTTGGGCCGCACGGTCCGTTCGTATTGTTGGCGAACCGATTCGGGCGTGCGGCCGCGCTCAGCCACATCGCGCGCCAGGCGGCGCCGGTAGCACACGTCGAGATCGGTCCGGACGTACACTTTCGTATCCAGAACGCTGCGCAGCTCGGGCCAATAGAGGACGAACAGTCCCTCCACGATCGCGAATTCGCTGGGCTCGATCCGCACGGTCTCGGGGGTGCGGGCGTGTCTGGCGAAGGAGTAGACCGGCTGCTCGAAAGCGCGGCCATCGGCCAACGCCCGGAGGTGCTGGTGGAGCAGTTCCCACTCCAGCGCGTCGGGACGATCGAAGTTCAGCTTCTTGCGCTCCTCGAAGGGCATGCCTTTCAGATCGCGGTAGTAGGAATCGAGAGAGACGATGGAGGCCCCGGACAGCTCATGACAGACCTGCCGGGCGATCTCGGTCTTCCCGGAACTGGACGGGCCGGCGATGCCGATAATGTGTGGTCTCATACCTCTGGCGGGAGAGCCGACTTAGTTTCGCACATTTCGAGGATGGCTTCCACCAGCCCGTCCACGGTGTACACGCGCGCCTGCGCGGCCACTTCGATCCCCAGGCTGCGGGCGGTTTGGGTAGTGATGGGGCCGATGGAAATCGCTTTGGTGACGGCGAGCGCCGATGCGCCGAGGGCCGCGACGAAGTTCTGCACGGTGGAAGAGCTGGTGAAGGTGATGTAGTCCGCGGCGGGCATTTGGCAGGCCGCAAGCTCGTCAGGAACCACGGTGCGGTACGCTTCGACCACGTCGACCTGCGCGCCGCGCCGCGCCAGCTCGTTCGGAACCAGGTCGCGGGCCACGGCCGCGCGCGGCAGCAGGATGCGCTTGCCCTCGAGATCGTATGGCGCGAAGGCTGCCAGCAGGCTTTCGGCGACATATTCCTTGCCCATCAAATCCACCTTCAGGTGCAGCGCTTCGATGGCGGCGCGGGTGGCCGGCCCGATGGCGCAGATGCGGGCTCGCAACGCGCGCCAATCGGCGGCGGAGTGGTCCAGGCGATCGAGGAAGAAGCGGACGCCGTTGGCGCTGGTGAAGATCAGCCAGTCGTAGGAGGCGAGATCGGCGATGGCCCGGTCGAGGGGAGCGCAATCGGCGGGCGGGCGGATCTCGATGGTGGGCATCTCGATGACGTGGGCGCCGAGGGCGCGCAGCTTCGCCGAAAGGGTATCGGCGCCCTTGGCGCGGGTCACCACGATGCGTTTGCCGAAGAGAGGCAGGCGCTCGTACCAATCGAGCTTCTCGCGAAGCCGCACCACCTCGCCCACGATAATGGTGGCGGGTGGTTTCATGCCGCGCTCCGCGATCAGGCCGGGCAGCGTTTCGAGCGTGCCGGCGAGGGTCTCCTGATCGGGGCGCGTGGCCCAGCGCACGGCCATCGCGGGGGTCTCGGGGGAGCGGCCGCGCGCGATCAGCTCGCGGGCGATCTCGGCAAAGGCGGTGAGCCCCATGAAGATCACCAAGGTTTCGGAGTGGCCGACCCGGTCCCAATCGATGGCCGCGACCGCGTGGCCGGTGACGAAGGTGACGGCGGAAGTGTGCTCGCGATGCGTGAGCGGCACGCCGGTGTAGGCGGCGATACCGAGCGGCGTGGTGACGCCGGGGACCACTTCGAACGGGATGCCGGCATCGGCAAGCGCTTCGGCCTCTTCGCCGCCGCGTCCGAAGATGAACGGGTCGCCGCCTTTGAGGCGCACGACGGTGAGGCCGCGGCGCGCGCGCTCGATGAGCATGCCGCAGATCTCTTCCTGAGTGTAGGCGTGGGCGGATTTCTTCTTGCCGACGTAGATCCGTTCGGCGTGGGGCGGGGCGAGGTCGAGCAGTGCGTCAGGAGCGAGATGGTCGAAGAGGATGGCGTCGGCCTGCTCCAGAATGCGGCGGCCCTTGACGGTGATGAGATCAGGATCGCCCGGGCCCGCGCCAATGAGGAAGACTTTCATGGCGCATAGACCGCCTCAAGTATTTGGCGGGCTCCGCGGGTCAGGAGTTCGGCGCCTAGGGCGCGGCCGATGGATTCGGCTTCGCTTGCCGGGCCTTCGGATTCCGCGCGGACCAACTCGCTGCCATCGGGCGAGGCCACTACGGCGAGGATGTGCAAGCGGCCGTTTTGTACGGTGGCGTGGGCTCCGATCGGCACTTGGCAGCCTCCTCCGAGGGCGGCGAGGACTCCTCGTTCGGCGGTGACTGCGGCATGCGTGGCTGGGTGATCCAGAAGAACACTGGCTTCGAAGCCTGTGCTGGCGGCGCGCGTTTCGATGGCCAGCGCGCCCTGACCGACCGCCGAGCACATCACGTCCGCAGGCAGGATTTCGGCGATCCGATGGCCCCAGCCGAGGCGCTTCAGGCCGGCGGCCGCCAGCAGGATTGCGTCGTACTGCCCTTCGTCGAGCTTGCGCAGGCGCGTGTCGAGGTTGCCGCGGACGGATTCGATGACGAGGCCGGGGCGGAGCTTGCGGAGCTGCGCGGCCCGGCGCAGGGAGCTGGTGCCGACACGGGCGCCGGGAGGCAGATCGGCGAGGGGCTTGCCCACCACCGCATCGCGCGCGTCCTCGCGCTCGGGCACCGCGGCCAGCACCAGGCCTTGCGGCAGTTCCGTGGGCAGGTCCTTGAGGCTGTGCACCGCGAGATCGGCGCGGCCATCGAGCAGGGCCTCTTCGATCTCCTTGGTGAACAGGCCCTTGGTCCCGACCTTGGCGAGCGGCACGTCGGTGATCTTGTCGCCGGTGGTCTTGATGATTTCGATGCGGCACTCGTGGCCGCGGACCGCGAGGGCTCCCGCCACCCAACGGGCCTGCCACAAGGCGAGCTGCGAACCACGGGTGGCTATGACAAGCATGAATTAATCCTGGAGGTGGAACGCCTTGCGGATGGCGGCCACCACGTGCGCGCCCTCGGGATGCCCGGCGTGATTGCGCAGCTCGGAGATCGGCCCGTGCGCGACTTTGTTGATGATGCCGCGCGTCAGCATTTCGATGGCCTGTTCCTGTTCCGGCGTGAACGGGCCGTATTTGCGGCGCACCTTTTCGATCTCCCCGGCGCGAATCTGCTCGAGCTGCTCCTGCAATCCCACGATGGTGGGGGTGACCTCGGCGACCTTCAGCCGCGCCATCATGCGGGCAACCTCTTCGGTCACCATCGTCTCGGCGTGGCCGGCCTCCTTCATCCGTTCCCGGAGGTTGGAGTTGACCACTTCCTGGAGGTCGTCAATGTCGTAGAGGAAGACGTTGTCGATGTCGTTGACCGTGGGCTCGATGTTGCGCGGCACCGCGATATCGATGAGGAACATCGGCTTGTTGCGGCGGGCGGCGATCACGCGGTGCATCTCCTCCTTGTGGAGGACGTAGTGCGGCGCGCCCGACGAGGCGATCACGATATCCACCTCGGGCAGCATGCTCAAGAAGCGGGTGTATTCGACCGGCGTGCCTTGAAAGAGCGCGGCCATTTCGATGGCGCGCTCGTGCGTGCGATTGGTGACGAAGACGTGCGAAGCGCCCGAGCGGCGCAGGTGGCGCGCGGCCAGCTCCGACATCTTGCCCGCGCCCACGATCATGATGGTGCGGCCGGAGAGGGATCCGAAAATCTTGCGCGCCAGCTCCACCGCGGCGTAGCTCACGGAGACAGCCATCTGGCCGATGCCGGTCTCGGAGCGCACGCGTTTGGCTACGCTGAACGCGCGGGTCAGCAGGCCATCCAGCCATCCGCAGAGCGCTCCGCAATCCTTGGCGGCGGCATACGCCTGTTTGAGCTGTCCGAGAATCTGGGGCTCGCCGACCACCATGGAATCCAGGCTGGCGGCCACGCGGAACAGGTGATGGATGGCGTCCTGGCCTTCGTGCCGGTAGAGATAAGGTCCGATGGCGCCGGGACTGACGGCCTTGTGGTCGGCCAGGAAGGAATCGACGATGGACTGCGGGTCGTGCTGGTCGCCGGTGGTGACCGTGATCTCCACGCGGTTGCAGGTGGAGAGAATCACGGCCTCGGTCACGCCATCGCGCGATTTGAGATCGGCCAGCGCCGCCGGCAGGGTGTTTTCACGGAAGGCGAGACATTCGCGCACCTCGACGGGTGCGGTCTTGTGACTGACGCCGGTGACGAGCAGCTTCATGGTTTGAAGAAGAAGGCCCCCAGCCGGGCATGCGCGGCCCAGGTGATGGCGGAAAAGCCGAGCACCGTGACCGTCATAATCGCGGCCTTCCTTCCGCGGAGACCCGCGGTGGTCCGCAGGAAGACGAGGGCGAGATAGATGCCCCAGGTGAAGAAGGAGATGGCGATCTTCGGCTGGCCGATCCAGGCGGTCTTCAATTCGATGAAGCCCCATGTGCTGCCGGCGATGACGGCCAGCGTCATGAGCACGAAACCTACGGCCATGGATTTGGAGATGATGTCGTCCAGCGTGCCGAGAGCGGGCAGCCGGTAATAGAATTTGCTCGGCTTTTTGGCTTTGAGCTCGCGCTCCTGGAAGAGGTAGAGGAGCGACGCCACGGCGGTGAGGAGAAGCGCCGCGATGCCCAGCAGGACGAGCACGATGTGGACCGTAAGCCAGGTATCGCGGACCACGGGGCTGGACCAGGCGCTGACCGGGTTGCCCAGGGTGGCCACCAACGCCATCACGAAGACCAGCGGGAAGATGAAAACGCTGAGGCTATCCACTTTATAGCGCCACTGCACGGCCAGGTAGAGCACCACGATGAGGAAGGCGCACATGGACAGGGTCTCGTAGATGTTGGTGATGGGGCAGCGGTTGTTGACGATGCCCTCTTCGACGATGGACACGAAGTGGAAGACGGAGGCGAGGCCGAAAGCGCCGAGGGCCACGGCGAAGAGGTGCTCGCGCCGACGGACCAGCGTGAGGATGGCGTGCAGGAGACCCAGCGAGTACAACGCAGCGGCCACGCGCAGCCAGATAACGCTCATTTCAGCCATGGGTCAATCCGCTAACTCTGAGTCTTAAATCCCAGCTCCAGTATATCGCGGCGGGCCTGGCCGGGGCCGGGGGCCAGGGGCCGGGGGCCAGGGGCCGGGGCTCGGGGAGCAGTATGGCAGGTGGGAGCATGGGTGGCTTCATGAGTTGGGTTCGCTTTCGGCGGGCGGCGCGGCTGGCGTCACGTCCAGGAGCTGTTCGGAAATGGGACTAGGTTCGTTTGGTAGTACGGCGCGCAGGAGGAGCAGGTTGTGCAGGGAGCGCTGGTAGATGAGGTGGAGGCGCGTTTCGTAGCGGTGCATGAGGCCGAGGGCCGGGGAGGCGGCGAGGGTGGTGAAGGCGGCGGCCATGCGGTCGATGGTATCGGGTTCACCGGCGGCAAGATCACCGGCGGCAAGACCGCCGGCGACGGCGTTATCGAGCATGCGGGTTTCGAGGGCCCAAGCGCGGCGCATACGCCAACTGGCGGCGGCCATCTCCTCGATCATGCCGAACTCCACGCCATCGGCGGGCTGGAGGCGGTCCACGTGTTGGGTCAAATGGGCTTCGAAAGATTCGCGCGATTCATTTTGCATCACGATACAGCGGGCGAGGAGTCCGTGGCGGATGGCGTTCTGGGAAGAACGCTGCTTCCCCTGGGGTGTAACCGGTCCGCGAGCGCGGGCTCCGTTGGCGCGAGAAGCCAGAATACGTCTAAGAGAAGACATTCAATCTCCCTCCAATTCCAAGTTAGCATGGCGACACAAGGAAATATTCGTAAGTGATTGATTCTACTGATGGAATGGCTTGTGACCGGGAAATCGGAGAAAAACGGCGGGGCCGGTCACAAGAGTTTGAGCAGGAAGGAAGAAATCCAATAAGCCACTGGCAGTCATATAGTTGCGAGGATCGCCCCGAGTCTATTTCAGTGGTTTCTATCTGAATTTACGGCGATGGGAAGTTAGAATTAATAGTGTGGGATATCAACGAAAACAAACAAACTAGAAGTTGGCAGGCACTGCGGCCGATGGAGCGCGCGGAGGGGGCAACCGACTGGGTGAGGAACCGACTCGGGTTTCGGGCAGACGCCCAACAGGCGAGGGTGCTGGGGACGACCAGGAAGCGGGGGCTGTTGAACTGCAGCCGGCAGTGGGGAAAATCGACGATTACGGCGGCGAAGGCGGTCCACCAGGCGTGGGGCGAGCCGGGTAGCCTGACGCTGGTGGTGAGCCCGAGCGCACGGCAGAGCGGGGAGTTCCTGCGCAAAGCGGAGGGATTCGTGCGGAAGCTGGGAATCCGGCCGAAGGGCGACGGGGACAACGAGATTTCGATCCAGATGCCGAACGGCTCGCGGGTGGTGGGGCTGCCGGAGAGCGAGGCAACGATCCGCGGGTTCTCGGCGGTCGCGCTGTTGCTGATCGACGAGGCCGCGCGGGTGAGCGACGAAGTGTACCGGGCGGTGCGGCCGATGCTGGCAGTGAGCCAGGGCGCGCTTTGGCTGATGAGCACGCCGTTCGGCAAACGAGGGTTCTTCTACGAGGCGTGGGCGCACGGCGGCGGGGAATGGGAGCGGATCCGGGCGCCGGCGACGGAGTGCCCGAGGATTCCGCGGGAGTTCCTGGAGGAGGAGCGGGCAGTGCAGGGGGAGCGGTGGTTCCGTCAGGAGTACCTGTGCGAATTCGAGGACGCGGTGAGCGGAGTCTTCGCGCGCGACCTGGTGGATCGGGCCATTACGGACGAGGTAGAACCTCTGGTGATCGGATAAGGAAAATGAAAGGGCGCCGGCGGCAAGACCGCCGGCGTTACCGATCGGATGAAAACATGAAGGCGTATTTCGTGGGAGTGGACTTGGGACAGAGCCGGGATTTCACGGCCATCGCGGTGGTGGAGATGGCGGAGGTGAAAGGGGAGTGGGACCCGGCGGCGTATGCGTGGCGGAAGGAGGTGGTGCTGCGGCTGCGATTCCTGGAGCGGGTCCCGCTGGGGACACCCTATCCCGAGGTTGTGGACCGGGTGGTGGAAGTGACCCGGTCCCGAGAACTGGCGGGGCGGTGCCACGTGGCGGTGGATGGAACGGGCGTGGGCAGGCCGGTGGTGGACCTGCTGCGGAGCGCGCGGCCGGGCGGGCTGTTGATGCCGGCGATCATCACGAACGGGGACTTCGAGACGAGGGACCAGGGCTACTACCGGGTTCCGAAGCGGGACCTGATCATCGGGCTGCAAGTGCTGCTGCAACGCGGGGCGATGCAGATCGCGGCGGGGTTAGAACACGCCGCGGACCTGGTGAAGGAAATGGCGGACATGCAGGTGAAGGTGACGCCGGCGGGGAACGAGCAGTACGGGGCGTGGCGGGAGGGGACGCACGACGACCTGGTATTCGCGGTGGCGCTGGCGTGCTGGAGCGCGCGGAAGGTGTATCCCGCTCCGGAAGGAGATGCGCGATGGTGGCGGCCATGGTCGGAGGATGTGAGAAACTAGGGGTGCGACTGGTCGCGCCGCGATCATGGGCGGCCTCTGGGAGCCCGCGATCAGTTGGCCGTGGGTTTTGTAGATTGCAGCAGGTCACCAGCCTGCCTGAGAAGGATCAGAAAGCCGTTTTTGGGCTGATTAATTCACTGGTTTCCATCAGTGGCAACCATCGACTGAGGGCAACAGGGTAAGGCTATGCAGAACGATCCGGGAAACGAAAAACAACACGCTCATGAGCTTATCGAGCAGATCCCTCCGCACCAGCTCTCCGCCGTGGTCGGACTGCTGGAAGCGATGATCGATCCAGTCGCGCGCAAGCTTGCGGCGGCCCCCCCCGACGATGAGCCAGAGACCGAAGAGGAGCGCCGGGAAGTTGAGCAGTCTAAAGAGTGGCTGCGCCAGCGCGGCGGCAAGGGCATTCCTCACGAGGAAGTGCTCCAGGATTTCGGTCTGACCACGGAAGATTTCCACCGAATGGCGCATGGGAAAAAAGATTGAGTGGACCGATGCGGCCGGCGCTGACGTGCGCCGCATCGACCGCGAGTCAGCCATGCGGATTCTGGAAGCCTTGGCGCGTTTTCTTTTGACGGAGGAAGGCGACGTCAAGCTGCTAAAGGATTCGGACCCGAAGGAGTACCGCCTTCGCGTCGGCGACTACCGCGTCCGCTTTCATGATCTCGGGGATGTCCTTCAGATCCTGTCCGTCCGGCATCGCCGCGAAGCATATCGCTGATCGCCTACGAGGAGGATGCGTTGAAGTTCTCGGACGACGATCCACCCGAAAGCGCAATCTTCGAGGTCCCGCCATAGACCAGTTGTAAATTTAGCGGAGATGGGTTTGCAGGACCAGGTATGGTTTCACAAAAACTCTGCTGGAGAAAGGTCCTGGTTGGACCCTTTCATCCTGCGACGTTCGCTTGTGCGATAGCCTGATTGGCCGGTGAAGTTCGATCCGCCACGAGCCTTTACACCCCAGGCAGCAAAGATCGCGAAGTTTCCCGGGGCGCCGGCGCGATCCGAGTTTTGGCAGGTGCTTCGTTTGCTGTCGTCAATCGACTTAATCCCCAGCGCGTTGCCGGTTGAACCAAAGGCGACTAAAGAGGGAGGGACGTGGGCTGCCATACCCCCGCTGCAGACGGCCGTGGTCGACAAGGCCAGCACCGGCCGTCGAAAGGACACGTGGGAGTCGGCGCCGAAGCCCCGGCGCGGGTCGCGGCCGGTATTGGTCATCGCCGGACATTCTCCTTCCCGTCCTCGCTTGTTCGATGAACCAACCGACGCTATCCCTTGGGCCGATCGCCCATTGGAAAGGCAGGGGATCAGCAGAACGTTAAGACGGCACAATCAGGCGGTCAATGGTGTTTCCCAAAATTTCTCCCCATCGCTTTTAACCCCGTCTCCCGGATGTCGGTCTGCTACCTTAAAATCAGGAAACGGATTGGCGCTCCACGCAGCTCCCCGTCCGTTCGGGAGCTGTTTTTGTTTTTGCCCCATTGGGGGGGTGGCGACGCATCGGTGCGTCGCCGCCAGATGGACTTCCAGGTCTCAATCGATTTCCGGCTGATCTCGGGCTGGCGCAACGCGGCTTTGACAAAGCATCGCGAATCCATTTCAAATCATCCGTGAGGGCCGGCCTGTGCCTCCAGACCGATTTGTGGTAAGGTTCTGAGACGAGGTCTTGGAACTTGCCTCAGCCGAGCCCGCTTTCGCTGCGAGTCAGTCCGCTGTGTTTCCGGATTGAGACTCTCGGTCCATTCCGCGTTCCCGAGTATAAGGGCGCTTTGTTCCGGGGTGGATTCGGGCAGTATTTTCGGGACATGGTTTGTGTGACCAGGGCGCCGATGTGCACGAACTGCCCCCACTTGAGCACGTGCCCGTATTCGACGGTCTTCGAGACGCCGGTGATTCCCAGTCAGTTCAGCGTGCTGAGGAAGTATCCCAATGCTCCGCATCCCTTCGTCCTGGTTCCTCCGCTGGACGGCCGGACGGCCATCCCACCGCAAACGATTCTAGAGCTGGGGGTCACTCTGATCGGGCGAGGGATCGACTACTTACCGCACTTCATCCAGGTGTTTGATGGAATGGGGCGGGACGGGCGGTACGGCGGACGATTCCGGCTTCGGAGTGTAGTTTCCGCGGTGGGACTGGGGCGGCTGGTGTATGACGGGATGACACGGCGGTTTGCGGGCGAGCCTCCGCTGTGGGTTGGGGAAGAGACGGGGCCGGTGCGGCGGATGGCGGTGGAGTTCCTGACGCCCTTGCGGATGCGGACGGAAGGCCGGTACAACAGCCGGCCCGACTTCGTGGCTATCACGCAGGCGCTGCTGCGGCGGATTCACCTGTTGCAGGCGATTTACGGGGATGGGGAGGCGGACTCGGAGTGGGTCCACGAGTTGCTGCGGCAGGCGGACCAGGTGAAGACGCGGCGGGCGGAGTTCCGGATGTATGCGTGGGACCGGATGAGCGGGCGGCAGGGGAGGCGGGTGCAGATGGACGGAGTGATTGGAGTTCTGGAGGCGGAGGGGGAGTTGACGGAGTTGGCGGGGTGGTGGCGGATGGGGGAGTGGTTGAGTGTGGGGAGCGGGACTAGTATGGGGATGGGGAGGTACCGGTGTGAATTCAAATGAAGACAAGTGGTTGGCTGTAGTCGACACGCAGCGCATCACTGAGTACGTCTTCGAAGGCAACGAGCTAGCGCTCATGCGCGGCGCCAGCCGTTTGCTGGCAAACTGTACAGACGGCTGGTCCAAGATGATGGCTGGCGACGAAGAGATATTTTGCGGCGGCGGGAACGCTCTTGGTCTGTTTGAGACTCGTGCGAGAGCGCGAGCCTTTTGCCTTCGGGCAGTTTCGGCCCTCACTGACAGCACTTCTTCAGCGACCGCCGCGTGGCATGTGGAGGGATCTCATGGTCGCGATTTTGGGGAGTGGCGAGACGGCGCGTTCCGAGGCCTGCAGGCGCGGCGCCACGGCGGCGGACCGCCGCAATGCGGGGCGAGCAGCCCGTATTCGCGGTTCTGCGATAAGTGTGGGGTGCGCAACGCGGAGCGGCGATCCCGGGAGGGTTCTGCCATTGCGTGGGTTTGCGAGAGCTGCCGTAAGAAGCGCCGCGTCAGCCGGGCCTTTTGGTTTGGCTGGTTTCTTCCAGACACGAGCACGCCAGCGGGGGATTGTCCCCAGCCTGCCGCGGATCTTTCGCAGATCGGGCAGTGTTCGCGTCCCGCCGGTTATGTTGCATTCATCCATTTGGATATTAACCAGCTCGGCAGGCTGTTCCAGAGCACCGTCCAGCCGAACGAGTTCAAGAAGATCAGCTCGGCGGTAAAGGAGAGTGTCCATTCGGGGGTCGTTACGGGACTCAAGCTCTCGGTGATGCCTCAATTGCTGGGCGACGGGCTGGTTCTGCCGTTCGAGATTTTTCTGATTGGCGGGGATGAGGCGCTGCTGGTTACGCCAGCGCACCTGGCCCTCAGCTTCATGGATCAATTCCTGGTTGAATTCGAGCAGAAATTCCGTAGCTT
>Ga0209415_10006923_pt1 | contig 19989 bp, 12 predicted proteins | sample PeaSoiSIISIP2007_FD_187696 | JGI IMG/M metagenome (GOLD analysis project Ga0209415, IMG submission 187696) | Peat soil microbial communities from Weissenstadt, Germany - SII-SIP-2007 (SPAdes) (version 2) | ecosystem: Environmental > Terrestrial > Soil > Wetlands > Peat | place: Germany... | reverse complement strand
AGTGCGAACGCCTGCTCGGCCTCACGCGCCAGGGCGCGCTCGTAGATCACGGCGATACGGTCGAGGCGGTCCAAGTCGGCGCTGGGATCGGCCAGCGACCGCTCCATCAGCTCGAGCAGGCCCGACGCGGCGGGGCCTCCGATGCGGCTTGCATCGCCCGCCGCTCTGCTTGTGCGCGCTCGCATCAAAGACGCTCCGGCAGGACCAACCGCCAGCGACCTCCGCTAGCCTCCCACCAGAGCAAGCCCGGACACGGCCGGGCGAGCACATGCACTCACGCTCCAATCGCCGGCGCAGTCCAGTCGGAAGCTGATGCATCGGTCAGCTTAGTTTTACGCCGTAACCTAAAGGCGATCACAGCGTGAACACGATCGGAACGTGTTTCGAACGCAAGTCAGATTCGGAGGCGACGTGCCTGCGCTGGTCATTTGAGAGGATGTAATGTCAGGAGTACCGCTCATTCGCGTAGTGCGCGCGAGGCATTCGTTGGCGAATGAAACCCGCTGGGACGACGAGATGACCGTGCTAAGCCGCGCGCAAAGCGCGAGAGCATGGCTGCTTGAGTCCATGTTGCCTCTCTGGACCTCGGCAGGCTTCGATGAGACGACGGGGCAGTTCGTCGAGGCGCTCGACGCCGACGGTCGGCCCTTAGCTTTGCCCCGTCGCGCGCTGGTGCAGGCCCGGCAGATGGTCGTGTGCTGCGCCGGCGGCCGCCTGGGTTGGCGCGGGCCGTGGGCAGAGCGGGTGGCGGCCGCCGGTGGCGCTCTCCTCTCGCGCGGGCGCAACAAAGATGGCGACTGGATCTACAGCTTCGACGGGGCCGGCGCGCCGGCCGATTCGAGAAGCGACCTCTACACCCAGGCCTTCGTCATCCTGGGGTTCGCCGAGGCGGCGCGGGCGCTCGGCCGGAGCGACTTCCTGGCGGCCGCCATCGCCACGCGAGAGCAGCTGCAACGCGCATGGCGGGATCCGGGGGGCGGCTACCGGGAGGGTGAGATCTCTCCCCACACGGGACGGCAGAACCCGCACATGCATCTCCTGGAAGCGTTCCTCGCCCTGCATGCGACGACCCGGGCGGCGGATGACCTTGCGGCCGCAACGGCGGTCGCCGAGCTCTTCATGCAGACGCTGCTAGCCAGCGGCGATCGCGTCCTCGAAGAGTTCGACGCGAGATGGCGGCCGATCGAAGCCAGCGGCGCGGCGCCGGGCCACCAGTTCGAGTGGGCGTGGCTGTTGGAGCGCCTGCGTCTGGCGGGCGGCGGAGACCGATCGGCCACAGCGCGGGCGCTTGCGGGGTTCGGCGAGCGGTTCGGCGTCGACGCGGCCGGCTTCGCGATCGACGCCATCGGTTTGGACGGGAGCGCTCTTTCGTTCACAGCGCGGCTCTGGCCGCAGGCCGAGCGGCTGAAGGCCGCCCTCGCCGGCCTCGGGCCAGAGCCGTTGAGGGCGGCCGGCGAGGCGCGCCGGGCGCTGGCCGCCTATCTCGACGTCCCGGTCGCCGGGGCGTGGCGCGATCTGCGGCGACCGGACGGCCGGTTCGAACCCGGGCCGGCGCCGGCCTCGAGCGGCTATCACCTGGTCAGCGCCCTCGAGGCGTTCCTGCAGCCCGCCAGAGAATGATGGCTTCGGACCGAAGCGGCCCGAGGCCGGCGGCAGCCTACTTCGCGGCGACGACCGCCGCCGACAGGACGCCGGTCCAGGGAACCGTGCGCAGGACGAGGGTCGGACCCTTGGAATCCTTGTCGGCATTCTGATCATCGTAACGGACCGCGACCACGAGCGGCTGGTCGGTGAGAACCTGGATCATGCAGGCGACCGTGAACGTGCGGGAGCCGGTCGACCATTTCGCCGTGTTCGTCACCGGGCTGCACTGCCACCCCTGCCCGCCGATCGTCAGCCGTTGAGCGGCGCCCGCGCCCTTGGCCGTCGATGTTCCTGAGGCGATCGCCACATACTGGCCGGCCGACTTCGCCGGGATCGTGCACTGGGCCAGGCTCGGGTTCACCACCTTGCAGGCGTCTTCGCCAATCTTCGGGTGGTCGTAGCCCGTCAGGCCGGGCATCGGCACGTCAGGCGCGGGGTTGGCCGGTTGCGCCATAGCCGAGGCGGCCGCAGCGGCCGTGGCCAAGGCGATGAGGGCGACGAAAGCGGTTCTCATGGAGGGGATCCTGTGACTTGCGGAAGATGGTCTGCGCCGCGAAGCCCCGTCCGCCCTGCGCGGCCCGTCCTCTAGCAGTTTTGAACCACGAAAAGCACGAAAAACACGAACCGAAGCGCGGCGAGCTCGAGACGGCGGGTCCGATCGCGCCTATCGCGCCAGGCGTCGGTCAGCTCGTCGAGCTGCACATCGACATATCGGAGGCCCTGCTGGACACGACGTCGAGCGCGAGCGACGGTGAGCTCGGGGGACCTTGCCGATGATCGTCAACCAGATATACCGCTGGGCTCGCGAGCAGCCCGGAAAGACCGCGCTCATCTGCAACCATCGACGCGTGGACTACGCGACGCTGGCGCGGGCGATCGAGGCGACCCGGGTGTTTCTCGAGGGTCAGGCCCTGCCGGCGTCCACCGTCGCCGCCTTTGTTTCTCCAAACATGTTCGACGCCTGGATGTTCGTCATGGCCGCCCGGACGCTCGGCCTGACCACCATCGTGGTCGAGACGCCGGCTCAGGCCGAGGCGCTCATGCTTCGCAACGTGAGCTGCCTTGTGGCGCCGCAGCGCCAACAGGTGAACTTGCACACCGGCGACCTCGCCGGCGTCCGCCGGGTCGTAATCCCCGAGGAGATCTACGTCGGCGTCAATGCCGGCGACCCGCCGCGTCCGCTGCCCGAGCGGCCGCTTGGCGGGCACATCCTCTACACGTCGGGGACGACCGGCGCGTACAAGAAGCTGCTGGTCGATGGCGCCGCCGAGGACCAGCGCAATGCGGAGCGGGCGCGGATAAGCGGCATCACCGGCGACACGCTGTTCCACGCGCTGTTCTTCGGATTGTGGACGGGCGTCGGATTCAAGACCACCTCGGCGGTCTGGCGCGTGGGCGGCGGCGTCGTGATCGACCAGACACCCGAGAGAAACGCGAACTTCCTCGCCTATCCGATCACGTTCACGCAAACGACCCCGGCTACGTTGCGGGAGATCTTGGATGCCCGCGATCTGGCGGCCGGTCCTGTCGAAGGGCTGCTGCTCCGTTGTGGCGGCGGCTTCGTGCCGGAGAGTCTGGCGCGAGCTGCTGTCGCCCGCATCTCCCGGAACTTCCTGGTCGGCTTCTCTTCGACCGAGATGGCGAACTCCCTGATGCAGTCGCCGTTCGAAACCACCGAGGATCTGGTGTGGCTTCGACCGACCGGCGAAGACCGCGTGCAGGTGGTCCATGACGACGGCGTCGAGTGTCCAGCAGGCGTCGAGGGACTGTTGCGCGTACGCATCGGCGAGGGGGACAGCACCGGCTACCTCGACGATGAGTGGGCGACCGCGCAGTTCTTCCGCGACGGCTTCTTCTACCCCGGCGACATGGCTGTGCGCCGCGCCGACGGCCGCATCCGCGTGCTCGGCCGCAGCGCAGACGTCATCAACGTCAACGGCGTCAAGTATGCCGTGGGACCCATCGAGGAGCGGCTGCAGCGGAGCCTTGGCGTCGAGGAGGTTTGCCTCTTCACCGGCCTGTCGGAAAGCGGCGTCGAGGAGCTCGTCGTCGCCATTCAGTCGAAGCGGGATCACGACGACGCCGAGGTCAAGCAGGCGCTTGGCGCCTCGAGCCTGTTCGAGCGCATCCGGGTGGAGACCTTCCGCGAGTTTCCCCGCACGACCGCGGGTCTGGCAAAGACGCTGCGCAGCGAGCTCAGACGCCTGGTCTTCGAACGCCCCGCCACACCTCTCTCATAGGGAGGGAGAGGGACCGGGAGCGCGCACCGGCGCATTCGTGTCTTTCGTGCTTTCGTGGTCTGAACAGCAAGAGGGCCGGTCTTTCGACCGGCCCTCGAAGGTTTGAACTGTAAGCCCGCCCCCTAGAAGTTGATGGAGATCGTGGAGCGCCGGTTGAGCGGCTCCTTGACCCCATCGGGGGTTGGGACGGCGAGGTCGGTCTTGCCCTTCCAGTCGACCTGCAAGGTGGACTGGTTGACCCCGTCGGCGACCAGGGCGTCGGCCGTGGCTTTCGCCCGGCGTTCGCTCAGCCGCATGTTGTAGGCGAACCCACCGCTGGTGTCGGTGTGGCCGACCACGATCACGCGGGTGGCGTTTCCGCCCTTGGCGTAATCGGACGCCTGCTGCACCACGCCCATCGCTTCCGGAGTCAGGATCGACTGGTCGAAGGGGAAGTAGACCACGAAGTCCTTGGCCTCTGGAGGCGGCGGAGGCGGAGGCGGAGGCGGCGGAGGCGGCGGCGGAGGCGGCGGCGGCGGCGGTGGCGGCGGCGGAGGCGGCGGCGGTGGCGGAGTGCCCCACCGATACGTCAGCCGAGCCGACACGGTCTCGTCGTTGTAGCTGCCGTTGACCGTCGCGTCGTAGGCCACGCGGTACTGCAGGTTCTGGCCGTCGCCGCCCATCACGGCAACCCCGAGCACAGCCGAGTCAGAGCTTTGCTTGGCGCTGATCACGTTGAACTGCGAGCCTGGAGGCGCGGCGGCGTACTCGACGTTAGCGGTGGCGTGATCCGACCCGAAGCTGTGATCCCAGGCGATGGTCGCCTGCGGATACACGATGCCCCATGGGCCCGAGCCCACCGTGAACATCCCGGTGAACCGACCGCCGAGGTCGAGCGACCACGGAGTGTCGTTTCCGCCGAGGATGGTCAGGTCAGCCCCCGGGACGCCGGTCTCGGTGTGGTTGTGCAGATGGGCGTCGACATAGCCCAGACCGAGGAACGGCGTCGCCGTCACATTGTCGCCCAGCTCGAATGGGCGACCGACTTCGCCGTACAGCGACCAGACGTCCGCGCCAACGCCCGCGTGCTCGGTGCCGGCGGGATCCGGGTTGACGTCGGTTGCGAACCCGCCCAGGAGCGCCGGGATGTTGATCTCCCGGTGCGCGTTGCCGGTGTAGCTGGCGTAGCTGCCCAAGCCGCGGACGTAGAAGTTCTGCGGCATCTCGTAGGAGGTGTAGATCGCCCCCTGCCAGCCGGTCATGTCGATCGCGGCATTGCCCGCCGGACCTTCGTGACCTGGGGTGTTCGGACCCTGGAGGTTGCTTTGGACATAGCCGATCGCGCCGCCCAGCAGCCAGTTCTGGGTGAACGACCAGTCGCCACCGAAGTAGAGAGCCCAACCATTGGTGTCGTACTTGGGCGCTTCGATGTCACCGCTATGGTCGCCCCACGTACCGGAGATCCGGCCCCACACCGCGCCCGTGTGCGGATCGCGGCAGTTCGTCGGCGAGCCCGGCGTGTGGAACGTATAGTCGTCCGAGCAGTCGATCTCCTCGGAGACGATCCGATTGAGGTCCTTGGTCGACAGTTCCAGCGACTGCAGATAGTTGGCGTAGGGCTCACCGGCCAGCTGGTCGAGGGTCCCCGGGTAGGTCGCCGCCGTCTGGGTGAACTCGTCAAGCACCAGATTGGCGAACGGAGTGCCCGGGACGACCGAGTGGTACACGTCCTCGATGCCGGTGCCGGCCGAGCGCTGGTTGATCGTCAGGCCAGGCACCGCGTTGAAGTGAACCCGGTTGACAGTCAGGACGGCCGTCTCCGGCGTCGGGTAGGTCACGACCGCGTCCAACAGAACCGACGGTTGGGTGACATCCGCCGAGTCGGTGAACTGCCCAGTAATCACACCGCCCGTGCTGTGCTCCGCCGTATCGATCGAAGCGCTCGCCGAGGCGATGTTGGTGTCGACGATCGTGTACGAGATGGTGTCGGGGAACAGCTGCAGATCCGGCCTCAGCACCAGGGTCCCGGCCAACGTTGCGTTGTTGGCGAAGATCTCCGGATTTGAGAGCGGGCCCCCGCCAGGCGCCAACGCCACCAGCTCAAGAGTGAGCGTGCTGCCGGCGTTGTCGTTGAACTGGTTCACGAACCCGCCGGCCGCGTACTGGATGTTGTTCGGGCCGGGGAGCGGCAGGTCCTCGAGATAGAGATCGCCGCCCGAATTGAGGTTCAGAGTGCCGTTGTACTGAACGAGCGACGAGCCCGTCATTACCGAACCAGTCCAGGCGTTGCTAAAGGCGTTGTTGATGACGCCGACGTAGTCCGTCTCGCCGTTGCTGACGTTGATCACGTCCTGGTTGCGGATGTCGATGTCGCCTTCCACGAAGCCCGGCGCCGCGGCGCCGCCCGCAAGGTCGATCGTCACCGGATTCTGCGCACCAGAGCCGTTCGACGCAAAGTGCGTGAGGATCGCAATACCAGGCGTGAAGTCGAGGCCGCCATCGCTCGAGTCGGCGGCCTTCAAGGCCCCGCCCGCGTTGATGATGGTGACCGAACTCGTCCCCACCGACGCCGTGCTGGTGTTCTCGGCGTTCACATTGATGCCGACGGCCACCGCCGTGCCGGACGAGGAGTCGACCGTGGCCTGAACGCTGAACGTGCCGCTGTTGAAGACCGTCACGTTGCCGCTGTTTTCCGTCAGATCGACGCCGGTGGCCCTGGCCGTGGACGAACCGCCCAAAGCCGCCGCCCCAAACGCGATCGCCGACACCCGGTAGGTACCGGAGTTGACGATCGTGCCGGAGAGTCCGCCTGGATCGATGTCGATGCCTTTGGCAAGGGCGAAGGCCGCGGCCCCGGCCGCGAAGGCCTGGACCTGGAACACGCCGGTATTCGTGCCGCTGACGGTCGGGCTGTCCGTGCTTTCGGCCGTAAGCTCCCAGCCGAACGCGCTCGCATGGCCCCCGGCCAACGTCGTCCCGCCGGCCGTCGCGCTCGCCGACACCGTGAACGTCGCGGTGTTGAGGAACGTCGCCACCCCTTGGGTGCCGGAGCCGTCGAGACTTTGTTCGACGCCGGCTGCTTCCGCTGCGGCGACGGCGAAGCCTGGTCCCAGCACGACGTCCGGGCCGGTGCTGGTCGCGGTCGCCGTGGCGACCACCTGGAACAGACCGGTATTCACGGCCAAGGCGGAGTCCGCCCCCGTGGTCGAGGCGCCACGGAACGCGCCCTGTTCGACCCCGAGAGCCACAACTTCGACCTCGGCCTCCGACGCCTTAGCGCTGCCCAGGCCAGTGACCACGAAGCTGCCCGAGTTGACTACCACCGCCGACGACGTCTTGCCGGCCTCGACGTCCTGTTCGACGCCGAACGCTTCCACGCCTGCGCCGGCGCCGCTCGACCCGACAGCCTTGGCCTGGCCTAGCACCGAGAAGACGCCGAGGTTGGTGAAGTTCGCCAGCCCCACGCCCTCGACCTTGGAAGCGGTCGTGCCGGTGCCCGCGAAGACCCCTTGGTCAACGCCGCTGAGCAGCGCCTCCGCCTCACCGGTCCCTAGCAATCCGGTCGCCGATGCGCTGGCCTGGAACGCCATGTCAAAAGCGGTCACCACCGAGGCGGTGGCCGTCTGGATGGCATCGGCCTCCTGAGCGATCCCGGCGCCGATCAGTGCAGCCGCGATGGCAGTATCGCCGGCAAGAGCGTTGGCGGAGGTCAGGACCGTGAAGGTGCCGGTGTTCAGCACCGAGTCCAACGCCGTCCCCTTGCTGCTCGACGCAACCGCGAGCTGCCCAAGCCCGTCGGCGACGACGGCAACGGCTGCAGCGGTCACCCCAGCCCGCACCGCGGCGGTCGAGAAGATGTTGACCGTCCCGCTGTTGGTGAAGAGGTTCGCAACATTGACCGTGGGATCGGCGATCTGGCCGATGCCGGCGCCGACGATGTCGAAGCCGAGGCCGGTGTCGACCACTTGCGGCACAGAACCCTGTGTCACCAACGGGATGCCGACGCCGCCGCCGAGGCCGGTGAGGCAGCCGACGCCGGCGAAGGTGAAGCAGCCGACCTCGCAGCCCGAGATGCAGCCGATCTCGCTCGTATTGACCGCGCTGAGATTGAGCTTGCCGGTGCTCACGATCGAGCCGGAACAGGTGCCGACGCCGGCGAAAGCGCTGCCGGTGTCCTGCGGGTCGGAGAGGACGTTGACGCCGATGTTGATGGCGCCGGTGTTGGTCAGGATGTTGACCGCCGTTCCAGCCGTAGCCGCCGGGTCCCCGACCGCGAGTTGGCCGACGCCGACGAAGATCGCGCCCGCCGCGAGGGCTTCGGAGGTCGCCAACGACGTAACCTTCGACATCACGTTGATCGTGCCGGCGTTGGTCAGGGTGTTGATGCTGGTCACCCCGTCCAGCGCGACCTGGCCGACGCCGAAGATGACGACGCCAGCCCCCAGAGCGTTTCCGGAGAAGGTATTGAAGTTATGCGCGCTGGCGATCGCCTGAACCTGGATCGTCGAGTTCCCGGCGTTGGTCAGCGTGTTGGCCGCGACCGCAGCCCCGGCCACGGCGTCAGCCACCTGGACGACACCTAGCCCGACCAGCGAAACGTCCGTTACCCCGATGAAGCCTGACTCGTCGCCTGTCGCGCTGGAGGTGGAGGAGACGACCAGCGTCCCAGAGTTGGTCAGGAAGTTCGCCGCCACGGAGCCAGTCCCGACGCCGAAGTCGATCGCCGCCTGGACCACGCCAGCGCCGACGAGCGCCGACGCGTGCGCGGAGCCGTCGGTGGCCGAGGCCACCGCATGGCTGGCGACGCTCAGGTTGCCGCTGTTGGTCAGGGTGTTGACCGCCGTGGTCCCGGTCACGACCACGTTCAGCGCTTCCTGCGCGACGCCGACCCCGACGATCGCAAACGCGCCGGCGAAGTCCGTCGCGACCGCAACGGCGTTCGACATCACGCTGAGGTTGCCGCTGTTCGTGAGGGTGGTGAGCGCGAACCCGCCGCTGCTGGCGGCTTCGCCCGCCTGGACGATGCCCCCGATGATCTCGGCCGAGGCCTCCGCGCTGCCGCCTGAGGCGGTCCCGACGGCCGACGACAGGATGTTCACCGAGCCCGCGTTGGTGATCGTCGCCGAGCCGATGACGACGCCCGCCGCCTCCTGCTCGATGCCGAAGCCCATGCGGGCGAACACGTGGGCGTCGCCGCTTGTCGTCGCGGTCGAGATGGCATTCGACATCGCCGCGATTTGCAGCGTGGCGTTGCCGGCGTTGGTGAGGGTGGCACCCCCGCCGCCGCTGAGCGGCACCAGTTGTTCGATGCCGATCGAGACGATCGTGCCGGCGAAGGAGTCGTCGGCCGCCAGCGTGTTGGCGGTGGCGCCGATATCGATGGTTCCGCTGTTGTTCAGCACGACAGTGCTCAGCGTACCGTCTTCCGCTTCCTGCCCGATCCCAAGGCTGAGGCCGGCGAAAGCGCCGGCGTGGCCGGTGTGGCCGCTTAGGCGCTCAGTCGTTGCGCCGTCCGCCGTCGCACTTGCGGTGGCCACGATGTTCAGAGCGCCGGTGTTGGTCAGCGAGACCGCGGCACTCGAGTTGACGAGATCCGAGCTCAGCGCCTCGGCGATCTGGATGACGCCGTCGCCGATAACGGCCCGCGCATGGGCATGCGTGGAGCCGTTGGCGGTGGCGGTCGAGAGGATGTTGAGCGTCCCGTTGTTGGTCAGGCTGTCGGCCGCGGAGACCTGGGTGGTTCCGACCGCCAGGGCGAACTGCTGGATGCCCTTACCGAGCGAGGCGTCGGCGCGAGCCTCTCCGGTCACGTCGCCTAGCCCCGTCGTGCCGTGCGCGATCGAATTCGCCACCGCTGCGATGGTGAGGTTGCCGCTGTTCGTGAGGGTGACGATTCCCGTCGAGCCCGCGACAGCTATTGCCGTTACCTTCTGAACGATCCCGTCGTCGACGATCGCCTGGGCGCGCGCCGCTGTCGCGCCTTCGCCGACCGCCGAGGCGGACGCGGACGCGATGATGTTCAGCGTGCCGGTGTTCGCCAGGGTCGCAGAGGTGGTCTGGGCGCCGGTGGCGGATTCCGAAATGGCGCCGGAGGCCCCCTTGCCGATCGTGGCATGGGCCCTGGCGTCCGATTCGGTCACAGCCGCGAACGAAATCGCCTCGATGTTGAGCGTGCCTTCATTGGTGAGGCTGGCCGCGGCCGTCCCGTTCGTCGCGATGACGGCGTGCGCGGTGAGGAAGATCCCTGCGCCCAGGAGAGCAGTGGCGTTGGCCTCGGTGGCGCCGGTCGCGCTGGCCGAGGAGATGATGTTCATCGTGCCGGCGTTGTCGAGCGTGGCGGCGACGTTGACGGCGTTCGTCGCCTCGTCCGAGATGCCGACGCCCAGGTGGGCGTGAGCGGAGGCGGAGCCGGCTTCGGCGTTCGCGATGGCGCTCGCCACGATGTTGAGGGTAGCGGCGTTGGTCACCGAGGCGGTGGCCGCGGAGCCGGCCGCGCCGTTCGCGGATGCGGTCTGCTGGATTCCGGCCGCGAACCCTTTCGTCGCGAGGTTGGCCGTGGCCTTAGCACTTCCGCCCAGCAATCCGTCCGCGTTCGCCGTGGCGCTGGCGGTGATCGTCAGCGTGCCGGCGTTGGTGAGCACGGCTTGGGCGTTCTTGGCGGTGTGGACGTCCTGATTGATGCCGTCGCTCGCGATCGTCGCGTGCGCGTGCGCGTTGTTGGTAGTGGCCGTGGCGTTGGCGATGGCCTGGATGGTCAGCGTGCCGGCGTTGGTGATCGTCGCCGTGGCTGTTGCGCCGACGTTATTAGCCGTCTGGATGATCCCGTTGTCGAACTTGGCCGTCGCGATCCCGCTCGAGCCTTGCCCATTCGCCACCGCGGTGACCACCAGGGTGCTGTTGTTGGTGAGCGTCGCGACGCCGCCGGTCGAAACCTGCTTGCCGCCGACGGTGGTCGCGAAGATCGCGGTCCCCGTGTTCGGGCCAATATTGTCAGTTCTCGTGAACCCGATCGTGAGCGGCGCCGCGATCGTATCCGTAGGCGTCGCGAACGTGTGCAGCGGCGCGGCGAGCGCAGCCGAACCAATCGACATCCCGAGTGCGACCACGGAAGCCCCGGTGAGCAGTGCACGGTTTCTGCGCGACTTCATGTCGTAGTTCCCCCAATCGGTCCGGCACCACATGCCGACCACCTCGCCTCCCCGATACTGAAGGTCAGCGGCACAAACAAGGGTTTCCCGGCTGGCCGGCGCAGGAAAAGATAACATCGTTACGGTATCTGCGGTTGTATGTCGGCGAGCTTCCCCGCCAGCGTCCGGCCGCTCGCCGCCGGAAAACCAAGCGCCGCCCGCAATCTACAAGGAAGCGGCCCGCCCGAGCCCGACCAGCGTTGCACAAACGCCACTGCATAACGCTGTCTTAAGAACCGCCCGGCGAGGCGAGCCGGCCGCCAGAACCGACCTCTTCCGCCGTGGCCGTCCGAGCTATATGGCCTGTTCCGTCGACGCGGCCCCGCCGCTAGGCTTCTATCTTCGGACCGTGGCCCTGTTGGGAGAGCGGCGTGGCCTTCAAACACATCCTGATCGCGGTCCCGACCATGGCGGGCCTGATGAAGACCAGGACCACGACGACGCTGGTCCTCTTGATGCGCCAGCTCACCCGCGCCGGGATCGAGGCCGAGTATCTGAACGTCGACTCCTCCGACATCGTCTACGCGCGCAACTTCTTCGCCCGCGAGATGCTGCGGCACGAGGAGCTGGACGGCCTGCTGTTCGTCGACTCCGACATGTCGTTTCGCCCGGCGCTGGTGCGCAAGATGATGGCCCTGGGCGCCGACGTGGTGGGGACCGCCTATCCCAAGCGCGCCCTCGACATGAATCGCTACTCGCGCGCCATGGCAGCGGCGGGCGGCTTCTCGGCCGAGGCCAAGGCCCGGGTCCTGGCCAATGCCTACAACTTCACGTGCGTGCCGTCGTGGACCGAGGCCCAGCCCAAGCAGATGCAGATCGTGGCGGGCTTCACGAAGATGGCCGCGGCCGGCATGGGCTGCACGCTGATCAGCCGCGCGGCGCTGCAGGCGATGATCGACGGTAAGGTGGTCGAGCAGCGCAAGGACATCATCGACGGCGACGAGCAGCTGAGCTGGGGCTTCTTCGACTGCCTCAAGGTGGACGAGCTCACGCTGTCTGAGGACTTCTCCTTCTGCTATCGATGGACCCGCCTGCTCGGTCGCGACCTCTGGGTGAACGTCGACGAGACGGTCACCCACCTGGGCGACTTCCCCCATGAGGCGCGCTACATCGACCGCCTGGCCAAGATGCCTTCCGACGACAGCGCCGCTCAGCCGCCGGCGGCGCGCGCCCCCGACTCGACCGGCGTCGAGGTGAATGCCGACGTGATCACGCTGGATGCCGACCTGGTCGCCGGCGCCCAGCCCTGATGCCGGCTTGCCGGCAAATTTGAATTCCTCTAACGCCGGCGCCACGCTTGGGGGCGTTTCACGGAGATCGAACAGAATGAAGTCCACCCTGCTGCTGGCGGCCCTTCCCCTCGCCTTGGCGACGACCGCACTGGCTGCGCCCGATGCGCCGCCACCCAACTACCCATTGCCGCAGGCGTACAACGCCTATTCCCAGCCGGACGTGACGGACTGCGCCTCGACCGGGCCGCTGGAGCGCCACTGCACGGTGCCGGCGATGACGGCCGGACGCTACCTGATCCTGGCCGCCAGCTCCGCCACCGCGACCCAGGCGGACGCGACCCAGACCCTGGCCATCAAGTTGGGCGAGACGCCATGCGCGGCGACAAAGCCTGCGCCGTTCACCGACAAGAAGGGCCTGCGGCTCGGTTGCGTCGTCAGCTTGCTGACGGACAAGCCGATCGTCGTTTCGGCGGTCTTCGAGACGCACGACGCGACCCCCAGCGCGGACGGGCCGAAGCTGGTCTTCCAGCGCCTGCCCTGGACAGGGGTCGTAGAGTCCGCCGCCGTGGCCTTCCGCGCCCCCGCCGCCGCAGCGGCCGCCGCGCCGAAGGAATAAGCGCGCGAGGCGCCTTTCCGGCGAGTTTTCCGCGGCCTACTTCCATCAGGGTTGAGCAGTAGGGTCATGGGCGACGACAATCTGACGCTGAGCGTCGTCAAGCCGGTCGCGGCCGCGCCCAGCGGCCCGGCCGTGTTTGGGATCGTCAGGGACGAGAACTACTTCCTGCCCTTCTTCTTCGACCACTACCGGGCGTTGGGCGCGGAGCTCTTCCTCATCTACGACGACCGGTCAGGACCGGCGACCGTCGACTACCTGATGCAGCAAGCCGACTGCGTGGTCCTCAGATCCGACAGCGCCTTCGGCGATTCGTTCAGCCAGGGCGATCGAGGCGAGCCGCGGAACCTGCCGCAGGTGCTGAAGGAGCGGGTCTGCGAGACCTTCCTGCCCGGACGCTGGGCGCTCACGGTCGACGCCGACGAGTTCCTCGTCTTGCCCTCGGGCTGCGCGAGCCTGCCCGAGTTCATCGGCGCGCTGGAGCAGGCGGGCCAGCTCTTTGCAACGGCGCCGATGGTCGACTTCTACGGCGAGACCCTCGAGCGGAGGAACTACCCGCACAACGTGGACCCCTTCTCCGGCAGCCCCTATTTCGACGCCGGCCCCTACTACTATTGGACGGGCCTCATCTGGCCGTTCAGGCTGAGCGGCGGCATCCGGTTCCGACTCTTGAAGATGCTGTGCGAGCGGCACATCGACCGCATCGGCGCCATCTTCGGGGTCGAGAGCCTGCCGCCGCTCAGCAAGTCGTGGAAGGTCCCGCTGCTCAAGCATGGCTGCGGCATCGTGCGAAAGGGCGACCACGAGGTCAGCGCGGCGCCGCGGGCGAGCGACCTTTCGGCCGCGCTCGCCCACTTCAAGTTCTATCCGGACCTGGACGCGAAAATCGACAATGCGCTGAGGGAGAAGCAGTACTACGGAGGCTCGACCGAGTACGCCTTCCTCAAGGCCGCGATCGAGCTCTTCGGCCAGGAAAGCTTGCTCGGCCCCGAGGCCCGCCGTTTCGAGGGCCCGCAGTCCCTCGAGCAAGCCGGCCTCCTCGGCCCGGCCCGCAGCGGCGCGGCCGCCAACACACTTCTCCCAGCGGGAGAGGGAGGGGTTTAGAGGCCCACGTCGATGAGTTGGCCGATGCGTGCGGCGAAGGCCGGATCGGACATGCCGCTGGTGGCGTTTCCCGGCGTGAAGGTGATTTCGCCGAGCTTTATGTCCTCGATCCCGTCCGAGTAGAGGTCGATTCTCGCGAAAGACAGACCTTCCGCGATGCGCTCCGCGGCCTCGACGATGGCCTCGAGATTCTTCGGCCGATCCCGGCAGACCACCTCGTGACCGAAATCGACTGGAAGCAGATTCCAGGCGGTGTCGTAGAGCGCACTCGTATAGTCGGGCGGTTTTGGAATGGTGAAGCTGATGAACTCCGCCCGCCCGTGGAAGCAATAGACCCTGTACTCGTCCGGCGGCGCCACGCCGTTGAAGTCGATGAACCGCTCAAGGTACAGCTTCGGCTTGAACGTGCAGTATTGCCATTCGCCGGTGTCATAGCCGAAGCGCGTGGCCAGCCAGCCGCCTGCCAACATCCGGATCTGTTCGCGCCACGCCGCGAGCTCTTTTGGCAGGTTGAGGACGAGATTGAAGCCCCATCCGTGATTGGCCTTCAAGACGAAGCGTCCCGCCGGCAGGTCGGCCGTGAACAGCTCGTCGACGCTCTCGCCCACCCATACAACGGAGGGAACGAACTCATCGCCGAGGCGGGCGCGGACATGAGCCTGCGCCTCGAGCTTGTCCGCCAGCGAAGGCATGGGCAGTGGCGCAAAGTATTTGCGCGAGTAGATTCGCTCCGAATAGCTTGCCGGGGTGGACAGAGGTGGCACATAGCCGTGCGCGTTCTTGAATATCTGACCGCCGACGACAATCGCCAGCAGAAGATCGTTGGTGTTATAGAAGTCGATCCCACGCATGTGGCCGGCCGGCGGCGGATGGCGCGGCCAGCGGGCAGCCGCGACCATGGCCTTGACCTGGTCGACGAGGTTGTCGCGGACCGCTGGCTCGATGCTCATCGGGTCAGACGATAGCGCAGCGTGGTGATCAGCGCGCGTACCATTCGGAACCCGCTGGAATGCGACGTTCAGCTGACCAGCGGGCTCGCCCTCCCTGGAGACGCGAATTTCTACATGCCGACGTCGAGGAGTTTGCCGATGCGGGCATCGAAGTCCGGGTTGGACAGGCGGCTTCTGGCGTTTCCCGGCGTGAAGGTGATCTCGCTGAATTTTACGTCCTCGATCCCGTCCGAGTAGAGATCGATTCTCGCAAAGGACAGCCCGGTCGCAATACGCTCCGCCGCCTCGATCATGGCCTCCAAATTCTTCGGCCGATCGCGGTGGACAGGCGGGCGACCGAAGTCGACCGGAAGCCGGCTCCAGGCGAGGTCGTAGAGCGCGCCGGCATGCTCGCCAGCTCTTTCGACGCGGAAGTTGATGAACTCCGCGCGGCCGTTGAAGCAATACAGCTTGTATTCCTCCGGCGGCTCGTCGCCGCGGTAGTCAATGAACCGCTCCAGGAACAACCTCGGCTTGAACGTGCAGTATTGCCACTCTCCTGTGTCGTAGCCAAACCGCGTAACCCGCCAGGCGTCGGCCAGCCTCCGGATTTGTTCCCGCGAGGCGACGAGGTCCTTGGGGAGCGTGAGGACCAGATGGTAGCCGCATCCGTGACTGGCCTTCAGGAAGTAGCGACCAGGCGGCAGGTCCGCCGCGAACAGCGCGTCGATGCTCTCGCCCACCCAGACCACCGAGGGAATGAACGCGTCGCCCAGGCAGCCGCGGACATAGGCATGCCCCTCGAGCTTGTCCGCAAGCGAGGGCATGGGCAGCGGCGCAAAGTATTTGCGCGCGTACAGCCGCTCGGAATAGCTCGTCGGATTGGACAACGGCGGAATATAGCCGTGGGAGTCCTTGAAGTGTTGGGCGCCGACCACAATCGCGACCAGGAGGTCGTTTGAGTTGTAGAAGTCGATGCCGCGCATGTGGCCGGCCGGCGGCGGATCGCGCGGCCAGCGTCCCTCCGCGACCATGGCCCGCACCTGCGCGACGAGGTTGTCTCTGACCGCAAACTCGATGTTCATCGGGTCAGACGATAGCGCAGGGTGGTGGTCAGCGCGCGGCCATGCACGGCCCGCTGGAACGTGACGTCGAGGTTCAACTGGCCGCTAGGGCTCAGGAATTCCCGCCGAATCTGGTCGTAGATGGTGCGCCGGATCTCCTCCGGCGGGTCAACCCCCAGCGCAGCCAGGTCGTTCTTCACGCGGCGATAGAGACTGTTGATCACCACGTTGACGCGGGGATTGCCGACGGCGTGGTAGAACCCGCGGACTTCGTCGCCATGCGCCGCGAACCTGAGCAGCTCCCCCGGAAACGTTCCTGCCTGCCGCCCCGAGTCCTCGAGGCGCTTGACTACATCGATGTCTTCGCCGCCCCACCCCTCGAACACCTCGTCGTAGCCGCCGATCGCAGCGAAGTCGCTCCTGGCGACGACAAACGTGCCGGAGAGCTCTGGCGAAATCGGGGTCGGCCGGAGGAAGACGCCCGCTCTCAGCAGCGGCGCGATCGTCGCGACGAAGGCCGGCGCGACCGCGACGTCGGCGTCGACCAGGAAAAGCCACGGCGCCGTCGCCGCGGCCACGCCACGGTTGCGGGCCTCGGCCAACTTGAAGTGCGGACGGTCCGCGACGTGGACCACCTTCGCCGCCGGGAACGTCGAGCGCACCCAATCGCCGGCCCCTTGCGGGCAGTCATAGTCGACGACGACGACCTCGCAGTCCGGCAACGCCATCAGCGTCGGCAGCGTCTGCTGCAGGTGCGCCAGCCGACCCTTGCAGGTCGTGATTGCGGAGATCAGGGTCACGCGGTTGGCTTCGCTCCCCCCTTCCGCTCCCTCCGAGGGGGGTGTTTCGGGACCTCGATGTGATCCGGCGGAAGGCCGGTCTGGTAGCGGTCGTACATCGCCGCGTAGGCCGCTTCGATGTGGCGGGCGAAGCGCTCGGTGTCGAAGAGCGGGCTCGTCCGACGATGGCGCGCCAGCTTGCGCGTCACACGAGCCAGCCTGTCGGGGGCGCCGCCGAGGTCGATCGCCAGCGCTTGGTAGGCCTCGCCGCTCGACGCGACCAGCTCGGGCAGGCCGATGGCGTTCAGGAGGCTTGCCGCCACGCGCCCGGCGAAGGTTTCGCCGATGCGGGTCAGCACCGGCAGTCCGGCCCAGAGCGCATCGCTGGCCGTCGTGTGGGCGTTGCAGGGCGCGGTGTCGAGGAAGAGGTCGGCGAGGCGATGCCGCGCCAGATGCTCGGGCAACGGCATGCGCTCGGCGAACACCAGCCGCTCCGGCGCGATGCCCCGCGCTTTGGCCTCGCGCTTGAGGTTGGCGGCGGCTCTCGGATTGTCGGCGAACAGCCAGAGCACGCTGCCATCCACGGCGCGAAGGATGTTCATCCAGGTCTCGAACGTCTCGGGCAGGATTTTGTAGTTGTTGTTGAAACAGCAGTAGACCACGCCTTCGGGCGGCAGGCCGCACTCCGCCCGCTCGAAGACCCGGTCGGCTATGACCCGCTTGGAATCGTTGACCTGGTAGCTGTCGGGCAGGTGGACGATCTTTTCGGAGTAGCAGCTTCGCGCTTCGGGTGGGACGACGATCCGGTCGGCGATCAGGTAGTCGAAATAGTCCGAGCCCATGGTGCCGGGGAATCCCAGGTAGTTGACCTGGATCGGGGCTGCCCGCGCCGCGAAGATGCCGGTCCGGCTCTCCGTCGTGAAGCCCTTGAGGTCGATCGCGATATCGATCTCGAGGCTGCGGGCGAGGGATGCGACTTCCAGATCGGACCGGCCGTGAACGTCGATGAACCGGTCGAAGCCGGCGGCCAGGCGATCGGCCATCTCGTCGCCGGGGGCCGTCCCGAACGAAAAGGCGATCGACTCGATCCTCGACCGGTCGTGCTGTTCGAACAGGCCGGCGATCAGCCATGCGGTCGCGTGGTTGTAGAAGTCGGACGAGAAGTAGCCGACGCGCAGCCGGCTGCGGCGGGGCCGTAGCGCGATTGGCGGCAGCGAGTGATTGGGCGGGAACATGCTGGCCGACCAGATAGCGGCCGCCTTGCGCTGCTGCTGAGGCGAAACCGGCATGCCGACCAACGGAAATGGAGGCGAGACCCGTTCGCCGGCGTCGAGCCTGCGCGCCAGGGCGACGATCTCCGCGTCGATGTCGAACCAGTCGCAGATCTTCATCTTCGTGTGCAGCCAGGTCCCGAGCACGAACTCATAGTCCGGCCTGATCGCAATCGCCGTCGCGTAGTCTGTGATCGCCTCGTCGTAGCGCTTCATCTCGGCCAGCAGATTGCCCCGGTTGTTGTAGGCCTCAGCCAGCCGAGGATTCAGCGCCACGGCCTTCGCGTAGCTGGCCAAGGCCCCGGCGTGTCGGCCGAGCCTCTGCAGCGCCAACGCGCGACCGGCATAGGCTTCTGCGTAGTCGGACCTGAGCGAGAGCGCGGCGTCATAGCCGGCCACCGCGTCCTGGTATCGATGCAAGCTCTGCAGCGTGTTGGCGCGATCGTTGTGGGCGGCCGCGACGGCGGGGGCCAGTGCGATCGCCTTGTCATAGCTGTCGAGCGCCGCCTCGTAGCGTTTCAGGCCGTCCAGCGCGTTGCCCCGGTTCAGGTAGGCCGGGGCGTGGTCAGGCGCGATCGACAACGCCGCATCACAGCTGGCGATAGCCTCCTCGTATCGCGCGAGGTCGTTCAGCCCTTTCGCCCGATTGCTGTGCGCGACGACGACGTTGGGATCGAGCGCGATCGAGCGCGCCATCAAGTCGACGCCCTGCTCGGGCCGGCCAGTCTGGACGGCGATCAATCCGAGAAGATGCCAGGCGTCGGCGTGGCCCGGCTGACGCTGGAGAACCTGCTGATAGACGCGCGCCGCTTCGGCCAGGCGGCCCTGCTGATGCAACGCCAGGCCTTGGCGAAATCTGGCTTGGAGCTGGTCTGGCGTGGGATCTTGGATTGGAAGCCTCGCTGGCGTGTCGGGCGCCGTTCGCCGCCGTTCGCGGGAACGGCCTACCAGGGAATCCGGCCGAAACGCTCCACCAAGCGAGCGTGCTCTGCATTGCTGACGGCGCCGGACTCCGCGTCGGTCTGGATATGAGCCATGCCGGAGCCGAGATGAACCAGGCGGCGGACCAAGGGCAAGGCGTACTTGTGGCGGGCCAGTCGGGTTTTTCCGCCGCTCAACGCAAGCACCCGATGCAGCCGCGGCCGCAGCGTCTTCAGCAACTGCGGATGAAGCGGCGCCGTCGACTCCACGAGGTGGAGGCGCGGGAAGCCCGACTCGCCCAGACGGCCCAGCCAGTCGTTGTCCAGGTGGAAGCGATAGCTTTCGTCGAATGGCCCGACCGCCGTCCAGACGTCCCTTCGCATGATCCATCCGGACGGCGTCGGAAAGTCGTTTATACAGATGACCTCGCCGGCGGCGTCGACCTCGAGCTGGGTGGACGAGACGAAGGGCGCCTGGTCGAGCGCGGGCAGCGCCACTTCCAGAAACTGCTCGCTCCACAGGTCGTCGTCTTCCAGGAAGGCGATGATGTCGTGGTCGAACAGCGCCGCGGCGGCATTTAGCGCGGACGCCTGGGACGCCGCGGGCGCCGATACGAAACGCACGAAAGGATGGGTGACCAGCAGCGGAACCACCGCGCCGGGATCGATGCCCACGGCGACGTCGAGCGCGATGTCTCTTCCGGGCTTTTGCGTCGCGATCGAGGCGATCGCCTTTTCCAGGAAGTAGCGGCCGTCCCTCGCGCGTTCGAGCCGCGATGGGATCACGACGAGGATTCTGGGGCGCTCAGTCCCGGCCATCGCCTACGAACTCGGTCTGGGGGCGCTCGCGGCCGAAGCCCGTCACGCGGGTGGCGTTGCGGCCTTCTTCGACTTGCGCTCCGGTCTCGTCGCGGCGGCGGGCGCCAGCCTTGCCTTTGCAGCAGGGCTGGGTTTCGCGGTCGCGGCAGGCGCAGGCTTGGGCTTTGCGGCCGGCGTTGGTTTCGCCTTCGGAGCCGGCGCAGGCTTT
>Ga0209415_10006922_pt1 | contig 19991 bp, 17 predicted proteins | sample PeaSoiSIISIP2007_FD_187696 | JGI IMG/M metagenome (GOLD analysis project Ga0209415, IMG submission 187696) | Peat soil microbial communities from Weissenstadt, Germany - SII-SIP-2007 (SPAdes) (version 2) | ecosystem: Environmental > Terrestrial > Soil > Wetlands > Peat | place: Germany... | reverse complement strand
GGGCCGACGACCACAGGAGGCGGGCCGACGACCACAGGCGGCGGGCCACGGGCCAGCGGGCCGGCACGGTCCTGGCGGGCCAGGACGGATGAGCGGGACGGATGAGGGAGCAATCCGACGTGAGGTTTGACGAACGGTACGGCAGCTGGGCCAGGCGCTCGGGCGAGCTGTTCGACCAGGCGAGCCAGATCATCCCGGGCGGCGCCGGGAGCAGCGCGCGGATCCCGCAGTTCGGCTGGAAGCCCTACCCGCCGTTCATGGCGCAGGGCACCGGGTCCCGGGTGCGCGACGTCGACGATCACGAGTACATCGACTACCTGCTCGGGCTCGGCCCGATGATCCTCGGTCACCGGCACCCCGTGGTCACAGCCGCGGTCGCGGCCGCGATCACCGAGTACGGCACCTGCTTCGGGCTCCCGTACGAGCTTGAGATCGACGCTGCCCGCAAGGTGGTCGAGGCGGTTCCCGGCGTCGACATGGTGCGCTTCACCAACTCGGGCAGCGAGGCCGTAGGCACCGCCGTCCGGCTGGCCCGCGCCTATACCGGCCGCCGGCTCGTGATCAGGTTCGAGGGGCACTACCACGGCTGGCAGGACACGGTCTACTGGAGCAATCACGTCGACCCGAGTGTCGCCGGGCCGGCCAGCCGCCCCAGGCCGGTCCCGTCCGGGCCTGGCGTGCCCGCCGAGCTTGCCGGCACGATGATCGTGCTGACCTGGAACGACCCGGAGAACTTCGCCGCCGTGATGGCCGAGCGCGGTGACGAGATCGCCGCTGTCATCACCGAGCCAGCGGTCTTCAACACCGGCTGCATCCTGCCTGAGCCCGGCTACCTCGAGCTGCTCAGGGAACTCACGAGCAGGCACGGGGCGCTGCTCATCTTCGACGAGGTGATCACCGGCTTCCGGTTCGCCCGGGGCGGGGCGCAGGAGTACTTCGGCATCAGGCCCGACCTGACCACGCTGGCGAAGGGAATCGGCGGCGGCTTTCCGGTGGCGGCGATCGGCGGCAGCCGCGAGGTCATGTCGTTCATCGCCGACGGCCGTTACTCGCACTCTGGCACCTACAACGCCAATGTCGTCGCCTGCGCCGCGGTATCGGCGACCATGGACCTGCTGGCCGAGCCCGGCCTGTACGAGCGGCAGCGCAAGCTTGGCGAGCGGCTGATGGCGGGCTTGCGCGCGCTCGGCGAGGAGGCCGGGCTGCCGGTGCTGGTCGATGGGCTCGGCACCGTCTTCCAGCTCTGGTTCAGCGACCGGCCGATCAGGAACTGGCGCGACGCCGAGCGGTACGCGAACCACGGCCTGTTCACCGGCTGGTGGCAGGAGATGCTGCTGCGCGGCGTGCTGTTCCACCCGAGCCAGTACGAGAACCTGTTCTTGTCCCTGGTGCACACCGACGCCGACGTGGACGACATGCTCACCGCGGCGCGGGACTCCTTCGCAGTGATCGGCCGGGTACAGCAGCTGGCCGGTACTCGGAGCTAAGGTTGCCGGATAGCTACAATGCCGTCCGCACGGCACGCGAGCATTGCCCGGGTATCTCGCCCTGGCAGATCGCAGGGTAGCTGAGCTGAAGGAACTCGATGGTGCTCGATCTCGGTGGTAGCTCACCTGGCCTGCCAGGCAAGGCAGACGACGTTGTCTCCCAGCCACGGAGCGCGCGGCGCACCGCATCCGCCGGACGCCGCCAACCGGGAACCGTGCTGCTCTACGAGCGGGTCGTCCAGCACGTCGAACGGCTGATCGCCGAGGGCGGGCTGGTGCCCGGGGACCTGCTGCCCAGCTACACCGAGCTGGCCGACCAGGCCGGGGTCAGCCTGATCACCGTGCGGCGGGCGCTCGACGAGCTGGAGCGGGCCGGCCGGGTCCGCCGCCACCAGGGCCTCGGTACCTTCGTGGCGCGGCCCAGGATCGTCGCCGAGCCGAGCAGGACGGGCAGCTTGCTCGGCACCCTGGTCAAGGACGGCGAGGCGGCCTCGGAGCTGCGGACGAACGTGCTCGAGCTGGACCAGGGAGAACCGTCGGCCGATCTGTGCCAGGCGCTCCGGATCGAGCCAGGCAGCCCGGTCTGGCGGCTCCGGCGGCTCCGGCGGCTCGACAACCATCCGGCGGTCCTGGAGACCAACGTCATACCGGTCGCGCTCGCCCCGGAGCTTGGCGACCTCGAGGGCCGGATGGACGAATCCCTGTACGACCTGCTCGCCAGCGAGTACGGCCTGATCGACACCTACGAGGAGCAGTACCTCGAGGTGATCGGGCCGACGCAGGAGGAGACCCGGCTGCTCGAGATCCCGGCCAGGGCTCAGGTAGTTCGGATCCGCGGCCTCAGCACGGATCGCGATGGGGTCCCGTTCGACTGCTTCGAGCAGCTGTACCCGGCGAACCAGTTCGCGTTCGCCATCTCCGGCAGCGCCGCCCGCCAGCTGCTTCCCGCCCCAGGTCACCGGGACTGGGGAGTCCGGCCCCGGATCTGAGAGCCTTGCTCAGCAGGGCGCCGGCTCCTACGCTGTCCTTGCGTACTGAACATACACAGTATGACCGGGGAAGGCGCCGCTGCCTCACCGGCGGGGCAGCTGCCGGGCAGCGCCCCGGTCTTACCGGGCGGAACGACGGATGAGGCAGGCTCTGGCGGGCATGACCGTGCAATGACCGAAGCCGCTGGCGTCTACATCGGTCTGGACCTGGGCACCTCCGGGCTGAAGGGGATCGCGCTCGACGCGTCGGGCGAGGTCGTCGCCCGTGGCAGGTCGGCCTACCGGACTCACCGGCCAGCCGTCCACGCCGCCGAGCAGACCCCGCACGACTGGATCAGGGCCGTCCGGCGGGTGGCCGACCAGCTCGCGGCCGGCGCTGCGCCCGATCGCTGGCGGGCGATCGGGCTCTCGGCCATGATCCCGACGCTGGTGACCGCCGACGCCGGCGGCGCGCCCATCGGGCCGGCGATCACGTGGGAAGACAGCCGCGCCGATGCTCAGGCCAGCCGGCTGCGCGAGCGGTGCGGCGCCGACGATCTCTACCGGGCGACCGGGCAGTGGGTGGACGGCCGTTACCTGCTCCCGATGTTCCTGCGGCTGACCGAGGACGAGCCGGAACGGGCAGCGTCGACCGCGTCGCTTCTCGGCGCCAAGGACTACCTGTTCGGGGAGCTGACCGGCCAGGTCGCGACCGATCCGAGCACCGCGGCCGGATTCGGCTGCTATCAGCTGACGACCGGGCGCTGGGACGGGCGCGTCCTGTCTGCCGCGGCCGAGATAGCCGGGCAGGGCTCACCGACCAGGCGAGCCGCGCCGGGCGGGCGGAGCTGGCCCGCGCTGCCGCCGGTACGTCAGTCCGCGACGACCAGGCCGCTGCGCGCGCAGGCCGCCGCCTGGCTCGGCTGCGGGCGGATCCCGGTGTGCCTGGGCGCCGCCGACTCGGTGCTCGGAGCGCACGGGCTAGGCGTTCACGCGCCGGGCCAGATCGCCTACGTGGCCGGGACAAGCACCGTCGTGCTCGGAGTGGCGGACCGGCCGGTGCTTGACCCGCTGCACCGCTTCCTGGTCACGCCACTCGCCGAGCCAGGCCGCTGGGGCCTGGAAATGGACCTGCTGGCGACCGGCAGCGCACTGCGCTGGCTGGCCGAGCTGCTCGACGACGGACTGGACGAGGCCGGCCTGGTCGCCCTGGCGGCGGGGATCGACCCGGCCGATGCGCCCGTGATGCTTCCCTACTTCAGCCCAGGCGAGCAGGGCGCGCTCTGGGATCCGCTGCTGCACGGCACCGTCGCGGGGCTCACGTTCGGCCACGGCAGGCAGCACCTGGCCCGCAGCCTGGTTAACGGCATCCTGCTGGAGTCCCGTCGCTGCCTGGCGGTGCTCGACCAGGCCGGATCGTTCGGCAATGAGATCCAGGTGGCAGGCGGCAGCGCGGCCGAGCCGTCTTTCCGCGCGGACCTGGCCGACGCCACCGGACGGCGAGTTGCCACGCCGCGAGGTCAGGACGCCGACTTCTCGGCGCGCGGAGCGGCGCTGCTCGCCGCCCGGTCAGCCGGCCATCCGATATCCGGCGCCGATGCTCAGGCTTCCGCAGGCGCCCGCGCCGATGACGGGCCGGGCAGCGCCGAGGTGGAGGCACACCGCTGGCTGCCCGACGCCGAGGTCATCGAGCCTGACCCGAGCCGGGCCCGCACCTGGGACGGTCTGTGGGCCAGCTATGAGCGCGCCAGGCAGGCGATCACCTCGCACTATCACGATGGTCACCAGCCGGCCCGGCCGGCCGGGCCGACGCCGCCGGCACCGGGCGAGCGGGGCTCCTAGCGGCTCTTCCCCTTGCCGGCCAACCAGCCGCCGGTCCGACCGCAGCGGCTCCGCAGGCCGACGAGCCGGGGGGACGGGCCGGGGAGCCCGTGATCGCGCTCGGCGCCGCCGGCCGGCGGCGCCGAGGCTAGCCGTCGCAGAGAGCGAGCAGCTTCATCACGGTAGCCCAGTTGCGCGCCGTGCCCGCCGACACCGGGCTGCTCCGCTTCAGCAGCAGGTCACTCGCGAGGACGCTGCGGCCGAATCCGTCGGGCGTATGCAGGTACAGGGTGCGGCCGAGCAGGACGGCCTCGTCCCGGCTGCCCTGCTCGGCCGCCCGCCTGGACGCCTCCCGGACCGCTGCGAGCGCCTGCGGGGCCGGGGCGTCGGGCAGGAATACCCCGTGCAGAAATCGCGGATTCGGCTCATCGGGATACGGGTTGTCGCTGACCACCTGGGCCAGCGCGGCTCTGGCGAGGACGACGACCGGCGTCCTGACCCCGAGGGCCTCGGCTATGGCCGCGTGCAGCGCGGCGGCCAGCGCCGCGCCGTCCGACTCCGTCGCGGTGAAGACTAGGTTGCCGGTCTGGATGTACGTCGTCACATCCGCGTAACCGAGCGAGGTCACGAGCGCGCGCAGATCGGCCATCACGATCTTGCCGCCGCCCCCGACATTCACTCCGCGCAGCAGCGCCACATGAGTCGGCATGAACCTCATCCTGCCAGCCCGGCCAGCCCGGTCAGCCCGGAACGCCGGGCGCGCCAAACATCGGCGATGGGGGGCGGCCGGCCGCACGCCGCGCGCAGGAGCGGCATGCGGCCGGATACCCCGGCTCGGCTCGGCGGTCGGCCCTCGGCGAGACGCCGGATCGGCCGGCGAGGCGCCGGATCGGCCCGGCCGGGCGTCCGGCCTCCGCCGGGCTAGCTCGTAGCGGCGGCCGCCACGGGCACGACAGGCTCTGCGGCGGTGACCGCCGCCGGCGACCTGGGCACGATCAGAACGGGCCTGGTGGCCAGGTGCAGCAGCCGCAGCGACACGTTCCCGAAGGGCAGATGCGGGACATCGTGCGTGCTCGCCGAGCCGAGCACGACCATCCGGGCATCAACCTCATCGGCCGCGCTCAGGATCGTCTTGGCAACGTGGCCGACCGGTGTCTTGCGGATCTCCGCCTCGGCGGTGACTCCTGACCGCTGCAGCCCGGCCACGATGTCGGTGACGACACGCTCGCCCTCCCCGTCCGCGCAGTCCACCTGGATTCTGCCGAACCGGCCAACGGCGAATTCGTGGACATGCAGCACGACCACACGGTCTCCGCTGTCGCTGGCAAGGTCGCGTGCCATCTCCGCGGCTGCCGAGCCAACGCTGCTCGCGTCTACGGCCAGCAGGATTGTCTTGCTCATGGCCATCTCCCTTGCTTGCTCAGGTCTGCCCGCGAGCTGTTCCTCCCGGGGACGCGCCAGCCTTGTCGATCCACTTCGCACGCTAGGCGCGCACCCGCGCCGCGCTCTAGGGTCCAAGGTCCGCCTGAAGCCGCCGACCGGCCCGAAAGCGACGTGCTACTGGTCAGCGCGGGTGCGCAGAGGTGATGGAGCCCACCTGGCCGCAATCCGCGGGGTCGCCGGGCACCATCTCGAACCCGGTCACGATGTCAGCGGCGATGACGATCACGTCGTCCATCGCGCCGGACAGCCATGGCGTCAGCAGCGAGCGGTACCGCTCGGCCGCGGCCTCGTCCTCGAGCAGGCGGGCTGTTCCCACGATGATCACGCTCCAGCCGACCTGGCGCGCGGTGTCGAGGGAGTCGGCCTCATAGGCGACGACGGCTCCACTGCGCCCGGCCACCGTGGTGATGGTGGCGCCGGAGGTTGTCCGGACCACGATCGACTCGCCCTCGACGAGGTGGTTGACCGGACGGATGGCCGGGAGTGCCTGGTGAGTGAAGACCAGCCGGCCGATGGGGACGCTGCTGAGCAGCTCCAGTGCTTGAGACCGGCTGAGCCGCTCCAGGCGCCGGTGATCGTTCATCGGATCTCCCTCCGCTACCAGCCGTGAGTTCCAGTGCAGGCGGACACGGCCGGCCGGGCCAGGTTGGTGTCGTCCCAGGGCCACTGTGCCGTGACGCCGCCTTGGCGGTTAGAGGCTAAAGGCCCTGACCTCGGGTCGGATGACAGCACAAGGCAGGTGACCCCCGGAGGCGAAGGTCCTGGTCAATCGGGTCACTTGGCTCCTGCCAGGGGTGCCTGGGCACGGCCATGCTGGCTGAATCAGCGTCATGACGCGGAGGTAGGAGATGAGCGGCGGGGAGCGCGATCCCGGACCAGGACGACCTGTGCCCGACGTCAGCCCAGGACGTCGGGCGGGCACCGATCCTGGCGCGGGCACAGAACGAGGGCCGGCCCGGGGCCCGGCGGCTGGCCGGAAGCCGGCGCCGGGCCCGGGCCCGAGCACTGCCAGGAGGGCGGCATGAGAGCATACGTTGGCGACCGTCTCATCATCGACGGCGATCCGAAGCGCACCGGTATCGTCATCGGGGTCCCGCACGAGGATGGGTCGCCGCCCTATGTCGTCAAATGGCTAGCGAACGGGCATATTGCGATGGTGTCTCCCGACCAGTACACCGTGATCATCCCTGCCGGGCATCCTGCGGGCACAGCGAAGCTGCCCACGGCATCGCCGTGACCGCCGAGCCGGAGGTCCTCCCCCAGCCCGGGCCGGACGAGGGCGTTTACGCGCTGCTCACCGACGGCACGACCGTTCTGATCAGGCCAGCTCGCCCGGACGACACAGAGGCCGTGCGGCAGATGCATGCCGACATGTCTCCCGCGAACGCTTACCTGCGCTTCTTCAGCATCAGCCCGCTCGCGGCAGAGCGCGAGGCGCAGCGGGTCTGCCGGCCACCCGATCCCGGTCATGCGGCCCTGCTGGCCTGGCTGGGCAGCCAGCTTGTCGGCGTGGCCAGCTATGAGCCGACCGGTAAGCCCGGCGTCGCCGAGATCGCGTTCGCCGTCACCGATCACATGCACGGGCGCGGGGTGGCGACCCTCCTTCTTGATCACCTGGTGTCGATCGCGAGGCTCCGCGGGCTCAGCGCGTTCACGGCCGAGACCCTGGCCGACAACATCGCCATGCTCAGGGTGTTCGCCAGCGTCGGCCTGCCGGCCAAGCGGCAGATGGCCGACGGCGTCATCGAGACCACCTTCCCGCTCCCGGTCGATGAGGCCGACCGGCGGCTGGCCGACTACCTGGATTCGGTGGCCAGGCGAGAGCAGCTCGCCGACGTCGCCAGCCTGCGTCACCTGCTTGAGCCATCGTCCATCGCGGTCGTCGGCGCCAGCCGCAAGCCAGAGCGGGTCGGCCACGCCATCCTTCGCAACATCGTTGCCGACGGCTTCGAGGGCCGGATATACGCGGTCAATCCGCGGGCGGATTCGATCGAGGGCATCGACTGCCTGCCTTCGGTGGCCGACCTGCCCGAGCCCGTCGACGTCGCCGTGATCGCGGTGCCGCCTCCGGCAGTTGCCCAGGTCGCTGACGACTGCGGGCGCCGGGGCGTGCGCTCCCTGGTGGTGGTCACCTCCGGGCTCGAGGCGGATACCGGCTCCGAGCTGCTCGCGATCTGCCGCGGCTACGGCATGCGGCTGGTCGGGCCGAACTGCTTCGGCATCGCCATCCCTGGCCGGAGCCTGAACGCCACCTTCGCCGCCGCTGACCCGCTCCCCGGAGTGGCCGGCCTGGTCGTCCAGTCCGGCGGGATCGGGATCGCCGTGCTCGAGCACCTGTCCAGGCTCGGAATCGGCGTGTCCTCATTCGCGTCGGTAGGCGACAAGTACGACGTGTCCAGCAACGACATGCTGATGTGGTGGGAGCAGGACAAGATCACCAGGCTCGCCGTGCTCTACGTCGAGTCGTTCGGCAGCCCGCGCCGGTTCGCCCAGACCGCGCGGCGGGTTGGCCGCGAGATCCCGGTGCTGACCGTCATCGGCGGACGGTCAGCCGCGGGCCAGCGCGCCGCCGCCTCGCACACCGCGGCCGCGGCAACCCCGCTGATCACCCAGGAGGCACTGTTCGAGCAGGCCGGAATCGTCGCGACGAGCAGCCTCGGCGAGCTGATCGACGTCGCGGCGCTGCTTGCCTGCCAGCCGCTGCTGGCAGGCAACCGGATCGCGATCGTGTCGAACGCCGGCGGCGCCGGGGTGCTGGCGGCCGACGCGTGCGGCGACAACGGCCTGGTGGTCGCCGCGTTCTCCGAGCCGACCAGGCAGCGCCTGCGCAAGCTCCTGCCCAGGGGCGCGGCGGTCGGCGACCCGGTCGACACGACAGCCGCCGTCAGCCAGGACGATTACCGCACCTGCATCGAGAAGGCAGCGCAGGACGACGGTGTCGACGCCGTCCTCGCGATCACCGTGCCGACGGCGCTCAGCGACCTCACGCCGGCCATCCTGCGGGCCAGCGTGACCAAGCCCCTGGTCGCCGTCATGCTCGACCAGCCGGAGTCCGTGCGGCTGCTGCGCCGGGCCGGCCCGCCAGACGACGGCGCCGGGAGCGAGCAGGCCCCGGACGCCGAGGCGGCCAGCGGCGGCTGGGCTGGCCTGCCGTCGATCCCGGTGTACCAGTACCCGGAGAGCGCCGCCCGTGCCCTCGGCTACGCCGCCCGCTACGGCGCCTGGCGCTCTCGCGGCGCCGGCCAGGTGCCCGAGCTTGCCGGGGTCAGGCCTGACGACGCCCGGCAGCTCGTTGCCCGCTTCCTTGCCGGCCAGCACCTCGGCGGCTGGCTGCCCCCGGCGGAGACCGCCGAGCTGCTCTCCTGCTTCGGGATCACGCTGGTGCCGACCCGGCAGGTCACCGATGCCGACGCGGCAGCCGCGGCAGCCACCGAGCTCGGCGGGCAGGTCGTGCTCAAGGCCGACGTCGCCGGGCTCGTCCACAAGAGCGATGCGGGCGCTGTCCTGCTCGGCCTGCATACCAAGGCCGATGTGCGGCGCGGCTACGCGGAGCTGGCCAGGCGGTTCGGTGCGGACCTGCGCGGGGTCCTGGTCCAGCCGATGATCACCGATGGCGTCGAGGTGCTGATCGGCGTGGTGCACGAGCCCGTGTTCGGCCCGCTCGTGGTCTTCGGACTCGGCGGCGTGGCTACCGACGTCCTCGGCGATCATGCCGCCCGGCTGACGCCGCTGACCGATTCCGACGCCGAGGAGATGATCCTCGGCATCCGCGCCGCGCCGCTGCTGCTCGGCCACCGCGGCACGCCGCCGGCCGACGTCGATGCGCTCGCCGATGTCCTGCTGCGAGTCTCCAGGCTCGCCGACGATGTTCCCGAGGTGGCCGAGCTCGATCTCAACCCGGTGATCGCGCGGGCGGACAGCGCCTGCCCGGTGGACGCCCGGATCAGGCTGGTCCCCGCCGAGCCGCAGGATCCGTTCCTGCGGCGGCTGCGCTGACGTGCGTGCCAAAGGTCCCGATTTCGCGGGCGCAACGGCTCTCAGCACCGGAGCGGGCCAGGACCGAGACTGAAGGTAGCAGCGGCGAGCGAAAGAGCCCGCTGACTCGTTGCCAAGGAGCCCGAGATGTCCGCACCGCAGGATGGCGACAAGCCCCGCATCGTGGCGGGGGTAGACGGATCAGATTCATCGATTGAGGCGCTACGCTGGGCCATACGGCAGGCTGAGGTCACCGGGGGGACGGTTGATGCCGTGATCGCCTGGCAGTATCCGATCGCCGCCGGCGGGCTCGGCTGGGCGCCCACCGCCGGCCTGGACGTCACCGACTACGCCGAGCTGGCGGCCAAGGCGCTCAGCGCCGCGGTCGGCGAGGCTGGTCCGGCCGCCGGCGTGGAAGTCCATCAGATCGTGATGGCAGGCAACCCGGCGCAGGTACTGCTCGACGTCGCGGTCGGCGCCGATCTCCTGGTGGTCGGGAGCCGCGGGCACGGCGGATTCACCGAAGCGCTGATCGGCTCGGTGAGCCAGCGCTGCGTGCATCACGCACGCTGCCCGGTCGTTGTCGTCCACAGCAGCCGCCACGCCGCCTAGATCCACGCCGAGAGCCGGGGTATGCCGATGTATGAGGTCCGAATCCACGGACGCGGGGGCCAGGGAACGGTGACCGCGGCCGAGCTGCTCTCGGCAGCCGCCTTCGCCGAGGGCAGGCACGCGCAGGCATTCCCGAGCTTCGGATCGGAGCGAACCGGCGCGCCGGTGATGTCGTTCTGCCGGGTTGATGACCGGCCGATCCGCACCAGGGAGCCGGTGATCAGGCCAGACGCGCTGATCATCCAGGACCCGACGCTGCTGCACCAGGTGAACGTCTTCGACGGCGCCGGCCAGGACTGCCGCCTGCTGATCAACTCGGCACGCGGCGTCGCTGACCTGAACATCGGCGACTTCACCGACCGGCTTCCGCCGGGCTCGGTGCTCACCGTGCCAGCCACCGACCTGGCGCTCGAGCACCTGGGCAGGCCGGTTCCGAGCGCGGCGCTGCTGGGCGGATTCGCGGCGTTCAGCGGACTGGTCACGCTTGACTCGCTGCTGACCGCGATCCGGGAGCGGTTCGCAAGCAAGCCGGCGGTAGCGCAGGGGAACGCGGCAGCCGCCAGCGCGGCGTTCGAGTTCGTGGCGGCCGAGCTGGCCAGGCAAGGTGTACCGCTCGCCCGCGTCCCCGCTGGTCCGGACACCGCGAGCGCACTGGGCGCGAGCCCGGACGGCGCGGAGTCGGACTGCCCGGCACCGGACGCCACGCCGGAAGACGGCGCGAGCCCGGACCTGGCGCGTCCTGCCAGCGCGGGCCCGGCCGGGCCGCGGTCCCCGGACCTGTCCCCGGCAAGACCGGCGGGCGGGCGGGTCGGCCAGATCGAGGGGTCCCGCGGCGTTGCCGAGGCGGTGATGCGCTGCCGGCCGGAGGTGATCTGCGCATACCCGATCTCGCCGCAGACCCACATCGTCGAGGCGCTCAGCAGCCTGGTGAAGTCCGGCGAGCTCGCGCCGTGCGAGTTCGTCAACGTGGAGTCGGAGTACGCCGCGATGTCGGTGGCGATCGGCGCGTCGGCGGCCGGCGCCCGCGCCTACACGGCGACGGCGAGCCAGGGCCTGCTCTACATGACCGAGGCGCTCTACAACGCATCCGGCCTCGGCCTGCCGATCGTCATGACGGTGGCGAACCGGGCGATCGGCGCTCCGATCAACATCTGGAACGACCACAGCGACGCGATGTCACAGCGCGACTGCGGCTGGATCCAGCTCTATGCCGAGACCAACCAGGAGGCCATGGACCTGCATATCCAGGCCTTCAGGATCGCCGAGCAGGTGTCGCTTCCCGTGATGGTCTGCATGGACGGCTTCATCCTCACGCATGCGCACGAGCGGCTCGAGATGCCGGGGGCCGGGCAGGTCGACGCGTTCCTGCCGCCATTCGAACCCCGGCAGGTGCTCGACCCGGCCGAGCCGGTCTCGATCGGCGCGATGGTCGGCCCTGAGGCGTTCACCGAGGTCCGCTACCTGGCGCACGCGCGGCAGCAGCAGGCTCTCGAGCTCATCCCGCGGGTCGCCGCCGAGTTCGCCGCCGACTTCGGCCGCGACTCCGGCGGGCTGATCCGCCCGTATCGAACGCAGGACGCGCAGACCATCGTCGTGGCGCTCGGCTCGGTGCTCGGCACGATCAAGGACACCATCGACGAGCTGCGCGAGGCGGGCACGCGGATCGGAGCGCTCGGGATCACCTCGTTCCGGCCGTTCCCGCTCGAGGCGGTACGGGAAGCGCTGGCCCATGCCGAGCGGGTGGTCGTGATCGAGAAGGCGCTCGCCGTGGGCATCGGCGGCATCGTCTCGGCCAACGTGCGGATGGCCTTGTCCGGCATCCAGCTGCACGGCTATACGGTGATCGCCGGGCTCGGCGGCCGGGCGATCACCAAGGACTCGCTGCGCGGGCTCTTCACCGCGGCCGGGCAGGACGCTCTCGAGCCGCTGACCTTCCTCGATCTGGACACCGCCCTGGTCGAGCGCGAGCTGGCCCGCACCGCCGCCAGCCAGCGGTCCGGGCCCGCTGCCGAGAACATGCTCCGCGACCTCGGCGTCGTCGCGTCGAAGATCGGATAGGGGAACCCGATGGCCGTCCAGCAGATCAAGTTCTACCAGACAGGCAGCTTCGCGGTCGGCAACCGGCTGCTCGATCCCGAGCAGCGCTCGGTGCAGTCCGATGCCAGCCGCACGAACTCGCTGAACTCCGGGCACCGCGCCTGCCAGGGCTGCGGCGAGGCGCTCGGCGCGCGGTACGCGCTCGACAGCGCGATGCGGGCGACGAACGGCCAGATGGTGGCCGTCAACGCCACCGGATGCCTGGAGGTCTTCTCGACGCCGTTCCCTGAGACTTCCTGGCGGATCCCGTGGATCCACTCGCTGTTCGGCAACGCCCCGGCGGTAGCGACCGGAGTCGCCGCGGCGATGCGGGTCAAGGGCCGCCCCGACGTCCGGGTGGTCGCCCAGGGCGGCGACGGCGGCACGGTTGACATCGGCTTCGCCTGCCTGTCCGGGATGTTCGAGCGCAACGACGACGTGCTGTACATCTGCTACGACAACGAGGCTTACATGAACACGGGCGTGCAGCGCTCCGGCGCCACGCCCCCGGCGGCCAGGACCAACACCACCCCGGCGGTCGGCCCGGAGCCGGGCAACGTGTTCGGGCAGGGCAAGAACGCGCCGCTGATCGCGATGGCGCACGAGATTCCCTATGTGGCCACGGCGACCGTGGCCGGGCTGCGCGACCTCGAGTACAAGGTGCGCCGGGCGATGGAGTTCCGCGGCGCACGCTACCTGCACATCCTGGTGCCCTGCCCGCTCGGCTGGGGAAGCGAGGCCTGCGACACGATCAGGATCGCCAGGCTGGCCGAGCAGACCGGACTGTTCCCGGTCTTCGAGGCCGAGCACGGCGAGGTGGTCAGCGTCTCGCCGATCAGGCGCCAGGCGCCGGTCGAGGACTACCTGCGGCTCCAGGCCAGGTACGCGCACCTGTTCGGCTCGCCGCACGGGGCGGAGACCATCGCCAGGCTCCAGGCGGCGGCCGACCGCAACATCGCCAGGTACAGGCTGCTCGACGGCGATGCCGCGGGGCAGGCCACAGCGCGGGCGGACCGCGCGGCCGGACCCGACCAGCACCGCGCGGGCGCGGCAGGCCCGGCCGACGGAGAGGCGGCCCGATGATGGACAAGCCGTTCGCGATCACCCTGGACGTAGGCTCCAGCCTCGCCAACAAGACCGGATCCTGGCGGACCGAGCGCCCCGAGTACGTGGACCGGCTGCCGCCTTGCAGCAACGCCTGCCCGGCCGGCGAGAACATCCAGCAATGGCTGTACCTGGCCGAAGCTGCGCCGGTCAGGGGAGACGGCGCCCCGGAACCCCCCGAGAGTGGCTACGAGGCCGCGTGGCGGCAGATCATGGCCGACAACCCGCTGCCCGCGGTGATGGGCCGGGTGTGCTTCCGGCCTTGCGAGACGGCCTGTAACCGCGGTCAGCTTGATTCGGCGGTCGGGATCAACTCGGTGGAGCGCTTCCTCGGCGACGAGGCGATCCGGCGGGGCTGGACGGTTCCGGTCACCGCGCCGCCGAGCGGGAAGCGGGTACTGATCGTCGGAGCAGGTCCGTCCGGGCTGTCCGCCGCCTATCACCTGACGCTGCTCGGCCACCGGGTGACGATCAGGGACTCCGGCCCGCGGCCGGGCGGCATGATGCGCTACGGCATCCCGTCGTACCGGCTGCCCAGGCCCGTGATCGATGCCGAGATCGACCGGATCCTGGCCATGGGCGTGGAGCTCCAGTCCGGCTGCACGGTGACCGACATCGAGCGCGAGATGGCCGATGACGGCTTCGACGCGGCGTTCCTTGCCGTCGGCGCGCAGGTCGGCAAGCGTGCCTACATCCCGGCCGGGGACTCGGCCAGGATCCTGGACGCGGTCTCGTACCTGCACGCCACCGAGGGCGGCGAGCCGCCGTTGCTCGGCAGGCGGGTCGCGGTCTACGGCGGCGGCGACACCGCGATGGACGCGGCGCGGACGGCCCGGCGGCTCGGCGCCACCGACGCGGTCATCGTCTACCGCCGGACCAGGGCGCAGATGCCCGCTCACGACATCGAGGTTGAAGAGGCGTCGCAGGAGGGCGTGCGGATGATGTGGCTGTCCACCATCGCCCGCGCCGAGCCGGGGAAGCTCACCATCGAGAAGATGGCCCTCGATGAGTCCGGGTTCCCGCAGCCGACCGGCGAGTTCACCGAGCTTGACGCGGACGCGGTAGTTCTGGCGCTCGGCCAGGAGACGAACCTGTCGCTGCTCGACAGCGAGCCGGGGATCCAGATCAGCGACGGCGTGGTCCAGGTCGGCGAGGACCTGATGACCGGGCACCCGGGCATCTTCGCCGGCGGCGATATGGTCCCGGGCGATCGCACGGTGACGGTCGGGATCGGCCATGGCAAGCGCGCCGCGAGATGCATCGACGCCTGGCTGCGCGGAGAACGCTGGCAGCCGCCGCGCAAGCACCAGCTGGCCGACTTCAGCCTGCTGAATACCTGGTACTACTCCGACGCTCCGGCCACCGTCAGGCCGCAGCTCGAGGTCGCGCGGCGGATCTCGACCTTCGACGAGGTAGTCGGCGGGCTGGACGAGTCCAACGCGCTCTTCGAGGCGCGCCGCTGCCTGTCCTGCGGGAACTGCTTCGAGTGCGACAACTGCTTCGGCGTCTGCCCGGACAACGCGGTGATCAAGCTCGGCCCGGGGCAGCGTTACCAGATCGACCTCGACTACTGCAAGGGCTGCGGCATCTGCGCGTCGGAGTGCCCGTGCGGCGCGATCCGGATGATCCCCGAGCAGACCTAGCCGGGCATCAGCGCCCGGACGGCTCATCCTCACCGGACGCTGCCGGCGGGGCGCCGGCCGGCTCGCAGGGCAGCCTGACATGCACTCCGAAGCCGCCCGCGGCCGTGACACCGGCCCGCACCGAGCCGCCCAGGCCGGCCGCGGTCCTGCGGACGATGTCGAGCCCGAGGCCGGTGCCGGCCCGGCCCCCGCGCGGCGGTGCCGGACTGGCCGGCGGCGCCGGACCGGCCGGCGGCTCGGGACGGCCGGCGCCGGCCGGCGCCGGCCGGTCGTTCTCCACCAGCAGCGACCAGGCTGACGCGCCACCCCTGGCCTGGCGCAGTTCGACCCTGAACCCGGTTCCCGGCGGGGTGTGGATGAAGACATTCGAGAGCAGCGCATCGATCGCCGCGTCGAGCTCGTCGCGGCCGATGCCGACACCGACCCGGCAGTCGGGCAGCTGGACCACGGCCGGCCGGCGCTGCGATCTGGCCAGCACCGTCCAGTACGCCATCCGGTCCCGCACCGCTTCGGCCAGGTCGGCGCTCGGCACGACCTTCGGCGGCGGGTCGCGAGTCTGCCTGATCAGGTCATTCACCGCCTCTTCCAGGACGTCAATGTCGTTATGCAGCTGCCGTTTCGCCGCCGGATCGCCGAGCGCCTCGGCATGCAGCCGCAGCGCGGTCAGCGGGGTCCGCAGGCGGTGACCGAGATCGGCTGCGGCGAGTCTCGCGCTGGCGAGCAGCCCCTCGATCCGGTCGGCGAGCTCGTTGACCGCCTGGCCGACCTCCGCGACCTCGTAGGGCCCGGATGGCTCGTCCCGGCTGTCGAGGTCACCATCGCGCAGCTGGTGCGTGACGGTCACGAGATCGAGCAGCGGCCGGACGATGGAACGGCCGAGCCGGTCGGTGAGGCCGACCGCGATCAGCACAAGCAGCGCTCCGCCGCCGAAGAGGAGCGTCCAGGTCTTCACGACACCGCTGGTCAGCACCGCGGGCGGCACCCAGGCCACCACGGCGCGGGCGGACAGCTGATCATGCACAGGTTCCCAGACGAGCCGCCCGCCACCGGGCGTCCCCTGCGTCACCGCGTGCTCAGCCAGCACCGAAGGCGGGATCCTGACCGAGCCGCGCAGCGGCGCGCCGACCTGCCTGCCGCTGATCAGGTACACAGTTACTCGCGTCGTCGAGGCGCTGCTGGCCTGCCGGACGATCCGGGAGACGTTCGCCGCGCCGCGGATGCCGACGAGCTCGGCGGCCAGCGCGCGCGCGTCAAGCTCGGCGCTGTCGATGGCACGGTCGTAGGCCACGTTGCGCACGAAGATCGCCAGCGGCAGGCAGAACGCCAGCAGCACGGTCCCCGTCGCGGTGGCGGCGATCAGGGCCAGCCTGCGCCTGATCCTCGGCCGTCGCGCGGCCGGCGGCGGGCCGTCATCGGCCGGCATCGTGATCCGAGGCTGTCTGCGGCCGGTCCTCACCCGCGGCGCCGGGGTCGACCAGGCGGATGCCGACGCCGTGTACCGTCCGCAGGTACCTGGGTTCCGACGCGGTCTCGCCCAGTTTCCTGCGCAGCCAGGACAGATGCACGTCGACTGTGTTGTCCGCGCCGCCGTAGGGCTGATCCCACACCTCAGCGAGCAGCTGCCGCTTGGTGACCACCCGCCCGTGCCGAACGGCCAGAGCGTGCAGGAGGTCGAATTCCTTGCGGCTCAGATCGAGGTACCTGCCGTCGACAGTGACCTGCCGGGTCGCCGGATCGACGCGCAGGCCGCCGGACACGATGGCCTCGTCCGTCTGCTCGGTCTGCGCACGGCGCAGCACGGCTCGCAGCCGAGCCGCGATCTGGTTGGCCGAGAACGGCTTGACGACGTAGTCGTCGGCTCCGGCGTCGAGCGTCCTGACGATCTGATCATCCTCGTCGCGCGCCGTGATCACCACGACCGGGACGGCGCTGACCGCCCGGATCATGCGGAGCAGGTCCTCGCCGTCGATGTCAGGCAATCCCAGGTCGAGCAGGACGACGTCGGGGCGCGAATCGACGATGACGGAGAGCCCGTCCAGGCCGGAAGCCGAGCCCTGCGCCCCGTAGCCCCGCTCGATCAGCGATCGCACTAGCGTCGTGCGGATCTGCGCGTCGTCCTCGACCACCACGACTGAGGTCACGTTCATCAGCCTAGGCGGCCGGTGCCGCGCCCGTCCTGGACCAACCTGCCTGGCGAGCCGCTGCGCGGAACGCCGGGGCCGACAGTCTGCCGGATCGGCGTCCGCGGCCAGGTATCCCGCGGACCATGCTGTCCGCCGGCCGGTCTGGCGCCCATGCGGCTACCCGGCGCCCGGCGAGTTCGCCGGGCGCCGGGTGGCCGCTGGCACGACGGCGGCTAGCGGCCGCACGAGGTGACCGTCACGGTCAGCCCGCCAGCGTCGTTGACCTCGGCCTCGAACTTCACATGCCGCTTGCGGAAGCTGAGGTACACGTCGACCGAGGAACCGCGGCGAGTGTCCACGTAGGCGTGGTAGCCCGTCGCGGGGTGGATCCCCGCTACCCGGATCGTGCCGGAGTTGACCGGTCCGATCAGGACCGATCCTGCCGCTCCTGCGCGGTAGCTGGTCGGGCCCTTGGGGAAGCCGACGTTCTGCCGCGCTACCCGGCACCCGGTGAGTGCCGCCTGCCGTGCCGCCGGGTGCTGGCCGGCGGCCGCGCTGGCCGACGTGGCGACGGCCAGCCCGCCGGCGGCGGTCGCGGCGGCGGCCACGGTGCTGATGCCCATCATGGTGAGCCTGTTCATCTGGGGATCTCCTTATCGCGAGCCTTGCTGACATCCCCAGACTCGGCGGCTGTGCCATAAATCGAACTTAAGGTCTGCTCAGATGTTCCCGAATTCCCGGCGCCGTGACTCCCGTTATCCAGCCTGCACAGCTATCCAGCCGGCTGGGCCGGCCAGCACGGCTAGCCAGCGAGCAGGACGCCGAGAAACAGGGCAGCGAGGGCAGTCAATCCGGTGAGCGCTCCGTAGACTGCCAGGCCGACCGTGCTGCGCGACCGCGAGTGCAGCACGGCGGTGATCCCGGAGGCGGCTACCACGATCAGCTTCACGATCAGCGTCGTCCGGTAGCTCGCGCTCATCGGGCTGACGGCAGCGATGTTCCAGGCCCCGGTGATCAGCAGCACGCCGTAGGCGGGCCAAGCGACGAGGTTGAACCGCCGCGCCGCGACCCGTGGCGCGTCCGGGCCCTGCCGGCGCAGCACCGGCACCAGCGCCGCCAGGGTCAACTGGCCGCCCACCCAGACCGTAGCGGCGAGCACGTGCAGAAATAGCCGGACCGTGTCCCAGCTGACCGCGAGCATCCGCTACCCGGACAGATCGATCAGCCGGCGGCGGGCCGCGTCCTGGCCGTTCTCGGTAAGCATCGGCTGCTCGTCCGTGGTGAGACCGAAGTCAGTGGCCTTCATCCCGCCATTGTCCACAAAGACGGTGCGGGCCGCGGCTGGCGTGACGTAAAAGGCTCGCGGGCCGCGGCTTTCCGCCAAGGAGCCGGGCCGCTAGCGAGCCGACTCGTGGGCCTAGGAGAGCTTGGCGAAACTGTTTTCGCAGGTCAGGGCCAGCAACTTAGTCTAGTTGATCTTGCCAGCCCCGGATTTCCTTGATCGTTACCTCATACCTTGATCGAGGGTGGATCGCCGCGCAACCGTAGACGGATCTAACAAGTGACTTTGCGCGCTTCCTCAGGAAGCAACATCGGGCGCTTGCCCGCCCGTGCCACCGATGACCGGTTGCTGAAGTGGCTGCTGAACCCAGAAGCCGACCTCTTCGCTGGTGCCGTCTACAGAGATCCGCCAGACATAACGTCGCCGTGGGGCAGGAATCCACAATGTCCCGGGCGGCAAGTCTATGAGGACGGTTGTGAGGCCAGGCGTGCCATTTGGCGCTCCTGGCACAGGTGCGACTATGACCTGGTTCTCTATGCGCACTACAGGCGCGCCCCCGTCTGGGCCAGGCATGAAGTAAACCGGCTGACCTTCGTCATCAACCAGCTCGATGACAAGGTTGTGTAGCCTGTTGAGCTGATCCCACGGCGATTCGATGAAGATCGAGAGCGCCTGCTGCGGAACTGTCCAGCCACCGCCTGGCAGGGCAACGGCAACAGTCGCCGTCCATCCAGCATTTAGTAGGCTAACTGACGATTGTCCGGGTATAGCCCGCCCGGTGTCGGCAAGGACCGGCCAGAGCTTCACGTCTGCAAAGCGTAGCGGATGCTCGATCCCGTCGCAGACACCTCCGGTAGGAGCTCGCGGCGAAGGTGGCCATAAAGCCCGCTAGAAACTACCCGCGAAACCACTTCGGCCGCGACCGGCTGCTGCACAGCCGCAGGGTACGCGATGACAGCCGCAGGGCGCGCCGTGAGGCCATGCGTACCGCCATCGAACCAGGCGAAGACCTCGCGCGGATCTTCGTCCTCCTCGTAGAAGTTCGCGGCCTCCTCTGGTGTCATACCTGTCATCATGCCTTCCTGGCAGCCGGACAGCTATGGTAGCTGCTCATCAACTTCTTCAACGCTCAGATCCTCTGAGATGTGCCCCTCTGCGCTGGATGCTTCTCCCGCCACGGTCGGCTCCGCTCCCACCGCGTCCAGCCCTCTGGGCTCGCGGTACGCACTGCCCAGCGCGTAGACATCTCCTAGCGGGTGCGCCACCGGGTACAACGCTGCAAGAACTCGGTCATCACCTATCCAGAACTCCACGTAGTAGCGAGGTCCGCGAGGCGGATCTGAGCGGGGCTTAAACCTCAGCCCCTCAACTGCGACGATCGCCTGGCGTAGTTCAAAGGGATCGATGTTGTGATCACCAGAGATCTTAGCTAGCACGCGCTCGCTGATGATCAAATC
>Ga0209415_10006917_pt1 | contig 20001 bp, 21 predicted proteins | sample PeaSoiSIISIP2007_FD_187696 | JGI IMG/M metagenome (GOLD analysis project Ga0209415, IMG submission 187696) | Peat soil microbial communities from Weissenstadt, Germany - SII-SIP-2007 (SPAdes) (version 2) | ecosystem: Environmental > Terrestrial > Soil > Wetlands > Peat | place: Germany... | reverse complement strand
TGCCGGTCCCAGGAGGCGTGGAGGATCGCGGTGACCAGGTCCCGGAACGAGAATCCGATGTGCGCCGCCTGCTGCGGCAGGAGGCTGGTTTCGGTCATGCCGGGAAGGGTGTTGACCTCGAGGATGACGGGTCCGTCCTCGGTGAGGATGAAGTCGGTGCGGCTGTACGCGCGCAGGCGCAGCGTGTCGTGGACGCGGCGCGCGAGGTCCTGGATCTCGCGGGTCTCCTCCGTGGTCAGCGGGGCGGGGGTGATCTCCTCCGAGCCGCCGGGCAGGTACTTGCTGGAGAAATCGAAGAATTCCCCGCACTTGGGGATGATCTCGGTGGGCGGCAGCGGGCCGGCTCCCTCCAGCACGCCGCATGTCAATTCCCGTCCATTCAGGAACTTCTCCACCAGGACGCGCTTCTCCTGGGCGCAGAGCTTGACGGCGGCGTCCTCCAGCCCTTCCAGCGTCTTCACGATGTGCACCCCGATGGAACTTCCCCCGGTGGGCACCTTCAGGACCAGCGGCAATCCCCCCCATTGGTAGGCTCGGCTGGCGAGCGCCCTGGCGCCGATGGATGTGGAAAGTTCCATGGACGGTGCGATGGGCAGCTCGCGGGTGCAGAGGATCTCCTTGGTGCGGCTCTTGTCCATCGCCGTCGCCGAGCCCAGGACCCCGGACCCGGTGTAGGGGACTCCGTGGAACTCCAGCAGGGCCTGCATGCGGCCGTCCTCCCCCCAGTCGCCGTGCAGCGCCAGGAACGCCCCGTCGCAGGGGAGCCGTTCCAGCGCGGGGGAATGGGTCTGGGACCAGCCGTCGGAGAGGTCCTCGTCGGAAAGGTCGTGCCGCCCGCCTTCGAAATCCGCCTGCTCCGAGGGCGCCAAGGGTCGGGGCGGAAATCGCCAGCGCCGGTCGCGGGTCAGGACCACCGGCCAGGGCTGGTACAGGCCGGGATCCATCTGCCGCACCACGCCGGTTCCGGACTTGAGGGAGACGTCGTGCTCCGTGGAGTAGCCGCCCATCAGGACAAGCACGGTCTTCGTCATCTCAACCTCCGAGGCGGGAACGGAAAACGGACAGCAGGGGCCAGCACAGACCGAGCGCCAGGCTCCCGATCGCGCAGAGGAGCAACGGAATGCCCGAAAGCGCGGCTGGACGGAAATCGTCTTCGCCTGGATCGGTCGTCGGCGAATCGACCACGGCGGAGCGGAGGATCCGCAGGTACGCGGCCGCCAGGACCACCGACCCCACGAGCGCCACCGCGACGCCCACGAGCGGAAGCGGCCCTTCGCCGTTTTCCACGCCGGCACGCACGACTTCCATCAGCACGGCCCATTTGCCCACGAACCCCGCCAGTGGAGGGATCCCCGCCAGGCTGAAGACGCAGATGGACAATGCGACCACGGCCATCGGCTGGCGCTTCCACGAACCCGCGAGGGCCGCCAGCGACGTGGACCCGGAGGATCGTTCCAACTGGTCCAAGGCGAGGAATGCGCCCAGGTTGGACAGGAGATAGGCGACCAGGTAGAATGCCAGCGCCGCCACCGCGTCGCTGGTGAGCCACGTGGAGAGGGCCAGGACGAGGATGCCCGCGTTCGCGGTGGAGGAAAAGGCCAGGATCCGCTTCGCGTCCTTCTGCACGAGCGCGGTCGCCGAACCCATGGCGATGGACAGGCAACCCGCGATCACCAGGAAACCGCCGATCGCGCCAGGTGCGATCCCCAAGGCATGGGGAGGGAGCAGGTAGGGCATGGTGCGCAGGAAGGCGGCGAAGGCCGCCGCCTTGGGGACGGTGGAGAGGAATCCCGCGTTGACCGTGGGGCATCCCTGGTAGACGTCCGGGCTCCAGAAATGGAAGGGCGCGAGTCCCGCCTTGAACGCGAAGGCCACGGAAACCAACAGCAGCGGCACCAGCACAACCCGGGGCTGGGCGTAGAGCGCCATGCCGATTTCCCCGATGTCGAAGCTGCCCGTGATCCCCCACAGATGGCTGATCCCGAACAGGGCCACGGCGGAAGCCACGCCGCCGTAGAGAACGTACTTGAGTCCGGCTTCGCTCGCCCCCCGGTCGCGGGCGCGAAAGCCCGCGAGCCCGTAGCTGGAGAGGGAGAGGAATTCCAACCCCAGGTACAGCGCCAGAAGGTGGCGGGCTGAGGCGAAGAGGATCGCGCCCAAGGCCACGGACAGGATCAGAAGAGCCGTTTCCCCCTGCTCGTCCCGGCCATCCATGGCCTTGGAACCGTTGAGCGCGAGAAGAGCGAGGACGGCTCCGGACAGGGCGAAGATGCGGACGAACTGCGTGATGGAATCCGGTGTGAACATCCCACCTGTCAAGCGGGGATCGGATGCGGCCCCGGTGACCAGGGAGAGGGTCAAGGTCGCCAAGGCGGAGATGGCGCAGAACCAGACCACCAGCCGTTTTCCGGCCGCGTCGGTGCTCCACTCCAGCACGCAGCCCAGGAGGATGGCGGTGGCCAGCAGGATTTCCGGAAACAACTCCCGCAGCGACGAGGGAATGGCCTGGAAGGTGGAGATCAGAAGATGGTTCATGGCCTCACCAGTCCCTGCGCCCAGGCGATGTGGCTCGCCAACGAGGCGGAAACGGGCCCCAGCGCCGCCTGCAACAGACCCGGCCAGACTCCAAGCAGCAGCGAGAGGCCCGCGAGCGGCGCCAATGTCATGGTTTCCGTCCAGGTCAGATCCGGAAAGATGCGCTGCTCGGGATGGCGGACCGGTCCGTACAGGATCCGTTGGACGGCCCAGAGCAGGTAGGCGGCGGAGAGGATCACCCCGGTCGCCGAGACCCACCCGGCCACCCTCGAGGCGGCGTTCGCCCAAGCGCCCAACAGCGAGGAAAGCTCCCCCACGAAGCCCGAAAGTCCGGGAAGCCCCACGCCCACCATGGCCGAAAACAGGAAGAAAGCGGCAAACCGCGGCATGATCTGGACCAGTCCCCCGAAACCATCCACGCGGCGGTGATGGGCGCGATCGTAGAGCACGCCGACGAGGAGGAACAGGAGCGAGGCGGAAAGACCGTGGCTGACGCTCTGGAAGGCGGCGCCCGATATGCCCATGACGGTCGCCGAGGCCAATCCAAGCACGCAGAAGCCCATGTGGGAGATGGACGAGTAGGCGACCATCCGCTTGAGGTCCTTCTGGCCCAATGCGGCGAACCCGCCCCACACGATCGAGATGGCTCCGATCCAGGCGAAGAATCCGGCATTGGCGAGAACCGCGGTGGGAAAGAGTGGCCAGGCCACTCGCAGGAGGCCGTAGACCCCCAGCTTGAGCAGGATGCCGGCCAACACGACGGAGATGGCCGTGGGTGCCTGGACGTGGGCGTGGGGAAGCCAGGCATGGAAGGGGAAGGAGGGGATCTTGACCGCGAACGCCACGAAGAACAGCCCCAGGCAAAGTGGCGCCAGCGCCATCCCCAGCACCGACTGCCGGGCCCAGAAGGGAGCCAGGAGCTTCCACTGGAGAAGATCGAAGGAGCGCATCACCGGGACCACCAGGTGGTTGGACCTCCCTGCGTCGACTTCGGCGGCCACGGCGGGAGCGGGTCTGCCCAGGGAATCGATGGAGAGCACCGGGAGATCGTAGAGCAGGGCTTCGCCGCGGGGGCCGATCTCCATCTGCTCGACGACTTCGGCCGTGCGCACCGGAACGATCACGCCTCGCTCGGGGATTTCCACCCGCAGGAGGAAAATGGCGAACAGCAGCGCCATGGAGCCGCCCATGGTGTACAGGAAGAACTTGGCCGCGGCCCGCTTGCGATCGTCGCCTCCCCAGATGGCGATCAGGAGGAACATGGGCACGAGCATGATCTCCCAGAAGACGTAGAAGAAGACCATGTCCAGGACCAGGAACGATCCATAGACTCCCACGAACAGCAATTGCAGCAGGGAATGGTAGGCGCGCATCCTGGTCTGGGGCGCGGACGCGACGGATGCAACCCACTGCACCAGGGCGGACAGGAAGATCAGCGCGGCGGAAAGTCCATCGATCCCCAAGTGCCAGGAGATGCCCCATTCCGAATCCAGGGGGATGCGCTCCCGCAACAGGAACCCCGCCCGATGGGCGGAAATCGCCCAGGCAAGGAAGACCGTGGCCGCGACCAGGAGAAGGGTGGCGGAGGATGTGGAAATCGCCTTCTGGATCCTGGCTCGGTCCGGTGCGACCCACGAGAGCAGGGCTCCCGCCAACGGGATGAAGATGAAGAAGGAGAGGATGGCGTCGTCGGTCATCGAGCACCCAGGAAGAAGATGGCCAGCGCCCCGAACAGGGCCAGCAGGCTCCATCCGGCATAGAACTGCGAACGGCCGGACTGGAGAAGATTCGAGAGACGACCGAAGGTCACGGAAATTCCCGCCGCGCCATCCACCGTTCCGTCCAGGGAGGGACCGGATCCCAGGTCCGCGCTCGCCACGGCCTGGCTGCCGCGTCTCCCCAACCCCTCCGCGAAAATCAGATCGCAGGCGCGATCGACGAACCACAGGTTCGCGAGGAACCGCCAGACGAGGTTGGTGGGGGGGTCGCGCCGAAGCCAGTCGGCCGTCCTGTATCCCATGTTGGGCAAGGCCACGTAGAGAAGGACCGCGGAGGCGAACCCGACGATGAGAAGCGGCAGGGCCCAGAGCATGGTGCCCACGTGCAGGAAGTGCTCGACCGATTCCGGCAAGGCCTGCACCGTACCCAGGATCCCGCCTCCGGGTGCGCGCAACACTCCGTCCAGCCAGGATCCGGATCCGAACGGGTTGAGCGACCCCGTCCAGACCGCTTGGAGCGAGAGGAGTGCAAGCGCGAGGATCACCACGATGGAAGCCTTGTCCGGATCGTGGGCGTGTTCCCAGAGGTGCAGGTCTCGAGGCTTCCCCGCGAAGGCGCAAAGCCACTGGCGCCCCATGTAGAAGGCGGTGAGGGCCGCCGTCACCATTCCCAGGAGCCATGGACCTCTTGCCGCCCATTCCCCGGTTCCCGCCACCTGGGCGATGAACACCTTGGCGTGCGCGGCCGCCAGGATCGTGTCCTTGGACCAGAAAGCGCTGAACCCGGGCACGCCCAGGATGGCCAGCGTCCCGACTCCGGTGGCGATGGCGGTGAGCGGCATCTTCCGCGCCAAGCCCCCCATCCTCCCCAGGTCCTGCACTCCATGCAATGCGTGGATCACCGCCGCGGCGCCCAGGAACAGCATGCACTTGAAGATGGCGTGGGTGAACAAGTGCCCCACCCCGGCACCGTAGCCCCCGGCTTCGGCGCCCGCTCCCAGACCCAGCATCATGTACCCCAGTTGGCTCACCGTGGAGTAGGCGAGCACCGCCTTGTAGTCCCACTGCACGCAGGCGATGGTCGCCGCGAAGAACGCCGTGACGGCTCCGACCCACTCGATGGTCGTCAACGCGTCCGGTGTCAGCACCGGGTAGATGCGCGCCGTGAGGAACACTCCGGCCGCCACCATGGTGGCGGCGTGGATGATGGCCGAAGCGGTGGTGGGACCCTGCATGGCGTCGGGAAGCCAGATGTGGAACGGAAATTGGGCGGATTTTCCCATGGCGCCCAGGAAAATCAGCAATCCCGCCAGGGTGAGAAGTCCGGGACCGGACAGACCGAGGAAGGAGGCTTGGTAGAAGGCGCCAGCTCCCGCCGCCGGAAAGAGGACGTCCCAGGAGAGGGGATCGCCGCCGTGGAAGCCGCTCCAACTGGAGACCACCCAGGCGATCAACGCAAGCCCGGAGAGGAATCCGAAATCTCCCACCCGGTTGACCACGAATGCCTTGAATTGGGCGTTGGAGGGGCTCAGCTTGGATTCGATCACGCCGGTGGCGAAGAAGGGCTTGTCGGCCTGGTACTGCGGATCCTCGGAAACCACCGGCTTGTCGTGCCAGTATCCGATCAGCAGGTAGGAACCCAGGCCGACCAGCTCCCAGCAGATGAAGGCTTGCAGAAGGCCGGGAGCGAGCACCACCCCGGTCATCGCGAAAACGAAGAACGAGAAGCTCGCGAAGAACCTGCCGTAGAAGCGGTCCCCTTTCAGGTACCAGCGGCTGAACACGAGCACTCCCAGCGACAGGCCCTGCACCACCAGGAGCATGGGGATGGACAAACGGTCCAGTCGCACTCCCAGCGCGAGCGATATGCCCGTTCCGGGAAAGGAGAGCCACGGGATGGAGCAGCCCTCCGTGGCATGGACGGAGATCGCCAAGGCCAAGGCCGAAAGCGTCCCCACCACCTGCGCGGCGATGGAGAGATGGTCGATCCCGGGAACCCGTTTCCAGGCGAAGGCGCCGAATGCGGCGACCGCGAGCGGCGCTCCCAGACAGACGAGCGAAAGCAGCACAGGATCCATCTCAATCCCCGTTCAAGGTGCGGATCTCGTCCAGGTCCACGTCTCTGAAGTTGCGGAACACGGCGTAGACGAGGGCCAGCGCCACCGCGGCTTCGGCCGCCGCCAAGGCGATCACGAAAAGCGCGGCCACCTGGGATTGCGCCGCCGGTTCGGGCCCGCGGAACCGTCCGTACGCCACGAAGTCCAGGTTCGCGGCGTTGAGCATGAGTTCGATCCCCATGAGGTAGCCGACGGCGTTGCGGCGGCTGGCCACCGACACCACGCCCAGGCTGAACAGGAGGGCGGCCACGAGAAGGTAGGGCAGGAGGCGGTCGGGGCCCTGCAGGAAAACGTCCATCACGCGGCGTCCTTCCTGACCAGACCGAGCGCCGCGACCAGCACGACGGTGAGGAGCACCCCCAGCACGAGGAACGGGACCAGCCATGCGTCCAGGAGCAGCGACCCCAGGTGGAAGGGACTGTTGGTCGAAATCTGCCCGATCCACGAATCCACCGGCGAGCGGACATCCGGGAGCCCAGTCCCGCGCAGTCCCGGCACCAGCAGGGCGAGCCTGACCGTGGAAGCCAATGCCGCCGTTCCCGCCGCCGCCGCGAGGAACCGGCCGCCGAGGGAGGGCCTGCTCGAGGTGCCGAGCACGTCGCGCGAGAACATGACCCCGAAGAGGATCAGGATCAGGATGCCTCCCACGTACACGATCATCTGGATGACGGCGACGTATTCCGCCTGCAGGAAGAGGTAGAGCCCTGCCACACCGGCCAGACAGGCTCCCAGCGCGAGCGCCGCGTAGACCAGGTTCCTGGCGAAGGCGGCGCCGATCGCGCCGGACACGGTCAAAGCGGCCACCGGCCAGAAGAGAAGAGCGGAAACGTTCAAGGCGCACCTCCTTCGACGGCAGCCTTGGCAGCGGCCTCCGCCTGGGCGGCCTGGGACGCCGCCAATTCCCGGGCCTTCTTCCGTTCGGCGCGAGCGGCATCGGCCAGAGCCTTGTTTTCCGGGGTGTAGTACCCCAGGCCGTAGCGTCCGAAAAGGAAGCGTCCGGACTCCCGGTCCTCGATCTCGGACAGGAATTCGCGATCCTCGGGGGAAATCGTCCGCGGGTCCAGCGCGGTGACCCGGTTCAACCGCTCCACTTCCGATTCGTCCATCCGGCGCTTGGTCTGTTCTGGCCGCATCCTGAAGAGGTACCTGCCCCCGTGCGCGTTGACCCCGTTGACGGGGTCGATCTCGTAGCCCTTGGTCATGGTGAGGCAGTCGGTGGGACAAGCCTGGGTGCACAGACCGCAGTAGATGCACTTGGACAGGTCGATGTCGAAGCGGCTGATGCGGAACTTGGCGTTCTCGTTCAGCTCGCCTTCCATGCTGATGCAGTCGACGGGGCAGGCCCGTTGGCATTGCTTGCAAAGGGTGCATTTGTCCACGTCGTTGAACAGATGGCCCCGGAACCCGTCGGGCACCCGGGCCGGCGCGACCGGATAGTCCACGGTGAGGGCGACGGCGCCTCCCTCGGCGTCCGTGGTGTTTTCCCACAGGAACCGCGCCGTGGTGGATAGCCCCGTCGCGGTGGATTCCACGCCGTCGACGATCTCGCGGACCCAGCCCAGGAAACTCATGCGGACTCCTTCCCCAGCAGTCGCCGCATCTCCGGCGCCTGGGCCGGTGCGGCCCGTTTGGCCATCCAGACCACGATCCCGATCGCCCCACCCACCAGAACCCAGGAAGAGAACCAACTGAAGAGGTCCAACCGGACCACGGGCGCGGACAGGTACCTCCCGTAGACCACTTGCACCACCCCGACGCGCTGGGCGGCGACCAGCTGCGTGAGGGCCAGCCCGAACAGGCAGAACAGGGCGAGCGGAACGAGCTTGGTCCACGCCAGCTTCATGACCTGGTCGATGCGGAAGCGCGGAAGGGTCCATCGGATCCACATCATGAAGCCCACGGAGGCGAGCGCCTTGGCCACCGCGATCAGGGTGTGGACCACGGCCTCGGCGAACGGCGGAAGCGAGACGATCCACTGTTCCCCGATGGGGGACTGGAAACCGCCCAGGAAGAGGGTCGCGAAGATCCCGCCCACGAGCAGCATGTCGCCGTACTCGGCGATGAAGAAGAGGCCCCAGCGCAATCCCGAATATTCGGTGTGGAAGCCCCCCACGAGTTCTGATTCGCCTTCGGACAGGTCGAAGGGCGCGCGGTTGCATTCGGCCAGCGCCGCGATGTAGTAGACGCCCGCGAGAAGCGTCAGAAGCGGACTCTGGAAGAGGTTCCACCCCGCGAACGAAAACCAGCCGGGATGGTATTGGGCCGCGATGATGCCCTGCAGGCTCATGGTGCCCGACCACATGCAGACGATGGCGATGGCCAGCGCGATGGGTGTTTCGTAGGACACGATCATGGCCACCGCGCGGATGCCCCCGAAATAGCTCCACTTGTTGTTGGAGCTCCAGCCCGCTTCCAGGATGGACACCGCCACCAGTCCGGTGACGGCCCCCAGGTAGAGGGCCGCGACCGGGGGGTCGCCCATGTGGTACCACTGGCTGAAGGGAAACACGGCGAAGGCCAGGAACGCACCGGTCAGCGCCAAGTAGGTGGAACCCCGGAACAGGAACCGGTCGGCTCCACCCGGGACCATGTCCTCCTTCAGGAACATCTTCACGCCATCCGCTGCCATGGATCCCAGTCCCCATTGCCGCACCTGGCGAAGCAGCGCGCCGAGCACGGGAAGGCGTTCCACGCGACGGGCGGCGGCACGGCGCTTCCAGCGGGGCAGCCAGAAGAGGAGCATGTCGGCCACCAGATCCACGATCCCGACGGCTCCCACCATGGGTCCTTTGCGGCGCTGCATGGACGCCGCGATCTTGCGCTCGAAGTACTGGGCGACGCCCGCGATGGGAAAGACGATCCCGACCACGGGAAGAACGCACACGACCAGCACGGCGAGGATCTCGGACAACGCGAGGGGCAGGCCTCGCAAGGAAAACCAGGAAGCGATGGAATCGGAGACCGGACCGACGGAGATGGTCATCTGTCGACCTCCGGCAAGACGATGTCGAAGGAACCGATCAGCGCGACCAGGTCGGCGATCATGAGGCCCGGCACCAGCTTCTCGAAGATGGACATCGCCGTGAAGGATCCGGTGCGGATCTTGATGCGGTAGGGGAACTTGGTCCCGTCGGAAACGATGTGGTAGCCGGTCTCCCCGCGCGGATTCTCGCAGCGGAAGTAGACCTCCCCCACCGGGGGCTTCCGCAACGCCTTCTGGGCCGCCTTGGCGACGCACCATCCTCCCACCGGGTCGTCTTCCACCCCGGAAGCGGGCGGCATCTGGTCCAATGCCTGTCGGCAGATGCGGATGGATTCGAGGACCTCCAGCAGGCGCACCACGTAGCGGTCGTAGCAGTCGCCCAGGCGGCCCTCCGATCCCGCGTAGGCCTTCCCCACCGGGACTTCGAACTGGAACCGCCCGTAGAGTCCGTAGGGCTTGTCGCGACGCAGATCGAAATCGATCCCCGATCCGCGCAGGTTGGGCCCCACCAGACCGTACGAGACGGCATCCTCCGCGCTCACCGCGGCCACCCCCGCCAGGCGGGCCTTGAAGATGTTGTTGGAGGAGATGAGCCGGTTGAAGTCGATCATCGCCCTTTCCAGGCCCTTGAGCATGGCGCGGATCTCCTCCTCCGCTCCGGGGTGCAGATCCCGGACCAGACCGCCGACGCACATGTAGTTGTAGGTGAGCCTCGCCCCGCAGGTCTTCTCGAAGATGTCGTTGATGAATTCGCGTTGGGACAGGGCGTGCAGGAAAGGCGTGAAGGCGCCCATGTCCATGGTCATGGATCCCAGACCCACCATGTGGCTGGAGATGCGGTTCAGCTCGGCGAACAGGATGCGGATGTACTCCGCGCGCTCGGGAATCGCGAGCTTCGTCTCCTCCGAGCAGGCGAGCAGCGTCTCCACGGCGCAGACCCAGGCGTGGTTGGAGTTCATGGAGCAGACGTAGTCGACCCGGTCCGTGTAGGGCACGAACTGGTACCATTCCAGGAATTCGCCGATCTTCTCGATGGAGCGGTGCAGGTAGCCGATGTCCGGCTTGCAGGCCCGGATCACCTCGCCGTCCGTCGTCACCTCCAACCTCAGGACGCCGTGCGTGGCCGGGTGGTGGGGACCCATGCTCAGGGTGATGTAGTCGCCTTCGCGTTCCACGTTCACTTGTAGGGCCCCGATTCGAACGTCTGGCCTTCGCGCTTGAGCGCAACGCCCCCGTAGGCCTCCGGGTAGACGTAGTCCTTGCGCAACGGATGTCCCACCCAGTCCTGGGGTGTCAGGATCCGTCGCAGGTCGTGGTGGCCCGGGAATTCCACCCCCAGGAGATCGAAGATCTCGCGTTCGAAGTATCCGGCCACGCCCCAGACCGACTCCACCGACGGCACCTCGGGTTTCGGCCGCGGCGCGCAGACCTTGACCATCAGCTCGTGGCGGTGCTTCATGGATTGGAGATCGTAGGCGCAAACCAGGGCGTCGCTGGTCGGACCGTCCTTTTCCGGAGCGGGAAACCGGAGGAGATCGATGCCGGAGAGACAGCAGAGGGAATCGAACGACAGGTCCGGATCCCCCTTCAGGAAATTCGCCACGTCAAGCGCTTGGGGGGCGGGGACCTCGATCCAACGCGCTCCGTTGGGTGCTGAACCAGCACCTGCCGCCGGGAAGCGCACCTGGACCTTGGCGAAGATCGCGTCGAAGGAGAGGGCCGTCCCAGGACTCTGGTTCCTGGAAGGAACTGGACTCATGGACCCCGAAAAATAGCCATCCCCGGGCGAAGACGCCAGCGCGATGGATTTTTCGCTTCCTCGTTCCAGCGCGTCGGTGATCTTCGCTCGGACCTTTCCCGGACTTCGGGGAATCATCTTTCCGTCCCTCACGTCTTCCTTTCCGTGGAACCCACAGCCACAAAACCATGGAGGCAACCCAGATGAAGACCAGACTGATCATGTCCACCGCCGCGGTGGCGGTATGCGTGGCGGGGATCGCCATCGCCCACTCCGGCGAAGGGCCTTCGCCGGAACAACGCAAGGAATTCTTCGAGAAGAAGATCGCCAAGCTCCCACCGGAGGAACAGCAGTTGGCGCGAGAGCTCCAGCCGTTGCGGGATTCGCTCTTCCGCACCATCGGACAGTACAAGCGCAAGGTGCACGATGGCACCGCGGCGCGCAGCCTGACCGCGGAACGCGGCGCCATCCAGTCGCTCCAAGCCCGGATCTACACCCTGGAGACGCAGAACCCGGACGTCACGCTGGATCTTCTGGCCGATCTTCCCATGCCGTTCATGGGAAGGGAAGGACACCGCGGCTGGGGCCACCACAAGGGGCCCATGTGCGACAGCCTCTCCAAGGACGGCACCCATGGGCCCCCGGCTCCGGGCAACTGAGGAAGCCACTTGGCGTCCTCTTCCGATTGGATCCCCTGGGTCTCCCGAGCCAAGGAAGGCGACGAGGACGCGTTCGCGCGCCTGTACCACGCCACCCGACCTCGCCTGCACAGCGCGGTCTGCCACCTGGTCGGCGAGGACCATGCGGTGGAGATCGTGCAGAAGGCCTTCGTGCGGGCCTGGGAACGGCTCCCCGATCTCGAGGAGGACGCCGCGTTCGCCGGCTGGTTGCGCCGCATCGCCGTCAATCTGGTGCGCGACCAGTGGCGCAGCCGCAAGCCCCACGATGAGATCCCGGAGGACGACGAAGACGGCGCCCTCCGGGAATCTTCCCCCGATCCTTCCGTCCAGGTCGAGGGTCTGCAGGACGCCGAGCACCTCCGCAGGGCGGTCTCGGCGCTCCCGGAGATCTTTCGCGAGGCCGTGGTCCTCCACTACCTCGACGGATTTCCGGTGGACGAAATCTCACGAATCCTGGACGTGCCCCGCGGCACCGTCCTTTCCCGCCTGGCCCGGGGCCGGGACCGTCTACGACGGATCCTGTCCCCCATCCGCGAGGTGACACCTTGAAGATCGACGACGAATCCCTGGAGGCGGCGCTGCGCGCCATCCCTCCCATCCCGGGCCTGGACGACTGGCCCGACCTCAAACGACGCCTCGGCGCCCGGCGCACCTTCCGGACCCGGTTGCGACGCTGGCGTCCGACGCTTCGGATTGCCGGTGGCTGCCTGCTCGTCCTGCTCGCCGTCGGGCTCTGGCAGACCCTGCAGGGCCACCGCTCGGTGGTGGCATCGGGGCTGGAACTCCATACCTGGACCGCCGCCCACCAGGAAGCGGTGAAGCAGACTCCCCTGGCCGATCCGTGGACCCAAGCCCTGGCCGAGACCACTCCGTGATCCCGACCCTCCTCGCCCTGTTCGCCGGCGGCAACGCCACCATCTCCTCCGATCTCCTGGACCAGGCCTTCCGGGGCAGGGCCGGATCGGAATGGAGCGGAACCGTCCTGGTGGAACGGCCGGGACGGACGGGTGCGGACACGGCGAAGGCCTGCCGCGAGGGAACCTCCGAACGACTCGATTTCCGCGACGGTTCGCTCCTGATCCTGGACGACAGCGTGGTGTTCCTCCGCCCTTCGGACCGGTCCGCGACCGTCCATCCCCGGCGCCAGCGGCCTCCACCGGTCCAGAACGGGGAGTTGAAGGTCGTCGGGACCACCAGGTACCTGGGCAGGCCCGTGCTGGTGGTGGACATCGCCGGCCCGCTCGGGCACATGCGAAGGGTCTGGGTGGACACCACCCTGCCCGTCGTGCTCAAGGGCGAACCCGCGGGCCCGGAACGCCGCCACCCACCGGAGCGTCAATTCTTGTCCATACGCCCCGGCGTCGGGTGCGCGCCTTCTTCGTTCGCGATTCCGGCGGGCTGGACCGTGCGCCGGGAGCCTTCGCCCGCGGGTCCTGGCGGCGGCCGCGATCGCCGCCACGAATCGACGTCGTTGGCGGAGGTCGTCGCGGCCGTGGGGTTCGAGCCACCGCCCCCACCTTGGTTGCCTGCGGGATTCGCGCCGCGAAACTGGGCATGGATCGACACCCGGGAAGGTCGCGCCGTGCAGATCCTCTATTCCGACGGCGCCCGGAGCATCTCCCTGTTCTGGCGACCCGCCGATGGTCCGCCTCCCTTGTGTCCGTCGGAGGGCTGCCGGGACCACAAGGGGGCACCGGTCTTCTTCGGGCAGGTGGCGAACCTGGGCCTGGCCGTCACCGGCGATCTCGCTCCGGCGGACCTGGCGCACGTGGCGGGAGCGAGGAAATAGCCCGAACCGCCGTTCAGCAGGTTCCGCGCGCCAGATGGAATTCCTGCCCCCCGCTCACGACGGGGAACAGCCCGAGGACATCCCCGCGAAGCGCGAGGAGGAGCGCGAGATAGCTTCCCAAGTGGCAGGACAGCTCGCGCAAGACGGGCACCAGCCGATGGACGGGGGCGGGAAAGCGCTCCGCGAGGTCCGCCGAAACCGAGTAGTACCTGCAAGCACGATCGGCCAGATTCCCTTCCGTGACCTGGTAGTAGCGGCCTTGTTGGTTTCCCTGCAAGCCATCCCAAAGTCCCAGGTAGAGCAGGTAGCGGTCGGCGGTGGTGCGAAGGACTTCCAGGCGATCCCGCGGGGAATGCTCCTTGCCCGTGGCATCGGCGACATCCATGTCCAGCCTGGGCCCACGCCGATCCAGGTCCATCAGCCAGGAAGAGCAGACCAGATGGGACAGGAGGCCCGCGATGTACACCATGGCCGCGGGATCGTCTCCCTCGAGGAAATCGTGCCTTTCCCGAGTCTCGCGGGATTCGAGAAGACGCGAAAGGAACCAATCGTGGAAATTTCGCGGTGCCGAAGTCAGAGCGTCCATGGCCTGTCCCTCCTGCCAATTCATCGGCGACAATGCCGATGAGGTTGAGTCGCAGGATGAACAAACGGGGTGCCAAGGAAAAAAAGAAGGTGGAAAGAGGTCGATTGTCTGACAATCGACCTGAATTCGATCAGGTTGTCACGACAATCGAATCAATGTCATCCCCGTAGGGACTATTCGAACCAGAGATCGTAGCGAGGCAATGTCTCCAGCCGGGATACCGTCATGGTCGCCTTGAGCGTGCGATCCGAGAAGTCGTCCAGGTTGTCGAAGTAGAACTCCTCCAAGGTCTTGGACATCTGTTCCAGGTTGGACGGTCGGATCTGGTAGCCCTTGGGCACCTGGATCTGGAATCCGTTCTTCCGGTAGTAGATCTTGACCTTCACGGACGCCCCTTCGACGACCTCCACCTTTGGTGTCAGCAGGCGGGAGAAGTCGCAACCGGCGCAGACCTTTTCGATCTGGGCCAATTGATCCGCGAAATCGGATTTCCGGACGCGAAACAGGTATTTCCAGGACAGGATTTCGATTCTGGCGTTCTCCGCCGCCTTCTCCGGGGTCAACCCCTGGTTCAGGAAATCGTCGAACACGCTCTTGATCAGACGCGTGATCTCGGCGGCGCTGTCCGAGCCGTCCTTGGCACTGATGAAACTGTTGATCCGCTTGCGGACCATTTCCTTGTCGCTCATGTCCTCGGTTCCCGCGCGGGAGTTCAGAAACGAAAAATATACTCACCCTCGCTCTCCGAAACCGCTGTCATATTCCGTCAATCCTTCGTCCGGACGAGGGCGCGTTGCCACCGAAAAGGTAATGTTCTATTTCGTCGGTCATCATCCTCATACTGGAGGCGCACCATGCCCGCCAAGAAGAGCAGCACATCCAAGATCTCCACTCCGGTGGCCAAGCCTCCGAAGAAGGTCGCCAAAGCGGCATCCAATGCGCCTGTCGTCCCCTCCGCCTCTCCCGCGAGAAAGGCCCCGCCCTCCAAGAGCGTCCCGAAGCTCGCCAAGAAGCCGGATGCCGTTCCGGTCGCGCCTCCGAAGAAGATCCCCGCCAAGGCCTTGGCGAAAGCGCCGGCAAAGGCTCCGGGGTCGGGTGTGTTCGTGCGCTTCGAACGGTACTCTCCCAACTCCACGAGGGTCGATCTGGTGGGCTCCTTCAACGGCTGGGCGTTGGGGAAGTACCCCTTGACCCGCGACGAGAGCGGGGTTTGGAACATCCAGATCCGTCTCGCCCCGGGCACCTACGAGTACAAGTACGTGTACGACGGCGCCTTCTACGAACCCGACCCGGAGAGGGAGCAGATCGCCAATCCCTTCGGCTCGGCGAACAACCTGCTCATCGTCACCTGAAGAGGACCTTGGTCGTGGGCGATGTCCACGGCTGCAGGGACGAGCTGGCCGAGTTGCTCTCGAAATTCGGGCCTGCTCGAGGGGACGTCCTGGCGGCCGTGGGCGACCTCGTCAACAAAGGCCCCGATTCCGCAGGCGTCCTCGATCTGGTCCGTTCCGAGGGGATGCGTTGCGTCCTCGGAAACCACGACGCCAAGCTCCTTCGGGTGGCCGATGCCCCCCATCCCGATTCGGACGAGAAGGCGCTCCGATTCGCCCGTTCGATCGGCCCCCGCATCCATGAACTGGCCGACGAAATCCGCACCTGGCCGCTGTGGTTGGATCTCGAGGGGTTGCTCGTGGTCCACGCCGGCCTGGAGCCGGGGAAAAGCCGTTTGGATCAGATGGCGCCGTCCATCCTGATCACCATCAGGACCTGGGACGGAATCGGCGAATGCCTGGATCGACCCGAGGACCCCCCTTGGTACGAGTGCATGCGGTGGCCGGTACCCGTCGTGTTCGGCCACTGGGCGGTGCGAGGTCTGGTGGACCGTCCCGATGTGAAGGGGCTCGATACCGGCTGCGTCTACGGAGGACGGCTCACCGGCTGGTGTCCCGAGGAGGAACGCTTCTACCACGTGCAGGCCCGCAGGGAATACGTCCCGATGGCGAAGGACTGAACCCATGGCCAGCTTCCTCGAACGCTACCATGAACGGACCAAGTACGACCCCCGTACGCTGGATCGGGCAGGTGTCGTGGACTGGGCCGCTCGACCGAAACCCTGGAAGGAGATCACCGGCACGGAGCGCGTCGACATCCGACCGCATCTGGAGTTCCTGGACACCATCCAACAGGGGGGTGGACAGGGATGGGATGTCCCCGAGCCCGGCCGATTGGACCTGGCCGCGCTTTCCCGGTTGTCGTGGTTCGCGGCGGGGGTCAGCGGCGTGGCTGGCGACCAGGACGATCCCCACCTCTACAGGACCACCCCGTCCGCGGGGGGATTGTACCCGGTGGAACTCTACTGGATCGTTCTCGACGTGGAAGGGATCGCACCGGGAATCTGGCATTTCCACGCTCCGGGTTTCTCGCTGATTCCGGTCTGGAAGGGATCGTTCCTGGCCGAGGCCCGCTCCATCCTGCTCGACTACCCCCTTCCTCCCGAAACGGGAGCGGTCGCGGTCCTCACCGGAATCTTCTCCCGCGGTTCCTGGCGCTACGGGGAGAGGGCGTACCGTCGCGTGCTCCTGGATGCGGGGCATCTCGGAGGGAACCTCCTGGCCGCCGCGGTCCGGGAAGGCCTGCAACCGTATCCTCTTTCCGGCTTTCGGGACCAGGCCCTGTCGGATCTGCTGTTTCCGGACAGCGACGAGGTCCCGCTCCTGACCGTGCCGCTGGGCGGAACCCCTGTCGTCGATTGGCCCCGCTCCTGGAGCGGGCCCGCGATACCCGCTTCGCGGATTCCCTCGGAGATCCCTCCCGGGCGCATGCAGCAGGTCGCGCACGGCCTGGGCGACATCCTCGACCTCCCGGGACCGCGGTCCGTCCGCGGGGAGCCGCGGGAAACCGCCGACGGATTCCGACTCTCCGGATCCGTCCCTCCCCTCGACGTCGCGAAGGCCTGCGTGGAGCGGCGTTCCTGCCGGGTCTTCCGCGCGACCGACATTCCCCTGGACCGGTTCTCGGCCCTCCTTGCCTGGAGCGCGATCCCGGAATCCCAGAAATTGTCTCCGCCGGGCCTCCTGGCCACATGGATCGTGGCGCTTTCGGTGGAGGGAATCGAACCCGGTGTGCACCGGCTCCACGACGACCTCCTGGAACCGGTTTCGAGGGGCTCCCTGCGGGAGGCCTGTCGCGACTTCGGTCTGGGCCAGGACCTGGCCGCGGACGCGGCGTTCCTCGTGGTGCACTCGGCCCCGCTCGCCAAGGCCGTCTCCATCCTGGGGGAACGCGCCTACCGACCGTTGTGCATGGACGCGGGCCACCACGGGGAACGCCTGAACATCGCCGCCCAGGCCCTCGGTCTCGGGGCATCGGGGATCGGAGGCTACTTCGACGATCTGGTGAACGAGACCCTGGGTCTGGATCTCCAGGACGCGATCCTCTACGTCACCGCGGTCGGGACGCCGGCCTAGTCGCGGATGCGCCAGGCCAAGGTCTCTCCGGCCCGGTACGGAACCACGCCGTCGACGACCTCCGGCACGCTCCACGGATCTCGGACCAGGGTGACGGTTTCCGTCGTCCTGGGGAGTCCGTAGAAGTCGGCGCCGAATCCTGCGACGAAATCCGGCAGCGACCGGCGCGCTTCGGCGGCGTCGAAGACGCAGGCAAGGCCTTCCAAGGCGACCGGCATGGAGTAGACGCCCGCGCATCCCGAGGCGCATTCCTTGCGGTCCCGGCGGTGGGGCGCGCTGTCGGATCCGAAGAAGAACTTGGGGTTTCCCGAAAAAGCGGCCTCCCTCAAGGCCTGCCGGTCCGATTCCCGCTTGGCCACCGGCTTGCAGAACAGATGCGGATGCAGGTTGCCGCCGAGCAGGTCGTCCAGGGTGATCTCCAGGTGGTGCAGCGTGATGGTCGCCGCGGCGTTGGCACCCAGCTCCCCGATCCTCTTCACGGCCGCGGCCGACGATACGTGCTCCAGCACGAACCGGACCCCCGGGTGAGCGGACGAGACCTCGGAGAACTCTTCCAGGAACGCCTCCTCCCGATCCAGGCTGAACACCCCGGGTTTCTCCCCGTGGCAGCACACCACCAGTCCGTGCTCCTCGATCGCCGGAAGCAGCGGTGAGATCTGTCGAAGGTCCCGAACGCCTCCCTCGGAATTGGTCGTGACGCCTTCCGGGTAGACCTTGCCGGCCACGGCACCCGCGGCGGCCAGGTCCGCCAGGTCGGAGAGGGAAAGATCCGGGACCAGCTTGAAGGCCATGAGAGGCAGGAGATCCGGTGCCGAGCCCAGGATCGCGTCCCGGTAGGAGGTCACGTCGGCCGCGGTCCGGACAGGTGGTGCCAGGTTCGGCATGACGAGCACGCGGGCGAAGCGACGCGCCGCTTCGCGTGCGAACAACGGAAGGTCGTGGTCTTGGCGGAGATGGACATGGAAATCGTCCGGACGCGGAAGAATCCATGTTTCCACGGTCAGAATTCCCACCCGGCTTGCAGGTAGACTCCCGGATCGAACCATGCGATCACGGATGGAATCCGTACGTCGAGCTGCAACCCCGCTTCCGCGATCCACCCTCCATCGACATCCCACCGCACCCCGCCCCGGGCCTGTCCGCCGGCGTACCAATAGCGGGCCCGATGGCCCAGTTGGGTCCCCTTTCCCGACGAGTCCGGGTAAACCCTGCGGAAGGACTCCGTGCCCAGGAGTCCGCCCAGGGAGCCCATCAACGCCCACGGACCGCGCCCGTCGTCCAGGCGCCTGCTCCAGGCCTGACCTCCCAGGATCTCCCCCGCCCACACGTCGGAGTACCTGTCGCCGTTCCAGATCCCGCGGAATTGGACGGCAGTCCAGTACTCCAGGGCCCATCCGGCCTGGGGGCTCAGACGCTGGGAGTAGCGCAGGGCCATTGATTCGGTCTGGAAGCTCGGCGAAGCGGAGAGCCACAGGTCGTGTTGGACGGAATTCGGCACACTGTCCTGGACCGGAATCCGGCGCGGATCGGCCGCGCTGTCCGGCTCGGGGGAAATCGGCGGCCCCGCCTCGGGCACCGGTCGCCGGTCGCCGCGGAGCATGGTCAGCGCATCCCGGATGTTCCCTCGAACCAGGCCCATCTGGTCCTCGGCGGACTCGAAGCCCTTGTTCTCCGCGTTGGCATCCGGCGTCAGCAGCACGCCGGGCCTGGCGCTGTCCATGGAAACCACGCGGATCCTGGCGTGCGAGCGGACGGGGTCCGGGCCGGGTCGGACCACGGGCCAGGTTTCCAGGGAGAGCAGCTCCAGTCGCACGGGAATGGCTGCGGTGTCCGGAACGACCCAACCCAGAACCAGGGAGTCCACTTCGTCGGCCACGGACTTCTCCGTCATCAAGGCGGTCCGCTGCTCGAACAACCCGGTTTCCGTGACACCCAGCAACCGTGGATCCTCCTTGGCCAGGATGCGCAGGTCCCGTACTTCCACCACGTGCACGGGGAGGCGGATCTTCGTCGTGTCCAGCGGACTGGACAGGCCGAGGACGATGGGATTCGCGAAGGAAAGGCAGAGCAGGATGGAAAGCATTCAAGACCTCGTCGGCTGGTTTTCCCGCAGCCTTCAGTATGATAGAATCAGGCGATGAGAGAGACCGCGGAACGCCACCTCGAACTCCGAACGGACTGGAACAGCCAGGAGACCATCGACCGGCTGGAAGGCGAGGCGGAGCGCATGTACAGCCAGGGCTGGAAGTATTCGGGAGCGCACGTGGACGCGCTCCTGGAGAATGTGGTCCTCTGCTTCGAGAGGGACATCTCCCTGGCCCCTGTGGCATGGAGCCAAGGGGGCTCGAACCCCTGACCTCCTGGTTGCAAACCAGGCGCTCTACCAAC
>Ga0209415_10006916_pt1 | contig 20002 bp, 14 predicted proteins | sample PeaSoiSIISIP2007_FD_187696 | JGI IMG/M metagenome (GOLD analysis project Ga0209415, IMG submission 187696) | Peat soil microbial communities from Weissenstadt, Germany - SII-SIP-2007 (SPAdes) (version 2) | ecosystem: Environmental > Terrestrial > Soil > Wetlands > Peat | place: Germany... | reverse complement strand
CAATCGAGTTGGTGACAACGATTGCAGGTATCCCCAACTCGATTGCCAACCTCATAGACATCAATGCCGCTGGCGTCATCGCCGGACTGGGCGCTTTCTGTGACGCTAACGGCGCCGACTGCCGGCTTCATGGGTTCCTCTGGACGCCCACCAGCCCGAACGCCACCTCGGGCACGCCCGCGGAGATCCCCATTCCGGCCGGTTACATCGAACTGCGGCCCACATCCATGAACAACAATGGGCAGGTGGTTGGAACCATAAGGCAGGCTAATGGCGTCATCCGTCCATTCCTCTATAAGAACGGTACCGTATATGACCTCGGCACGACCAGCAGCCAGATTTCCACCGCAACGCCCGCCGGAATCAACGACGCCGGGCAGATCGTGTTGAATGGGTATCCGAGTTATCCGAATGAGGTCTACCTGCTCTCCCCTGGTGCTCTTCAATTGCCCACCGCCGACAGTGTAAGCCCGGGCAGTGGAAGCGCCGCAAACCAGACCATGGTCTTCACTTTCAGCGACCCTCGCGGCTGGCAGGACCTGGACGTAGTGAACGTCCTGATCAATAATTTTCTCGACGGCCGCCAGGCCTGCTACATGGCTTACAGCCGGCCTCTCAACGTTCTCTACCTGGTCAACGACTCTGGCACAGCCTTGTCGCAGGCGCTGCCGCTCAATGGATCTGGCAGCATCGCCAACAGCCAGTGCACGGTTTACTCGGGCGGTTCGACTGACGCCGGAAATAGCAATTCGCTAATACTCACTCTAAATCTCAGCTTCAGCGGGTCGTTTACTGGAAACAAAGTAGTCTATCTGGCCTCGCGCGATCTCGCCGCAAACAACTCTGGCTGGCAGGCGTTGGGCACGTGGAATGTTCCCGGCACCGCGATCACCCCCACCACCGCCGGCAGCACATCGCCCAACACAGGGACTGGCCCTACTCAGACCTTTACTTTCACCTTCACCGATACACGAGATTGGCAGGATCTGGGCGTTGTAGACATCCTCATCAACAACTTTTTGGACGGCAGCCGGGCCTGTTACTTCGCATACAGCCGGCCGCTGAACCAGCTTTTTTTGGTCAATGACTCCGGCACGGGCATGCTGCAGGGGCTGCTCCTGCCCTCAACCAACGGCAGCTCCAACGGTCAGTGCATAATCGAGGCCGGCGCATCGCCCATCAGTGTTAGTGGAAACGGAAACACCCTCACCCTGACAGTGACGATTCTCTTTTCCCCATCCTTCGTCGGCAACCGCGTGATTTACATGGCGGCCCGCGACGTCACCGATACAGTGAACTCGGGCTGGCAGGCAATGGGAACGTGGGGTGTCCAATGAGCCGCTCCTCCAGGGTCCTTCTACTCCTCTCAAGCTTTTTGCTGGGTAGCCTTCAGCGGCCACTCCCCGCACCACCCGGGAATTACTTCGCTGTAGTTTCCGTTAACGGCACTAAAGTGGGCTTATCGGAACTGGCGCTCCTGCCACTTGGTCGTCTAACGCCCGATCCGCCAAAGTGGCGAAAGGAACGCGAAGTCCCCTTTTTGTGCAGATCCTTCAGCGAACCTGTTCAATGAGTGTGGGCGGGAGGCAGCAGGGCTTTCGCGCCGGCTCATCGCTCTAAGTGAACAGCGTTGAAGCTAAACCGCATCTGACATGACCGTTATACCATTCTGAGTCGCTCGCCCTGAAGTCAAAACGCCCTGAAGTCAAAAGAACCATGGCTGCCAACTGCCTTATTTTCAAATCATTACAAAGAGCCGGCAAAAAAGCGTGGGTGGTCGATTTTTCGAGTCACCAACTTTGAAAATATCGCCATCCCATTGATTCCTAAAGCCCTATCTCAATTCACACCCCCCATCCGAAGCCGTTTTCCAGCACATGTCTGCTACGTTTAAATTAGGGAGAAAGACGCGGCCGAAAGCGCCGTCGGCTTCCCCCCAATCTAACGTTTGCGAAAACCGCTCGGCACCGAGCGGTTTTTCTTTTTGGAACCAATTATGAAAGAGCTAAACATCGACAATCCGTCCTTTGACCTGGGAACCTGGTTAGGCCGCAAGCAGGCGTTCTGCCTGATTGCGTCACGCTGTTCGGTCGCCGATATCGAATGCCTGGCGCAAATCCGCGAGAGGAAGCTGTACAAGACCCTCGGCATGACCTGGAGAAGCTTCTGCACCGAGTGCCTCGGTATCACCGACCGGTGGGCCGACACCCTCATCAGCCGGTTGAAATCGCTGGGGCCCGACTTCTTCAAGTTGAATAACTTCACGCGCATCAAACCGGCCGATTACGTTCGCATTTCCGGCGCAGTCACCGCCGACGGTCTATCCTACGGCGGGCAGATCATCCCCTTCGATCCGGAGCATACAGCGGAGTTGACGGAGGCAGTCGAGGCATTGTGTGCCGAATCTGCCTCCGAACCGGCCCTGGCCGACACCTCCGACCGCGCCTTCGCGAAGGCCGAAAAGTACCTGCAAGCGACCCTCGCGGCATTCGAGCGCCTCCAGGCCATGGATCTGGACGAGGACAGCCGCCTGCGGTTGGTAGTCACGGTGGAAGCCGGCCGGGACCAGCTCGACCGCATCCGCCTCGCGACCACCCTGTAGTGGCAAAATCAGAACTGAGTTCTGATTTTCGGCCGGTAACCTATTGATTCCCCGTTACCCGATCAGAACTCAGTTCTGGTTTTACGAAAGGCGCGAGCGCAAGCGAGCTACCTTCCCTAACCCCTGACCCCCAACCCCCAACCCCCGGTTTTTTCACCTATGAAACTGTTCCCCCGCCCGCCAATCCGGAAGCCTGTCCTGGTTGGCGATCTCCCGCCCCAGCAGAAAGCCGTATTCCGCCGCCTGCTGGAGGGCCGTGAAATCCCAGTCCGCCTGGAACTCGTCCGAGGGCTGGTGGTAGTGCTTGCTGTTGTACTCCTGGTAGGCCTTCTCTCCGAAATCCGCGGGCTTGCCGGCAAACATCGTGGCGCGCCCGATGGAAAACGCCGGTATGCCCGCGTGCGCGAACGAGAAATGGTCCGATCGGAAATAGTGCCCCGCCGCCGGCTGCGCATCCGGCGACACCTCCAGGTTCATCCGCCGCGCGATCTGCTGCGCCAGCGCGAACACGGTGGTGCGCTCCGCCCCCGTGATCACCACGTCCTTCGCGCGCCCAAAGGGATACAGCGCGTCGTAATTCAGGTCGATGGCCGTTTTGCCGGCCGGCGCCAGCGGATGGGCAGCGTAGTATTCCGACCCCTTCAGTCCGCCCTCCTCGGCCGTCACCGAGAGGAACAGCGCCGAGCGCCGCGGCTTCTGCGGAAGCGCCGCCCAGGCGCGCGCCAGTTCCAGCAGGATCGCGCATCCCGTGGCGTTGTCGATCGCGCCGTTATAGATGTTGTCGCCATTCACTGGAGTCCCGATTCCGAAATGGTCCCAGTGGGCACTGAAAACCACCACTTCGTCCTTCAGTTTCGGATCGCTCCCCGGAACGATGGCCGCCACATTGCGCGTGTCCAGGTCCCGGATCTTCGCCGGCAGATTGGCGCGAATCCGGACCCCCAGTGGGATCGGCCGGAAGTCCCGCTTCTCGGAAAGGGTCAGCAGTTCGTCCACCGTCCGCCCGGCCAGCCCCAGGAGCTTTTCGCCCGCTTCGCGCGAAATCCACCCCTGGCACGAAAGCGCCTTCTCCCCCGGCTCCAGTTTCACGAACGGCGCTTCCCGGCCCCAGGAGTTGCGCACCACCTCCCAGGCGTAGCTCGCGGTGGGCGTCGTGTGGATGATGATCGCGCCCCGCGCGCCGCGGCGCAGCGCCTCCTCGTATTTGTAGGTCCACCGGCCATAATAGGTGAGGGCCGGCCCGTCGAAGAATTTCGGATCGTTCGACGTGGGCTCGTTGGTGAACAGCACCAGGATCTTTCCGGAAACGTCTACTCCCTTGAAGTCGTCCCACTTCCATTCGGGAGCCGTGATGCCATGACCCACGAACACAGCCTCGGCTTCGAACCGCGTGTCGGGCTGCTGGGTCTGGCTCAGGGCCACGAAATCGTCCAGCCACCGAAAGTCCACGCTCTTTCCGCCGGCCGCGGCCGAGAGCGTGGCAGCCGGCTGAGTTTCGATTCCCACCAGCGGCACCCGCTGGAAAAAAGTTCCGTCCGCCGCCGCCGGCTTGGCCCCCGCCAGTTCCAGTTGCGTGGCGATATATTCGGTGGCGAGAGCACCGCCCCGCTGGCCCACTCCGCGCCCTTCCAGCAGGTCGCTCGAGAGAAATCTGGTATCGGCGCGGATGCGCGCCGCGGAGATCGCCCCGTCCTGTGCCAGGATCGGGGCTATTGCCACTATGGCAATCACGAGTATTCCGATAGACTTTACCATGATAAAATATAAAGAAGCTGTCTTCATTCCATGACTCTCACACACCTACGAGCACTGGAAGCCGAAAGCATTCACATTATGCGGGAAGTGGCGGCGGAATTCCAGCGTCCCGTGATGCTCTATTCCATCGGCAAAGACTCCTCGGTGATGGTCCGTCTGGCGCAGAAAGCCTTCTACCCGGGGAAAATTCCGTTCCCCCTGCTGCACGTCGACACCACCTATAAGTTCCGCGAAATGATCGAGTTCCGCGACCGCTTCTGCGCCGAAATCGGAGCCCGCGTGATCGTCCACACCAACACCCAGGCCATCGCCGAGGGCGCCAGCCCCTTCCGCCTGGGCACCCAGAAATGCTGCGGCCTCCTGAAAACCCGCGCCCTGCTCGACGCCCTGGCCGAAAATGGGTTCGATGCTGCATTTGGCGGCGCCCGCCGCGACGAGGAGAAATCCCGCGCCAAGGAACGCGTCTATTCGTTCCGCGATTCCTTCGGCCAGTGGGACCCCAAGAACCAGCGCCCCGAGCTTTGGAATATCTACAACTGTAGAATTGATCAGCGCGAGAGCATCCGGGTCTTCCCGCTTTCCAACTGGACCGAGCTGGATGTCTGGGAATATATCCACTTAGAGAACATCCCCATCGTCCCCATGTACTTCGCCAAGCTCCGCCCCATGGTGGTCCGCGGTGAAACTCTTATACCTGTAGAACATGACATCCCGCTGCTCCCCGGCGAGCAGCCGCAAATGGTCATGTGCCGCATGCGCTCCCTCGGCTGCACCTATTGCACGGGCGCCATCCGCTCCGAGGCCGACACCCTGCCCAAAATCATCGAGGAGATGATCCAGTTCCGCCGATCCGAACGCGAGAACCGCGTGATCGACCATGACCAGGAAGGCTCCATGGAGCTGAAAAAGCGCGAGGGCTACTTCTGACCGAGCTTCTGCGCTTCACCACCGCCGGCAGCGTGGACGATGGCAAATCCACCCTCATCGGTCGCCTGCTCTATGATTCCAAAGGGGTTTACGAGGATCAGCTCGCCTCCGTCCGCAAGGCCACCCGCAACCCCGCCAGCCACGGCCTGGACCTTTCCCTGCTCACGGACGGCCTCCGTGCCGAACGTGAGCAAGGTATTACTATAGATGTAGCATATCGCTACTTTGCGACCGCCCGGCGCAAGTTCATCATCGCCGATACCCCCGGCCACGAGCAGTACACCCGCAACATGGCCACCGGAGCCTCGACCGCCAACCTAGCGGTCATCCTCATCGATGCCCGGTTGGGGGTCCTGCCGCAGTCGCGCCGCCACGCCTACATCTCGGCCCTCCTGGGAATTCCGCATATTGTAGTAGCAGTCAACAAGATGGACCTCGTGGACTTCCGGCCCGAGGTCTTCACGGCCATCCGCGACGAGTTCGCAGCCTTCGTCCACCAGCTTGGCGCCAACGATCTCCTCTTCATCCCCATCAGCGCCCTCGATGGCGACAACGTGGTCAAACGCAGCGCCCGCACCCCCTGGTACGATGGCCCCACCCTCCTCGATCACCTCGAAACCGTCCCCATCGTCGACGACCACAACCTGTCCGACCTGCGCTTCCCCGTGCAGTACGTCATCCGGCCCGACCTGGATTTCCGCGGCTTCGCCGGCCAGCTTGCCTCGGGCGTGATTCGCCGCGGCGATCCGGTTACGGTCCTTCCTTCGGGCCGCGTGTCCCGCGTGAAGTCCATCGTCACCTGGGAAGGCGAAATCGAGCAGGCCTTCGCCCCCATGTCGGTCACGGTCTGCCTGGAAGACGAAATCGATGTCAGCCGCGGCGACATGCTGGTGCCTCTATCCCCTGGCCCCCACATCGGCCGCGGGTTCGAAGCCCTGGTGGTCTGGATGAACGAGAAGCCGCTCGCGCCCCAGCGTCCCTACCTGCTCAAGCACACCACGCAAACGGTCCGCGCGCGCGTCACCGCGGTGCGCCACCGCGTCGACATCAACACGCTCGAGCACCAGCCGGCCACCGAGCTGCAGCTCAACGAAATCGGCCTCATCGATCTGGAAGCGCACAAGCCGCTCTTCTTCGACCCCTACCGGCGCAACCGCGCCACCGGCAGCTTCATCCTGATCGACTCCGTCACCAACGAAACGGTGGGCGCCGGGATGATCGTGGGGGCCGGAAGCGCGATCGCGTCGAAAGGCCGCGTCACAGCCGCCGAACTGGAGGCCGCGCGCGGCCACGCCGCCGGGCTGGTCCTGCTGCCGCCCGGACACCACGAGCTGGCCTACACCCTCGAGCGGCTGCTCTTCGAACACGGCTGGCTGGTCCACGTGATCCAGCAGCCGGAGCACCTCGGGCAGGCCATCCGCACCGCCTGCGCCGCGGGAATGGTGGCCATCGTGGTGGCATCCTCCGCGGAAGATCTCGCCATCGCGGAAGACGCAGCCGCGGCCGGATCGGTGAGCGTGGTGCGGGTCTCGCCGGAACGGGCCGAATCCGGCGATCCGGCGCGGGAAATCCAGCGCAAGCTGGTGCACCGCGACGACCTCCTCACCGGCGGCGCCGGCATTTAAATGAAACCCACCGCGCGCCCCAGTGTTCAAATGTAATGATGAGGGTTCAAATGTAATGATGAAGCTCGCGCCATTGGTATTACTCCTCCCCATGTTCACCGCGGCCGCCCAGACTTTCGACACCAGCGGGAACGGCATGCTGAACGGCACGTACTACTACCGCGAAGTGATTTACCTGTTCGGAGATCAGGCCGCAGATCTGAGCCGCGCGATCGCGTTATACGGCAATCTTTCGTTCAATGGGAACGGGGGCTTCACCATGACGAACGTCACGGTGGTGGATTCCAGCGCCGGAGTGTTGCAGCAGGTAGCTGCCACGACTACCGGTACCTATTCGATCTCCGCCTCGGGCTTGGGTTTTATCACCATCCCGATTTTCGGCGGGTACAACGTATACGGGCTGGTATCGCAGCAGGGAATCTTTGTGGGCAGCGCCACGGAAGCGGGTATCAACGATCTCCTGATCGCCGCGCCGCTGGCCTCGCCCGCGCCCACCAATGCGAGCTTCAAAGGCACTTACTCGATTGCCGCACTGGACCTGTCGAGCGGCAGTCCGTTGACCTCCGTCAACTACCAGTACCAACTGAATCCGGATGGCGCCGGCAACCTGGGAACGGTCTCCATCACCGGATACATCGGGGAAGGCGGCTCCCAAGTCCTCACCCAGACTCTTTCCGCCCAGAAGTACTCATTCAGCAATGGCGGCTGCAACCTCGCTTTCCCGACCACTAATGCGAGCAACGCGTATTTCATCAACAGTGGACAGAAGTTTCTCTACATCTCGCCCGACGGCAATTTCGTCTTCGGCGGGTCGCCCGGTTCCTGGGACATGTTCGTGGGCGTCAAGAACTCATCCGCCACGCCCACCTTCGGCGGTCTCTACTACGAGGCCGGGATCGACGAAAACGCCTCCCCTCTGGCCAGTGGGTATGCACTGCCGGATACCTACTACGGATCGCTCAACGCCAACGGCGGCCTGATTGCGGACCACCAGCGGACGCTGGGCAATCCGCAGATCAGCCCCGCCCCTTACGGCGGGACTTATAGCGACGCCTATACCCTGAAGTCCAATGGCACCTATAGCAACGGCCTCATGAACTACGTGGTCGGACCCGGGGGCACGGTGCGCATCGGGTCGGGGATCGGCCCGTTCCTGGGAATCAACGTCGCGCTGGCGGCGCCCACTCTCACTCCTGGTTCCGGAGTCTATCTCAGCCCGACCGGCGTGCTGAATGCCGCCAGTTTCGCGCCCTTCACCTCGGGCATCGCCCCCGGGGAGCTTCTGACGCTGTTCGGCACGAACCTCGCGCCGGCGCTGCAGGTGGCGTCGTCGGTTCCCTTAATCACTAACCTGGGCGGAGTTGAGGTGACGTTCAGCGGCCTGCCGGCGCCGATCTATTACGTCAGCCCGACGCAGATTTCGGTGATCGTACCGTATGCCGTAACGGGCGCCACCGCGCAGGTGCAGGTGATCGACAACGGGACGGCATCCAATACCGTGACCATGTTCGTGAACAAGACCGCTCCCGGCGTCTTCACACAAAACGGAAGCGGGCTCGGGTACGGCGCGGTAACGCACGCCGATGGCTCGTTGGTGACGCCCGCCAGCCCCGCGAAGATCGGCGAGACGGTGATCGCGTACCTGACCGGGTTAGGAGCCGTGACCCCGCTGGTGCCGGACGGCGCCGCGGGAGTGGTCAGCCAAACCACCAATACGACCGCCGTGGACATCAGCGGAGTGACCGCAACCGTCGCCTACGCCGGCCTGGCGCCGGGATCGGCCGCCCTCTACCAGATCAACTTCGTCGTGCCGACCGGCCTCACCGCCGGAGACAATACGCTCGATATCCAGGGACCCGACTCGTACGCCGCGCAGACGCTGATCTCTGTGTCGACCAGCTCGGTGGCGGCGGGTGGGGCGGACCCCCTGGTCCGCGCGGGACGCCCTCGTCCCGCCGGTCCTACAAATCCAAAGTCTCGATAATCGCCTCCACGTCCGCCGGGCGCACGCGCACTTCGTCCTTCATCTGCGCCGGTGCGGGGCGTTCGTCGAAGGCTTGAAACAGCGCGATCTTGGCCACCGCGTACCGCTCCGTGGAAGAGAGTTCCCGCCCGTGCGACTCTTCCCAGGCGCGCACGGCGGCGGCGCTCAGCAGCACGGACACCGGATGCCAGTTCTTGAGATCGGCGGAAATCGTGAAGACGAATTCCACACCGCTCTCGCCCCCCGAGCGAAAATCGCGATGGCCTTCGTAGTAGTACTGATACACGTAGCCGCTTTGCGCCGAGTAGGTCTTCTGCCGGCGCACGGCGGGCGTTCCGGTCAGGGGCGCGGTCTTTTTGGAGAAAAAGCTTCTGAACACGATTAAGGAAAAAATGGTTCGAACAGTACGTTAGTTGCTCTTGACAAGCATACCAGTCTGGGTGGACACTGTAGGTGGAATCGAAGCCGGTTGTTGATTCCAAAAACGCCGTGATCTTTTAGCCAGCCCCCCTCGGGTTGGCGGGAGGTGACATATAGAACCGGGCGAAGATGAGGGCGGCCTCATCTGCGGCAAGTGAACAGGCAATACGGGAATTTCTGAACGCTCGGATACACCGAGTGCCACGAGGTCCGTGGCAACGCGCTTGATGCGCATATCGGATGACCGCCAACAGAATTTTCCGAGTTCGCAATCCGCAGATGACCGCCCTTTGTCATTTCTGTTCCTATCCGCACCAAACCCACCCTTCAGCCGCTTGACGATTCGCACTCCTACCGCGTACCATTCTCGACATTAGCGGGGTACTCGGAGGTGATGCAATGTCTCGGCAATCTCGTCTCGTCGTTTTTACAATCAGTCTTCTCATGATCGCCGTTCCCGCCATGGCGCAGTCCGGCCAGGGCGAAATCACCGGAGTCATCAAGGACCCATCGGGCGCCGGTGTCCCCAACGCAGCGGTGTCGCTGGTTAACCAGGATAGCGGCGTCACGCGCGTGGCTAAATCGGAAAGCGATGGCCGCTACCTGTTCGCCGCGGTTCCGCCGGGGCGCTACTCCCTCAAGATCGAGGCCACCGGCTTCAAGCCGGTCACCGTCACAGATATCGAGGTGGTCATCGGCGCGCACGTGGATCGCGACGTATCGATGGTGGTTGGCAACCTCACTGAAGTGGTTACGGTCACAGGCGAGGTGCCGGCCATCGACACGGCCAATTCACAGGTGGCCGGGGTCGTGCAGCAGATCCAGATCGATACGCTGCCGGTCAACACCCGCCAATACCTGAACCTCGCCACCCTGCTGCCGGGCACCACGCAGGACGCCTCCCGCACCTTCTACAACAGCGTGCAGTTGGGCGGCGGCGATCACTACTACGGCAACGGCTTCCAGGTGGATGGCGTCACCAACACCTGGGCGGAGATGGGCGAGCCGCGGCAGAATTTCCCGGAGGGCTCCGTGGAGGAGTTCAAGGTCAATACCAACCAGTACAAGGCGGATAGCGGGCTTTCGATGGGCGGACTGGTCCAGGTGGCCACCAAGAGCGGCACCAACCAGTTCCACGGCGAGGCCTTTGAGTACTGGCGCAATCGCGTGTTGAACCGCGACAACGAGTTTCAAAAGCAGGTGGAGCAGCAGCAGGGCACCGGCAAGGCGCCGTTCAACCGCAACCAATTCGGGGGCGATCTGGGCGGCCCCATTCTCAAGAACCGCCTGCACTTTTATGCGGCCTACGAGCGCACGGAGATCCGCGACTCGTACACCATTTACGTTCCTCCCGCCGTGCAGCAATTCTATTCCTCGTTCATGGGCACGTTCAGCAAGCCCAGCCACGATCAGCTTTTCAACGTGCGCGGGGATTACCAGATCTCGACCAAGCAGCACCTGTTCGGGCGGTACTCCCAGGAATGGAATTTCCTCAGCGCCCAGGGCTGCGGCGGAAGCAACCTGCAATCCTGCTACGACGGGCTGATCCCGCGGCGCTCCGCGGTAGTGGGCCACACCTGGACGCCCAAGCCGACCCTGGTGAACGATTTCCGTTTCCAATATGCGTGGGCCTCCTACGAATTGGGGCCATCGGGTGAGCCCATCTGGACGCAGATCGGGGTGGAATCCCCGGCGCGCCTGAACCTGCTGCAGACCGGGATCAGTTTTCCGAGCTTCACCTACGGGTTCACCTACGCCGACGTGGGTATCGAGAAGCGCTACGAGGTGAAGGACGACGTGCTCTGGCAGAAGGGCTCGCACGCCATCAAGTTCGGCTTCGACGTGAGCCGGGTGCCGTTCGCCGACGACGCCCCGGTGAACTACAAAGGCACCTACACCTTTGCGCACGACCACTACTTCAATCCCAACGATCCCGCATCGCTCGCGGCGCTGGCAGCCTCCAACGACACGGTGCAGTTCACCGCCACCGTGCCGCCGATTTACACCAGCGTGCCCACCACGCAGTTCGGCCTCTATGTCCAGGACGACTGGAAGGCGCGGAGGAACCTGACCATCAGCCTGGGGCTGCGCTACGACCGCGAGTTCGGATCGTTCGACGAGAACCTGAACCTGGCCCAGTTCCCCATGGCGATTCCCTTCATCGGCGATCCGAGCAAGCGCGGCGCCAAAAAGAATTTCGGACCGCGCGTGGGTCTGGCGTGGGACGTCACGGGGCACGCGACCGACGTGATCCGCGCCGGATTCGGCCTCTACTTCAACAACCTGCAGACGCTACAGAATTTTCCCGAGGATCGCAACCTGGCCCAGTGCGCCGTGCTGATCCGGACCCCTGCGTTTCCCGACCCCTACAACGGCCAGTCGCCCACCGCGTTCTGTTCCACCGCCCCGCCCACCGTCACCATCCTCGCGCCCAACTACCGCAATCCCTACTCCCAGCAATTCACCCTGGGCTATTCCCGGCAGTTGCGGCACGATCTTTCGATCCACTTCGACGGCGTCTACACCCACACCATCGGCGATTACCGCACCGTGGATCTCAACTATCCGCAGACCGGCGCGGGCGTCGCTTACGGCGCGCTCACGGGCGTGCGTCCGCTCACCGCGTGGGCCCGCATCCTGCAGCACGACCCCATTTCGCAATCGAAATACAAGGCGTTCTACGCGCGCGCCGAGAAGCGCTTCGCGCAGCGGTACCAGTTCACGGTTTCCTACACGCTCTCCTCGTGCACCGATGACAGCCCGCAGGGCAGCGTGACGGATCCCGCGAATTACCGGCTGGATTGGGGACCCTGCGGGGTGGACCGGCGTAATGCCCTGGTGGCCGCCGGCTCGGTGGTGCTGCCGGGGAAGATCACGTTCGGGGCGATCTGGCAACTGCGTTCCGCGCTGCCGTTCAGCGCCCTGACCGCCATCACCGATATCGATGGCAACCGCCAGTACGTCCCCGGAACCTCGCGCGACCAGGGCGCCCGCAACCTGAACCTCGACGCGGTGAATGCCTATCGCGCGGGCCTGGGGCTGGCCCCTGTGACTTCCGCCAACATCAACAGCAGCAAGTTCAACAGCTTCGATATTCGCGTGTCCCGGGCCTTTCTGGTGCGCGGCGAGAAGAAGCTGGAGTTGATCGGCCAGGTGTTCAACCTGTTCGGAACTGTCAACCTGGCCTCGGCCAGCGGACAGGTGAGCAGCGGCGGGAACCAGACCAATGCCACCTCGCCGAGCTTCGGCCAGATCCTGGGCGCCAACAACCTGCAGCAGGCGGAACTGGCGGCGCGCATCGTGTTCTGATTATCATCTGAGAATGATAGCAACCGCCTGGAAAGCGACCGCCGCCCTCGCACTGGCTCTTCTGACACAGGCAGGAATGCCTGTGCCACTCATGGCGGCCGACAACTCCGCGGAGTTGAAGGCTTACCTCAGCTCGCTGCCGGAGGCGCAGTTCCCGGCCTTCAACCAGGAACAGGCCCTGGCCTTGGTCGCTCTGCCGCTTTCGTGCGTCGATCGCCCGCAGGCGATCCCGGAAGCGCGCGTGGACTACCTGTGGGTCCAGGAAGGCAAGCCGCGGCTTCTCGAAGCGTACGACAAGAACCGCGTCTTCTACGGATGCTTCGACTGGCACTCGGCGGTCAACTCCACCTGGACCATGGTGGCCGTGCTCAAGCAGTTCCCGCAGATTCCCGTGGGGCCGCTGATCCGCGAAAAGCTGAAGGAGCACCTCGCCAAGAAGAACGTCGAGGGCGAGATGGAGTTTTTCAAATCGGCGAAGAACTACGAGGTGCCTTACGGATACTCGTGGCTGCTGAAGTTGTATGCGGAACTCAAGACGTGGGACGATCCGGAAGCCAAGGCGTGGGTGGAGAACCTGGCGCCCCTGGCGCAACAGTTCTCGAAGAAGCTGGTGGACTACTTCAAGGATCTTCCGTACGCCTCGCGCCCCGGGGTGCACCCCAATACGGCCTTCTCCATCAGCCTGCTGCTGGACTACACCGAGATAGCGAACGACACCGCTCTGCGCGAGATGGTCCTGAAGGCGGCCAACCGTTTCTTCCTCAACGACCGCGTGTGCCCCACGGCCTACGAGCCGGGCGGCGCCGAGTTCCTGTCGCCCTGCCTGGCGGAAGCAGGCCTGATGAGCAAGGTGCTGGACAAAACGCGCTTCGTGGCCTGGCTGGATGAGTTTCTGCCGCCGATTTATTCGCTGGCATTCAAGCCGCTGACCGCGCCAGTGGATGTGAGCGCGATCACGAAGGAGGATCTGCAGGGCGGCAAGTCGCACCTGATCGGGCTGGCCTTCGCGCGGGCCCAGGCCATGGCGGAGATTTCGAAGGCGCTGCCCGCGGGCGATCCGCGCATTCCGGTGTTGCGCCGCCTGGCGGTGATCAACGGCCGCAGCGGATTCCAGGCTCTCACGGCGGCGGGTTACTACGGCTCGCACTGGCTGGGCACGTACGCGGTGTTGTGCTCGCGGGCGATCGCGGCGCTGGAGGCGTCTACAAAAAGTATTCCATGAGGATCTCGTCGTCCTCCTTGCCGTCGATGCGCACCTGCCGCCGTAGCCGTCCGCATTCTTGAAAGCCCAACCTCAGGTAGAATGCCTGGGCGTGAGCGTTCGACGCGCGGACCTGGATCACGATCTTGGCATAGCCGGCACCGCGGGCGAACCGGACGGTGGTCTGGAAAAGCGCCCGGCCCAGGCCTCGCCGCCGCCATTCGGGCAGCAGAAACGTGCCGGCCTGTGCGACGTGCGACATCGAGGGGAAGCCGGGGGCCCAAAGGTCGAGGGGCTGAACGCCGACGATCTGTCCCGATTCCACGATGGCGACGTGCACGGCCTCGCGCGGGGAGAGCGAGTTCAGGTAGCGGCGCTCCTCGTCGATGGTCCAGGCTTGGTCGATGGCGGAATAAGCTCGCTCGGCAACGATGGCCTGCATGACAGCGGCGATGCCCGGCGAGTCTGCTTCGGTCGCGCGGCGGATGGTCACACTTGGGTATCCTAGCGTATATGGCATACGTAAGCACGATGACCGCAACCGACAAGCTGTTCGGGACCACCACACTCACCGGAGACCGCGCCGAGACCATCAAGAAAACGTACCTGCTGCTGGGCCTCAGTGTGGCGGGCGCCTACTGCGGGGGCTACCTCGCCGCGCAATCGGACTTCCTGGTCGGCCTGTTCTCGGGCTGGATCGGCTGGATCATGGCGATGCTGCTGCTCAACCTGATCCCGCGCGTGGCCATGGCGGCGCGGCACAACCCGGTGCTCGGGGTGACGGCGCTGGTCGGCGACGGATTTGTCTCGGGCCTCGTGCTGGCGCCGATTCTGCGATTCGCCAGCCTCTACGCGCCCGGCACCATTCAGATTGCCATGCTGATGACGCTCGTGGTGTTTGGCGCGGTGACCCTGTTCGTGATGTCGTCGGGGCGGACGTTCTCGGCGCCGCGCGGGCTGATGATCGGCATTTCGATCAGCATCGTGGCCGCCATTGTGCTCAATGCGTTCCTGAACATCGGGCTGCTGGGAATCCTGATCGCGGCGGGCATCGGCATTTTGGGCGTCTGCATCCTGGTGTACGCCACCAGCGATGTGCTCAACAACCCGGCCGCGGACAGTCCGATCCCCGGCGCGCTGATTCTATTTGCGGGCCTGTTCAATGTATTCGTGGCGATTCTGAATATCCTGCTGCGGATGAACCGGCGGCGGTAGGCCTTTTGAGGAACTCGCGCAAAACGGCCGCGGCGCGATCGGTTCCTGTTCCGTGTGGTGCCGCGCCGCGGCCTTTGCGCTTCAAGGCAGCGCGAGGCTCACCTTCAGCGCCTGGTCTACCTTGGCCATGGTGGCCGGTGAAACGTGGCCGTGGGTCTTGCCAAAACGCGCCTCATCCACGCAGCGAATCTGGTTGCACATGGCCACGCTGTCCTTGGCCAAGCCGGCCTCACCCTTGGGGATAAGCACGTGAATGGGAGTGAGCCTCGCGACATGTTCCGCGCCGCCGACCGGGACGACGATGGTCAGCGGGGAAAATCGGTTGCCAACATCGTTTTGCACGACCAGACACGGCCTGGTCTTCCGGATCTTGTGGCCAATTGTCGGGTCGAGTGTGATGTCCAGGATGGCGCCGCGGACGCATTTTCCCGGCATCTTAGAAAGTCTCGTAATCGACCGCGGAGAACTCGGCCGCGATCTTGCGATCCATGGCTGAGTTGGCCACGTATCCAGCGGCGAGTTCCTCCTCCAGGCGCTTGCGCCGCAAAGCTTCCAGGTACTGTTCAACGGCCGCCCGGACCAGGCTGCTGCGGCTGGTGGCAAGCTCGGCGACGGCACGTTCCGTTTCCCGGAAGAGCGGTTCGGGAAAGTCGATCACTACCCTGCGGGTAGCTGGGATCGGAGGCGCGGAGTGGCTTTTCTGCCGCGGCCGTTGCCCACGGTGTACACTTTTCATGTCACTTCCTCTGTCACTAGTTAGTGTACCGCCATTGGCACACGAATATGATACCGCGTGTGGTACCTCGGCGTTGGACTCAGCGCCCGCCCGCCGTTTGCGGAATGGCTATCCGAGCAGAACCGTTGCGCGGCCGGCGGCGGTAGGCTTCCGGGCGGGTGGCTTACTCGTGCCGTAGCGCCACCATCGGGTCCACATGAACCGCGCGGCGCACCGGCACATAGGAGGCCGCGAGCGCGACCGCGCCGATTGCGCCTCCGGCCAAGGCCAGCGGCCAGGCACTCTCCGGTTTCAGGCCCTGGACCATACTCGCCGCCAGCGGCCTGCTCCACAGCACCAGGAATGCTCCCGCCGCGACTCCCGAGCATACCATTCCCAGCGCGTCTCGCAGCATGAGCCGCCTTACGTCGTTGGCCGTTGCGCCCAGCGCCATCCGGACACCGATCTCGTTGATGCGCCGCGCCACCGTATAGGCCAGGAGCCCATAAAGTCCGATGCCGGCGAGCGCCGCTGCCAGGCCGCCGAAGAACTCGGAGAGCGTGGCGATGAGACGCTCGGGAACGATGTTCGAATCCACCTGGCCGGCGAGCGTCGTGACCCTCTTCACGGGCACGGTCTTCAGAACATCCCCCATCACCCGGCGCACCGCGCCGGCCATTGCCGCGGGATCGGCGCTGGTGCGGAGCTCGAACTGATCGAAGAGGTGGTTCTCCTGAAACATGTTGAAGTAGATGGTGGGGTATGGAAGGTCGCGAAGCTCGAAAGGTTTGACGTCGCCGGCCAGGCCGATGATTTCGTAAGGTTGATCGTCCCCGAACGAGAAAGGGTGCGGGTCGTTGACAATGGTGACGTACCTGCCGATTGGGTTCACGCCGGGGAAAAAGTGCCGGGCCGTGGCGGCGCCGACGATCGCTACGCGCGGCCGCCCCATATCCCGCAGGCTGAAATCGCGGCCGGCGATGAGCGGTATTCCCAGCGTTTCGAAATACCGCGGCGCCACAAATGACAGGGCCGTCATCCGCCGGTCCTCGGGCCGCTCCACATGTCCCTCCGCGACCATGTAGCGGGCTCCCGATCCGCAGCCCTGCAGCGGCGTACAGCCGCTGACCGAGGCGTAACGCACTCCCGGTAGCGCTTCGAGGCGCGACAGTATCTCGCGGTAGGCCGCCGCCAGTTGGTCGCGCGGGTACCCGCTGTGGGACGGATCGAGCGTCACCTGCAGCACGTGATCGCTGCGAAATCCCAGGTCGAAATTCCGCAGCCGCGACAGGTGGCCCAGAAAGACCGCGGCGGCGGCCACCAGCAAAATCGAAAGCGCCACCTGCGCCGCCACCAGGCCCCTTCCGAACAACCGCCAGAACCAGGTGTCGCCGCCCCTTCCGCTATCCCGCAAGGCGGAGGCCGGCGCGAACCGGAAGGCGTACCAGGCGGGCGCCAGACCGAACAGCAGACCGGTGAGGAGCGCGATTCCGGCGGTGAAGAGCAGGAGGTGCAGATCGGGCTCGACTTCGACATCGATGTGCTCAAAGGCCCGGCCGCTGGCCATGATCCGCACCAGCGCGCCGGTGGCGAACCAGGCCACCAGGACGCCCGCCAGCGTGCCGGCCGCGGAAAGCAGCACCGACTCGGTCAGCATCTGCCGCACCAGCCTGCCGCGGCTGGCGCCGAGGCCCACGCGCACGGCGATTTCGCGCCGCCGCCCCGCCGAGCGCGCCAGCATCATGCTCGCCATGTTGATGCACGCCAGCAGCAGCAGCAAGCCCACCACCGCCAGCAGCAGGACCAGCGGTTTGCCGTACTGGTCGCGCACGCGCACCAGGCCGGCGCCGGCCGGCAACAATTCCATCCTCGATTCCACCCGCGTATTCAAGCGCAGGGCGCTTTGCATCCCGCGGTACAGCACCGCGATTTCGGCCTGCGCCTGCTGGATGGTCACGCCCGGCTTCAAACGCGCCAGCATGGTGAGATTGTTGTGCTCCACCGGAACCCAAAGATCCGTCCGCGACCCCACCCGCGGCCCCACGTACGCTCGCGGCGCGACCCCGATGATGGTCTTGGGCGCATCGTTGCAGTAGATCCGCTTGCCGAGAATCGCCGGATCGCGATGGAACCGCCGGTCCCAGTAAGACCAGCTCACCACCACGACATCTCCATCGCCGCTGGCCGGGACATCCTCCGGGCCAATCAACCGCCCGATCGCGGGCGCCAGCCCCAGCACCGCGAAGTAATTTCCCGGCACGTTCTCCTCGATCAGGGTTTCGGAATCGGAACCCTCCGTGCGCACCGACGCCAGGTTGTCGAACGACATGCCGGTGATCCCCGAGAAAACGTGATTGCGATCGCGGAGGTACTCGTACTTCTCCCATCCCCAATACCCTGCCCAATGAGCCTCGTCGGGAGTGTCCCGCACCAGCTCCACGAGCTGTTCCGGATGCGCCACCGGTAACTGGCGCAGCATGATGGTGTAGAACAGGCTGTAGATGGCGGTGTTGGCGCCGATGCCGAGCGCCAGAGAGAGCACCGCCACGCCGGTGAAGCCCGGGCTGCGCCGCATCAGCCGGAGGGCGTAGCGGAGGTCGTGCGGGAGCATATGCATTAGAGTGATGAGGCGCGTCCGAAGTTCCCGCCGGGCGCTCGACCGGGTCGCGGAAAACCGCTCCCTTACGGTCGCGGCTCCGTTTCGAATGCGTGCGTGTTTGCAGGCGTTTGCAGAGCCGGGCCCAGAGGGCACCCCGTAAGGGAGCGGTCGGCGGCAACCGGGCCCGCCCCTATGGTACACTGGACTCCTTTCTGCGTCACATCTGTAAAGCCGCATCAGACAGTTACCGCTCGAATTACTTGTCGTGGAGGGGACCACGTTGAGTCGCCTGCTTTGGGTTCTGTCACTGGTCGCTGCCGCATCCGCGTCCGACCAGCCGATTGCCTATTCCCACAAGCAGCACATCGCCCTCGGCCTGGACTGCCTGGATTGCCACAGCTCCGCCGACACGGCCGCCGCCGCAACCATCCCCTCGGTACGCAAATGCATGCTCTGCCATGCCAAGATCGCGGCCGCCAAACCCGAGATCCGGAAACTGGCCGCCTATGCCGCGAGCCGGCACGAAATCCCCTGGCAGCGCGTCTATGGCTTCCCCCGCGAAGCCCTTGTGAAATTCCGGCACGCGCCGCACTTCCGCGCGAAGATCGCGTGCGCCGCCTGCCACGGCGACATGACCCAGGCCACCACCGCCGATCGCCTCGTGAATCACAACATGGGCACCTGCCTGACCTGCCATCGACAGTACAAGGCCTCGGAGGATTGCGCCGCATGCCACTACTGACGAGGAGCGCCTGATCATGGACCGCCGCAATTTCTTCCGCATCCTCTCCACCTCCGCCGGGGCGCTGGCGGGCGGCTGCAGCCGAAAGACCGACAAGCTGATCCCCATGCTCGTGCCGGAACACGAGATCGTGCCCGGCGAGGAGCAGTGGCTCCCCTCGGTCTGCACCGAGTGCGCCGCCGGTTGTGGAACCATGGTCCGGGTCATGGAAGGCGTGCGGCAGGTCGAGCGCTCGGGCGAGCAGGTTCTGCAGCGCATCGCCGCCGTCAAGAAGATTGAAGGCGATCCCCACGACCCGGTCAGCGGCGGCCGCCTCTGCGCGCGCGGGCAAGCTTCAGTGCAGTCGCTTTACCATCCCGACCGCCTCCGCGGACCGATGAAGCGCACCGGAGAACGTGGCCAGCCGCAGTTCGGGGCCGTTACGTGGGACGAGGCTCTCGCGGTGGCCGCGGACAAGATCGCCAAGGCCGATCCCTCCAAAATCGTCTTCCTCACCGGGCCGCACGCCGGCACGCGATCGCTGGCCATCGCGCGATTCACTGACGCTCTCGGCGCGCCCGCACCAGTAGTCTGTTCTCTCGCGGACTTCCCACTCGAACGCCGCGCCGCGGAGATTGTCTTCGGCTGGAACGGGCTCCCGGATTACGACCTGGAGCACGCCCACTATGCCCTGGGCGTCGGCGCCGATTTCCTGGGCGGATGGGCGTCGCCGGTCTATTACGGCCGGCAATTTGGAAACTTCCGCCAGGGGCGCCGCGCCGTCCGCGGCCAGTTGGTACAGGCCGAGTCCCGGCTCTCCGTCACGGCTGCCGCGGCCGATCGCTGGCTCCCGCTCCGTCCCGGATCGGAGCCGCAGTTCCTGGCCGCGGTGGCCCGCATTCTCCTCGATTCTCATTTGGTGCGCACCA
>Ga0209415_10006915_pt1 | contig 20002 bp, 21 predicted proteins | sample PeaSoiSIISIP2007_FD_187696 | JGI IMG/M metagenome (GOLD analysis project Ga0209415, IMG submission 187696) | Peat soil microbial communities from Weissenstadt, Germany - SII-SIP-2007 (SPAdes) (version 2) | ecosystem: Environmental > Terrestrial > Soil > Wetlands > Peat | place: Germany... | reverse complement strand
CGAGATTGCAGACGAGGCTCCGGCGGACCGGCACGGGCGGAGGGAGGCGAGGTCGGGGTCATCGGTGTGGGCCGCCCGGTGAACTGTGGAAGGTGAGAGGGCGGCCACGCCGCTCCCCAAAACGTGTCGCCGGGCCGATACGAGGAAGGGTGTTGATTCAAAGCAGACTCCGACGGGAGGCTTATAGCGGAAGGGGGGGTTCGAATGCTGGCGCCGGACGAGCCGCCGGCCCCCCTCCGAGCGGTCGAGGCGCCGTACGGAGGAACCGAGGACCTTGGCCGAACGGGGGTCGCCGCGAGACCAGGAATCGGGCGTCCCCGCCATGCTGGTCCTCGCGCTCGCCGTCGCCGCGCTCGCGATCCTTGCGGCGGTCCTCGGGTCGTTGCCGGTCGTTCGCGAGTCGAGCAGCTCGCCGAGCCTGCCCCTCCTGACCGGGGAGCGGTCCCACGCCGCACCGGCCGTGACGACCGGCGGCGGGACGCTTTCGCTCAGCATCTCGGTCACGCCGGGGATCATCTGCGTCTCGAACAATCTCGCCTGTCCGAGCGACCAGCGAGCCGCTCGGGTGACCCTGGACGCGGTCGCGCCGCCGCTCGTCACCACGACGTACCCGGCGGTCCAGGTCGTCTTTCTCCTCGAGACCACCGCCTACGACGGGACCTACGACGGGTCGCTCGGCGTGCCGGGCCGGGAGTACTGCGCCGACTCCTCGGCCCACCAGCCGTGCGAGGAATCGAACGGCGTCCCGTTCTTCGTGGCCAACGCCGGGTCGATCGCCGCCGCGATCGCGAGCGCGAACCCGCGCTCCCAGGTGACGTTCGGCCTCGTGAACTTCTTCTCGACGGGCGACGCGTATGACAAGGATTCCGCGGATGCGGCGCAGGGCCTCCAGTCCGTGGCCTACCACGTCGACGTCGGCATCCCCGTGCCCGCGCACGAGTTCCAGAGCCTCGTCGACGCGACGTTCCAGTCGGAGGTCCTGAACGGCGGCTGGGTGTACCCGACGCTCAACTTCGGCAACAATATCCTCCACTCCGACAGCATCACCGCGCTCTACGGCGCGCTCCTGGGGTACGGGATCAGCTGGCTCCCGAACGCCCACCACGTGCTCGTCCTCATCGGATCGACCGCGCCCCGCTCGGGCCCGTATGTGCAGAACTACTGCGTCAGCCCGTCCGCGGCCTGGCGGTACGCCTGTTACGGCAGCGCGGGAGAGTACAGTTCCGGGTGCGAGCCGTCGTACGATTTCGGCGCCGGGGTCAGCCCGCAGTGCGTCGGCTGGACGGCGTCGACCACCGGCGACGCGAACAACTCGATTGCCGGCCTCTCGCGCGCCTCCCCGGTGTGCGCCGATTCCCTCGGCAAGCGCTGCACGGTCGACGTCGTCGACCTCTGGACCACGCCCACGGACCCGTTCTCCTTGGGCTGGCCGGGGGCGGTGGACGGAGGACCCGGCGGCCCGCTCGTCGCGCAGAACGTCGGTCGGGTGCTCTCCGCGGGATGCGACCTGGCCGCCGCCACGGGCGGCTCGTGGGACGGGCCGTCGTTCTTCTCCTGTTCGGACGGGACGATCGGCGACCTATCGTACGTCCAGCACGGCCCGTCGGGCTCGCCCGACATCTCGAACCCGTCGCTCCTCTCCGCCTTCAAGGGCGTCAGCTTCGGACCGATGACGAGCGACGTGATCGCGACGGGCGGGAACAATTCGATGTTCCGGTTCGTCCCGTTCGCCAACGTCCGCCCCGCGCCGAACCTCCAGGCTCAGACGCTCTGCCTCACCCCGGGCGGGCCCCGGAACGTTTGCCCGAGCCCGACGTTCCGGAACGGGACCGGGTTCGAGAGCCTCAACTGGAACTGGTCGGACGTGCCCTCCCAGAACGTCCTGTTCGGAGGCGACGAGTGGATCGCGTCGTTCAACGTCATCGCGGTCGGGCCACCGTACGGGAGCGTCCCCGTCGACGCCTGCATCACGAACGTCTGCGCGGCCGGCGGCAGCGGTTGGGTCGGCGGGACGTTCACCCGCGCGAGCTACATCCCGGGCACCGCGTCCTTCGAGGAGAACCAGTCGTTCCCGCTCGCCGTCCTCCGAATCGTCTACGGCCCGCAACCGCCGATCCCCGGCGTCACGGTCCCGGCGCCGACCGGATTCCCGCCCCCCCTGCCGCCCGGCGTTGTCCCCGTGATCCCGGCGCCCATCGCGACCACGCCTCCGGGCGCGAACATCGTGAGCGTTTCGATCCAGGCCCTCGGCGCCGGTTTCCTCGGCGCCGGGTTCACGCGGGTCGCCCAGAAGAACCGGCCCGTCGCGGTCGGACAGGCGAACGCCGCCCGACGCGGTCCGCGCCGCCGGCCCCCGGCCCGGCCGGTCGGCAAGTTCGTCTAGGGCGCTACGGGGTCCCGCCCGGCGGAAGCGCTCGGCGCCGCTCGTACCGGTCGCGCTCCCGGTACCATCGCTCCTGGCGATCCTCGAGGCTCTCGGACTCGGCCACGACGGCGGACGGACCGACGGTCTCGCGGACCGGCTCGGCGGTCGGTCCGACGTCCTTTACCCCGTCGAGCGGCTGCGCGACGCCGGTCGGGTGGGTCAGCCGGCGAGTTCCGCGACGGCGCGCCACCGCTCCGCCACCTCCTCGTCCGTGAGGCCGACCGTCGGCGAAAAGACCACGACGTCCCCCCAGCGAGCCCGGGCCGCCCCGTAGTCGTCCACGGCGAGCGGCAGCACGATCCCGTCCGAGTGGGTCGACGCGAGGCGCTCGGCCAGGACCGGCTCGGTCGGAGGCTCCACCGGCGAGACCGGCGCACGAACCTGGGGGTCGAACGCCGCAAGGACCGCGTCGGCCATCGGGACCCCGGCGCCCGTCGCCACCCAATCGCACCGGCAGCCCCGCTTCATCATCAGGTAGGCGCCGAGGGCGCCGCGCGGTCCGTCCACGAGGGCGACGACGCGGCCGGCGACGCCGAGCGGCATGCCGCCTGGTCCAGTCGAGCGGTCGTCGTAGACGTACGTTCGGGGTCCGCGTACCTCGACGAACAGTTCGACGTCCGGCTCGTCGAGGTCGACTCGGACCCCTTGCGCGCGGTACGCCTCGAAGATCTCTCCGCCGAGGTCGCGCGCGAGCTCCTGGCTCGTGAACGGGTGGGTCCCCGTCCGTCGTGCGCGGAGCGCGAACGACGACCCGGGTCGAAGTCGCCGGGCGGCGACGGGCCGCAGCGCCTCGAGGATCGCCGCCCGGTCGGTCGGCACCTCCACGGCCCGGCTCACGGACGTCACGCCGAAGGTCCGACGGAGCAGCCGCACGGCCGTGTCGGCATCGTCTGCCTCGACGTACAGGTGACCGTGGTCCCCGCGGAGCCGGCAGGTCGTGCCCGCCCGCACGAACTGCGCGAGGATGTTCTGCCGGAGGCGGTGCTCGAACTCACGCCGAACGGGGGCCGACTTGAGCGCGAGCTCGCCGTACCGGACGAGGACGAGCGACGCCACGGAGGAACCGTTAAGATGGAACCGCCGATTTAGCGGTTGCTTGGCGATGTCGCCGTCGGAAACCGGGCGCCCCGACGCGGCGTCCGCCGACCCGCTCGCGGAGCTCGTCGGTCCGATCACGGAGGCGTTGCTCGGACGACTTTCCGGGATCCCGGGGGTCGACCGCACGGCGATCGAACGCCTGCTCGACACCGCGGGGGGGGAGGGCTGGGATGTCGCGATCCCCCTTCATCGATTCGCGGCGGCCACCCATCGTCCGGCGAACGACCTCGCTTCCGAGCTCGCGAGCTCACTTCCGGACACCCCCGGCGTGGCGCGCCGGTTCGCGGTCGGCGCGTACGTCAACTTCGCGGCCGACCCGGCGTGGCTCGCGGAGCGGACGCTCGCGATCGTGTCCGCGCGCGGGGAGCAGTACGGCGGCGGGGTGACCGAGGAGCTCCCCGTCTGCGTCGAGCACACCAGCGCGAACCCGAACGCCCCGTTCCACATCGGCCGGGTGCGCAACGCGCTCATCGGCGACACGCTCGCCCGCGTGCTCCGGCTCGCCGGCCAGAAGGTGACCACCCAGTACTACGTCGACGACATCGGCCGCCAGTCGGCGATGGTCACGTGGATCTGGTCGAAGCCATTGGACTCCTGGCCGCCGGAGATCCGGGCGACGCTCGAAGGGGCCAACGACCGGGAGGAGCGGCCGGACCAGTATCTCGGCCGACCGTATCCCGCGGTGAGCGCCTACGTGAAGGGCCACCCGGAGGCCGCCGCCGAACTCGCCGAGCTGTGCGAACGACTCGAGCGGGGAGACGCGCCGGAGGCCCACCGGCGCTACTGCGAGGCGATCCTCGGGGGGATGCTCGCCAGCCTCGCCCGCGTCGCCGTCACATTCGACGAGTTCGTCTGGGAGTCGAGCCTGCTGCACGACGGTTCGGTGGACCGCGTCGTCGAGCGACTCCGGAAAGCGCCGCACTCGGTGACCGAGGCAAACGGCGCCCTCGCGATCGATACGACGACCTACGGACTGCCCAAGGAGGATGCCCGGGCCGTGTTCGTCCGGGGGAATGGCACGACACTCTACCCGACGCGCGACGTCGCCTACCACCTCCAGAAGTTCTCCCGGTTCCCGCGGGTGGTGGACGTCCTGGGCCAGGACCACCTGTTGCACGCGAAGACGCTCGAGGCGCTCCTCGCCGAGATCGGGGAGGTCCGTCGACCGGAGTTCGTCCTCTACCAGTACATCACGCTCCCCGGCGAAGGCCGGATGTCGACACGGAAGGGGACCGTCGTGTGGCTCGACACCCTTCTCGATGAGGCCACGGACCGGGCTCGGTCCGAGGTGCGACGCCGGCATCCGGAACTCACCGAGGGCGAGGCCGAAACGATCGCCCTGGGTCTCGCGTCGGGGGCGGTCCGCTACCACGTGATCCGGATCGCGGCGGACAAGTCGGTCTCGTTCCGCTGGGAGGAGGCGCTCTCCTTCGAGGGCCGGAGCGGCCCGTTCGTCCAGTACTCGTACGCGCGGGCGACGAGCCTCCTTCGGAAGGCGGCGGAGGAGGGAGTTGACATCCCCGACCGCGTTTCGGGCGCGGCGCTCGGGAGCCCCGCGGAGAAGGAGCTTCTCCGGATCCTCGCCCGGCTCCCCCAGGTGGTCGCCGCCGCGGCGCGGACGAAACACGTCCACACGATCGCGGGGTACGCCCACGACCTCGCCGACGCCTTCAACTCGTTCTACCAGTCGACGCCGGTCCTGAAGGCCGAGGGACGGGAGCGAGGAAGCCGACTGGCGCTCGTCGCGGCCACTCGGACTGCCCTCGGCAACACGCTCGGTCTGCTCGGCCTGACCAAGCTCGAGCGGATGTAGGGACCGCGCCCCCGGCACGGCGGCCTCGCACGGCCCGTCCGGGCGACGCCGGAGGTTCTATATTCCATGCGACGGGTCGGGACCCGGCCGTCGGGAGAAGATCGGATGAGCATCGTCGAGGATTTCAAGAAGTTTCTGATCTCGGGCAGCCTCGTCACCATGGCCGTGGCGTTCGTGGTCGGCCTCGCCATCGTGGCCCTGATCGGGGCGCTGGTGACCGACATCATCGACCCGCTGATCTCCTCGGCCGGGCACATCGACTTCGCCCATCTCGGGATCCTGACCGTCAACGGCAGTCCGCTGCTCGGGGGAGCCCTCCTGGGCGCGATCGTGAACTTCGTGGTGCTGATGCTCGTGGTGTTCTTCCTGATCGTCCTCCCGTACGAGAAGTACCAGGACCGGAAGAAGGCCCGCGCCGCTGCCGCACCGCCGACCACGCGCGAGTGCCCGAGCTGCTGCAACACGATCCCGATCAAGGCCTCCCGCTGTGGATTCTGCACCTCGACGGTGCCTCCGGTCAGCGCTTAGCCGCGACGCTAGACCGGACCGGGCCGGCTCGTTGCTTCGGTGACGAGCGGGTCGGAGATCCCCGCTTCGTCGAACCCCTTCGCCCGGAGTCGGCACGAATCGCAGCGCCCGCAGGGTCGCCGACCTCCGGCATAGCAGCTCCACGTGAGCTCCCACGGGACCTCGAGGCGCTTGCCGAGGCGGACGATTTCGGCCTTGGACAACCGCGCGAGCGGCGCCACGGCTCGGATCGTCCACCGTCCGGACACGCCCGCCTTCGTCGCGAGGCGGGCCATCCGGTTGAACGCCCGCAGGTATTCCGGTCGGCAGTCCGGATACCCAGAGTAGTCGACCGCGTTGGCCCCGAGATAGATCCGGTCGTCCCGGTGACCCTCGGCGAACCCGAGGGCGACGGAGAGGAGGATCGTGTTTCGGGCCGGGACGTACGTCGATGGGATCCGACCGGCCCGGACTCCGCCGACCGGAATCGCGGCTCCGGGACGGGTGAGAGCGGACGGGAGGAGGCCGGCGAGGGGGAGATCGACCACCACGTGGCGCCGCGTCCGGAAGCGTCTCGCCAGGGCGCGGGCGCTCGACACCTCCCGGCGGTGGCGCTGGCCGTAGACGACGGTGAGGGCGTCGACCGGGCCCCGCCGGGCGGCGAGCGCCAGGCACGTGGCCGAATCCATGCCGCCGGACAGCAGCACGACGCTGCCGCGCGACCGGGCCATCACGACCACGCTCCCAGTCCGAGGAGCAGCGCGGCGGCGAACCCGACCGACGACAACATCCCGAGGAAGTTCGTGCTCCCCTTCGTCAGCACGCCCCGGTTCTCCAGCGATTCACCGAGCACGCTGTCGACCTGGCAGCCGAGGAATCCGCCGAGCGCCGCCGCGACAAGGAACGGGCCGACCGAAAGTCGCGGCGCGTTGGCGAGCGTGAACAGCGCGACCGCCACGATGGCTGTGCCGAGCGCGCCGACGATCGCCCACAGCTCCCCGATCAACGACACCCCGCCGTTCGTCCCGGGCTTGACGGGTCGGAAGGTGAGGACGGAGCGCGCCCGGCCCGCGAGGACGCCGAACTCGCTCGCGAACGTGTCCGCCGCCCCGAAGGCGAGGGCGGCCGCGAACAACCCGGCGAGGACGGCGGGCGGCAGGGCGTCGGGCGCCGCGCCCCCCACCAGGACGAGCGCGGTCGGGATCACCACGTGGGCGACGACGTTCGACACGCCCCGCTCGCCCGCCGTCCCCTCGTGGACGTTGCGGCGCTTCTTCTCCGCGAACCGGAACCGGGTCGCGAGGACGCTGACGACGACGAACAGGACGAGGAGGGCAAGGAACGGGAACCCGCCGACGACGACGATGACCACGCCGAACGCGAAGGCGATCGCCCCCGCCCAGCGCGTCAGGGCGCCGGAGGTGACCGCCGCAACGGCGAGTGCGGCGGTCAGGGCGACGCCCACGCCGGCGTCGAAGAGCGCGAGAACCAAGACCGCTCGCCGGCGCGAGCCGCGCCGGCCGTAAGAACGTTTGCGCAGGGCCGGAATCGGACCGCGCGCCGCCGGAACGGGGGTTCAGCCGCGGTGGAGGATCCGGAGCGCGGCCGAGCGGAACGACGGCGCGACGAGGTCGGGACGGGCCCCGCGGGTCCGGATCTCGTCCGCGGTCTCGGCGGCGTGGCCGGGGGCCGGCACGAGCACCGTGAGGAGTCCGAGCTTCTCGCCCGCCTCGACGTCGAGGCTCCGGTCGCCGACGATCGCCGAAGGCGCGAACTCGATGCCGAGCTCGTCGCGCGCGCGCTCGAAAAGTTCGACCCCCGGTTTCCGGCAAGGACACCCGGACTCCGGAGCGTGCGGGCAGTAGTAGAACCGGTCGACCTGGGCCCCTTCGCGGCCCAGGATCCCGTTGAGCCGCTCGTGGATGCCCCGGACGTCGGCGTCGTTGTAGAACCCTCGCTCGATCCCGGACTGGTTCGTGACGCAGACGACCAAGTACCCGTGCGACCGGAGGAGCCGGATCCCCTCGGCCACCCCTCGAAACACCTCGACGCGGGCCGGGTCCGAGAGATAGTGGAGGTCCGGGTTCAGGGTGCCGTCCCGGTCGACGAACACCGCGCGCCGGCGGTCCGGAGGGGCCCCGCGCGCCGACTCATCCGCGGACAACCGGCCGGGTCCAGCCGGCGCGCCCATAAGGGTTGATACCGCTCGGCCGGCCCGAGGCGTCGATGTCCGATCCTCGGTTCGAGTCACTCGACGACGCGTTCGCGCTCGCCATCGGCGCGCTGTCACCCCGCGATCCCGTGACCGTCCTCTACAGCGGCGGCGTGGACTCCTCGGTCGTCGCCCATGCCCTTCGGGAACGACCGAACGTGCGGCTTCTCTCCGTGGGGGTTGACGGCGCCTCGGACCTATCGGCCGGCCGCGCCGGAGCCCATCTGCTGGGGATGCCATGGGAGGGACGGCTCGTGATGGGGGAGGAGGCGATCGAGGCGCTCGGCCGTCATCATCTGTCCGAACACCCGGAGCCGATTCGGTCCGTCCTCGCGTCCTTGGCACTGGCCATCGCCGCGACACCCGCCTCGGGAACCGTTGCCGTTGGTCAGGGGGCGGACGAGCTGTTCGGAGGCTACGCCCACTTCCGAAGGCTCGCTTCCGCCGATCGGGAGCAACGTCGCGTCGAGGATTGGCACCGCCTCATGGCAAGCGATTGGCCGACGACCCTCGAAATCGCTACCCGCGTCGGACGACGTCTCGCCGCACCCTTCCTCGACCCCGAGTTCGCGCGGCGAGCCCTCGCCGTCCCGCTGCCGGCGGTGGGCGCGGGCGAGCTCACGAAGCCGGTCTTTCGGGAGTGGGCGGTCCACCGCGGAGTTCCGCCTGCGCTCGCCGACCGTCCGAAGCGGGCCCTGCAGTACGGGAGCGGCGTGGCCGCTCTCCTCCGTCGGGCCGACCGCGTCTAGGCCACGATTCGCGTGCCGGCCTCGCCGCGAAGGGCGCGACGGAGGGAGGGGATGTCGCAGATGATCCCCCGTCGCCCGCCGTGCGCAAGGAAGGAGAGGATCGCCTCGACCTTGGGACCCATCGACCCCTCCGCGAACTCCCCGTTCGCGCGGTGGCGCGCGAGCTCCTCCGCGCTCACCTCCCCGAGCCACCTCTCCCAGGGTTTCCCAAAGCCGACCGCAACCCCCGGGACGTCGGTCACGATCGCGAGCGTTCCGGCGCCGAGCGCTCCGGCGACGACGGCCGCGCCGCGGTCCTTGTCGATGACCGCTTCCACTCCGTCGAGCCCCCCGCCTTTTCGGCGGACGACCGGCACGCCGCCGCCTCCGGCGATGACCGGGATGATGTGCTCGCCCCAGCCGCGTCCGAGCAGCCGAACGACCGACTCGGCCTCGACCCATCGGAGGGGTTTCGGCGAAGGGACCACGCGCCTCCATCCGCCGCGCGCGCCGTCGTAGGCGAGGGTCCAACCCGTGCGCTTTCGGAGAACGCGGACCTCGGAGTCGGCGTAGAATCGGCCGACCGGCTTGGTCGGTCGACGGAAGGCGGGATCCCGGGTCGCCACCTCCATCCGCGTGACGAACACGAGTACCGCCCGCGGCAGCCGCGTCCGTCGAAGGGCCGCCTCGAGCTCCTGGGCGACGAGGTACCCGATCTGACCCTCGCTCTCGGCCCCGAGAACGTCGAGCGGCCGGGGCGGCACCTCACGCTCGGCGATCTCGTTCTGTCGGAGGATCTGACCGACTTGGGGTCCATTCCCGTGGGTCACGACGAGGGCCCGGCCGTCCCGGACCACGTCGACGAGCGCCTCCGCCGTCGACCGCATGTGCCGGCGCGCCTCCGACCAATCGCCGGGGCCACCCGCGCGCTCGAGAGCGTTCCCGCCGAGCGCGACGACCGTGACCTCCATTCGGTTCCCCCACGGTCGAGGGGGCTTGAAGGCCACTCCGTGCCCGGCCCGCCCGCCGCGTCGGCATGTCTTTTTACGGGCCGTCCGCTCCCCACGACGTGGGCGACGAGGGAAGCTCCCCGATCTGCCCGATCGACTTCCGGTACGGCCGCCCGGAGGTCCGGGCGCTGTTCTCGCGCGAGGCCCGGCTCGCCCGCTGTCTGCGAGTGGAGGCCGCGCTCGCCGCGGCGCAGGCCGGGCTCGGAATCATCCCAAAGGACGCCGCCGAGGCGATCGCCGCGGCGGCCGAGTCCGGGACCGTCACGCTCGAGAAGGTCGACGCGCTCGAGCGCGAGCTCAAGCACGACGTGATGGCGATCGCCCGGACGCTCGCGACCGCGGCCGGCCCCGCCGGCCGATGGGTGCACTACGGGGCGACGTCGGGCGACATCACGGACACCGCCCTCGGGCTCGAGCTGAAGGAGTCGATCCACGTCCTCCGTCACGACCTCACCGACCTCGCGAACGCCCTCATCGACCTCGCCGAGACCCACGCGGCGACTCCGGAGCTCGGGCGCACGCACGGCCAGCACGCGGTGCCGATGAGCTTCGGCTACAAGGTCGCCGTCGGCGCTGCGGAAGTACTCCGACAGCGCCGCCGACTCGACGAGCTCACCGCGCGCGTCGCCGTCGGAAAGATGGCGGGGGCGGTCGGGACGGGCGCCGGGTTCGGACCGTCCGCGGAGAAGATCGAGAGCGAGGTGATGTTCTCCCTCGAACTCGGCGTCGACGAGGCCCCGACCCAGATCGTGGGCCGCGACAGGCTCGCCGAGTTCACGAACCTCCTCGCGCTCATCGCGGGCACGTGCGAGCGGCTCGCCACGGAAGTTCGCAACCTCCAGAGGACGGAGATCGCCGAAGTGGCGGAAGCGTTCGACGAGTCGAAGCAAGTCGGCAGCTCGACGATGGCCCAGAAGCGGAACCCGATGCTCTCGGAGAACGTGACGAGCCTCGCCCGGCTCGTGCGGGCGTTCGCGCTGCCGCCGCTCGAGAACATGGTCCAGTGGCACGAGCGCGACCTCGCCAACTCGGCGAACGAGCGGATCGTCGTCCCGCACGCCGTCGTCCTGACGGACGACATCCTCGGAAAGCTCACCGACGTCTACGCCCACCTTACGGTCGACGACGCCCAGATGCAGCGTCATGTCGACTCCGCCCGCGGGCTCCCGATGACGGAGAGCCTGATGCTCGCGCTCACCTCGAAGGGTCTCCCCCGGGCGGAGGCGCACGAGATGCTCCGACGCCTCACCCGGGACGCTCCCGCCGGCGGGCTCGCGGCGCGGGCGAAGTCCGACCGCGAGATCGCCCGCCATTTCACCCCGGCGGAGATCGACGAGCTCCTCGACCCGGCCACGTACGTGCGGGCGGCGGCGCGGAAGACCGAGCGTCTCGTCCGCAACCTGCGGGACGAGGCGACCCGGTGACGGAACCTCGGTGGAACGCGCGCTTCTCGATCGCCGCCGGATCCGAGGAGTCGGCGGACCGCCTGCTGGCGGCGCTCGCTCCGGAGGCCGCGCGGGAAGTACCCAAGGCGACCGCCGTCCTCGGTCGCCCGTCGCCGGAGGTCGTGACCATCGACGTCCGCGCCTCCGACCCGGGGGCGCTCCGGGCGGCGGCGAACACGTACCTCGGGTGGGTTTCCCTCGCGCTCGCCGCGGAGTCGGTGGCGCTCCGCGCCGTCGACGGCTCCCGCGGTCCGAAGCCGTTATCTCCGTAGCCCGGCCTCCGCGCGACGTGGCCCTTCCGGCGAAGCTTCAGAACGACCTGAAGCAGTTCCAGCGCGTTCAGCAAGACCTGCAGTCCGTCGCGCAGCAGCGCATGTCCTTCGACATGAAGCTCCGCGAGGCGGTCCACACGCTCGACGAGCTGAAGACGCTCCCGGACGACACCTCCATCTACCGACCCATCGGCGGTCTCCTCGTGAAAGCGAAGGGGAAGACCGAGGTCGAGGAGCTCCTCACGGAGGAGAAGGAGACGCTCGAGGTGCGCCTGAAGGCGCTCGAGCGCCAGGAGGGGCATCTGAAGGAGAAGTACACCCAGATGCAGAAGGAGCTCACCGAAGCGCTCGACAAGGCCGGCGTCGTCGCCGCCGACGGCTCCGAGTCGTAGGCCCCCCGGCCCCAGGACGGGGCCTACAGAACGCCGGTGGTCACGTTGATCCAGACCGGGAAGGTCGTCAAGGGGCAGCCGCCGATCGGGCAGGAGAGGACGAGGTCGCCGACACGTACCGAGTAGCTGCCGCCCCACGTCCAGAACGATACGCTCACCCCGTGCCCCCCGAACGCCGTGACCTGGATCCCGTTCGGCAGCTCCGGACCGGTGACGCTGAACGTCGCCGCGAGCGGGCCATTCGTCAGGAAGTGCATCACGACCTCGGTCGGGAACAGGAAGCGGATGCCGGTGGTGTTCCCGCCGTTGGACGCGACCGAGAACTCCTGCGACGCCGGCACGACCGGGAGGAGCGCGAGGATTGCGATGACGAGGGAGATCAGGATCACCACGCCGAGGCGCGCGGCCCAGCGACCGCGGCGGCGTCGATGATTCTCCTCCTCCGGGTCGGGGGATCCCATGAACCGGGTCTCCGCGGGAGAATATGGTCGGAACCGCAAATCATCCTATCGGCCGACCGGCCGTCGGCTCGGCGCTACGTCCGTCGCTCGACGAGCCGTTCGGCGACCTCTTCGAGCAGCGACCGGCCCGCGGGCGTGAGGGACCGGCTCCGGCGGACTCGGCGGACGGCGGAGGATCTCAGGGTGGCGATCCGCCGTTCGGAGTGGTCGAGGCTTCCCGAGGTTCGGATCGCCTCCCGGGCGGCGTCCAGCTCGCTAAGCGTGGCGCCCGGCCGGCCGAGCGCGGCCCGGATCACCTTGCGCTCCGCGTCGCTCCCGTGGCGCCAGGCGTGGACGACGAGAAGCGTCCGCTTCCCCTCCACGAGGTCGTTCGCGCTCTTCCCGGAGGAGCTCGCGTCGAACCCGGTTCCGAGGACGTCGTCCCGGAGCTGGAACGCGACCCCGGCCGCGAGGCCGAACGCATCCAGGTCCGCGAGGAGCGCCGGACGGGCCCCTCCGAGCATCGCCCCGATCCGAAGGGGAGCGCTCACCGTGTACACCGCGGACTTCAGTCGATGGACCAGCAGGACGTCCTCCTCGGTGACGTCCGCCACGTCGAGCGCGCCGTTCCGCACATCGAGAAGTTGCCCGTAGGCGGTCAGGCGCGTCATGCGCGCGTACTCGGCGAGCGCGGCGAGCCGCCGCAGCGCGGGCGCCCGGACGGCGAGAAGCGACTCGACGGTGAACGGCTCTTCGAGGTCCCCGAGCGTGATCCCGATCCCGAGGCCGTAATCGTCCGGGGCCCCGAGACCCCGGAATCCCCGGTGGTCGTCGGCGAGCGACCGGTGAAGGGTCGGCCCGCCGCGGCGGGTCTCGGAGTGGTCGATGATGTCGTCGTGGATGAGCATCCAGCTCTGGAAGTGCTCGAGGGCTGCGGCGGCGGGCACGGCGGCCGACGGCTCCTTGCGGGCGGCCAGGTGGTATCCCGCGAGGACGAGCAGTGCCCGGAACCGCTTGCCACCGCGGAGCGTGAACTCCTTGGAGCGGTCGAGGTACGGCCGGAACTGGGGGGCGGCCCGTCGCTTCGCCGTCGCGTACGAGTCCGAAAGCGCGCGCTCGACCCGGGGCAAATATTCGGCGAGCCGGGCGAACTCCACGGGGACCGGAGCGCTCGAAGTCTCTACGTATTTAACTACGGAGCGGGCATCGCCCGCCGATGGCGCATCCGGGGTTCGCCGACCTCGTGGGCCGGCTCGTGGAGGCGATGGGCCAGAACGTCTCGGCCGTCCGTCCGCGGGAGGAAACGCTTCTCCTCCAGACCCCGGACGGATTCCTCTACGCGTTCGTGGACGACACGACGAAGCTGTCGCTCGGGGAAGTACAACGACTGTTCGGGGAGGTGCCCGACGCCCCCTCGAAGGTGGTGGTCCTCACGCCGGATCGTCTGCCGCTCGCGCTCGGGACCGAAGTCGTCCGCCGGGGCGGCACCCTGATCGAAGGGGCGCGTTTCACGGAGCTCGCGAAGGGGCTCGGCCTCGGCGAGCAGCTCGGCGAACCTCCCCGGGTGGCGACGGATGCTCGACGGGCGCGCCTGCTCCCGTCCGCCCGGCAGCTCGACGAGGTGATCCGACGGGCCGAGACCTGGCAGGGCTGGGGGGTGCCGGCCCTCGCTCTGCGGTTCTTCCGCCAGGCGTCGGAGCTGAAACCGGAGTTCGCCCCGGCCAAGATCGGGATCGGCCAGTCCCTCCTGGCCTTGGGGCTCCCGATGGAAGCGAACCGGGCGTACGACGACGTCCTCCGGGCGACGCCCGGCAACGTCGACGCGCGCATCGGCAAGGCCGCCGTTCTGGGGGCGACCGGACACCCGGAGAAGGAGATCGCGGAGTACCGGACGCTCCTGAAGGAGCACGAGGGCCGATCCGACGTGCGGGCCCATCTCCTGGCGGCGCTCCTCGACGCGCGCGCCTGGACGGAGGCCCGCCGCGAGGTCGAAGCGATGCTTCGGGCCAATCCCGACGACCCCCGGCTGCGGTTCCTGCGCTCGGTCACGCTCGAACGCGTCGGCGAAGCCGGCTCGGCCAAGTCGGAACGGGAGCGTGCGCGGGCGCTCGGTCTCTCGTATGACGCCGAGCGCTCGCTCTGCGAGCATCTCGGGCTCCCGGTCCCGCCTCCGCCCGCCCGTGAGGAGCCGCCGGCGCCGGTCCGCCCCGCTCGCCCCTCGACGCCCAAGAAGGCCCGAACACCCGCCCCGCGCGCCCGCCCGACCCGACCGAAGACGTCGCGCCGCCGGTAACGCGACGGGGGCCCGCGCCGCCGTGCGGATCGTCTCGCTGCTCCCGAGCGCGACCGAGACCGTCGCCGCGCTCGGTCACCGCCGGGAACTCGTCGCCCGAAGCGCCGAGTGCGACGCTCCCGCGGACGTCCGATCGCTTCCGGTCGCCATGAGGGCCAAGACGCGGGACGCCGACCGGTCGTCGGCCGAGATCGACGCCCGAGTCCGCGCGGTCCGCGGCGACGGCGAGAGCCTCTACGAGCTCGATGTTCCGCTCCTCGCGCGTCTTCGCCCGGACCTGATTCTCACGCAGGACCTCTGCGGGGTCTGCTCGGTGACGGAGTCGGAGGTCGCGGCAGCGTGTCGATCGGCAGGCGTGAATCCGGAGGTGCTCAGCCTGACACCCCGGACGTTGGGGGACGTCGCGGATACGATCGACGCGGTCGGTCGGGCCGTCGGCGCGGTCGACCAAGCCCGGGTTCTCTCGACGCCGTTGCGCCGCGCCCCCGGCCGGCCCGCCGCCGTCCGTCCACCCCGGGTGGCCGTGGTGGAATGGCTGGACCCGCCCATCCTCGCCGGACTCTGGGTGCCGGAAATGATCGCCCGGGCCGGCGGTCGGGCTCTCGGCCCGGCGCCCGGCGGGCCGGGCACGCGTACCACCTGGGCCGGCATCCGGCGACTCCGGCCCGATCTCGTCGTCGTCGCGCCGTGCAGCTTCTCCGTCGAGCGGAGCATCCGGGAGCTTTCCGGGTCTCCCCTCGGCGACCGGCTGTTGTCGCTTAGGGCGACCCGGGGCGTCTGGATTGTCGACGAGGCGTGCTTCGGCCGACCGGGCCCGCGTCTCGCGGCGGGGATCGACGTACTCCGAGCGCTCCTGGGGACGGCCGCCCCGGACCGACCGATGGCGATACAACGGTGGGACCCTCCCGCTCCCGCGATGAGAGGGTCCCAATGAGCTCCTGGTCGCCGCCGCCGGGGGGCGGCTACTGGGTCGGCGCCGCGCCTCTCCCTTCCCGGAGGATCTCCACTTCTCCGACGGAAATCATGCACATCCTGATCGCGTTCGTGGTGCTGACGGTCGATATCGCGATCGTGGAAACCGGACTCCTCGGGCAGGTGGAGTTCGGCGGATTCAACCCGGGCGCGGTGGCGGCCGGACTCGCGTTCGGTGCCGCCGCCGCGTTGACCGGGTTCCTCGCCCACGAGCTCGCGCACAAGGTCTCGGCCGAGCGCCGGGGGTTCTGGGCGGAGTTCCGGATGTCCCCGGTCGGGCTCCTCTTCTCGCTCGTCACCGCCGTCTTTGGCTTCCTGTTCGCCGCACCCGGGGCGACGGTCATCGGCGGGATGGGGAGCGCCCCCGACTGGGGGAAGACCAGCCTCGCGGGGCCGGCGCTCAACCTCGTCGAAGGGAGCGTCTTCGCGGCCGCCGGACTCGCGCTGAACGAGTTTCACGGCCACGTCGCGGCCGTCCAGTTCCTCGTGCTTCTCGCGTTCGTGAACGGCTGGTTCGCGACGTTCAACATGCTCCCGTTCGGTCCGCTCGACGGCCGGAAGGTGCTCCGATGGAGCACCCCGATCTGGGGAACGGCGTTCGTCGTCGCCGCCGCCTTCACCGGGGTGGTATTCCTCATCGTTTCCTACGGCTGGCCGATTTCGCTGGTGGGGACATGAGCGCGCCGAACGTTACCGAGCTGGGCGACGGCCGCCTGATGATCGACCTCGGGTTCCGCGACCACGACGGGCTGATCGCGAGCTTCCTGCTCCCCGGACCGGACGGGTGGACGATGATCGAAACCGGCCCGACGAGCTGCCTCGACCGCCTCGTTTCGGGCGTGCTGCGCGCCGGGATCGACCCGCGCGAGGTCGAGCGGATCTTCGTCACCCACATCCACCTCGACCACGCCGGCGCGCTGGGCGCCGCCGCGGACAAGTTCCCCGACGCGGAACTGTTCGTCCACCGATCGGGCATCGCGCACATGGTCGACCCGACCAAGTTGGCCGCGAGCGCCCGCCGCGCGTGGGGGCCCGCCTCCGACCAGCTCTGGGGGGCGATCCCGGCGACCCCGGCGAATCGGCTGGGTCCGCTCGACGGGGGGGAGTCGTTCGAGCTGACCGACGGCACGCTCGAAGTGCTCGCCACCCCCGGACACGCCCGCCATCATCTCGCCTTCCTCGACACGGGGCTCTCGGCGGTGTTCACGGGGGACGCCGCGGGCGTTCGGCTCCCCGGCGGCGGGCGGGCGCGTCCGGCGGTACCGCCGCCCGACCTCGACCTCGAGCAGATGTTCGCCAGTCTCGACCGCATCCGGGCCGCGGAGCCGAAGCGGCTCCTGCGGACCCACTTCGGTCCTTCGGACGTTCCGGCGGCGGACCTCGCGGCGTACCGCGAGGCCGTGGAAGAGTGGCGGGACGTCGCCCTCGGGGCGGCCCGAGTCGACGCCTCCGTCGAGTACGTCGCCCGCGCCCTCTGCGAGCACGAGACGGCCGTGGCCCGGGCCTCCGGTGTCCCGGCTCCCGCGGAGGACGCCGGGGCCCTCGTCTCGGGCTACGACCTCGCCGCCCAGGGCCTCCTTCGGTACTTCCGGGTGCGCGGACTCCTCCCGGAGTGATTCGGTTTGGCCGAGCTCCCGCCCGGGCGCCGGGGGGTTCCCTCGGCGGTGCTGTTCCTCGTCCGGATCGTCTACGCGTTCAACTGGTACAACATCGGGGCGGTCCTGCCGCTCATCGCGGTCGCGTTCTCGGCCTCTCCCGCGCAGCTCGGGATCGTCCTCGGAGCGTTCCTCGTCGGCGTCGGAGTCTTCCAGGTCCCGGCCGGGCTCGCCGCGGTCCGTTGGGGATCCCGGCGCGTCTCCCTCGCCGGGGTGGCGGTATTCGGCGCGGCGGGGGTCGCCAGCGCGTTCGCTCCGTCGTGGGAGGTACTCGCGATGCTGCGCTTCGCCGGGGGGGTCGGGGCGGCGTTCTTCTTCTCGCCGGCGCTGAGCCTCATCGCCTCGTACTTCCCGGACGGCGAGCGCGGCCCTGTCATCGGATTTTACAACGGCGGATTCTCCGTCGGGGGCGCGATCGGCCTCGTCGCCGGGGCGGGGATCGGCCTCGCCATCGGGTGGCCCGCCGCCCTCGGCCTGGGGGGCGCCGCCCTGCTCGCGACGACCGCCCTCGCCTACGTCGTCCTGCCGCGCCAGCCGCCGGAGGGGTCGGCCCGCGCGTCGGCCGCCGTCTACGTCGCCGGCCGGGCGGTCCTGACGAGCCGGTCGATCTGGGGGCTCTCGCTCGCGCTCACCGGGTTCTGGACCGCGATCTATCTCGTCGCGCAGGATTTCGTCGAGTACGCCCACGACGTCCATCCCGGCTGGGGCACCGGCGTCGCGGCGCTCCTGACGGCCGTCGTCGTGATCGCCGCCTTCCCGGGCGGGCCGATCGGGGGCTGGTTCGCCGAGCGAGGCCGAGACCGCCGCGTGCTCATCGGGATGGTCGGCGCCCTCGTCAGCGCGCTCGTCCTGCTCGTCCCGTTCGCCTCGGTCTGGACGATCGGACCGTTGTTCCTCGCGCTCGGCTTTCTCGACGGTGTCGTGTTCACCATCCTGTACCTCATCCCGACGTACCTTCCGGAGACGCAGGGCGAGGGCCTGGCCCTGGGCGTCGGGGTCGTCAACTCAATCCAGGTGCTCCTTGGCAGCGGGTTCGTCATCCTGTTCGGCGTCTTGGTCGAGACGATCGGCTGGACGGACGCCTGGCTCTACGCGGGGCTGCTCAGCTTCGCGCTCTTGCCCGCCTTGCTCTTGGTCGCCCCGAACCGCGGGGCCTCCCGGCCGACAGTACCGTGACGAGGTTCGTCGGTTTGCCGAGGACGGGGTAGCCGGCGGTCAGCACGACCGGATCGCCCGACCGAACTCCGCTCTCGCGTCCGATCAGCTCCTGCACGAACGTCCGCATCCGCTCGAGGGGAAGCCCGGCGGGACAGGCGTGGGACTCGACGCCCCAGCTCAGGGCGAGGCGCCGCCGAGTGGTCGCCAGGGCCGAGAGCGCGTGGACGGTCGCCGTCGGCCGGTGGGCGGCGACGAGACGCGCGGTCCGGCCCGTATGCGTCGGCGTGGCGATCGCGACCGCCCCCACCTCCTCCGCGAGGTGGACCGCCGCGGTGGCGACGGCCTCCTCCGGACTCGCCGATCCGGCCGCCGGTCGCGCGATCCGTACCTCCCCGGCCCGGACCGCGGCCTCGGTGGTCCGGCAGATCCGGTCGAGCCAACCGACCGACTCGACCGGGTACCGACCGACCGCGCTCTCCTCGCTGAGCATGACCGCATCCGCCCCGTCGAGCACGGCATTGGCCACGTCGGTCGCCTCGGCCCGGGTCGGGCGCGGGTTCGACACCATGCTCACCAGCATCTGGGTCGCCACGATGACCGGTTTGCGCGCCGCGTTCGCGCGAGCGACGAGGTGCTTCTGCGCCAGCGCGAGCCGCTCGAGCGGCACCTCGATCCCGAGGTCGCCGCGGGCCACCATGATCGCATCCGCCGAGGCTAGGATCGGATCGACCCGGTCGAGCGCCTCGGCTCGTTCGATCTTCGCGATCAGCCCGACGTCCGGCCGACCCGCCGAGACGAGCGCCCGACGGACGGATTCGACGTCCGAAGCCGCTCGGACGAACGAGAGGGCCACGAAGTCGACGTCCTCCGCGAGGGCGAGTTCGAGGTCTCGGCGGTCCTTCGGCCCCAAAATCGTGCGGCGGAGTCGGGCTCGCGGCAGAAACATCCCGGCGTGCGACGGAACGATTCCTCCGTTTCGAACCACCGCATCGATCGAGTCGGCCCCGGCCCGTGTGACCTCGAGCTCCACCGACCCGTCTCCGAGGAGGATCGGGTCACCGGGCCGCGCGACGTCTTCCAAATGCCGGATCGTGACTCCGCAACGCGCAAGATCGCCGGGCCGGCGATGCAGGTCGAGGCGCCACGGCCGCCCGGCGGTCAGATCGACGGACCCACCGCGGAGTTCACCCAGGCGCAACTTGGGGCCCTGCAGGTCCGCGACCAACGCCACATCGCGATGCGCCCGCTCGGCCGCGGCGCGTAGACGGCGGAGTGTCGACCGGTGCTCGTCGTCCGTTCCGTGCGAGAAGTTGACCCGGAACGCGTCGGTGCCGAGGGCGACCATCGCCCGGAGGACGTCGGAGGACGCGCTCGCGGGGCCGACGGTGACGAGAAGTTTCGTTCGCCGCACGGCGACCGGAGAGTTGACTCGCTCTTAGCTCGGTGGCGACCTTGGACGACTAGTTCGTCCTAGCTTTTGTACCACGTCCGCTCGTCGAATTGGCAGCCCCGTGGTGTAGTGGCCAAGCATGCTGGCCTTTGGAGCCGGCGACAGCGGTTCGAATCCGCTCGGGGCTAGATC
>Ga0209415_10006913_pt1 | contig 20004 bp, 17 predicted proteins | sample PeaSoiSIISIP2007_FD_187696 | JGI IMG/M metagenome (GOLD analysis project Ga0209415, IMG submission 187696) | Peat soil microbial communities from Weissenstadt, Germany - SII-SIP-2007 (SPAdes) (version 2) | ecosystem: Environmental > Terrestrial > Soil > Wetlands > Peat | place: Germany... | reverse complement strand
GCGGCTTGCGGCGACGCCGGCGACGACGACGCCGGCGCGGCTGGTCGCCCGGCTGCGCGGAGCCGGGCTCGGCGGGGGTCGCCGGATCGGGCGCGTCCGCCGGCTCGCCGCTCTTCGGCGCATCCTCCGGCGGCGCGTCGCTCGCGGGCTCGTTCGGGCGTTCGTCGGCTGCGTGCGCCATCGGCAATCAGGTCTCGCAGGACATCATCGTGCATCGGAGCCTAGCATGCGGCGAGCCGCGAACAAGCGGTGTTCCCAGGCGGTCAGACGCTGCACATGGCGTCTGCGATCCGGCTTGTCGGCGTGGCGGAATTGGCACATCATCGCCGACACGCGCGGCGTGTCATCGAATTCAAAACGGCCGCGCCCAATGGGAGAGACCGTCCGGTGAAGCGAACAAGTTTGCGTGGCGCCGTTGCGGCGGTGCTGATATTGGCATTCGGCGCATCGGGCGCACGCGCCGAGCATGTCAGGGTCGCCATCACCAAGCTGCTGGGCTATCCCGGCGTGCCGATCGCAATCGAGCGCGGCTATTTCAAGGACGAGGGCATCGACGTCGAGATGATCTATCTCGATTCGGCGCAGCCGATCGCCATCGCGGTCGCGTCGGGCGATGCCGATTTCGGCGTCGCAGGATTGTCGGCGAGCTTCTACACCCTGGCCGCGCAAGGCCAGCTTCGCCTCATCGCCTCCTCGGGCGGCGAGGCGCCGGGATTCCACAATCTCGTCTTTCTCGGCTCCAACAAGGCGTGGGACGCCGGGCTGCGCTCGCCCAAGGATTTCCCCGGCCACTCGGTCGCCATCACGCAGGTGGGAACCAGCCTGCACTACAGCCTCGGCCGGGCGGCGATGAAATTCGGCTATCCCTTGAGCGCGGTGACCGTGAAGCCGCTGCAGTCCAACACCAACGTCATCGCGGCTCTGGCCGGCGGCGTGGTCGACGCCGCCGTCATGCCGAGCTCGCCGGCGCTGCCCGCGCTCGCGAAAGGCGAAGCCAAGCTGCTCGGCTGGGTGAGCGAGGTCGCCCCCGATTTCAGCACCGGCAGCGCCTGCTTCACCTCGACCAAGACGGCCAACGACCGCGGCGACCTGGTGAAGCGGTTCCTGGTCGCCTACCGCAAGGGCATGCACGATTTCCACGACGCCTTCGTCTCGGCCGACGGCAAGCGCCAGGATGGACCCGACGCGCCGGCGGTGCTGGCGATCATGTCGCGCTTCACCGGCATCAAGCCCGAGGCGCTGTCGGAAACCGTTCCCAGGGTCGACGCCGAGGCACGCATCTCGACCGAGGACATCGCGCGCCAGGTCACCTGGTACAAGTCGGAGAACCTGCTGCGCGGCGAGGTCAAGGTCGAGGAGCTGATCGACAACCGCTACGCGATGCCGTTGATCGCCGGCCGCTAGTGGGTGATCCACGCCGATTGAACCGCCGTGCGTCCTTCGACTGCGCGGTGCTGCGCACCGCTCCGCTCAGGATGAGGCGAAAAATTTACCTTACCCTGAGCGGAGCCCGAAGGGCGTAGTCGAATGGGCGCACGTCGCCGGTTCTCTCGCAGCGGATCAAGCCCTAGACGTCTTTCCGCCATGGATGAAGCGCGGCCCGAGGCGGCCCCCCTTCGCTCGTCCTGGCTCGAGATCTTCGCGGGCCGGCAGGGGCTCTACACGGCGCTGCTCAATTTCGGCATCCTGCTGTTCGGCATCGACACGTTCATGGTCAACACGCTGATGCCGACCATCGTCGCCGACATCGGCGAGGTCGCCTACTATGCCTGGGTCGCGATGCTGTTCGTGGTCGGCGCCATCGTCGGCTCCGCCAGCTACGGGCCGGTGCGGATGCGGCTCGGCGGGCGCAACACGCTGGCGCTGGGCGGCGCGACCTTCACGGCGGCGGCGCTGGCCTGCTCGCTGGCGCCGCACATGGCGCCGCTTCTGGCGGCGCGCTTCGTCGAGGGCTGGGGCGGCGGCCTCATCGTCGCCGGCTCGATGTCGTTCACCTACGCGCTGTACGAGCCGCGGCTGATGACCAGAGTCATCGCCTTCACCAGCGTGACCTATATCGGCGCCGCGCTGGTCGGCCCGATTATCGGCGGCATCTTCGCCGACCTCGCGTGGTGGCGTGGCGCCTTCTGGCTCTATGTCCCGTTCGGGGTCATGTTCGTCGCCGGGGTCCTGGTCATCGTGCCGCGCGAGGCCGACCGTTCGCCGGCGGGAAGCGGCGTGCGGCGGCTGCCGATCTCGCGCCTCTTGCTGCTCGGCGTCGGCGTCATCTGCGTCGGCGCGGCGGGCCGGGTGCACGACACGTGGCTCAGGCCCGCCTTCCTGGTGGGCGCGGTCGTCATCGTGTGGTTCGCCTTCGCGCGCGACGCGCGGGCGGAGAACCGGCTCTTTCCCTCGCATCCCCTGTCCTGGTCGCGGCCGGTGGGTCTCGGCTACTGGGTGCTGATGCTGGTGGTCAGCACCTATTCCGCGATCTCGATCTTCCTGCCGCTGGTGCTCACCGTGATCTACGGCATCGCGCCGCTTTATGTCGGCGCCTTGAACGCGATGATGTCGATCAGCTGGTCGATCACGGCGGCGCTGGTGGCGGGCCTGCATGGCGGGGCCGAGCGCCGCGCCATGGCGGCGGGACCGCTCTGCATCCTCGCCGGCAGCGCCGGGCTCGCGATCACGACGTTGCTCGCGGGCCATATCGCGCTGATCGCCCTGTTCTCGGTCGTGGTGGGGTTCGGCATCGGCTTCATCAACGTCCACATGATGGCCAAGGTGATGGCGGCGGCGCTGCCGGGCGAGGAAAGCATCACCGCGTCCTCGCTCTCGACCGTGCGCTCGCTGGGCCAGGCGTTCGGCTCGGCGATGGCGGGCACGATCGCCAACATCGCCGGGCTCGAGGAGACGGTCTCGCGCGAGGCGGTGAGCGCCGCCGCTTCCGGCGTCTATCTCTTCAACGTCATCCCGCTGGCGCTCGCCGCTTTCATGGTGATGCGCTTTTTCCGCGCGAGCGGGCAATAAAATTCTTGGCGCGTTCCTCGCGCTAAATGTTTTTATCGATCTCCCGGAGCACGGCCTCTGTGTGTTCGCCCAATGCCGGTGCCCGCCCGCCCGCCGCGGCCGCGGAGCCCGACATGCGGAAGGGCGGGTTCATCGCCTTAAACGTGCCGCCGTCGTCCGCGACTTCGGCGAGCGCGCTTCGGTGGGCGAGCTGCGGATCGGCCAGCGCCTGCTTCACGGTGCGGTAGGCAGACGCCGGCACCCCGTTCGTATCGAGCGCGGCGAGACATTCCGCGGTGCTGCGCTGGGTCGACCACGCCTCGAACTCGTCCATCAGCGCGCCCCAGTTGGCGCGCCTTGGCATGAACGTCGCGAAGCGCTCGTCCTGCAGCCAATCGAGGCGCTCCGCCGTCGCCGCCAGGCCCTGGAAGGTCCGCTCGCTCGCGATCGCCATCATGATGAAGCCATCCGCGGTCGCGGCCGGCCCGTAGGTCGGCCGCCCCGCGGGCGGCACCGCGAATTGCGCGGTTTGCACCTCCGAAAGCGTCAGGCCCAGCATGCTCTCGAGCATCGACACGTCGATGAATTGGCCGCGCCCGGTTTGCGTGCGCTGGTGCAGCGCGGCCGCGATCGCCGCGAAGGCATAGGCGCCCGCCAGCACGTCGGCGATGAAGATGCCGCAATTGTCGGGGCGCGCGCGGCCCGGCTGATAGGCCATGTGCGCGAGATCGTAGCCCGACGCGGCATGGATGACGGGCGCGTAGGCCGGCAGCGCCGACGACGGCCCGGTCTGCCCGTAGCCCGAGATGGCGCAGTAGACGAGACGCGGATTGATGCCGTCGAGCGCCGGATAATCGAGGCCGAGGCGCTGCATCACGCCGGGCCGGTAATTCTCCACCACCACGTCGCTCGCGGCGGCGAGCGATTTCACCGCCGACACCGCGCCCGGCGTCTTGAGGTCGAGCACGACGCTTTTCTTGCCGGCGTTGAGCTGCCCGAAATAGGAGCTGGCGCCGTTGCGCTGCGGCAGGCGCGACCGCATCATGTCGCCCTCGGGCGGCTCGATCTTGATCACTTCCGCGCCGAGATCGGCCAGGAGGCGCGTGCAATGCGGGCCGGCGATGGTGGTGGTGAAATCGAGCACGCGGAGCCCGGAAAAGACCTGTGTCATGCTTCGACCTCGTTCCCCCCAGCGACGCGTTTCGGCATCGCCATCGGCGCCATCATCCCGTATTGTTGGCCGGGCGATCAATCCGCAGGTGGACCATGACCCGCATACGCATGTTTGTGACCTCGGCCGCGCTGACGCTCCTCACGTTGCCCGTGTTCGCGCAGCAGGCCGGGCAGGTTCAGCCGGGTCCGTTTCCGATGCGCCCCTACGGCCCGATGTGGCACCCGGGGATGATGGTGATGGCGCCGTTCGTGCTGCTGCTCGCGCTCATAGGCTTCGTGACCGTGATCCTGGCGGTGGCGCGCTTCCTGGGATACCGCACGCGGCCGCGCTGGCAGGGCTTTGGCCCTTATCGCGGGCCGGGGCGCGGGGCCCAGGCGCTCGACATCGTCGAGGAGCGTTTCGCGCGCGGCGAGATCGACAAGGCCGAGTTCGAGGAGAAGCGCCGGCTGCTGGCGCGCTAACGCGCCGCCCTCACCGGCCGTAGAACGCCTCGATATTCCCGCAGAAGATGCCGCGCTTGGCGTCGTCCGAGAGGTCGTCGCGCTCCAAGAGCTCGTGGAGCTCGTGGATCGCGTGCTCGACATTGGCCTCGTGCGGGAAGTCCGAGGCGAAGAGCAAGGTCTTGTGGCCGATGCGGGCGACCAGGTCGCGCAAGGTCGGCTCGCCGCCCTCGCAGCTGAAATACATCCGGCCCGAGGCGAAATGCTCGCTCGGCCGGCGGCGCAGATGCTCGGAGAACTCGCGCCTGCCGTTGCGGTCGAACACCTCGTAGGAGCGGTCGAGCCGGTCCATCATGTAGCTGACCCAGCCGGTGCCGGCCTCGAGGAATCCGACCCTGAGGCGCGGGAAGCGGTCGAACACGCCCTCCATGACGAAGCTCGTGACCTGGATCATCTGCGCGATCGGATGCTCCAAGGCGATGGTCATGCCGAACTTGGTGAACGAGTTGATGCCGAGATTCATCGACGGCGCGCCGTGCGTCGCGACCGGCACGCCGAGCCGCTCGGCCTCCTCGTAGACGGGCCAGAAGTCGGGATGGCCCAGCCCCTTGCGCAGGCCGAGATCGGCGTCGTTGGCGGGCAGCACCGCCCCCACCATGCCGAGCTCGCCGACCGCGCGGCGCAATTCCTTCACCGCGTCCGGCACCGACTGGAGCGGCAGCAGCGCCACGCCGCGGAGCCGCTCGCTCTTGCCCCGGTAGCGGTGCGAGAACCAGTTGTTGTAGGCGCGCGCCAGCGCCACCGCCCATTCCGGATCCTGGATCATGGTGAAGGCGAGACCCGAGGTCGGATAGAGCACGGTCGATTCGAGCCCGACCCGGTCGAGCGTGTCGAGCCAAAGCTGCGGCGTGATCTCATACGAGTGGTGGATGCCGAGCCGCGCCATCACCGCGCCGCGGTTGTAGCCGTCGAGCGTCGGGAAGAACGGATATCCCAGGAGCGTCGTGTTCCCGGCGTAAGGCGGCTCGAGATATTCGAAGATCTCGGCGTCGCGCTCGATGACGTGGCCGTCGCCGTCGAGAATCCGGTCGAGTTTCATGGTACGCACCTCCGTGATGCACAGATTACGTCATTGCGAGCGCAGCGAAGCAATCTCCTTCAGGCAGTGGCGAAACGCCGGCGAGAGATTGCTTCGTCGCTGTCGCTCCTCGCAATGACGGCGCAGGGACTGCGCCATCAGATCGCGCGCGCGTGCGGCAGGATGCGGCGCGCGAAGATTTCCAGCGAGCGCATGATGTCGGCCTGTTTGAGCGAGCCGAAATCGACGATCAGCATGGGCTGGGTCACGCCGAGCGCCTTGAGGCGGGCGATCCGGGCGAGCACGCTCCCGGGATCGCCCATCAACACGCGGTCGGGGAAGTAATTGTCGAACGCGGCCTGGCGCTGATAATCCTCGCGCGCGGCATAGCCCTTATAGGCGGTCGGATCGGGCGGCTTGCGCGCCGCCTCGACGCCGGCGCCGGTGTAGTCCGCCATCGGCGTCTCCACCAGCGCCTTGAGGCGCGCGACATCTTCGGTCTCGGTGAAATGCGCGTGATAGCAACAGGGGACCTCGTGATCGCCGGCGCGGCGGCCGAAGCGGGGCAGCGCATCGATATACCAGCGCATGCGCTCGCCCGCGGTTTCGGTATCGACGTGATAGGCGACGTAGAGCAGGTTCAGGCCCTGCTCGGCGGTCCATTCGAAGCTGTCGCGGGTGAGGAAGCAGGCGTTCCAGATGGGCGGATGCGGCTTCTGGTAGACGCGCGGCAGGATGGTGATGCCGTCGATCGGCGGCCGGAACCTTCCTTGCCAGGTGAGCGGCGCCTCGGTCCAGGCGCGCTTGACGAGGGCGACGCCCTCGGCGACGCGGTCATGGCTATCGCGCATGTCGACGCCGAACGTGTCGAACTCGTCGCGCAGGAAGCCGCGGCCGACGCCCAGATCGAAGCGTCCCTTCGAGAGCTGGTCGAGCGTCGCTCCCATCTCGGCGACGCGCACGGGATCGTTGAGCGGCAGCACCGTCGCGCCGGTGCCGAGCCTGATGCGCGCGGTCTTGGCCGCGAGATATGCCAGGAAGGGATAGGTTCCCGCGCACAGCCCGCCATGGCGCACGAAATGATGCTCGACCATCCACACATAGTCGATGCCGATGGCGTGGCATAGAGCACCTGCTCGACGATGTTATCGAAATGGCTCGCGACGTCGCGCGACCCGGGCAGGTAGGTCGGCAGATAGAACAGGCCGAATTTCATGGTCGCGGATCCCCCGCCCCAAGGCGCGTCGCGGCAGAGGGATTCGCGACCGCCGCGCTTCTACCGGTCCCGCTTCGCTGCCGCGGAGACGATCTTGTAGGCCTCGCCGAGTTCGGCCTTGTGCTTCGACACGTCCTCGGCGACGCTGGCCAGCGTTTCCATCATCGCCGCTTGCTCCTGGGCCGGGAGGTCGATCATTTCCCCGCCCTTCTGCACCCATTCCTTTTGCGCGTTCTCGAAATACTGTTTCGAGATCGGGTTGATCGCGACCGTCTCGCCGACGACCGCGTCGTCGACGATCTTGCGCAGGTCCGCAGGCAGCGAGTCCCGCCATTTCGAGCTCAGCTCGACGATCAGGAAGATGAAGGGCTGGCCGGTCCTGGTGACATATTTGGCCGCGTCCTGGTACTGCATGCTGGTGAAGACCGTCATGCCGGAAACGGCGCCGTCGATCGCGCCCTGCTGGATCGCCGGCAGCACGTCGCCCAGGCTCATCGCCACCGGCGTCGCGCCGAGGCGCTCGAGCGCCACGTTCTGGAACTCGGATGCCAGGACGCGGATCTTCTTGCCTTTGAGATCATCGAGGTGGCGGACCGCGCTCTTCGAGACGAGGAAAGAGGGCAGCGCCGCGAAAAGTCCCGTGCCGTGCAGCCCCTTGTTGGCGCCGAGCGAGAGCATCAGCTTCAGCACCTCCGGGTCGGCGGCGATGCGCTGGCCGTGGTCGATCGAGTCGACGAGGCCCGGCGCGGAGACCACCTCGAACCGCTCGTCGACGCCGACGAAGAACTCGGGCGGGATCACCCCGCATTGGATCGAGCCGAATTGCAGGCCCTCGATCTGGCGCGGGATCGAGCCCAACTGGCTCGCCGGATAGACCTCGCCCTTGATGCGGCCTCCCGAGTCCTTCTCGACGCGCGCCGCGAGATTCTTGGCGTACTGGTGCACGTTCTCGTTGATCGTCGGAAGCGTGATCTTCATCACGAAATTCTTGTCGTCGGCCTGGGCCGTCGTCGAGGTCAGGACGAATGCCATCGCCAGCGCCGCCACGGCGCCCGTTATCCGCACGCAAAGGTCGGTCAATCGCATGGAACTCTCCCTGCCGTGCCGGCCCGCTTCGCGGGGCCGCGTCGTTTCGCCGTGGGTCGAAGACCCGGCCTGTGCCGGGCTTTCTACCGGTATCGCGGCCGGTTGGGAACGTCCTTTGATTATCATATGCTGCCGTAATCGACCGGCGGAGGCGCGCCGTTGCGGCTATTTCTCGTGCCGCACGCGCAGCGCCTCGGCGCGATAGGCGGCCAGGATGGCGGCGCCGTTGGGCATCCGCTTGACCCAGTCGTCGACCACCTTCTGCGCGATCTCCTTGCGGTAGCGCTCCTGGTCCGCCGCCGCGAGGGCGCCGATGGTGTGGCCCGGCATGGCGCGCACGGCCTTCTCCGAGCCGGCATAGATGCGGTCCAGCGCCGCGCCCAATTCGCGCGAGGCGGCATAGCCGGAATTGCGGTCGATCGCCGCCTTGGCCTTCGGCGGCAACCGCGCATAGGTGTCGGTGTTGATCAGCAGGAATCCGCCGCCCGAGCCGAGCCCGACGACGAGACGATGGCTCGTGACCTCGGCCAGCTTGAATCCCACGAGCCCGAGCCAGCCGATCATGATGCCGTCGGCGGCATGGTGCTGCAGGATCTCGTAGACCTCGGTCGGGCTGGTGCTGAGCGGCGCGGCGCCGAGCCGCCCCGCCACATCGGCGTCGGCCTTGGTCAAGGTCGCGATCCGCAGGCCCTTGATGTCCTCGAGCCGCACCACCGGCTTCTGCGTGTTGAGGAAGGATTGCGGATAGACGAAGAGCGCGAGCGGCCGCACGCCCGCATATTCGGCAGCGATGAGCCCGTCCTGATAGAGCTTCCAGAACGCGGCGGCGCCCTCCGCGCCGATGATGTCCGAGGGCAGCTCGACGACGCTCGATCCCGGGAACTTGCCGCCGACCGAACCCTGCACGCCGGTGCCGAGATCGGCCGCGCCGCTCACCGTGCGGTCATAGACGTTGAACATGTTGGCGAGCGTGCCGCCGAAGAAGGTCTGGAGCTTGAGCGTCCCGTCCGCGTCGGCCTCGACCCGCGCGATCCAGGGCTGCCACATCTGCGACCAGGTGGGCGACGCGGCACCGCTCCCCGGAATGGCGAAGCGCAGCGTGACGGGCTCGTCCGCGCGCGCGGCGCCGGCGAGGCCCAGCAGCGCGGCCGCGACGCAGAGGCCGAAGGATTTCGAAAGCACGGCCGCGCCCTCCCCCTTATAATCTTGCCCTGACGCTAGCCTGATTCGACCCAGGAGAACAACGATGGCCAAGCAGCGCGCGGGTGCCAAGAGCCTGAAGCAGAACGGGAGCGCATTGCGGCGCAGCGCCAAGCCGAAGCCCGCGCGCACGCTCGGCACCGCGTCGCAGATCGCGCAGAAGCTGGTCGGGGTCGGACCCGCGGACCCTGCGGGAAAGCTGTTCCGGCGCTATTGGCTGCCGATCGACGTGGCCGCCGACCTCGGCGACAAGCCCAAGGAAGTGCGCATCCTGGGGGAAGATCTGGTGCTGTTTCGCTTTCCCGGCGGCAAGCCCGGCCTGGTCGGCCAGAAATGCGCGCACCGCAACACCTCGCTGGTGCTGGGCGCGGTCGAGAAGGCCGGCATTCGCTGCGCCTATCACGGCTGGCTCTATGACGCCAACGGACAGTGCATCGACCAGCCGGCCGATCCGGCTGCCTCGCGCTTCTGCAAGGAGATCAAGATCGCAGGATATCCCTGCGAGGACCGCTACGGGATCATCTGGGCCTATATGGGCGAGGGCAAGCCGCCGCTCATTCCGCCCTATGACATCTTCGTGCGCAAGGACGGCTACAACCGCACCGTGAAAAGCTATCACAAATGCAATTGGCTGCAGGTCACTGAGAACATGGTCGATCCGCAGCACACCTCGTTCCTGCACCGCTTCTCGCCGCTCACCGACGTGGTCGCCGAATGCCCGACCTTGGACAAGGTCGAGGACACGCAATACGGCTTCGTGGTGCAGTCGACGCGCATGGACCAGGGCCATTCGCGGCTCGACCATTTCGTCATGCCGGCGATGAACCGCGTCGCCGTCAACCACATCCACCCGCCGCTCGAGATCTGCTGGTTCGTGACGCCGATCGACGACACCCACGCGATCTCGGTGACGTATCGCTTCGTGCCCGACCCGCCGGGCGCCGATCAGGCGGCCATCCAGAAACGCATCGACATGGTCGAGGAGTTCGATCGCAAGATTCCGCGCGCCACGCCGCACGAAAGCGGCTCGGTCGTGTTCGCGCAGGATATGTGGGCGATGGAGGCGCAAGGCCCGATCAGCGACCGCACGCGGGAGCATCTGGCGAGTTCCGACAAGGGCGTAATTCGCCTGCGCCGCGGCTACTGGGAGGCGATCAAGGCGATCGACGCCGGCAAGGACCCGCCGAACGTCTGGCGCGACCCGAAGGTCGAACGGCTCGATTTCCAGACCGGAATCTTCCACCGCGGGGTCGAGAATTTCGATCCCAAGCGCACCAATCTCGAGCGCGCCGCGCGCACCGGCGCAACCGCCGAGGCGTGAAGGCTCAGCCCGGGAAGAGGCCGCGCTTCGTCAGGTACTCGATGCAGATGCGGTCGAATTCCCACGGCATCTCGAAGCAGTTGGCGTGGCCCGCGCCTTCGATGGTGACGAGCTCGCACCCCTTGATGAAGGTTTGCAGCTTCAGTCCGGAGGGGCGGCTCATGTCCTCGCTGCCGGAGATGATGAGGCAGGGCACGTCGAGGCGCGGATAGAGATCCGGCTTGGCGCTGGCGAGCGCCTCGTTCATAAGGATGATGCTCTCCAGCGTCCCCGCGTTGCTCAGCGCACACACCATGTCGGCGTAATGCTGGACCAGCGCCGTCTCGCGCATCCTGGGCGAGAAGTGGAACAGCACCTGGTGCCGCCGCCGCGCGATACCCTCGGTGCGATAGGCCTCCTTGCTGCGCAGTTGGATGTCGCGGATGTCGGGCAGGTAGCCGCAGCCAGAGAGGATCATCGCCGCGGTGCGCTGGGGCCGCTGATCCGCCATGTGCATGGCGACTTCCGAGCCCATCGAGTTGCCTTGCAGGATGACGGGGCCCGAGGTGATGGTGTCGACGAGCTCCCACACCGCCTCGGCCTGGTTGGCCATGGTGACGCCGTCCTGCGGCGCCGGCGAGCGGCCATAGCCGGCGAGATCGACCGCGATGGTCCGGTACCAGGCCGAGAAATGCGCGGTCTGGAACATCCACAGCCGGTGATCGTCCGGCGTCGAGTGCAGGAAGATCATGGGCAAACCGCTTTGTCCTTGCTGCACGAAGTAAAGCGGGCCGGGGATGTTTCTTGCCATCATGCACCTGCTCGACCGCTCCGGCGATCGTTGAAGCGCATCATATCGCCGCGCGCGTTCCGGCGACAGTCAGCGCCCAATCCCAGGACTGACAGCAGCGATCGAACGGATTAGGATCGCATCGATAGAAAAACGAAAAGCCGCGGCCACAGGCCGGGCAACGGGAGGGCCACCATGAGTGACATCGCGGCCGCGGGCGACCGCGCCGATTTGCGCCACGTCGTGGCGCGGCTCGAGCGGCTGCCCTATTGTTCGTGGCACTGGAACATGCGGCTCATCATCTGCACCGCGTGGTTCTTCGACGCGTTCGATTCCGTCGCCATCGCCTACGTGCTGCCGCCATTGATCGGGCTGTGGCATCTGACCCCGCCGCAAATCGGTTCGCTGATCGGCATCGGTTTCGCCGGGCAGTTGTTTGGCGCCATAGGATTCGGCTGGATCGGCGAGCGCTGGGGGCGGCGCAATGCCATGCTGGCGACCCTGCTCATCTTCACGCTGGGCGCGTTGGCCTGCGCGCTTGCGCCAGGCTACGACGTGCTGTGGTGGTTCCGTTTCATCCAGGGGATCGGGCTCGGCGGCGAGGTGCCGCTGATGGCCGCCTACATCAACGAATTCGCCAAGGCAAAGGGGCGCGGCCGGTTCTCGCTCAACGTCCAGGTCCTGTTCTCGATCGGCCTGCTGGCCGTGGCGCTTGTCAGCCTCTATGTGGTGCCGCATTGGGGCTGGCAGTGGATGTTCGTGATCGGCGCCGTGCCGGCGTTCCTGGCGCTTCCGCTGCGGACCTTGCTGCCGGAATCGCCGCGCTGGCTCGCCAGCCAGAGCCGCTTCGACGAAGCGGACCGCGCCTTGAAGCGGATCGAAGACATCGCCGCGCAGGAAGGCAAGGCGATCCCTGCCCTGCCGGTCGATCTTCCCATGCTCGTCCCGGTTCGGCCGCGCATCGCCGATCTGTTCAAGGGCATCTATCTGCGGCGCACGATCTCGGTGTGGTTCCTGTGGATCGGCGCCTATTTCGTATCCTATGGGATCACCGCGTGGGTCCCGACCATCTTTCGCACGGTCTATCACCTCAACGTGCAGGAATCGCTGACCTTCGGCTTTATCGTCAGCGGCTTCGGCCTGGCCGGCGCATTCCTCGCGATCTATCTGATCGAGGCGATCGGGCGGCGGTTGATGCTCGTCATCAGCATGGGCGGGTGCTGCATCCCACTCCTCTCTTTCGCGGTCCTGCCGCCCATGTCCGCGGCCGGAACGCTGTCGGTCGTCACGCTGGCGTTCTTCTTCCTGACGTTCTCGCTGCTGGGGCTGGCGACATACACCGCGGAAATCTACCCGACCCATCTGCGCGCGCTCGGCGGCGGCGTCGCCAGCGCGTGGCAGCGCGGCGCGTCGATGGTCGGCACCACCGTGGTCGGGTGGGTCCTGCCGCATTACGGCATCGCCGCGGTCTATGTCATGTTCGGGCTCTTCGCCTTGATCGGCGCGCTGACCGCCTATTTCTTCGCGACCGAAACCCGGGCCCAGGTGCTCGAACGCCTGTCGCCGGCTTGAGGAGGAACGTGCATGCCCGAAGCGACCAAGCGGACGGTGTCGGACCTGGAGATGGAATTGCGGCGCAAGCTCGCGATCATGTGCCGCATCGTCGGCATGCAGGGATCGATCGGGCTTTACGGCCATCTCTCGATCCGCGTGCCCGACACCGACCTCGTCCTGATGACCCCGGGCGCGGGCTCGCGCAAGACCCGGGTACGCACCGACCAGATCTTCGTGTTCGATCTCGCCGGCAAGATTCACTATCACCCGGGCGGCGACCGGCCGATGCAGATCCCGATCGAATGGCGCATCCACACCCAGATCCACAAGGACCGGCCTGAAATTCTCAGCGTCGCGCATCTCCACGCGCATGCCTCGACCCTCATGGGCATCGCCGGGCGCGACATCGTGCCGGTGTTCTCGCAGGGCTGGGTCGCGCATGACGGCATTCCGAGCTGGGAGTATCCGGGCCTCGTGCTCAACGACGACCATGCCGCAGCATTGTCGAAGGTGCTGGGCAAGCATGTCGCGTGCCAGATGCGCGGCCACGGCTCGGTCGTGGTCGGCGAGACCGCCGAACTGTGCTTCCAGAACTGCACCTTCATCGAGGAGAACGCGCAGTACCAGATCGAGGCCGAGGCGCTCGGCGGCGCCAAGCCATTCGCGCCCGAGATCTGGGCACAGATCGCGGCGCAGCGCCGCTCCGGCACCGGCGGCACGCAGCTCCTGTGGCGCTATTGGGAGCAGATCGTCGAGGAGCAGGGCCTGCCGCTGTGACGGCCTAAAGCCCGGGCCGGAACGTCTCGGGCCGCGTGTCCATCCATTCGGCGACCGCGTCGGCCCACGCTTCCAGCCCGCGCGGCAGGAGGCAGGTGAGGCCGCGATAGCGATAGCCCTTGGGATCGGTCGGCGGCTCGGTGCCGGCGCGCAGCGCGCGCGCCGCCTCGATGATGCGGCGGCGCATGTTGGCGATGACGATATCGGTGCTGCCGAGGAATTCCTGGGTGCGGTCGAACGCCGCGCCGATGCTTTCGGTGATCGCGGTGTCCTGGTCCTGGAACACGGTGATGCGCTGCCACGGCTGGGTTCCGGCCGCGCCGGGATCGGCGTAGCCATTGCCCTTGTTGCGCTTGGCGATGAAGGTTCCGGGGATCATGGTCGAGTGGATGCCGGTGGGCGTGCCGTCGCGGAACCACGCCAGCTCCTGCGCGCTCAAGGGCCGCCGCGGATGCCACGACACGCCGAAGGCCCAGACCTTGGTGTCGTCGACCGGAACCCAGGCATGCCCGCCCAGCGCCGCGTCCGCCGGGAACGACGGCAGCATGGTGTAACACGGTAGGAGCCACGCGCCGATCCGCCAATAGTCATGCGCCGCGTCGGCCTCGCGCCTTGCGCCCTGGATGAGGCCGCACGCGGTATGCGCCACTTCGAGCCGCGGATGCGTGCCGCGCGCCACGATGTCGGCCGAGCCCGACATGTCGTGCTCGGTGCCCTTCTTCATCGCCTCGATGCCATGAAGGAACGCCAGATGACTCGAATCGATGTCGCCCTCGAGGCCCTGGAGCCAGTGACAGTCCTGCAGGCGCTTGGAGACATAGACGTGATCGGCGGGCACGTTGAGCCATTCGAGCTCGGGCAGCGCCGGCTTCTTGTCGGGCGGACCGAGATAGGCCATGACCACGCCGTTGCGCTCGATGCAGGGAAATGCCGGGTGCTTCACCTTGTCCTTGAACTGGCCCTGCGGCGGCTCGTTCGGCATGTCGAGGCAATTGCCGTCGACATCGTATTTCCAGCCGTGATACCAGCAGCGCAGGCCACACTCCCCGTTGCGGCCGAAATAAAGCGAGGCGCCGCGATGCGAACAATGCTCGCGCAGCAGCCCGACGCGCCCTTGCGTGTCGCGGAAGGCGATCAAGTCCTCGCCGAGGATCCTGACGCGGACCGGCGCGCCGTCGGCCTCGACCTCGCGCGACAGGAGCGCCGGTATCCAATAGCGCCGCAGAAGATCGCCCATCGCCGTGCCCGCACCGGAGTGCGACAGCAGCGTGTTCTCCTCGGGCGTCATCGCGGCTTCTCACCCGGCCACAGGTCATGCTTCGCGAGGAACTCGATCGTGTACTCGTCGTAAAGCCATGGCGCTTCCTGCATGACGGCGTGCCCGGCGCCCTCGATGGCGCGGAACTCGGAGGTCCTGATATGCGCGTGCAGCGCTTCCGCGGCGGCGTGATTGCGGTCGGCGGTGCCGCTGATGATGAGCGTCGGCATGGTCAGCGTGTCGAAGAAGGAATCGGGCTCCGGATCGGCGGCCAGCGCCTCGTTCATCGCGATGATGCTGGCGAGCGTCGATGGGTTGTCGAGCTCGCACACCATGCGCGCGTAATACTGCACATGCGGCAACGCCTGCGCCGCCGGCGAGAAATGATCGAGGCATTGCTTGTAGCGCAAGCCCAGACCTTCCTCGGCATAGCGCCGGGCCCACACTTTCATGGCATCGCGCGTCGGCAGATAGCCGGTGCCGGAAAGAATGAGGCAGGGCACGCGTTGCGGCTGCCGGCTCGACATCTGCATCGCCACCATGCTGCCCATCGAGTTGCCGTGGACGATGACCGGGCCCGCGGTGATCCGGTCCACCACGTCCCACGCCGCGTCCGCCTGGTCCGCGACCGACATGCCTTTCTGCGCGGGACCCGACCGCCCATAGCCCGCGAGATCGACGGCGACGGTGCGGAACCACGACGAGACCGCGCGCTCTGATACATCCACAGGCGATGATCGTCGGGCGTCGAGTGCAGGAACAGCATCGGCGTGCCGGACGGGCCGTGCTCGTTGAAATAGAGCGGGCCGGGGATGTGTCGCGCCAAGGACGGTCCTCCCTTCGTCTTGGACTTCTCCTCTCGTATTATAACGCGAATTCTCCGCGAGGGAGCGCGCCATGGACGAGCTGGCATTCACCTATTTCCCCGGCGAGTACCGCTGGTCGGCCGGCATGATGCTGGCGCTGAGCGCGGCGCCGTGGGGCGGCGCCGAGATCGGCGAGGTGCATCGCGTCGGCCTCGCGCTCAAGGACAAGATCGGCGACGACGACGCGTGGTTCCGCGAATGGGCGGCGATGGCGGACACGCTCGAGCGGAAGGGGCGCGCGCTGCTGGCTGCGGGCCACGGCTTCGGCGCGGCGTCCTATCTCTTCCGCGCCGCCAATTACGCCCATGTCGGCGAGCGTTTCCTCCATCCGAAGTCGGCGGGCGCCGATGCCTACCGCCGCGGCGTGCAATGCTTCAAGGATGCGGCGCGGCTCATCGACCGGCCGCGCATCGAGAGCGTCGAGGTGCCGTACGAGGGCAAGAGCCTCCCCGCCCTCCTGGTCCATGCCGCGCCGGAGCGCGTGCGCGGCGGGCGGGCCCCGGCCATGGTGTTCTTCGACGGTTTCGACATCACGAAGGAAATCCAGTATTTCAAGGGCGTGCCCGACCTCGCGGCGCGCGGCGTCGCGTGCCTCATCGTCGACGGCCCGGGCAACGGCGAGAGCATCCGCTTCCGCAACCTGCCGCTCCACCACGAGACCGAGCGCTATGCCCGCCCAGCCTATGAGTATCTCGCAGGCCGGCCCGAGTTCGATCCCGCGCGCATCGGCGTCATGGCGGTGAGCCTCGGCGGCTATTACGCGCCGCGCGCGGCGGCGCTCGAGCCGCGCTTTGCCTGCTGCATTGCCTGGGGCGCGATCTGGGATTACTGGCAGGTGTGGAAGGACCGGCTCGACCGCATCGCGCGCAACGAGGCGCTGTCGCTGTCGGTGCCGTGGCAGCACCTGCTGTGGGTGTTCGACGTCAAGACCAAGGAGGAGGCGCTGCAACGTCTCGAGGGCTTCCGCCTCGAGGGCGTGGCGCAGCGCATCAAGTGCCCGTTCCTCCTCATGCACGGCGAGGGCGACGCGCAGATTCCGCTGGCGCTGGCGCGGCGCTGCTACGAGGCGGTGGGGTCGGAGCGCAAGGAGCTGAAGATCTTCACGCGCGCGGAGGGCGGCTACCACCATTGCCAATCCGACAATGTCAGCATCGGCACGGCCTATATGTGGGACTGGTGCGCCGACGTGCTGCGCGCCGGGCAGGCGTGAGAAGCGCCGCGCCTATTGGGTGACGAGTGGCACGATATAGCGCTTGTCGATCATCGCGGTGCCATCGGCATCGGCAGGCAGCATGCGCTGCGACTTGAACCACGCGACCTGGCGCAGCACGTCCTGCACGTCGAGCCGGGCATCGGGATCGACGTAGGAAATGCCCTGCGCGAGGATCGCGGCCGGCTGGTTCAGATGCTTGGCGATGAGCGCCAGCGTCGTCTCCGCGGTGGGGCCGTCCTTGCGCCTGCCGTCGGGTCCGGTGAAGGCGTCGTAATAGTCGCGCGCGCCTTTCTTGAAGGCGCGCAGAAAGCCTTCGACCGTCTTCCGCCGCTCGTCGGCGGTCTTGGTCGCCGTCAGCAGGAGCGCGTTCTGCCACGGCGTCTCGTCGCCGACCCAGGCGAGGAGATGGGACTTGTTCTCCCCGGCCAGTCGCAGCGCGATGGTGTTCACTTCGACGCCGACATCGACCTGGCTGCCGGCCAGGGCGGTAGCGAGGTTCGAGAGCCCCTGCAACGCCACCAGGCGGACCGTCCCCATGTCGACATGGTATTTGTCCGCCGCCAGCTCGACCTCGTAGTGGATCGGGCCGCCGATCTGCACGATGCCGACGGTATGGTTGCCCATGTCCTTAAGCGATCTGAGGCCCGCGTCCCACGCGTGGTTGGAGGCGAGGAAGGCGCTGCCGTTGAAACTCGGCACCTCGCGCCCCATGCCGCCGACGATCTTCAATCCGCCCTTGGCCGCGAGATTGTAGGCCGCCGCCGTCGCCGCGGTCGCGCCGAAATCGAGATCGCCCGCGACCACGCCTTGCGCCACGGACTGCGCGGCATCGAAGCTGATCGTCTCGGCCTCGAGACCCTCGGCGGCGAAATAGCCTTTGTCCTGGGCGATGTAGATCGGACCGGACGCGGTGACCGGACCGTTGCCGATCTTGATCGCCTCCGCGCCCGCCGTTCCCGCGGCCAGGCCGACGATCGACAGAGCGGCGAACCCCACGCAAAGCCGTATCGCGCCCGATCGTATCATTCGGTCCTCCCTGATTGCGGCTTTTGCGGCTTGCTTACCTCGTGCGGCGCGACTGGCCGCAACGCGCTACTCCGCCGCCTCGTGGGCGCCTGTGCCCCCGGCGCCAATCGCGGCGAGCTGCGCGTGATAGACGTCGGGCCAGCGGCGCGTCTCCGGAGCGAGGAAATAGCCGCCGCGCGTGCGGCCATAGGCGTCGGCGCTGCCAGCACCCGGCGGCGAAGCGCCCGTCTCGGCGAGCGCCTTGGCGGCGAGGAGAAGGCGCCGGCGCGTCGCCGCCACCATGCGGTCGCTCGCCGCGAGCGTTTCGAAGGAATGATCGGTGATCGGGCCCATGCTCTCGGTCACCACCTGGTCCTGGACATGGATGCCCTCGATCCCGGTGAAGGACCGGGTGCGCTGAACCTCGCGGTCGATGAGATAGTCGTTCCCCATGTTCTGCACGCAGCGGAAGCGGCCGAACCAGTCGGTGGTGTTCGGAAGCAGAGCGGTGCGCTGTTCGGACGAGCCCTGCCCCTGCTTGGGCCCGATCATGACGAACATCATGTGCGTGTCGTCGAGCGGAACCCAGGCCCGCGCGATGCGGTAGTGCTCGAACGCGATGAACGGCGCGAGCGTCCAGCACGGGAACAGGAAATGCGCGATGCGCCAGTAGGTCTGGCCGTTTTCGGCCGGGCGGTAGGCGCCGTACATGGTGCCGAGCTCGGTCTCGTCGACCTTGTATTCCGGATCGCGATGGATGGCGCCGAACCGGGTCGGATCGGTGGGCGCGAAATCGTCGCCGCCCAGCGCGCCGTAATGCAGGAAATTGAGATGCGAGGTGTCGATGTCGCCCTCGAGGCCCTGCAGCCAGTTGCACTCGCGCATCACGAAGGTGATGTTCGCTTCCTCTTCCGGGATGTGCGTCGCGGCGATGTCGGGGAGCGGCGGCGCCTTCTCGGCGGCGCCCATGTAGACATAGACGATGCCGTTGCGCTCGGCCGCGTGGTAGGCCTTGGCGTGGACCTTGTCCATGAACTGTTGGTGCGGCGGCAGGTTGGGCTGGTCGAGGCACTTGCCGTCGACGCCGAACTTCCAGCCGTGATAGATGCAGCGCAGCCCGCCTTCCTCGTTGCGGCCGAAGAACAGCGAGGCGCAGCGGTGCGGGCAGCGCTGGTCCATCACGCCGACCCGGCCGGCGCTGTCGCGGAACGCGACCAGCTTTTCGCCGAGCAGCATGAGGCGCACGGGATCGCCGTCGGCCTTGAGCTCGGAGGATTTGAGCGCCGGCAGCCAATAGTGGCGCATCAGACCGCCCATCGGCGTGCCCGGGCCAACCCGGGTCAGGAGTTCGGAATCGCTGTGTGTCGTCATGGCGTTCCTCGTCTAGCGGCGAGACTTCGGGTGCGGCGCAGCATTATCATTATACCACCCCAAGGCGGGTAATCGCCATGGCGCGGCCGGGAAGCAAGCTCACTCCGTGATCGGCTGGCCGAACAGCACCCAGCGCGTGCCGTCGTAGCGCTTCAATTGCATCGTGTGCATCGGATAATAGTTGTCGGGGCTGGTGTTAAGCGTAATCCCCGGCAGCAAGAGCGGCACGGACAGATCCTTGAAACTGGTCGCCACTTTCATGATGTTGGCGCGCGTCAGCACGTCGCCGCAACGCTTCAGCACCTCGATCATCACCTCGGCGGAGACATAGCCGCCGGGGGAGGCCGCGTTCGATTCCTGATCCTGCGTCGGCGTGTATTTCTTGTTCCAGGCGAGATACTCCTTGACGGCCGGATCGTCGGCCCAGGACGGATCGGTCGGGTCCTTGTTGCTATCGGCCGAGATCACGCCCTTGAGCTTCTCGTCGCCGACCGGCCCCACCACGCTCTTGGCGCTCGCCACATAGGGCAGGAAGATGAGCGCGTTCCAGCCGGCCTGGTCGCGGGCGGCGGAGATGGCCTGCGCCGCGGCGCGGCTTTGGGCGGCGAGATAGAGCGTGTCGGCGCCGGCGCTCTTCAAGGTGATGATCTGCGAGGTGACGGTCGGGTCGGTCACCGCATAGCTCGTC
>Ga0209415_10006912_pt1 | contig 20005 bp, 17 predicted proteins | sample PeaSoiSIISIP2007_FD_187696 | JGI IMG/M metagenome (GOLD analysis project Ga0209415, IMG submission 187696) | Peat soil microbial communities from Weissenstadt, Germany - SII-SIP-2007 (SPAdes) (version 2) | ecosystem: Environmental > Terrestrial > Soil > Wetlands > Peat | place: Germany... | reverse complement strand
GCCACCTCTCACGGCTCGCTCACCGGCGTGCCGCCAACCTCCCCCGTCGTGGCGATTGCCGCCATGCCGATGACACATGTCCAACGACTCAAGTACCCCAGGGGCGGGTTCGGCTACGACATCAACTGGCCCCAATGCGCGGGACCAACGTCGCCAAAGACCATTCCCCTCCCCGGCCCGCCATCGCATCCTGCCGGGACCATCAGCTACACCGTCGCCGTCGTCGGCGTCGACGGATGGGCGGTCGGCGCGGACAACCCGTGCCTGCGGGCGGAAGCGAGCTGGGCTCGAAACGCAAAGGCGACCGACGGGGCTCCGTACGACCTCTACATGTTCCTCAATTCCCCGTCGTCGTCCGACACGATCGACCAGGAGGGACCGGCGGGGACGTGTGCCGATTTCTCCAGCACCAAACGGGCGACGTGCCTCGCGTACAACTACGGCTACAACTCGGCTCAGATCGCAACCGAGTACGCGACGTCCCACGGTGCCTCGTCACCGATGTGGTGGCTGGACATCGAAAACGACCTCTGCGGCCAGTACTGGTCGTGCGACCCGGCGCTCAACTCCCTCACGATCCAGGGCTCGATCGACTTCCTACATGCACAAGAGCTCACGGTCGGCGTCTACTCGACGTCGGTCCAATGGCAGGGGATCACTGGGGGCTATGTGCCCTCCGGCCCGCAGATCCCCATTTGGGTGGCCGGGGCTTACTGGACGTCGCCCCCCTATCCCTCGAGCTACGGCTACCTGCCGCCGTCAAAGCTCGCACCGTTCTGCGGCGCCAAGTATGCGTTCGCCGGCGGCAAGACCTGGCTTCTCCAGGAGACGCCCGGCCCGAACGACTACCCTTTCGACCCCGACTACGCCTGCTGAACTGCGGCTCGGTGCGAGCGTACGGCATTCGGCGCACCGGTCAGACCGGGAGCTCTCGCCGGACCCACACAGGAGCCGGGATGCGCAGTCCCGCCGGCTCGTTGGGGCGTCGAGGGTCGAGATGGGCGGCATCGTTGAACCGGACGAGCCACCACCGCGCCCCGGTGAAGGCCCATTCGGTCATCGACGCGTTGTCGGGATGGAAGCGAGCCAAGCCGCCGTGCGAAGGAAGGCCGAGAAAACGGATAAGCGAGGCGCCAATGACCCCTCCATGGCTCGAAACAACCACCAGCTCACTGGGATGCGCCTCCGCCACTCGATACAGCGCCCCCTCCGCTCGCTCGAGAAGGTCGAGCCAGCTCTCGCCGCCGGGTGACAGCGGGCGCTCGGGGTCGTCGGCCGGCAGCAGACGTCCGTAACGCTCGTCGTACTCGGCCCATGTGAGGCCGTCGGCCTCCCCAGGATGGCGTTCGCAGAATGTGCAGCTGGCGTCGTAGGCGACATCGCCCAGCGCGGTCAGCAAGATCTCTGCCGTCTCGACGGCGCGGCGAAGGACGCTCGAGTAAAGCGCCGTGGCGCCCTCGAGCTCGCCGGTGCGCCGCAGGCGCTCCGCGAGCGCGACAACCTGTCGTCGCCCCAGTTCGGTGAGCCCGCGGCAACCGTCATGACCGGCGACAATGTCTTCCGCGTTGCTCACGGCCTCACCGTGGCGCACGATCACGAGCCTGGTGCCGGGCGCGACGTGCCGCTCCGACGCGATCGCCATCACACGAACATTACCGGCCGAAGCGGGACGGCCTCGCCCCGGGGTCATTGCAATTTCGTGCGCGACTTGCCTGCCGAAAACATAGCGAGCGCTCGCTATGTTTTGCCGAGGCAAGTTCAGGCCAAGAATGCAAACTGCCCAGCGGAGCGGGCGGAGCCGAGGGGGCGCACAAGCGTGCGGCACCTCTCCGAGAAACAGGGCGCTACAGCCCTACGTCAAGTGCTCCACGAACGCCTCGAGCTGACGCAGGTTGCGGCACTCGTACGCGGCGTCGCAGTACTGCGAATACTGCTCGACGATCGAATCGCCGCTCCCCCAGTACGAGCGCGGTTCCGGGTTGAGCCAGAACACCCGCCGTGCACGGTGTCGCAGCTCGCGGATCACCCAAGCCTGTGAGGCGTGGTAATTGTTCCGCGCATCGCCGAGCAGCAAGATGCTCGTCTTCGGCCCGATCTCGTCGCCCCACCGCTCGTAGAAGACGCTGAGAGCGTGCCCGTAATCGGAATGTCCGTCGACCCAGACCACGTCGGCTTCGACATTCACCCGATGGACCGCCTCGCTCACCGTCTCTGACCGGTCGAAGATGTCCGTCACCTCGTCGATGCCATCGATGAACACGAAACTTCGCACCTTCGAGAACTGTGACGCGATCGCATGGACGAGGTGCAGGGTGAAGCGAGCAAAGGCTGCCACCGAGCCCGAGATGTCAGCGATCACCCAGATCTCGGGCTTCGCCTGCTTGGGATGCTTAAAGCGCGGCTCGACCGGAACGCCGCCATACGAGAGCGAGTGCCTCATGGTCGACCGGAAGTCGAGAGGACCCCTGCGCAAGTGACGGCGTTTGCGGGCGAGACGCGTCGCCAGCTTGCGGGTGAGGGGCTGAATGGCCTTGCGCATCGCCACCAACTCGTCGCGCGTCGCGTGCATAAAGTCGACGTCCTCGGGGAGCGGCTTGCGCACGCTGCGAGCGAGCGCCTCCGCTCCCCGGTCAGCGACCAACCGTCGCCGGATCTCGGCCTCGATCTCCTTTTTCAGCTCCTCGATGCGGGCGTGGTACTCGTCCTCGAGCAGTCGCTCCTCCAGCCGGGTGAGCTGACCTGGCCGCCGTCCTCGGAGCACCGGCCCCCCTGGTCGCTCGTTGGCGCCCATGTCCCTACGCTGATCGGCCCCGCCCGTCGCCGCGGTACGCGCCTCGTTCACGAGGCGGGCGAGTACGCCGTCGAGGTCGAGATTCCGGAGCGTCCGGTAGAGGTAGTACGTGCCTCCGACCGGACGTCCCGGCTCCATCGCCGAATAGCGGGCCACCGCGAGGCGTGCAACCGCGGCGAGCAGCGCCTGGTCACCGTCACGAAGGGCCTTGTACAGCATCGCGGCGATCTCCTCGGGCGTCACGGGCTCCAGCCCTCCGGCTCCGGACGGTGCTTGACCCTTGCCCTCTCCCGACAACCGCGCACCGCCTTCGCCGGGCAAAGCGTCATCGGGGCTGACTGAGAATTGCGGTCCCCGCAGCGAGAAGTAGATCTCGAAGGCGGTGTCGAAGGCACGCCAGTGATTCGCCGACTTCACGAGGGTGGCTCCGAGTGCGAACTTGATCGCTTGTCGGTCCTCGAGCGGTAGGTGCCCGATGGCCTCCGCCGCGTCAGCCTCCTCCGATACCGACACCGGCAGGCCGGCCTGGCGCAACTCGGCCACGAACCCGGTGAGGACGTCGAGCATGGTCGGGGAACCCTAGGCCGGCGCGAGACCGGTCAGGGCGCGGACGCGGCGGCGAGCTCCTTGGCCGCGACCTCGATGTCTGACCGGTACTTGAGCAAGATGTGCAGCGTGGAGCGCGCCGTCTCTGCATCCACGCTCTCGATGCCGAGCAGCACGAGGGTCCGGGCCCAGTCGATCGTCTCGGAGATGGAGGGATGTTTCTTGAGATCCAGCGAGCGCAAAGACCGGACGATCCGTGCAATCTGGTCCGCGAGCTCGCCCGTCACGCCCGGCACCTTGGCCAGCACGATCGCTCGCTCTCGCTCGAGCGACGGGTAGTCAAGGTGTAGAAACAGGCACCGCCGCTTCAAGGCCTCCGACAGCTCCCTGGTGTTGTTGGACGTCAGGAACACGAGAGGGATCTGGTTGGCACGTATCGTGCCGAGCTCGGGGATGGACACCTGGTAGTCCGAAAGGACCTCGAGGAGGAGCGCCTCGGTCTCGATCTCGAGCCGGTCGATCTCGTCGACGAGCAGCACGACTGGATCGGTGGCCCGGATCGCCTCCAAGAGGGGGCGGGCCAACAGGAACTCCTCGGAGAAGAGGTCCTCCTCGAGCGAGTCCCACCCTACGGGTCGCCGACCTTCGTCCTCCGCTCCTTTTTCGACCTGGATCCGCAACAGCTGCTTCTTGTAGTTCCACTCGTAGAGCGCCTTCGCCTCGTCCAGACCTTCGTAACACTGCAGCCGGATGAGCCGGGCACCTAGGACCAGCGCCGTCGACTTGGCGAGCTCGGTCTTGCCGGTGCCCGCGGGCCCTTCGACGAGGACCGGCTTGGCCAGCCGGTCGGCGAGGTATACCACCCCGGACAAACCGTCATCGGCGAGATAGCCGACCCTTCCCAGTCCTTCACGGACCTCGTCGACAGACCCGAAGCGCGGCTTGCTCCCCTCTGCAGTGACGTTCACGTCCTGATCTGCCCTTCCCCGTAGACGACATACTTCACGCAGGTCAGCTCCCTCAAACCCATCGGTCCCCGCGCGTGCAGCTTCTGCGTGGAGATGCCCACCTCGGCACCGAGCCCGAGCTCCGCGCCATCGATGAACCGCGTCGAAGCGTTGACGAGCACCGCAGCTGCGTCCACGTGGCGGACGAACCGAGTCGCCGCCTCGAGGTCCGAGGTGACGATCGCCTCCGAGTGGCCCGACCCGTAACGGGCAATGTGCGAGACGGCCGCGTCGAGATCGTCCACGACTCCGACCGCGAGCTCGAGCGCGAGGAACTCCGTGGCGAAGTCCGCATCCGTCGCCCTGCGGGCTCCGGGCAGGAGCGCCCGCGCACGCTCGTCCGCGGCGAGGACGACACCCTCGAGCGCACGGCCGATCCTGGGCAGGAAGGCGTCCGCGACGTCCCGGTGGACCAGAAGCGTCTCGGCGGCGTTGCAGACACTCGGTCGCTGGGTCTTTGCGTTGACGACGATCCGCTCGGCCATGTCGAGATTGGCCGACGCGTCGACATAGACGTGGCAATTCCCGTCCCCGTCGAGCACGTAGGGGACCGTCGCCTGCTCGAGGATCATGGAGAGCAGCGCCGCGCCACCTCGCGGGATCAGGCAGTCGATGACGCCGCGGAGCCGGACGAACTCCTCGGCAGTCGCGTGCGACGTGTCTTCGACCAGAATGACTGCGTCAGGGGGCAAGCCGGCCTTTGCGATCGCCTCGCGGAGCGACGACGCGATGACGCGGTTCGACTCGAGGGCGCCCGCCGATCCTCGGAGAAACGCGGCGTTGCCCGACTTCAGGCACAGCGCTGCGGCGTCGGCGGTGACGTTCGGACGATTCTCGTAGATGATCCCGACCACACCGAGCGGGACGCGCACCCGCTCCACGCGGAGGCCGTTCGGACGGATGGTGCCTTCGACTACCTCACCGACGGGATCCGGCAGGGCCGCGACCGCACGGAGCCCGCTGGACATGTGCACGATGCGCGTCTCGGAGAGCCGGAGCCGGTCGACGACCGTTGCCGAGGCGTCGCCCGCCTCGGCTCGCGCTACGTCGCGCGCATTCGCGCTCAGGAGCTCATCGGTGCGCCCGACCAGGCACTCGGCAGCCAACCCGAGCGCCTCGTCCTTCGCAGCCGAGGGGACGGTGGCCAGGGACCTGGCCGCTGCTTTGGCGCGCCGACCGAGTTCGAGCAGTGACGTGGTCGGCATCCTCCCAGGCTACCGGCGGGACACTTGCGGCTATTCGGCGCTGAGCAGCTCCACGAGCCGCCCGACCTGCCATGACCGTGCAGCGTCGCCCGCCTCTTGACCGCCGAGGTCGATCGCGGCTTGGCGAGCACGTTCCGCGGCGTCACGAGCTGCCGCCCACGACGGCGCGTACTTCGGCCCGGCGCCACCGATGGGGAACCTGCCCCAGGGCGTGTCCACCTCGTCGACCTCGGCCGCCTTGCGCTCCTCAAGCGCCTCGTACCGGCGAGTCTCACGGTCGACGAGGAACGGCATCGCGACATGCCGGACCGCTTCAACTGCCGCGAGCACGGCATCGCGCGCCGCGGCAAGGGTCTCCCAGGCAGGGTCGCTCCAGATATCCGCCCCCTCGCCCTCGGCACGCGCCGCTGCGGCGAACGCGGCATCACCGATCGTCGTGCCCTCACGTCGAAGCCGTCGGACGGTCGCCAGCCTTGAGACGAACCCGAGCCGGTGGCCGTCCCTGCTGGTGCCGGTCGCGAGGTACTCGCGGGCCGATGTGATGATCGCCCCGAGCGTCCCACCGCCCGGAAGCTCCGCGTCGGCACTGCCGGGCACCGTCTCGAGGATATGCGCGACACAGTCAAGGGCGAACGTTGCAGCCTGTGATTCCGACCAGGAGGTGCCGGTGACCAGGCGCGCCGCTCCAGCGTCACCGACTGGCTCGGCGACGAAGATGCACTCGCCGAGTTGGTCGAGAAGCTCACTCGGGCCTAGGACCACGGGCGTGCCGTGCTCGTCGGGCTCGACGACGTCACCGGGTTGCCAGCCGAGGTCCTCGTGGACGGGCAACGGCCACCGCCTCCGGTAGCCCTCGTGATGCTGCAGGCCATCGGCATCGGTCGCCACGAATCGATCGGACACAGAAACGACCTCCCGGTCGGGTCGACGAGGCTTCACAGGTTAGAGCACGACGAGGTCGTCTCGATGAACGACCTCGTGCGGGAGATCGTCGGCCAGCTCGCTCGTCTGCCGTCCAACCCACTCCGGAGCCCGAGCGGAGTTGAGCCGGGCGATCCCCTTCGCGAACATCACGCGATCTGCCCCTACGAGCTCGACGGCATCGTCGGCCTCGAACGTGCCGTCCACGGCGACGACTCCGGCGGGCAGAAGCGACGTGCCCCTCTCGACGACTGCAGTCCGGGCTCCGTCATCGACCACGATCCTGCCCGCCGGGCGCAGCGCAAACGCGATCCAGAGCTTTCTCGCGCCGAGTGTCCGCCGGTGCGGCAAGAAGATCGTCCCGACACCCGGCTCACCCGCGATCGCGCCCGCGAGCACGGCCGGCCGCCGGGCTGCGGCGATCACCACCCGGGAGCCGGACCACGCGGCCATTTTCGCGGCGGCTAGTTTCGAGGACATGCCGCCGCGGCTCGATCGGCTCGCGGCACCGCCTGCAACCTGCTCGAGCTCGTGGTCGATCTCGATGACCTCCTCGATCAGCGTTGCCTCCGCGTCCCGCCGCGGGTCGGCGCTCAGGAGGCCGGCGGTATCGGTGAGCATCACGAGAAGGTCTGCCCGTAGGAGGTGTGCGACCAAGGCGGCTAGCCGGTCGTTGTCCCCGAATCGGAGCTCGTCGTCGGCAACGGCATCGTTCTCGTTCACGATCGGGATGACACCAAGCTCCAACAAGCGCGAGAAAGTGTCGCGGGCGTGCAGATAACGCTGACGGTGGACGAAGTCGAGCGGGGCGAGCAGGACCTGGCCGGCGAGCAAGCCCTCAGCAGCCAGCGCGTCCTCATAGACGCGCATCAGTCGCGGTTGGCCGATAGCCGACAGCGCCTGCAGCGTCTTCGGGTCGGTCCGATTCCCGACGATCGGCGCGACGGCGGCAACGCCGGCCGTCACGGCACCAGAGGTGACGACCACGATGGTGTGGCCGTGGCGGCGGAGGCCCGCGACTTCGCTGCAGAGCTTGCCGACCGCGGCCGTGTCGACAGAACCGTCTGCCGCGGTCACCGAGCTCGTGCCGATCTTTGCTACGACGATCACCGCGCTCAGCGCCCCGACTCGTAAGTGAAGCTCAGCTCGCCGATGCGAACCGTGTCGCCGTCACGCGCTCCGGCCCGTGTGAGGGCACGATCGACGCCGATCCGCTTCAGACGTCGGTGGACGTGCTCGAGGGCCTCGGGATTGGTCAGATCGGAGACAGCGACCGCCCGAGCTGCCTCCCTCCCGGCAACGACGAACACCGAGCCCTCCCGGCTCACAGTCACACCTTCGGGTTCGGGGCGGTGCACCACGACCGCTTGGCGAGGAAGCGGCGCCTCGGCGCGGGCCTTCTCGACCAGTGCGGCGAGCCGGCCGAGGAGCTGTGGCAGCCCGGCACCAGTCACCGCGGAGATCTCGAGGTCGAGGCCGGGAAGGGCTGCGGCTTCGCTGGGCCCGACCGGGCGCAGGTCTGCTCTCGAACCGGCGACGATCCTCGGCCGGTCGAGCAATTCAGGGCGATACCGTCGGAGCTCCTCGAGAAGGATCCGAACCTGGTCGGCGGGCGTCCGGCCCTGATCCTCCCCGAGGTCCGCGAGGATCAGCAGCACCCGGGCGCGTTCCACGTGACGAAGGAACTTGTGCCCCAGGCCGCGTCCTTCCGAGGCTCCCTCGATCAGCCCAGGGATGTCGGCGACGACGAATTCGGTGGCCGCGGCGTCCTGGCGGCTCGTGCCTCCGACTCGGACGACGCCGAGGTGAGGCTCGAGCGTCGTGAAGGGATAGTCGGCGATCTTCGGCTTCGCGGCGGAGATCGCCGACACGAGCGTCGACTTGCCGGCGTTCGGGAACCCGACGAGAGCGACATCGGCCATGAGCTCGAGCTCGAGGCTCAGCCAGTGCTCCTCGCCGAGCTCTGCTTGCTCCGCGAAGGCGGGGGCGCGTAACCGGTTGCTCAGGAAGCGGGCATTTCCCCGCCCACCCCTCCCGCCGCCTGCGGCCAGGTAGCGGTCACCGCTAGAGGTGAGATCGGCGAGCACGTCACCGTTCTGGTGCCTCACGACCGTGCCGACCGGAACCGGCACGACGAGGTCGGTGCCATTGCGACCGTGCCGTTTCTTGCCGCCTCCGTGGCCACCGTCCCCGGCGCGTCGGTGCGGGTGGTCGACGAACGAGAGCAGGGAGGCGAGGTTCGTCGTTGCCTCGAGGTAGACATTGCCACCGCGACCACCGTCGCCGCCGTCGGGGCCGCCCCGGGAGACGTGCGCCTCTCTTCGGAAGGAGACGGCCCCCGCGCCGCCGTTGCCGCCCTTGACGTGAATCTGGGACTCGTCGACGAAGGCCGATGCCATCGTTCAGCCCCTCAGGTCCGTCGTGCGGTCAGTTGGACGCCAGGTCGGTTGGATACAGCGCCAGCACCGCGAGCCGTCCGCCCTGACGACGGAGCACGCGGGACCAAAGTCTTTCCGGGTCTCCCGAGAGAACGTCCTCGTGATGGCCCTCGAGCACATGCCACGATCCCGATCCGATCTCGTCGGCAAGCTGACCGGGGCCCCACCCCGCATAGCCCGTGAAGACGCGCACCTCCGCCAAAGGTACCGGAACGTCGACGGGGTCCTCGTGCAGATCGACCGTTCCGAGAGGACCGATGAGTGGGGCGAACCCGGCTGCCTCCGCCGCCTCGGAGAGCTCCGTGCGCCCGATGCATATCGCCGCGCTCGGTTGAACCGGGCCACCGGTGAACAGCACCGAGGGTGCTGCTGCCAGACCTCCCCATCCCGGGACGATCTCCTCGACGGGGATGAGGCTCGGACGGTTGAGCACGACGCCGAGGGTCCCCTCGTCGTCGTCATGGGCCAGAATGAAGATGACGCTGCGCGAGAAGTTGGGGTCAGCAAGGAGCGGCGATGCGACGAGCAACGACCCCTTGCCGGGTACGCCGACCATCTGTGGTCGGGCGTCAGTCCTCGACCGGCACGACGTCCACGAGACGGCGACCGTGGCGCGAGCCGAACTTCACCTTGCCGTCGGCCTTCGCGAACAACGTGTCGTCGCGACCCCGGCCCACGTTGTGGCCCGGGTGGAAGTGCGTGCCGCGCTGGCGCACAACGATCGTGCCGGCACGGATCGCCGTGCCGTCGAAGACCTTGACGCCGAGGCGCTGGGCGTTCGAGTCACGGCCGTTGCGGGTGGAACCCCCGCCTTTCGTCTTTGACAAGGGTGCTCCTCAGTCCTCGGTTGCGCCGGTGGTCTCGTCCTGGGTGGCGGCCGCCTCGGGCGCGATGGTCTCCCTGGTGCCACCGGGAAGGTCGATCGCCGTGATCTCGACGGTGGTGTAGCGCTGACGGTGCCCGTAACGGCGGCGGCCACGCGCCTTGGCCTTGTAGGTGAATCCGACAATCTTCGGTCCCATTGCCACGCCGATCACGCGACCAGTGACGCTGGAGGCTTCGAGCGGCTCACGCTCGGCCACGACCCTGTCGCCGTCGACGAGAAGCTTGGGCACGAAACTCACCTCGTCACCCGGTCCCGCGCCCAGCAGCTCGACGTCGAGCTGCTCGCCGACTTGGACACGCGCTTGCTTGCCACCTGCGTCGATCACCGCGTACATAGGCCAGCAACGATAGCGCAGGGGATCACGAGTGCTGGTCCGGGAAGATGATCCCGCGGCCGCTACAGGTGGGGCACGTCTCCGACAACGTCTCGACCAGGCCTTCGCCAACGCGCTTGCGCGTCATTTCCACGAGGCCCAGCTCGGAGATCTCATAGACCTGCGTCGGCGTCTTGTCCCGCGCCAGCGCCGCCTTGAACGCCGCCAGCACCGAGGCGCGATTCGCCTTGATCTCCATGTCGACGAAGTCGATCACGATGATCCCACCGATGTCGCGCAGGCGCAGCTGGCGGGCGATTTCTTCGGCCGCCTCGAGGTTGTTCTCGAAGACGGTCTCCTCGAGGCTCGAAGACCCCACGTTCTTGCCCGTGTTGACGTCGATCACAGTGAGTGCCTCGGTCCGCTCGATAATGAGCGACCCTCCCGAGGGCAGCCAGACCTTGCGATCGAGCGCCTTGTGGAGCTGCTCGTGCACATGGTGCCGCTCGAAGAGCGGGAGCGGCTCGGTCGCCAGGTTGTACAGCTCGACGCGTTCGGCGAGCTCGGGGTTGAACTGGGAAACATAGTCACGCACGATTGCGAACAGCTCGGGGTCGTCGATGAGCACGGACCGGTGCTCGTCGGTGAGCTCCTCCCGGATGATCCGCACCGCCATGTGCGGCTCGGAGTACAAGAGCGCCGGAGCGGGCAGCTTGCGGGTCCGCTCGTCGATCTCCCGCCAGCGGCCGACGAGCTGATCGACGTCACGACGCAGGTCCTCGGCGCTCGCCCCGGCGGCAGCCGTTCGAACGATGAGGCCGTGGCCTTCGGGGCGGACCTCGTCGAGGATTCGGCGAAGCCTGCGACGCTCGTTGTCGTCGAGGCGCCGCGAGATGCCGTACGTGGTGGACTCGGGAACGAGCACGACGAAACGGCCAGGGATCGACACCTCCTGGGTCAGGCGTGCCCCCTTCAGACCGATGGGGTTCTTCGTGACCTGGCAGACGATCGTCTGACCCGGGCGGAGCAGGTGCTCTATGCGATCGGCGCCAACCTGCCGCTCGACGTCATCTCGCTCGTAGGAGACGTCACCCCAGTACAGCACGGCATTCTTCGGAGTGCCGATGTCGATGAAGGCAGCCTCCATGCCGGGCAGCACGTTCTTGACCCGGCCCCGGTAGATGTTGCCGACGATCTGGTTCGCATCGTCCTGCGGGCGGGCAACGAAGTGCTCGATGAGCGCGCGACCCTCGAGCACCGCGATATGGGTGGCACCCGGCTCCACGTGCACGCACATGAGATAGCGCCCGACAGGACGACCACGTCGGTCTCGGCCGGGCCGCTGCGCCTCGTCCGAGCCCACCGAAGCGGCCGACGCTACCGAGGAACCCGGCCGGCTGGCTATGGCATCGGCTAGGGGCGCGGTGGAGCCGCGGCGGGGCGACGCCGTAGCGGCACCGGCACCGGCACCGGCACCGGCACCGGCACCACGCTTGGTGACCAACTTCTCGGTGATCGAGACTAGGGGGGCACGATCAACTGCCGACGGAGCGGACTCCGTGCCGCCGTCCGCCGCGAGCACCTCGAGTGCGGACACGTCCGTCTTTGTGCCCGCGGCCGTCGCGTCGGAGCCGCTCGCCGAGCCGCGCGATCGACCCCGGCCGCCACGTCGCCGGCGTGAGGAGCCGCTGCCCGGCGTCCCCACGACGGTGGCCGGGCCAGGGTCGCCCATATCGCCGTCGGCGGAGCGCCTCGGCTGCTCAGGGGCTGGGGCCTGTCCCCTGCGTCCGTTACCCGAGGTTGGCGAGGGTGCCTTGGGAGGCTGAGCCTTGGGCAGAGGCGGCGCAGGTCGGGTGTCCCCGATCTTCGGCCTTGCAGGCAACGCCGGGGCGCTGGCGCCGCTGGCCGCCGAAGTGGCCGCCTCGGCATTGCGCGCCCCGTTCGCCGCCTCGGGTGTACCGGGCTCGCGTTCGGGCGCGTCCGGGACAGACGCCGGGCGGCCGGTCGTCGGATCCGACATCGGGGAGATCCCTTCTCCAGGTCGCGCCGGCAAGCGGCGCGGGTGGCGTCCGTCGAGCAGCGCCGGTGCAGGTAGTCCCTCCGGAGCGCTCGGACTGGAGGCCGAGATTGACAGCGAGAACACGTTCTTCGGCGTCTCGTTCGCGGGGCCCGGCGCCAGATGAGACGGCGCGCTCGGTGACAGCGAAGAGGACGAGGCGGGTAACGACAGTCGAGGCAACCGAATTCGGCTGTGTCAAGGAGTTTGGTGTCGTCATCCTGGCGAACAGTCTAGTCAGTTGCCAGGTCCGCCCGATGCCAACAACGCGTCGTTCACGTGGATCCTGCCTGGCTCGGCTTCCCCGGCTCGGGCTCGACCCCCACCCATGCGCGGGCCACCGTCGCCGCGACCACGGTTAGGGGGCGTTCGCGGGAGGACGGAGGTTCGGAGGACCGATCGGGTGCGCAGTCAGGTACTCGAAGATCTGCCGCGCGACCGGGGCCGCCGCAGCTGCTCCGTAGCCCGCTTGATCGATGACCACGGCGACGACGTAGCGCGGCGTGGCCGGCGGTGTCGGCCCGAACGCGACGAACAGTGCCGTCGGCTGCACGCTGGTGTTCGAGCTCTCCGTTGCCGTCCCGGTCTTCCCCGCGAGCAGCATCCCCGTGTAGCCCTTGAACGTGCCGTATGCCGTCCCCAAGTCCTGGGGGCTCGATGAGTAGATGGCGCCCTCGAGTCCGGCGAGAATCTGCGAGTAGGTGCCAGGTGGCAGAGAGACGTGCCCCATGACTCGCGGTTTGAACTGCTCGAGCACCTTGCCCGACGGCGAGACGACCGAATTCACGACCTGCGGGGCATAGCGCGTGCCACCGGTTGCGAACGTGCCGTATTCCACTGCTAGCTGTAGCGGTGTGATGAGCGTCTCACCCTGGCCAAAGGCCATCTCGATGTTGTCCCCGATGCCGTAGTAGGCACTGAGGAACGCCCCTGGGGCCTCGGAGAACTGGACCTGGCGCAACCGGTGGCTGTCCACTTGGCCCGAGTACTCGTTCGGCAGGTCGATCCCGGTGAGCTCGCCGAGCCCGTAGTCCTTGGCGACGTCTTGAATAGGCGTCTGGCCGTAGGTGGCCGAGTCATACCAGTAGTCGGCACCGAGGGTATAGAAGAACACGTCATCCGATGCCGTGAGCGCCGTCGTCACGTTGATCGTGCCAAGGCCGGGTTCGTGCTGGCCGTTGTTCGTGTTGTCGTAGTAGGTGCAGACCCCGGTGCACGGTTGACGGATCTGGTAGGAGCCGGGATCGTTGATGTAGCCCCCGAGGCTGTTGAGCAAACCGTCGTTCAGTGCCGACGTCGCGCTCACCAGCTTGAAAGTCGAGCCCGGGGCCCAACTCCCCTGGATCGCCCGGTTGAGAAGCGGGTCGTGGGCCTTCTTGCTGGTCAAGAGCTCGTAGTGCGCATAGGAGATGCCACCGACCCACCAAGAAGGGTTGTAACTGGGAACCGAGACCATGGCGAGCACGGCTCCTGTTTCGGGATTGAGCACCACGGCCGCGCCCGAGTCTGCTTTCGGCAGCCTTGCGATCTGGCTGGTCAGTGCCGACTGGACCACTTGCTGAAGCTTGGCGTCCAGGTTGAGCACGACATCGTCGCCACTGACGGGAGCCCTCGTCGAAACGATGCCGACGGGGTTGCCGAGAGCGTCGACCTTGATCACCTGCGATCCCGGTCGGCCCCGCAACCACCGCTCGTAGGACGCCTCGACACCCGATTGCCCGATCACGTCGTTCGAGGTGTAGCCGTACTTCGCCAGTGCGTGGAGCTCGGACGGGTCGATGTCGCCGATGTAGCCGAGCACCTGCGCCGCGCTGTCAGCGTAGGGGTACGTGCGCTCGGCGGTGAACGTGACGGAAACGCCCGGGAACATGCTCTTGTGCTCGGACAAATAGACGATCGTCGATTGCGAGACTCCGATCGCGATGGGCACGGGTTGGTACACGCTCGCCTGGGGATTCGCGAGCGTGGTGGAGACCTGGGCGACGGTCTCCCCGAGGAGGGCCGCCAGGCGCCCGATCACGACCGGGGTCGCGGTGGCGCGGCTGAGCGCGACGACCGGTAACACCTGGTCGCCCACGAGCACCTGCCCGTCGCGGGCGATGATCAGGCCGCGCGTCGGAGCCAGCGGGACCGTCCGGTCCTGGTAAACGAGCGCGGCATTGCGGTAGTGCGAGCTATGCAGGACCTGGAGCGACCAAAGGCGGACCACCACCGCCGAGAAGGCGACGAGCACGATCAGGCCCATGACCGTCAGCCGGAGGCCGAAACGAGCGCTCTCCTGCCGGCGCTGCTGCTCGCGCTCTTCCTCCTCGATGCGCTTCAGCGGACTCGAGCTGATGATCCTCGTGCGGTGTCGATCAGCCTCGTCGTCCGCGGGAAAGTAGGGCGCCTGCGCTTGCCTCTGGGAACGACCTTGACTGGCAGCTCGCAGGTCCCGGGACCCTCGACCATCGGTGGGATCCCGAGGCCGCTCTGGTGGTCCTGTGCCACGCGTGCCCGCCGCGCTCACCGTGCACTCCCGCTGACGAAGGCAGCCGGATCATGGTGAGCACCCGCCACGACCGCGACCGTCCACTCGAGCAGCCGGTACGCCGGGCTGACGAGCAGGACGCAACCCGCTGTGACGACAGCGACGACGACGACGAGTTCGTGCCGTGGCACGCTCGGCTGACCCATGAGCGCCCCGACCCCGGCGTAGAGAAGCGTCCCTCCCACGCCTCCGAGCAGCGCCGTCGCGAGCTGAAACCCGATCGGCGCCCGCCCGGCCGGGACCCCTGCTGCCAAGCCGACGGCAAAGGCCACCAGCACGTAGCACAGCGAGGACAAGCCGTAGGGGGTTTGGACGAAGAGGTCGGCGACGAGACCGAGCGCGAACGCCATCACAGCGCCGCGCTGTGGACCGGCGGCGAGACCCGCCGAGATGGCCAGGAGGAGGAACAAGTCCGGATGAGCGCCGCCGACCACGATGTCGTTCAGCACGCCGACCTGGATGAGCGCTGCCAACAAGGCAACGAGCACGAGCCGGCCCCAGGTTTGCAGCGTCAACGAGTCACCCGTCCTTGGCCTTCGCCGATCGAACAACCGGCTCCGGCCGGTAGGCGCTCATGCCGGTGAGAGCCACTGGAGCACGGCGACGTACTGGAGAACCGAGAAATTGACGAGTGGTGTCACGAGCACTTCGGACGTGAGCGAGCCACCTGAATGACGCACGAAGGACACGGTACCTACCGGGATGCCCGAGGGGTATGCCGCGGTGTCGAGGCCACTTGTGACAACAGGCGCACCGCGACGCGTCACGCTCGCCTCGGAGACATCTTGCAACTGCAACGGGTTGCCTTCACCTTGCCCCACCGCCACGGCCACGTTGCCCGCTCCGAACCGGACCCCGATCAGCGATCTCGGATCGGTCAGCAGCTGGATCACAGCCGTGCTCCTGCCCGCCGAGATGACCGTGCCGACCAAGCCCGCTCCGGACACGACCGGCATCGCTACGCCGACGCCGTTCGAGGTTCCGCGGTCGATCTCGATCGTGAGATCGAAGTTGGATGAGGGAGACGAGATCACCTGTCCCAGCACTTCCGGGATTCCGGCGGCAAAGGGGAGTTTCTGGTCCGACTGAAGCTGGTTGAGCTGCGCCTGCGCCTGCTCCGCCTGGATGAGCTGGCGACGGAGCTGGCCGACCTCGAGCTGAAGCCGCTGGTTCTCGCTGAGCGCCCCGCCGTAGTCCACCATTCCGGCGAAGAGGTTGCCGATCGGGTGGAGCACAGCCGCGATGCCGCGCTGCACGGGCGCCAGGGCGTCCCCGGCACCGTTGCGGACCGAGCCGACCAAGCGCCGAGCCTCGCCCTTGTAGGCGACGGTGATTACCGTGATCGACGCGAGGAGCAGGATGACCAGTGTCAGACGCTGGCTGGTGTTGCGGCGCGAGGCGGCCACCGCGACCCCGAAGGTCAGCGGTTGGACGAGGCGTAAAGGACCTGCTTCAGCGCCTCGAACTCCTCGAGGCACATGCCGCTGCCGAGGGCGACGCAGTTCAGCGGGTCCGGAGCAACGATGATCGGCATGTGAGTCTCCGCCTGAAGCCTGGCGTCGAGACCGTGCAGCAGCGCGCCACCACCGGTGAGCACGATGCCTTGTTCCATGATGTCCGCCGCCAGCTCGGGCGGTGTCCTGTCGAGCGTGACCTTGACGGCGTCGACGATCGCAGCCACCGGCTCCTCGATGGCTTTGCGGATCTCCTCGGTCGTGGTGACGACGGTCTTCGGAAGACCGGTCACAAGGTCCCGGCCCCTGATCTCGGCGTGCAGCTCCTCCTCGAGCTCGTAGGCCGACCCGAGCGCGATCTTGATCTCTTCCGCCGTCCGCTCGCCCAGTGCGAGGCTGTACTCCTTCTTGACGAACGAGATGATCGCCTCGTCGAGCTCGTCACCGCCGATCCGGATCGACTGGCTGACGACGATGCCGCCGAGCGAGATCACAGCAACCTCTGTCGTGCCGCCCCCGATGTCGACCACCATGTTGCCGGTGGGCTCGTGAATCGGCAGCCCTGCGCCGATGGCCGCGGCCATTGGCTCCTCGATGATGTAGGCCTTGCGAGCGCCCGCGTACTCGGCGGCTTCCTGAACCGCACGCTTCTCGACGCCAGTGATGCCCGAAGGGACACAGATCACCATGCGGGGCTTCGAGAAACGGTGCGGATGGACACGGCGAATGAAGTAGCGCAGCATCATCTCGCAGATCTCGAAGTCCGCGATCACACCGTCCTTCAGGGGTCGGATCGCTTGAATGTTGCTCGGGGTCCTGCCGATCATCCGCTTGGCCTCGACGCCTACGGCAAGCGGATGGCCGTCTTTGACGTTGATGGCCACGACCGACGGCTCGTTCAGCACGATCCCACGGCCGCGCACATAGACCAAAGTATTTGCGGTGCCAAGGTCGACGGCCATGTCGCGGCCGATGAAGGAGAACCTGTTCTCAGACATACAAGTGCTCCAGAAGTTAGGCGGGCTTGCACCCCAAGGCTACGGGATGGGCGCTCTGGTCACAAGAGCGGATGCGTAGTTCGGCGCATGGCAGGCCGGTCGCGAACGAGTTCGGGCTCGAGAGTGCCGGGTCTGTCCGGCTGACATCGAGTATCCGACGCCGAGCTCAGGCAAGCTCCGGGAAGAAGATGTCGATCTCTCGAGACGCCGCCTCGGGGCCGTCAGAGCCGTGAATGAGGTTCTCGGTCAGCTCTACGGCCAGGTCTCCCCGAATCGTGCCGGGCGGCGCCTCGGCCGGATTGGTGGGCCCCATGAGCGTGCGGACGATCCTCCAGGTGCCTGGCGGGCCGGCGACCACCATGACCATCGACGGGCTCCGACCGATGAACTCGACCAAGTCGTTGTAGAAGGGCTTCCCGACGTGCTCGGCGTAATGCCGGCTAGCAGTGTGAGCATCGATGGTGCGCAGGTCGGCCGCCACGATACGAAGGCCCTTCCGTTCGAGCCGGCCGACGATCTCGCCGATGAGGCCGCGTTCCACCGCGTCGGGCTTGCAGATGACAAGGGTGCGCTCCACGGGCGGGGACCCTAATCCTCGCAACCCGGCACGGCAACGCAGCGAGCTCCGCGTCGCCGTCCCGCTCCGCGAAGAGCCGTGCCCCGCTCAGCGAAGAGCCGTACGTGCGGCCCCGACGACATAGAGCGAGCCCGTCACCAGGACCAGATCTTCCCGGTCGACAAGCTCGAGCGAGCGGTCGACTGCCTCCGCGGTTGTCCCGGAGCTTTCGGCTTCGAGGCCGAGAGCTCTCGCTGCTTCCACGACGCTCTCGGGCTCCTGAGCCCGAGGAGATGGAGGTCGGCAGGCAACGACCCCGGCAATGCGGTCAGGTCCCAGTGCGGACAGCAACTCACCGGGATCACGGCCGCGAAGGCAACCCATCACCACGATCACTCGGCGCGCGGCCGCAAAGTCTTCCCTCAGCGCCCGGCCCGCTGCAGCCGCGCCGGCCGTATTGTGCGCCCCGTCGAGCACGACGAGGGGATGCCTGCGCAAGACCTCGAGTCGGCCGGGCACCGTGATCGAGCCCAAGGAGTCGCTGACAACGTCCTCCTCGATGGTCGTCCCAAGGAAGGCCTGTGCAGCCGCGACGGCGCACGCGGCATTGTCCGCCTGGTGGGCGCCGTGAAGAGGCAGGTGCACCTCGGCGAACCGCCCGAGCGACGTCCACAGGTCGATCACTCGTCCACCGACGGCGAGCCGGTTGGAGGCGCAGCCGAATTCCACTCCGCGCCTCCAGATGGCACGCGCGCCGACGCGCTCGGCCTCGGCCTCGAAGATCGCGGCCACGACCGGCTCCTCCTCGCCCAGCACGAGCAGCGAACCATTCTTCACGATCCCCGCCTTCTCCGCCGCGATCGATTCTCGCGTCGAACCGAGGATGTCGGTGTGATCGAGCTGAACGTTCGTGACCACGGCAACATCCGCACACCCGACGTTCGTGGCGTCGAAACGGCCGCCGAGGCCGACTTCGACGACGGCGGCCTCGGCCGCCATGTCGGCGAACCAGGCATACGCGGCAGCCGTCACGAGCTCGAACCAAGTTGCTCTGAGGCCGAGGAAACGCTCGAGCTCGGCCAGCGTGCCGAGCACGGTCACGAACGCTTCGTCAGAGATCTCGGCGCCGGCGAACTCAAGCCGCTCGTTGATCCGCTCGAGATGCGGACTCGAATACGTGCCGACGGACAGCCCGCAGGCCTCGAGAATCGCCGCGGTCATCCGTGACGTCGAGCCCTTGCCGTTCGTGCCGGTGACGTGAACGATCGGGTACGCAGTCTGGGGATCGCCGAGTGCGTTCATGAGCGCGCCAATGCGTTCCAAGCTGGGCAGTCCAAGGCGGCCGGCTCGGCCCGACTCGATGGCTTCGAGGTTGACGTGCCGGTCCAGCCATGCGAGCGTCTCGCCGAAGGAGGGCGTCCCCATTCCCGGCAATTGGAGCAGCGGCGACGGCTCAGCAGGCGGGCCGCCTCGGCGGTCAGAAGTGGACACGCCTCAAGAGCGCTGGGGGACGCGCGGTTGGATCAGGAGGCCGCGCGACGCGAGCGCTCGGACTTCTCCTGGCCAGTGCTACGAGGTACCAAGCTCGGTGCGACCCGTTGGAGCACGACGGACTTGTCCACCACGCACCGCCCGATGTCCTCCCGGCTCGGTAGGTCGTACATGACCTCGAGAAGGACCTCCTCGAGGATCGCGCGAAGACCGCGCGCTCCGGTGCCCCGCAGCAATGCCTGTTGAGAGACCGCCTCCAATGCGTCCTCGGTCAGCTCGAGCTCGACGTTGTCGAGCTCGAACACGCGGCGGAATTGCTTCACGAGTGCGTTCTTCGGTTCGACGAGGATGCGTACCAGCGCCTCTTCGTCGAGGCTGCGAACAGCTCCGATGACCGGAAGGCGCCCGACGAACTCGGGGATGAGGCCGAACTTGAGCAGATCCTCTGGAAGGACCTGCATGAGCACTTCGCCCTCCTCACGGTGCTTGCTGTGACGCACATCGGCGCGAAAGCCGATACCGGCGCGGCCGATGCGATTCTCGATGATCTTGTCCAGGCCGGCGAATGCGCCACCGCAGACGAACAGGATGTTCGTCGTGTCGATCTGGATGAACTCCTGGTGGGGATGCTTGCGGCCACCCTGGGGCGGGACGGAGGCCGTCGTCCCCTCGAGGATCTTGAGCAGCGCCTGCTGAACGCCTTCGCCCGACACGTCTCTTGTGATCGAAGGGTTCTCACTCTTGCGCGCGATCTTGTCGATCTCGTCGATGTAGATGATCCCGGTCTCGGCCTTCTTGACGTCGTAGTCAGCA
>Ga0209415_10006911_pt1 | contig 20006 bp, 20 predicted proteins | sample PeaSoiSIISIP2007_FD_187696 | JGI IMG/M metagenome (GOLD analysis project Ga0209415, IMG submission 187696) | Peat soil microbial communities from Weissenstadt, Germany - SII-SIP-2007 (SPAdes) (version 2) | ecosystem: Environmental > Terrestrial > Soil > Wetlands > Peat | place: Germany... | reverse complement strand
GCACACGGGAGGCTGCGCGGTAGGCGAAATCTCAACCAGGTCCAGATTTTTTTCCCGGGCTTTCTTGAGCGCATCGTAAGGCGGCAGGATGCCCAGTTGCTGTCCTTCGTCATCAATCACGCGAATTTCGCGCGCCCGAATACGCTCGTTGATGCGGATAAAACGCTTGTCGATACCGTCCTCCGTGCTCTAAACGACTGAGAATTGAGAATTATAGCACGAGGACCCGGGTCGCTCCGGCAGGAGCGCGGGCGCCGCGACTCCCGCCGGATTTCGGTTGCGCGGCCCGATTCTTCTTACGAGCCTGAGCCGATGTGAATCGTACCTTTGCCCGCGGCATTCATCCCGGCGGTCAGAGGGTAGGTATACGGCCCACTGGCTTGGGGCAACGCTTTTTGCACCGGGTTCGGGGTTGGCGATTCATAAATCTGGCTGGCTTGCTGGTTCCATATGGTCACCGGATTGTTGTTCTTGTCCTTCCAGACGATCCCGTAGCTGTCGTCCGTGGCCGTGAAATGAATGTTCCCGAGCAGCGGAACGGCGACCGGATCATTGTTGGGCGCGGATGAGGTGATGCTGACCTCAAGCGCCCCATTTCCCCACTGAATCGCATAGGGGCCGCCGGTTTGTACCCCGTTGTCCGCTCTCTTGACCACGTAATTCACCGCCACCGCGGAGTCGGAAATCGGGTTGGTGGTGCTTTGTCGCGGAGCGGAGATGGTGCCGAACACGGCCGTGAAAACCAGGTTATAGCCGATGGTGCCCGTGTTGCTGAACTCGATCTGGGTGCCGTCTGCAACCGACAGAAACCCCTGCGCATTGGTGATGGTGCCGCTGGGAGAGATAGTGATATCCACCGGGTTGCCGAGCGGATGAATTCTTGCAGTTGCCATGTTTTTTCTCCTCACACAATCGATTTACTTCTTGCTGGGCCGGAAATTCGGATCGGTCAATAGAACTTTCAGGGTCGGATCGCTCTTGAGTTGCTCCAGCGAATACCCCTTCTGCAGGCTTTTCTCGATGGCCTCGATCGCATGCCTGCGGTCGCCCAGTATCTCATAGGCTTCGCCGACATTCTCGAGCACGTCGGCATCGTCCGGAGCCAGCGCGAGCGCGGTCTGGATTCGGGTCAGGGCCTTGTCGCGAATGCTTTTCTCGGCGTAGAGCAGGGCCAGGCGGGCCTGGGCGCCTGCGTCCCGGGAATTGGACTCTACCGCCGCCTCCAGCAGCGGCAGTTCCCGATCGCGCGCCGCGTCCGCCTTGGCTTTATCTTTCAGGCCATCATAGGCGGCGGCCAGGTTGGCCCAGGTGAGAAAGTCCTTGTCGTTCAGTTTCAGCGCTTTTTCGCAGGCGTCGGCCGATTCCGCAAAACGCTGTTCCGAGGAATACAGGAACGCCAAGTTCGCATACGCCGGATAGTTCGGACTCAGTTCGTTGGATTTCCTGAGCGCCACTTCTGCCAGAGAATATTTCTTCGGGTCCCCTGTATCCAGATACACCGCGCCCAAATTGGAATACACCTGGGCGTTATCCGGGGTCAGTTCGATGGCCCGCTTGAACTGGGCGACGGCGTCGTCATACTTTCCCTGCGCATCGTAGAAATTCCCCAGGCTGTTGTAGCCGTCCCAGTAATCGGGACGGAGCGCGATCGCCTTCTTGTAAGCGGCCTCGGCGTCTGCCGGACGGGCAGAGCGCTCATAGGAACGGGCCTCGCCCGCCAGCGCTTCGGCATTGCGCGGATCCAGTTGCAGGGCGCGCTGGAACTCGGTCAGCGCCAGGTCATTTTTCCCGGTCGCGTCGTGAATGCGGCCGAGAGTGACAAACGCTGAGGGCAGCGAGTCGTTCAATTGCGTTGCCTTGGTGCCGTTGGCCAGCGCCAGTTCCGTCCATTTCGGATTCTTATCCAACTGATACTTCATGCGGTAGGCTTCGCCCAGCGCCGCGTACCCCACGGCGAACTGCGGATCCGATCCCACCGCCTCCGAGAGCACGGAAATCGCCTGGTCGAGATTGCCCGGCTTGTCGTAGCGCTGCATGTAGCCGAGCGCCTTCAGATATCCCTCATAGGCCACCGGGGCTGCCCTGACCTCGGTTGCCCGCAGCGCGGTGGCCGGAACTTCCAGGTGCATCAGCCGGGCCAGCCCCGTGACCGCCTTGTCCTGCAGGGCGGCAAAATCGCCGGCTGGATCCTGCACCGTGAGCGACCCCTCCTGGCGCACATCTTTGGTGCGAATGAGATTGACCGTCAGATGAACCCCGGAACCGTCGCGCAGCACGCTGCCCTTCACCACCAGCGTCGCCCCAAACTCGCGCAGAGCCGCTTCCGGATCGGTCACCTTGCGCCGCCGCACCTCGCTCGACGGCACCACCCACAACGATTGCTGCCCAGCGTTTTCCGAACCCTCCAGGTTCGACAGCTTGCTGGTCAAACTGTCCTGCAAACCTTCGGAGATGGCCTCGTTCTCCGGATTGCTCCCGATATTGTCGAAAGGCAGGACGGCGATGTGCTTTTCTCCACCGCTGCCTCCGGAAAGTAAACCGACTACACTCTGCCGCACCGGCGGAATGAGCAGGGAAAGCGCCGCCAGCAGCAGCACTGCCGCTACCAGTTCCACTGCCCAGCGCCGCGCTCGGTCTATGGGCGTCGCCAGCGGCCGGGTCGAAGAAGCGTGCTCCAGCGCCTTTTTTAGATTGAGCGAAGACGACCGCAGGTCGCGGGTCGAGGGTGAGCTCGGCTGATCGGCAAAGGCCGGCTGGCAGGCTTCCAGATCAGCCAGCAATTCGCGGCAGTCATTGTAGCGGTGCACCCGGTCTTTGGCCAGGGCACGGCAGACCATGGCCGCCAGCGCCGGATCCAGTCCCTCGATCGGGGGCGGCTGCTCCAGAATCGCCAGCAGCACCGCCGAGACGTTATCCCGTTGAAAGGGATGCTTCCCGGTCAGCATTTCCGCAAACACCACGCCCAGCGACCAGATGTCGGTGCGCCGGTCGAGCGGCTCGTTTCGCACCTGCTCCGGCGACATGTAGGCCAGCGTTCCGACCGGGCCCGCGCTCAGCGTGGTGGCCGCGCTGTTGGCCACCCGGGCCAGCCCGAAGTCCACAATCTTGGCGACATTCTGCCGCGTCATGATGACGTTCGACGGTTTGACGTCGCGATGAATGATGCTGTGCTCGTGCGCCTCGATCAGTCCGTGCGCCAGTTGCACCATGATGCTGAGAGCTTCTTTGGGCAGCAGCGGCCCGCGGCGGATTCGCTCCGCCAGGGTCAGGCCCTCGTAGTAGGCCATCACGATGAACGTGTGGCCCTCCGCCGTTTCCTCCAGCCCGTGAATCACGCCGATGTTGGTGTGGTCGAGGCCGGAGGCTGTCCGCGCCTCCTGCAGGAATCGTTGCTTGTCTTTGGAAGCGGCGTTCAGTTCACTGGGCAAAAACTTGAGGGCGACCGTGCGGTTGAGCTTCAGGTCGAGGGCCTTGTACACAATCCCCATCCCGCCCACGCCGGCGGTGCCGAGAATCTTGTAGTCGCCGACCTGTTCGTCTACCGCAAAAGGCCGTACGGAAGATGTCACTGCCAGCCCCCAGTGCTTGCTCGCCGTCGAGGAGTCCGCTCCACCCGGAGGTCAATAGACACAGCAGTTTCCTGGTCTGCTTTGATAGCCTGCGCGACCGAGGCGAATCATAACTCTGCGGGTAAGTGGTTGCAAGGCAAAGGTAGTTAGAAAGAGCTCAGCAGCCTTTGGTGCAACCGAGGTTCGTATCAAAGCACGCCTTCAGAGGTTGCGCGAAAACTCAAACTCCTGCATGGAAAGGGAAGGGCACGAGTTCACTCGTGCCGTTGATTCGTTGAAAATAGGTCCGCGCTTTAGCGCCTGAGGTCTGCTTCTAGCTCGCTCGCAACCTCTTCAGGCGTGCCGCGAGTCCTGCTTTGCATGGCGCCGAGGCCTGGATTCAAGTTTCACCGCAGGCTGTCAGCTCTCCAGAATCACCTGTGCGATGGCCTGCTCCTCGGTGTGAGACAGAGAGAGCGCAGCATTCTTGACCCCGAGCCGGGCGGCGAACTCGCCGGCCTTGCCGTGAAAGCTGATCGTCGGCCTTCCGCCCGGCAGGCGCGTCACTTCACAATCGCGCCAGCGCACGCCATGGTTCCAGCCCGTCCCCAGAGCCTTCATGGCGGCTTCCTTGGCGGCAAAACGGGCCGCGTAACGCTCGACCCGGTTGGCTTTCGAATCGCAGTAGCGAACTTCGCCCGCGGTGTATATGCGATGCAGAAAACGTTCCCCAAAGCGCTCGATCGCCTGCCGAATGCGCGGAACCTCCGCAATGTCAATGCCAGTGCCGACAATCATGCCTTGCAATCACCCCTCGAAGCAGTGGAAAGCGAACTATGCGCCCTTACACTGTGCTGAAAATCGGTTTTGGGCGGCGCAGCGCTTCAGCGCTGCGATAAAACCTCGCTTCTGTCAGGCGTCAGCCCCTGAGTTCGCCAGCCGATTTTTGCGTGGCGCAGCGCTGAAGCGCGTGCGTGAAAACTGAATTTCGGCAGCCGAGGTTGAATGAAATCATCCCACTCCAGCGCCGACGCTCCAGCCCCGACACTCCAGCCCCGACGCTCCAGCCCCGACACTCCAGCCCAGACGCTCCAGCCCCGACAGGGGCGGCATTCATTAGCCCCGGACGTAAGTCCGGGGTACGAGTGGGATAAAGGAACCAGTCCCGGCAGGGACGGCACACGTTCTAAGGCACCCTTCAGCGCTGCGATAAGCCCCCCTTCCTAGGGCTTCAGCCCCTGAGGTCGCCAGATGCACTCAAGCGCCTTCGCGATTAAACCATCCTGCTCGGCGAAAACCGTCCGCAGATCGAGCAACACCCGCCCTTCTTCCACTCGCGCAATAATCGGAGGATCGCCCACCCTCAACCGTGCCGCCACTTCGTCCGCGCTCAGACCGTCGCAGCTCACCGCCAGCAGCCGCGTCGCGAGCACCGAAGACGGCGCCGCGCCCCCGCCAATCACCGACTCGCCATCTACAATCTCGATCTTCAATCCTGTGGGACTCCGAACCTGCCCCGCCACCGCCTCGGCCCGCTTGCCGATCTCCTCTTTCGTCAGCCGCATCATGCCCAGCGTGGGAATCGCCGCATGATCGCGCTTCACGTACGCCAGCAGCGTGGCCTCCAGCGCCGCGTAGGTGAGCTTGTCCACGCGCAAAGCGCGAAACAACGAATTCGACCGCATGCGAGCCACCAGCTCCGCCCGCCCGCTGATCAACCCGGCCTGCGGCCCGCCCAGCAGCTTGTCACCGCTGTAGGTGACAACGTCCACGCCGGAGCGCAGGCTGTCGAGCACGCTGGCCTCGCCGCGGATCCCGAAATTTTCCAGATCCACCAGCGCGCCGCTGCCCAGGTCTTCCATCAGCGGAATACCGCGCTCCGCCGCCAGTTTCACCAGTTCCGCGGTCGCAGCCTGCTCGGTGAAACCGGTGATCTCAAAATTCGAGCGATGCACCCGCAGCAGCAGCCGCGTGCGCTGGTTGATCGCCTTCTCATAATCCGCCACGCGCGTGCGATTGGTCGTTCCCACTTCGCGCAAAGTCGCGCCCGACTTCGACATCACATCCGGAATCCGAAACGATCCCCCGATCTCGACCAGTTCCCCGCGCGACACGATGACCTCGCCGCCCTCGGCCAGCGTATTCAGCGCCAGCAAAACCGCCGCCGCGTTGTTATTCACAACGACAGTCGAGATTTCTGGCTGTGTAGAAACAGCCACTGGTCGTGTAGGGACAGCCGCCTCGGCTGTCCCGCGCAGGCGAAGCCCAGCGGCAGGCCCCCCCCCCTCAACAACCTCGCTCAGCAGCCGCCGGAACAACCGCTCCACGTGCACATCCCGCTTCCCGCGCGCTCCGGTCTCCGCGTCAAACTCCAGGTTCGAATACCCGCCAGCCGTCGCCCGAATATGATCGAGCGCAATTTCCGCCAGCGGCGCGCGCCCCAGGTTCGTATGCAGAATCACGCCGGTCGCGTTGATCACCGCCCGCAGCGAGAAACCCAGCGTCCGGCGAAGCTGCTCTTCGATCGCGCCGCTCACCCCGCCCAGCGCCAGCTGCAACCCAGATCCATCCAGAAGTCCCGACGCAATCTCGCCGCGCAACCGCCCGAGCACCGCGCGCGCAGCGTCGGTGACAGTAGCAGTTCCATGTACGTCAGCCAGCGAAGCCACAGCAGGCGAGCGCAGCAGCTCGTCCACCGACGGCAGCTCCCGAAACAAATCCGACTTGGCCACGTTCTTCATACTCGGGTGCCCCATTTCTCGCGCGTTCTGTGCGCGAGAAGTGGGGATTTTGCGAACTCCTTACATCGGTTGCCCCACCCTTGTCTCCGCGTTTTTTGCGGAGACAGGGTGGGGATTTTGACTTCAACTGGGTGTGCCCCAGCCCTCACAGCGTATGCATATACGCCAGCAGATCCTCCATCTGCTGCGGGCTCAAAGTCTGGCTGTAGCCCGGCATTTCATGGCGGCCGAAGCGGATAATCTCTCCCACCCGCTCGTCGTTGGCCGGCAGCCCGCTCAGCGGAAGATACTTCTTCTGGAACACGCCCTTCAGCCCCGGCCCCTTCTTGCCTCGGGTCGAATACGGCTCGTGGCAGCGGTCGCAATAGCTGTCGTAGATTTTTCGTCCTGCCGCCTGCTGCGGGTTCAGTCCCAGTTCGGCGTCCGACTTGCGCCGCTCGACCTCGCAGCCGGCGAGCGCCAGCCAAGCCAGCAGCGCAGCCAGCGACAGCGTGACGCTCCGCCCCTGCCCTGCCCTGTTGTATATCCCCGCTCTCGGTTGCATTCCGGTTCTCGCCATGCAGCGCAACGCCCGCAGCTTTACAATATCCGCAGCCTTACAATAATAGAGCAACCCGAGGACCTGCTCATGGCAGTGGCGGTCAAGCGAGTCTATGAACCGGCGGTCCGGACCGACGGCATGCGCCTGCTCGTGGACCGCCTGTGGCCGCGCGGCCTGACCAAGCAGCGCGCCGCCGTGGATGAGTGGCTGCGCGACCTCGCCCCCTCCGACGCCCTGCGCCGCTGGCATCACGCCCGCCCCGAGCACTGGGCGATGTTTCGCAAGAAATACCTGAAAGAACTGGCCCAGCCCGAAGCCGAAACCGCGCTGCGCCGTCTCTATCAACTCGCCCACAAGAAGACGCGCCTGACCCTGCTCTTTGCCTCCAAAAACGAAGCCCGCAACAACGCCATCGTGCTCAAAGAACTCCTCGACGGCATGCGCAAGCCGCCCACCGGCACCGGCCCCGGCGCGGTTTCGGCGATGCGCCGCGCCGCCGTCCGCCGCAGGTAATTGCTAACCCGGGGTTAGATTTCCTCTGTGTTCCCCTGTGCCCTCTGTGGTGAAGGTTTTGGTTTCCGCCGCAACACCGCCGGTGAACGCGCAGACGGGCACCAGCTGCCGAACTCATTTAGAATCACCCCGGCATGCGATCCGTCTTCCAATGGAACCTGGGCGCGCGTTCGCTCGAACTCGGCAAACGCACGCTCATCATGGGCATCGTCAACGTCACGCCCGATTCCTTTTCGGACGGCGGCCAATTTTTCGTTGGCGACAAACTCGATTGCAACCAGGCCATCGAACATGCCGGGCGCCTGCTCGCCGAAGGCGCCGACATCCTCGACATCGGCGGAGAGTCCACCCGACCCGGCGCAAAGGTGAGCGCCAAACGGGAAGGGCACGAGTTTGGTGTTAAGCCTGCCCTGAGCGAACACGAGCGCAGCGAGAGGGAGTCGAAGGGTGCCGATGCGCCTTCAAAAGAGAGCGCTTTAGCGCCTGAGGTATCGGACTCTTCCGTCACTGCCGAGGAAGAACTCCGCCGCGTGCTCCCGGTCATCACGGAGCTGAAGAAGAAACATCCGGCAGCTTTCATTTCGGTGGACACCTACAAATCCGCCGTAGCCCGCGCCGCCGTCCAAGCCGGCGCCGAGATCGTCAACGACGTCAGCGGCTTTCGCTGGGACCCGCAAATGGCCAGGACCGTCGCCGAACTCAAATGCGGCGCCGTCCTCATGCACATGCGCGGACGCCCCGAAGAATGGCGCACCCTGCCGCCGCCGGGCGACATCGTGCTGCTGGTCAAACGCGAACTGAAAGACTGGGCCGAGAAAGCCGTGCTCGCCGGCGTGCGCCGCGAGCGCCTCGTCCTCGATCCCGGCTTCGGCTTCGGCAAGAATTTCGACGAGAACTATCCGCTGCTCAACCGCTTCCCCGAATTGCAGGCCGCCGGATTCCCGCTGCTCGCCGGCACGTCGCGAAAATCCTTCATCGGCCGCACGCTCGCTGAGAATGGCAAAGACGCGCCGATTGAAGCCCGCCTCTACGGCACGCTGGCCACGCACGTCGCCCTGATCCTGAAAGGCGCCCACATCCTGCGCACCCACGACGTGAAACCGGCCGTCGAATCCGCCAGAATCGCCGACGCGATCCTTCTGGCACGGTGAATTCTGACGCGGTGAATTGATTTTGGGTGGCGCAGCGCTTCAGCGCTGCGATAAGGCCGGAAAACGTTCAACCGGGCTTTAGCCCCTAGAACCGCAGCACGACTCCGGCCGAATACCTGAGTCCGTTGCTGGGTGCCCCATCCTAGCCGCGTTCTTTGCGGCTAGGGTGGGGACTTTGACTCTCCTAAAACTCCTTCCCCGAATCCAGCAGAATCGTCACCGGCCCTTCATTCACCAGCTCGACCTGCATCATTTCCTGAAACCGCCCGGTCTCGCAGCGCAGGCCCAGCGCCCGAACCCGCTCGACAAAGAATTCATACAGCCGCCGCGCCTCCGCCGGCGGAGCCGCGCCATCGAACGACGGCCGCTTTCCCTTTCGCACGTCCCCATATAAGGTGAACTGCGACACCGCCAGCACGCTTCCGCCCACATCCTGCACGCTGCGATTCATCTTGCCGTTTTCGTCCTCAAAAATCCGCAGCCCAGCGATTTTTTCCGCGAGATAGATCGCGTCGCCCTCGGTGTCGCCGTGCCCCACGCCCAGCAACACCAGCAGCCCGTGCCCGATTTCACCGCTCGTCCACTCGCCGACCGTAACCTTGGCCCGGCTCACCCGCTGCACCACCGCTCGCATACGATTCCAATTCTCCCGACTCATGTGGGGACAGCCGCCCTCGGCTGTCCGGCGGCCCAGGTGTATCGGGCCGCGTTTCGGAGGTGGCCCGTCTCAGTTACATCCGAGCGCAGAACTGCCGATCACACCCCCCGCCCTCGTTTGACCCCGCCAACCGCCAGCCGTTAGGATTCTCTGTGCAATCCCCGAGTAAATGAGGCGTTGCCGAAGCGGCTCCGCCCTTCCTTTACACTCATTCACCCGGACCATTAAACTACACACTCGCTTATTTCCGTTGGCAGTGCGTAAGATATCCGGTTGCGGCAGCTTGAACCGAGGCCGAAGGAGAACCGCCGCGAAAACGCAACCGATCCATCGAATTCAAATCTAAATTAGAGGCGAGGACAGACATGGCAGCCGTTGACGACAAAGTAAAACAGATTATCGTGGAGCAGTTGGGAGTGGATGAAGGCGAAGTCACCTCCAGCGCATCCTTCGTGGACGACCTGGGCGCCGATTCGCTCGATACCGTCGAACTGGTCATGGCCTTCGAAGAGGCCTTCGACATCGAAATTCCCGACGAGGACGCCGAAAAGATCCGCACCGTGCAGGACGCGGTGGACTATATCGGCAAGCACGCCAAGGCGGGCAAGTAATTTGGGACGCAGGGTCGTAGTCACGGGGCTCGGCCTGATCTGCGGCGTGGGCAATTCCACCGGGCAGGTGTGGAGCAGCCTGCTTGCGGGCAAGAGCGGCGTCGGGCGCATTACCGGCTTCGACGCCGGCAAATTCGCCTGCCAGATCGCCGCCGAGGTCAAGAACTTCGACCCCCTGAATTACGTCGAGAAAAAAGAAGTCAAGAAGATGGGCCGCTTCATTCACCTGGCCCTCGCCGCCTCGGATGAAGCCTTTAAGATGTCCGGCCTGAAAGTTACTCCCGAAAACGCCGAGCGGGTCGGCGTGCACATCGGCTCCGGCATCGGGGGATTCGACATCATCGAGCGCGAACACACCGCCCTGATCGAAGGCGGCCCGCGCAAGATCTCTCCTTTTTTTATTCCCTCCGCGATCATCAATCTCGCCGCCGGGCAGGTCTCCATGCGCACCGGCGCCAAGGGACCGAACGAAGCCACCGCGACCGCCTGCACCACCAGCGCCCATTCCATCGGCGACTCGTTCCGCATCATTCAGCACAATGATGCCGACGTGATGATCGCCGGCGGCGCCGAGGCCGCCATCACGCCCATGGGCGTCGGCGGATTCGCCGCCATGCGCGCCCTCTCCACCCGCAACGACGCACCCGAAAAGGCCAGCCGCCCCTGGGACAAGGACCGCGACGGCTTTGTGATGGGGGAAGGCGCAGGCATCATGATCCTGGAAGAACTCGAGCATGCCCGCCGGCGCGGCGCGCCCATCCTCGCCGAAGTCGCCGGCTATGGCATGTCCGGCGATGCCTACCACATCACCCAGCCCGCCCCCGAGCACGAAGGCGGATTCCGCGTCATGCGCAATGCCGTGCGCGATGGCGGCATCTCGCCCAGCGAAGTCGGCTACGTCAACGCCCACGGCACCTCCACCCCCATCGGCGACACGCTCGAGGCCCACGCCATCCGCAACTTCTTTGGCGACCACAAGGTAGCCGTGAGCTCGACAAAATCAATGACCGGCCACCTGCTCGGCGGCGCCGGCGGCCTCGAAGCCGGCATCACCGTCCTCGCCCTGCGCGACCAGACCCTGCCCCCAACCACCAATCTCGACAACCCCGATCCCGACACCGCCGGCATGGACCTGGTCCCCAACCACTCCCGCAAAGCCTCCCTCGAATACGCCATGTCAAACTCCTTCGGCTTCGGCGGCACCAACGGCGCACTGCTGTTCAAACGCTGGAAAGAGTAGGCGCAGAAGGAAACCCTCAGGTACGACGACCTGGGCGCGACTTTCTTCGCGAAGTCTCGGTTTCGCGCCTTAGCCCCGGCAGGGGCGGCATTCGATAGCCCGGGACGTAAGTCACGGGTAAGCCCCGGAAGAAAGAATCTAGTCCCGTAGGGACGACATAAATCCCTTGCCGGCCAACGTGCCGTCCCTCCGGGACTCAATTCCAATCTGACGCTTTACCCGGGACTCACGTCCCGGGCTATCGAATGCCGCCCCTTTCGGGGCTGGAAATCCGAGACGAGATGTAAACGGCCCCGTCGGCTCTGGACCCTAATGAATTCCTAATCCGCTTCTCACTTCACCTCGTAATGTCCTTTTTCTAGCCCGCCGAAAAAGTAATGAACTTTGGTGCATGCGGCGTTGGTCCTTTGGAACTTTTCAACCCCTGGCCCGACGGCCACAATGACTCTTTGAGAGTGAAATCCCTCGGCATCATCTTGAAGCACGGATAATGGATAAAGCATTCGCCTCCGTCGTGGCTCCTGCCGCCGCCGCCCGCAAGTCTGCCGCCCGCGCCGCGCTGGTAGACCTGAACGATTCCTCCCGCGCCCTGCTTTCCGACTGCTTCCGCCAGTTCGGCATCGAGACCGCCCTCATGACCAGCCAGGCGGCCGAGCGCCTGCACAAAGAGAAATTCGAGGCCTGCGTGCTCGGCCTGAACCAGGAAGCCGGCCCGCTGATGGAAACCGTCCGCCTCTCGCCCTCCAACAGCCGCTGCATCATTTACGGCGTCGGGGGCAGTGCCCAGGAAGCCATGCGGTTTTCAAAGTACGGCATCAACGCCATGTTCCCGGAGCCGCTGGAGCGCCCCTCCGCGCTCAAGCTGGTGCGGGCCACGCACATGCTGGTGCTGCATGAGTTCCGCCGCTACGTGCGCATTCCGGTCATGACCGAGGTTTCCGTCGTGGGTGAAGGACTCCGCTTCGTGGCCTCAAGCCTCGAGATGAGTTCCGGCGGCATGTCGGTCAAGAGTCCGGAAGAAGTCACCGTGGGCACCAGCCTCGAAGTTTCCTTCTCGCTGCTGACCCTGCCCCGGGTGAACGTGCGCGGCATAGTCAGCTGGCGCAAGCCCAAATCGTTCGGCGTCCGCTTCGACGCCAGCGACGAGCGCAAGCAGAAGGTCAAGATCTGGATCGACTCCTACCTGGAAAACTAATCTCAGCAAATATGTGGGGACAGCCGCCCTCGGCTGTCCGCCCGCGCCACGCTCTCGCTACAATATCCCCGTGCCCTCCACCAGCACTCCCGCCGCCCCGGCTAAAGCGGAGCCCGAGTCCGGCCCGCGCCGCTGGACGCTGGGCCAGCGCATCGTCCTGCGCCTGATCATTTTCGTTGGATACTGGGTCATCCGCCTGCTCGGCCCCACGCTGCGCGTCGCCGTCTCTTATGAAGAGGGCGCCCAGAAAACGCTCGACCAGCGCCCGCTGATTGCCTCGTTCTGGCATTCCTGCATGATCCCGGCCACCTACATCTTCCGCGACATGGGCATCCGGGTCATGAGCAGCTTCAGCTATGACGGCGAGTACATGGGCCGCATCATCCGCCAGTTCGGCTTCGTGGCGGTCAAAGGATCGAGCAGCCGCAACCCGGTGCGCGCTCTGCTCGGCCTGCGCCGCGCCCTCGAAGACGGATGGACGGTCGCCTTCACCCTCGACGGCCCGCGCGGCCCGCGTCACCAGGTCAAGCCCGGCCCGGTCGCTCTGGGGCGATCCGCAGGCCTGGCGCTCACCACCTTTCACGCCGCGGTAGACAAAGGCTGGACGCTCAAAAGCTGGGACCGCATGGTCATTCCCCGGCCGTTTTCACGCGTGCTGGTGCGGGTCGGAAAACTGATCCCGGTGCCGGTGGATGCCACCGACGAAGACCTCGCCCGCTACACCGACGAATTGCAGGCCACGCTCGATCGCGTCTGCGAATTCGCCGAAGCCAACGTAAAGCAGGCAGGAAGCGGAGAGTTTCCGTACTACAAGAGCTGAGAGAGCTGATTTCAGATTGCAGATTTCAGATTGCAGATTCCTGCAGATTTCCTGACGAGTGTACGAACTCGAATCCCGTGAGACGGTGGAGCAAGCGCTTCCAAATCCCAGCCCCGAAGGGGCGGCATGTGATAGCCCGGCACGTAAGTGCCGGGTAGAACGGGGAAAGCAGAGCGAGTCCCGAAGGGACGGCACATGCTGCCACGCACCCCAACCTCAAGTCTGCCTATTCCAGCGACGACCCCAGCGGCTGGTAGCGGTATTTCTTCCCGTCCCAGAACACCACCGACGACATGTTCTCGCCCTCGCCGCGCTCTTCCATAAAAATCGCCAGCATCGTGCGTTTTTTCACCGTGAGCTTTTTCACGGTCAAGGTCTTGAAGGGCAGATTAATAAGCAGGAATTTCGCCTTCGGCGTTTCCGCGCGCCAGCCGTCTTTGTCAGCCCCATGAATAATCAGCAGGCTCACGCCCCGGTTCTCCGGAGCATCGGAGGCAAACGTGGACGTGACCTTCACGTTGCCGAATCCGAGAAAGCTGTCATACGGGTCGGTCACTTCAAAACTGTATTCATCCCGGTCGGCCATCGGATTCTTGCAGCGGGCCGCCACCACCAGGTCCTCGGCGCCGTCGCCGTCCAGGTCGGCCACGAACTGCGGCGGTCCGGCCAGCAGCGAGCAGTTGTCGCCAAACTGTTTGTGGATAAACTCATCGGTGACCGCCGGCGAAGGGGACTTGGCATGAGCCAAAGGCGGCGGTGCCGGCTTCTTGTTCTGAGCGGCCGCCATCAAAGACAGCGCCGCCAGCACCGGAACGAAAAAACGTACGATCAAACGCATGCGCAACCACATGGCTTTAACTCTAGCCCGGTTTGATGCCGCCGGAAAGAGACTGACTAGTGACGGAGGTAATGAGCGCGATGTAGGGACAGCCGCCCCCGGCTGTCCGGAGCAGCGAAGCTGCTCGGCGCAACAAACCATCAACGTAACGGGAAGGGCACGGCTTCAGCCGTGCCGTCCGGAGCCAAGAGAGGACGCGGGCTTTAGCCCCTGAGGGCTCGGCAGTCTACTGCATCACTTTATTACTTATCAGATGATTCCTAATGAACCTGGACCTACTTTCGGAAGTGCTCCCACCCCCGTGCCTCAAACTCATAACCAACGCCGCCAGCACTCATCAGGAAAATCTTCCTCCCCCGCGTGATCTGCCCGATGCAGCTCAGCGCCACGCCGGCCAGCTGCGCCGGCACCCGCTTGCCCCGCGGCGCGGTAAACAGCAATTCGTAATCCTCCCCGCCGTGCAGGGCCAGATCGACATCCACTTGGCGCGCCGGCTTCCCCACGCGGGCCCGTGGAATCGCCGCCCCCTCAATCTCGGCCCCCACGCCGCTTTCTTCGCAGACATGCGCCAGATCGGTCGAGAGCCCGTCGCTCAGATCAATCATGGCCGAGGCCAGTCGCCTCTCCCGCAATATCCGCCCCAACTCGAGCCGCGGCTCGGGATAAAAGTGCCGAGCATACTCCCGCGGATTCAGCTTCTTCTTTGGCCTGGCCCGCAACTGCGCCAGCGCCGCAGCCGAACCGCCCAGTTCGCCGCTGACGTAAATCCGGTCCCCCGGCCGCGCCCCCGAGCGCAGCACAGCTTTGCCCTTGGGCACCGTTCCCACCACAATGATGTCCGCCAGAATCCCATTCGGCGATTCGGCCGTATCGCCGCCGGCCAGGGTCACGCCATTTTTCTCCGCCAGCCGCAGCAGGCCACCGGCAAAGCGCCGCACCCAGCCCTGCGGCAAGTCGCGCGGCAGGGCCAGCGAAAGAAAAGCCGCCACCGGCTCGCCGCCCATGGCCGCAATGTCGCTCAGCCCGCGCGCCAGGCAGCGGTGCCCGACCGCTTCTGGCGGATGCCATTCCCGCCGGAAGTGAATCCCTTCCAGCGTGAAGTCCGTAGTAACCAGCGAATCGCGTCCCGGCATAAGTCGCAGCACGGCGCAGTCATCTCCAATCCCGGTAAGAACACCGGGGTGTGTGGTGGGGTATGTGGGGCGGGCGCCCCCGCCCGCCAATGCATGCCGGCGAGAGGTCGCCAGAAGGCGAATCTGGGCAATCAGCGCTTTTTCCGCCAGCGGCATGAGCGAACCAATATAAGCCACCTGCGAAATTGCTGATTGCTGATTGTTGGTTGTTGATTGAAAAGCCCACCATGCCCCGGCCTTGGTTTTCAATCAACAATCAAAAATCAGCAATCAGCAATCCCTCCCCCCAATCGGCCCGTTCGGTAACCTGTCCCCTGGTGACCGAAGAAATTGGCCATCTTCGGTAACAGGGTACGGCCCTCGGTCTCGTTGACAGGGGGGAACCTACTTTGTTACCGTGGACCAGTCTTTCACACAGCCTTTGACCGAGCTTAAGTTCTGCAAGCAGTTGGCATTGCAGACAAGACAGATTTCAAGCCCAGGTCGTTAGTTCTGGTAGGCGCAGGGCGCGAACGAGTTTCCATTACTCAAGATGGGACGCGGCCCGAAGAAAATCAGGTGGTCCGAACAGGCTCTCTGCAACCTCAGACTTGCCTGGAATTCCGGACCTGATGGTTCAAAAGCGGCTTATTAAAATCCGAGGTGAAATTGCAGAAGCGCTTCTACATCCTTTTTGTGGCTCGCGGGGACGACGGACAGCTCCGTAAAATCTCCATCCCCGTGCACTACCTCTACGTGTTCGTAGTGGGGGCCGCGATCGGGTTCCTCAGCCTCACCGGCATTGCCAGCTCTTATACCCGCATGTTGCTGAAGGTTTCCCGCTACAACCAGCTGCGGACCGAAAAAGACCAGCTGAAAGACAATTATTCCCGCCTCGAGCAGGTCGCCAAGGAGCGCGATGTACAGGTCGCCTCGTTAGGTTCGATCGCCGGCGAAGTCTCGGCTCTCTACGGACTCAAGACCCAGCCCACGCTGGTGACCGCGACCACCGAACAGATTCAGGCCTCCGACGTGAGTTCTTCTCTCGATCAACTGCACGCCCTGCGAGCTTCCGCCCTGACCGGCGCGACCATGGTCGGACTGACCATGGGCCTGACCCGCAACGCGACCACCGCCGACTGGATTAAAGCGAACTCAGCTCCCAACCTCTGGCCGGTCGAAGGCCAGGTCACGGGCAGCTTCGGCGAACGCATTGATCCGTTCAATGGCGAAGGCGCGTTCCACAGCGGGGTAGACATTTCGAGCGGCCTAGGACATCCCATCGTCGCTCCGGCGGACGGCGTGGTCACCTTTACCGACATGCTCGGCGGATACGGCCGGGCCATCATGATTAATCATGGCAACGGCATCAGCACCCGCTACGGCCATCTTTCCGGATTCGCCGTCGCCGCCGGACAGGCCGTGCACCGTGGCGACATCATCGGCTACGTCGGCGAGAGCGGACGCTCCACCGGCCCGCACCTCCACTACGAAGTCCGCATCAACGACACCCCGGTCAATCCCTACAAGTACCTCCGCATGACCGTAGCCCACAGCGGCGGCTTCGCCGCGGGCAGCTAGAACCGGTCGTCAGTCATCAGTCATCAGTCATCAGTCCTCAGTTCCCACTTGGGCGTCATCCTGACCGGAGCCGTTCTTCAGGCGGAGGGAAGGATCTCCCTCGCAGACGCGCTCTGAGTCCAAGGGCAGTTGCTAGAGGAGATCCCTCACCCGGCTGAACTGCGCCGGGTTTCGGGATGACGCCCTCATGTGGGGTTGAAGAAAATCAGACCTACTGTCTCAACCCCATCCAGTTTTCCGACACCACCAGCGAGTTCCCCGGATTCAGCGGGTCGTATTTCACCGAGGTATGCAGCCCGAGGCGGCAGGAGTGCAGGTTGATCCACTGCCGCAGGTAGGTCACATCCTGCGAGCATTCATAAGACACGCCCGCGACATCGTACTTGTAGATCAGCATGACGGCGGAGTGGCGGTTGTCCTGCGGCTCCAGTTCCTGCACGTCAATCACGGTGCCGTCGGTGATGCGGCCGGCATTCTCCAGCCAGGCGCGGCGTTCGCGCTCCAGTTCGTCGGCGGTCCTCGGCTTGCGCCGCACCAGGAAATACACGGCAATCAAAACCACAATCGCCGCTGCGATGAATGCGTAAAGTCGCGTTGAGTCCATACCCAGGTCGGTTGAAGCGGGGTTGAAGTCGGGATCGTCCGGCTTCCTGATCAGCATAAGCGGAAAGCAACTCGCAGTGGAAGTAGTTGCGTGGTTACCGAGGTCCCGGGGCGGCGAAAATTATCGCGGGTACAAGGACAATTACTCCCCCTGCGGTGACGACGCGGGTGCCCCATCCTTGTCTCGCCGTTCTCTGGCGAGACAGGGTGGGGACTTTGACTTTCCATGTCATACAGTGGAAAAGCGGCAGAGTGGAAGAGCGGCAGAGTGGAAAAGCGGCAAAGTGGAAGAGCGGCCCTTCAGGGCCGCGTCACGCTCTTGGAATTCGCCGGGCTTTAGCCCCGGTGGTCACCAGCCGGGTCTGATTACTTGGTCTGCTCGCACACGCTCTTGCTGACCAGATCGGCAAACCCGCCCTCCGGGGCCTTGCCGAACTCGTCGTCGCGCGACGCTTTCTTGGTGACCACGCAGCGTCCGCTGTGGTCGCGGGAATAGAACCATTCCGTCGTGGGCGAGGCGGTTCCGCTCGAGCAGTTGATGCGCACCCGAGCCCGCATCTCGACGAAGGGTCCGCCCTGCGGAAGTTGCGCCGGATCCTTATACTCCACCCGCACCAGCGCCAGCCGCTGGTTCTTGGTGAGCACGCGGATGGCGCTGACCGAGACTTTGTCGCCGGCTTCGGTCTGCCCGATGGCCCGCCAGTCGCCGGCGGCCAATACCAGACTGACCACCAGCACCGGAGCCAGCACCACCGCGGCGAGTATGAGGAGGGCTTTCTTCAACGCTTCGATTCCCTGCCGGGAATTGGCAGCACACACTTTGGTCCAAAAGGACGATTCTGTCAATCAGGGCCGTGACCGGCGCGGCGGGCAGCCGGCGGTTGTGCTAATGTGTTGGGGCACAAGCGCCAGCAGAAGTGGCAGCAGACCCATGGAAACACTTCATTTCACAAGACTTACTTCTCCCGTCGGCCCGCTGTTTCTGGCCGGTTCCGCAAAAGGGCTGGTCGCTCTCGAATTCGACGCGCGCTTGCCCGGGCAGCAGACCATCCGTCCGAACCCGCGCGACCTGCGGCACGAGGGCAACGGCGTGCGCTTTGAGGAATTTGACGAAACCGCGAGCCGGCTGCAGCCCTATGCGAATGAGTTGGCGGAATACTTCGCTCGCCAGCGCCGCCAGTTCAGCTTTCCGCTCGACTTGCGCGGGACCGAGTTTCAACTGGCCTGCTGGCGCGCCCTGCTCGCGATCCCCTATGGCGAGACTCGCAGCTATGCCGATATCGCGCGCGCCATCGGCAAGCCTCACGCCTTTCGCGCCGTGGGCATGGCCAACAATCGTAATCCGGTGGCGATCGTGGTCCCGTGTCATCGCGTGATCGCCTCCGACGGGACGTTGTGCGGATACGGCGGCGGGCTTGACGTGAAGCGCACGCTGCTGGAACTGGAAGGCGCGCTCTCGGGAATTCTGGCGGCATAAGAATTCCCCACTTCGCGCGCAGAGCGCGCGCGAGAAATGGAGCACCCTGCCTCGGTGCCCACCGGACATTTGGACCGGCCCGCAGTGACGAGGCGTCAACTGGCAAGAAATCGCAGTCAACCCTGACCGCCGGCCGGGGATTTTGAGCGCTAACGCCTGATAGCGGCAACTGGCGCCACAATCTCTTTGCTGCATCTGAAACTTATTCCGCCGCGGGACCGTAACTATTCCGCAGGAGGTTGACATGCATGACACAAAGGAACGGTTGTCTCTATTCTGGCTCTTCGCGTTATTGAACTACCTGTATGCGGACTGTATTGCCCTGTTTGCTATTGTCGGCTCGCCAAATCTATCCGACGCCCCACATTTCCCACCATGGGTTCTGCCGGCTTCATCGGTCTTGATGGAAATACCCATCGCCATGATTGTGGCGTGTCGACTACTTCCGTTTAGAGCGAACCGGCTGGCGAATATCATCGCGGGTACGATTGTGACCCTTATAAACGCCGGCCTGACCTTCGTTCCGCCTTTTTTCGGTGCCCGGACGCCCGCTCTTCCTTGTTACTTGTTCTTCGCGACGATCGAGACCGTATGCACCTCGGTCATCATCTGGCAGGCGTGGACTTGGTCAGGGGTTGAGACTGTCCGCACCTCGTAACTGGTCGCTCAAATAAGGAGGTCAATGTGAAAAGAGAACGTCTGACACAGATCGTCCTGGTGATCGTGGGGCTGTTGTATCTGGCCACAATTTATTTTCTATATGTGGATCTGCGGCATTCCAGCTGGCTTTTGGAGCAGAAGAACGAGTGCGAACCGATGTTTCTGAGCTTCTTTATTCCGGTCGGTGTCTTTCTACTCATGGCCGCAAGGAGACCATCGGAGCATCGCTCGATGATTGCTCTGGCAGCCTGGTGGAACATCTCCCATGGCTCTGTGATGGCTATTCAAACCGTGGAAGCCTGGACTCACGGCGTCCACAGGAACTTTACTGATGTGATTGTATTCCTTGTGATCGGAGCTGTCCTGCTAGCGCTTCCGTCAGCAAAACGACAGGCAGTCGCGCCGGGAGTTGCGTGAACTAGGGCAGATTGGCGAAAAATCGCGATTCCACTCACTGACCCCTGCGCTCGATTAAGTCAACGCATCGTCGATCAATCATCTACAATTCCCTCCGTTAAAAGCTCCATTGGACACAGCTGACAACAGTCAAAAAATACAAAGAGCTGTACAAAAACCCATTCTTCAACGCAGTGCTCACGTTCATTGATCCGTTCCCGATTGGGCTCGTCATCACACTGATCTCCGCGTTGGTCCTGGGGCGAAAGCCGCCACCGCAACCCGACCGGGGATTTTGAGTGCTAACGCCTGATAGCATCA
>Ga0209415_10006910_pt1 | contig 20006 bp, 16 predicted proteins | sample PeaSoiSIISIP2007_FD_187696 | JGI IMG/M metagenome (GOLD analysis project Ga0209415, IMG submission 187696) | Peat soil microbial communities from Weissenstadt, Germany - SII-SIP-2007 (SPAdes) (version 2) | ecosystem: Environmental > Terrestrial > Soil > Wetlands > Peat | place: Germany... | reverse complement strand
AGTGCACCTTTGGATTCCGAAGTTCGCACCAGAGGATGTCGCGAAGTGATGCGAACTTCGGAATCGGTGCACTAGCGCATGTTTGATCGGTGTCCGTTGTTGGACTCGCAGCGGGGACAGCCCCTTCTCCCGAGGGGAGAAGGGGCGCGCGGCAGCGCGGGATGAGGGCGTAGGGCGCATGGAGTCCAACGGCCGGCTCCCCCTCACCCCCGCCCTCTCCCCGCAGCGGATAGGGAGTCCGGCCGAGTCTGTCGAACCTCCACCATCTCCACTCCAAACAAGCACGCCGGGCATCCTCGGCTGGCTGCTGTTCGAGTGGGCGACGCAGCCGTTCTTCACCCTGGTCACGACATTCGTCTACGCGCCCTATTTCGCCGCCGCGATCGCGCCGAACCCGGCGGAGGGCCAGGCGCTGTGGGGGTTCGCCGCCAGCGCCGCCGGGTTGATCATCGCGCTGCTGTCGCCGCTGCTCGGCGCGATCTCCGACGCCGCCGGCCCGCGCAAGCCGTGGATCGCCGGCTTCGGCGTCTGCCTGGTGCTCGGCTCGACGCTTCTGTGGCTGGGCGCGCCCGGCGACACGGCGATGATCCCGACCGTCCTCGTCGCCTTCGCGCTCGGTGCGGTCGGCGCGCAATGCGCTACGGTTTTCGCCAATGCCATGATGCCGACGCTGGTGCCGCCCGAGCGGCTCGGCCGGCTGTCCGGCACCGGCTGGGCGATCGGCTATCTGGGCGGCCTGGTGAGCCTCCTGCTCACGCTCGGATTGCTCGCCGCAAGCCCGCAGTCCGGACGCACGCTGCTCGGCCTGTCGCCGCTGCTGGGACTCGATCCGGCCCTGCACCAGGGCGACCGCATCGCCGGGCCGCTGTCCGCGCTGTGGTTCCTGATATTCGCGATGCCGCTGTTCTGGCTCACCCCCGACCAGACATCGAGGCAACCGCTGCGTGCCGCCATCCGCCAGGGCCTGGCGACGCTCGCCGGGACGTTGGCGCAGCTGCCGCGCCACCGCGACGTCAGCCTGTTCCTGCTGGCGAACATGATCTACGCCGACGGACTGGTGGCGCTGTTCGCGTTCGGCGGCATCTACGCGGCCGGGACCTTCGGCTGGGGCACCATCCAGATCGGCATCTTCGGCATCCTGCTCACCGTCTCCGGGACTGTCGGGGCATTCGTCGGCGGCCGCCTCGACGACCGCGTCGGCTCCAGAACGGTGATTCTCGGCGGCTTGGCGATCCTCACCGCTGCGGCGATCGCCATCCTGTCGGTCGACCGCGACCGCGTCGGCTTCGTCATCCAGGTCGCCCCGCCGGAGGCCGGCGGACCTCTGTTCGCGGCGGTCGCGGAGCGCGTCTACGTGGCGATCGGGCTGGCGATCGGGCTCGTCGTCGGGCCGCTCCAGGCCTCGTCGCGCACCTTGCTGGCGCGCCTCGCGCCGCCCGACCGGCTCACCCAGTTCTTCGGCCTGTTCGCGCTCAGCGCCCGGGTCACGTCGTTCGCCGGACCGTTCCTGGTCGCCATCGTCACCGCCGCGACCGCGAGCCAGAAGGCCGGCATGGCGGTGCTGATCGCGTTCTTCGTCACCGGAATGCTGCTGCTCTCCGCCGTAGGGAGTTCGAGGTCGTAGGATGGGGCCATCGAATCCTAATGCCGGAAATGGCGCACGCCGGTGAACACCATGGCGATCCCGCGGTCGTCGGCCGCCTTGATCACCTCGTCGTCGCGCATCGAGCCGCCCGGCTGGATCACCGCGGTGGCGCCGGCCTCGATCGCCACCAGGAGGCCGTCGGCGAATGGGAAGAACGCGTCCGACGCGACCACCGATCCCTTTGTCGGCGGGGCGGAGAGCCCGGCGTCGCGGGCCGCATCCTCGGCCTTGCGCGCCGCGATGCGCGCCGCGTCGACCCGGCTCATCTGGCCGGCGCCGATGCCGACCGTGGCCTTGTCCTTGGCGTACACGATGGCGTTCGACTTGACGTGCTTGGCGACGCGAAACGCGAAGCGCAGGTCGTCGATCTCCTGCGCGGTGGGGGCGCGCCGGGTCACCGGCTCGAGCTGCAGCTCATCGGCCACCGCGTTGTCGCGCGACTGCACCAGGAAGCCGCCGGCGACGGTCTTCATGGTGAGCCCCGGCGCCCGCGGGTCGGGCGGGCCGCCGGCGAGCAGCAGCCGCAGGTTCCTCTTGGCCGCCACGATGGCGACCGCCTCGTTGGTCGCGTCGGGTGCGATGATCACCTCGGTGAGAATCGCCGTGATGGCGCTCGCGGCCTGCGCATCGAGGGTCCGGTTGAGCGCCACGATGCCGCCGAACGCCGACACCGGATCGCAGGCGAGCGCCTTGCGGTAGGCCTCGACCAGGCTCGCCCCTTCGGCGACGCCGCACGGATTGGCGTGCTTGACGATGACGCAGGCGGCGGTGCGGGCGGGATCGAACTCGGCGACGCATTCGAACGCCGCGTCGGTGTCGTTGATGTTGTTGTAGGACAGCTGCTTGCCCTGCACCTGGCGCGCCGTGGTGACGCCGGCACGGGCTTCCGTGCCGCGATAGAACGCCGCCTGCTGATGCGGGTTCTCGCCGTAGCGCAACGTCTCGACCAGGCGGCCGCCGATCGTCCGCCACGCCGGCGCCGGGTCGGCGAGGGTTGCGGCGAACCAGCCGGAGATCGCCGCGTCGTAGGCGGCGGTGCGCGCATAGGCCTTGGCGGCGAGCGCGCGCCGCAGGGCGAGGGTGGTGGCGCCGTCGTGGGCGGCGAGCTCCGCCAGGACCCCGGCGTAGTCCTCCGGATCCACCACCACGGCGACGTCGGCGTGGTTCTTGGCGGCGGCGCGGATCATTGCCGGCCCGCCGATGTCGATGGTCTCGATGCACTCGGCGAACTCCGCGCCTTTGGCGACGGTCGCCTCGAACGGATAGAGATTGACCACGAGCAGGTCGATCGGGACGATCCCGTGCGCCTGCATCGCGGCCGTGTGGCTCGCCTCGCCGCGGATCGCCAGCAGCCCGCCATGCACCTTCGGGTGCAGGGTCTTGACGCGCCCGTCCATCATCTCGGGAAAGCCGGTGAGCTCGGAGACGTCGAGCACCGTCAGGCCGGCGTCGGCGAGCGCCTTGCGGGTGCCCCCGGTCGAGATCAGCAAGGCGCCGCGGGCGCTCAGCGCGCGGGCGAAATCGATCAGCCCGGATTTGTCGGACACCGAGAGCAGCGCCCGGGTGACGCGGCGCGGATGGTCGCTCATCGGGGCGCCGGCTCCTGCTCGCCACGGCGACGCGGCGGCGTCGCCTGGCTGGTCTGGGTGAACGTCCAGCGCACCCGGTCGGCCTCGCGGACGCGGCCGTGGATCACGATCTGCGCGGCGCGCCGAGGTCCGTCGGGGCCGGCCAGGTGGGCGCTCTCCTCGACATCGACCTTGTCCTCATAGGCGGTGAACGTCCACGCCTCGTGGTTCGGCAGCACCAGCGTCGCGCCCTGACCGTCGGCGGTCCGGCTCGCCTTGACGGTTGGATGCAGGTGGAAGCGGATCGCGAAGTCGTCGGTCCCGGTGGCCGGAAATGCGTCGCCGCGGGCCGGTTTGAACACGTCCTCGCCGTCGAACCGGGTGCCGTCGGCGGCCAGCTGCAACGTGCGTTCGTGCACGATCCCGAAGCGGGCCGCATAGCCATTGTGGGAGGCGCGCAGCGACGCCGCCGCGGCGTCGTCCTGGCGCAACACCGGCACCTCGGTCGGCCCCGAAACGATCGGCGTTCCGATCAGCCGGCGCAGCGACACCATGGTGACGAAGCGGCACGATGACGCGCCGTTGATGGTGACGGTCGAATGCGCCGGGGTAGCGCGGGCGACGTGGCGCCAGCTTTCCCGGTTGGCCGCCGGCAGCCCGCAATTCACCACGATGCGCTGCTGCCGGGAGGAGAGCTCGAAGGACAGGCAGCCGGCGTGGGCCTCGTGGCTGACCGCGATCGGCGGCGGACGGCCGGTATCCACCAGCACGATCGTGCCGTCGGACTGCAGGCGCTGGTAGCCGCTGTGCGGCGCGTTGGCGACCGGGGTGCCGCGGGCATCATCATAGGCGAGCGCGGTGGCGAGCAGGTCCGGTGGGGTCGGACCCATGCCGTTGAACAGCGCGAAATTGCCGTCGCCGTGACGGAAGAAGCGCAGCATCGGCATCATGCGGTCGATCGCGTTGAGCAGGGCCCGGGGCGGCGGCACGTTGCGGGCCGCGAACGCCTGGCGCAGCGGCAGCAGGTCGAGCAGCAGCTCGATCAAGGCCCCCGGATTGCGGCTGATATGCCCGCCGTCGGGCAGGATCTGGCGCTCCAGCGCATCGGTCATCTGCCGGGTCATGCCCTTGAGCGCGCGTCCCTGCCCCGCCATGCACAGCGCCGCATAGGTGAGCGCGATGATCGCCTGCAGGCGCGGCATGCCATCGCGGCTGGCGCGCAGCGTCTTGCGCAGGAAGCGGACCTGGCGGGACAGCTGGCGCAGGAAGCGGCGGTAGAACCGCGGGTCCGCCTCGTGCAGCAGCAACGGCGCCTGGCTGAGCCACGAGATGATCCGTCGTGACACCACGTCGGCACGCCAGGCGATCGAGCTCCAGGAGCCCTGCAGCGTCATCCATTCATCGACCAGGGCCCGCGCATTGGCGCGGGTGATCGCCGACTCGGTGGCGCGCAGATGCCGCAGCCAGCCGAATCCGAACAGCGTTTCCGCCCACTCCTCGGACGGCGGCTCCATCTCGAACGGCGACCGCCCGTCGCACACCACGATCTTGCCGGCGAAGGCGAAGCGGCCCGCATAGATCTCGCTCGCCCGGGTCGGATCGGCGGTGCGCAGATCCTGCGGGGCGATCAGCAGCCGATCGGTGGCGCCCGACGAGAAGCGCCAGCGGACCAGCGGATTGGCGTTCAGACGACAGCCGAGAGTGCGCAGCGCCCGGCGCGCCACGTAGGAGGAAATCCTCAGACGCTCCACGACGGACCCGCGGGACATGGACGCGCTTGCCCCTTCGATCATCTCCACGCAAACACCCGATTTCCCGCGGGTCGAGCACCGAGCGACACGCGAGCCGACAGTTCGATCCGTGATGCTTGTACCGGGCATCGCCGCCCGGCGCCACGTCGGGCCGTCGCCCTGGCTCCGCCCCACCGCCTGTCCAAGATATCGGATGCCGGACGCAGGGCCAACCGCGATGCCGATTGCAACTTTACGTTCAGTGGCCCGCACGGAGCGGAGCGGAATGCGGGAACGGCGCCGGCAATGCGGCCCGGCCGCTGCCGGATTTCGCTTCGCTCCATCCCGGCTACGAGAGGGCGCTACAGCCGTTCCAGCCGGGCCGCATAGAACCCGTCGAGGCCGGCCATCCGCGGGTCGGGGTCGGGCAGGTGGCAGGGCAGCGTGCGCAGGTCTCCGCCGGTGGTCACCAGATCGGGGAGCCCGCACACGTCGTCCGCGGTGATCGGCCGACGCCTGACGCCGGGATTGCGCTCGAGCAGCGCCGCGATCTGCATCTCGCCCTCCTCCGGCTCCAGCGAGCAGGTGCAATACACCAGCGTGCCGCCCGGCCGGGTCAGCGCCACCGCGCGGTCGAGCAGCCGGCTCTGCAGCGCGGCGAGCGCTCCGATGTCGGCTTCGCGCTTGAGCCACGGGATGTCGGGATGCCGGCGGATCGTCCCGGTCGACGCGCAAGGGGCATCGAGCAGCACGGCGTCGAACGGCTCGCTCTGCCATTCGGTGACGTCCGCCGTCACCGTCTGCGCCTCGAGGGCGAGCCGCGCGAGATTGTCGCGCAGCCGCGCCAGCCGGCTGGCCGAGCGGTCGACCGCCGTCACCCGGGCGCCGGCCTGCGCGAGCTGCGCGGTCTTGCCGCCCGGGGCGGCGCACAGGTCGGCGACGCTCTGGCCGCGGACGTCGCCCAGCAACCGGGCCGGCAGCGCCGCGGCCGCATCCTGGACCCACCAGGCGCCTTCCGGGAAGCCCGGCAGCAGCGTGACCTGGCCGTGCGCGACGGTGCGCACCGTCCCGGTCGCGATGACGCGCCCGCGCAGCCGTGCCGCCCAGCTGTCGGCATCCTGTTTCACCGTCAGGTCGAGCGGGGGCTCGTGGCCGTGCATGATCGCAATGGCGCGGGTGGTGTCGGTGCCGAACGTCCGCGTCCAGCGCGCCAGCAGCCAGCCGGGCGTGTCGAGGGTCGCGGCATCGAGATCGGCGAACGCGGCCGGCCCCTGCTGGGCGATGCGGCGGAGCACAGCGTTGACCAGCCCGGCGTAGCGCGCGGCGCGCCGGTCGGCCTGGACGAGGCGCACCGCGAGGTCGACCGCCGCATGGTCCGGAACGTCGAGCAGGAGGATCTGCGCGGCGCCGACCAGCAGCGCCGGCTCGACCCTCGGCGCGTCGTCGGGCAGGCCGCGATCGAGCGCGCCGCCGAGCAGGACGCGCAGCGAGCCCAGCCGCCGCAGCGCCGTGGCGACCAGCTTGCGCACCAAGGCGCGGTCGCGATCCGACAGCGCCGCCAGGCCGGGATGCGCCTCGGCGCCGTCGAGCTGCTCGTCGAGCGGACGATGACGCCGCAGCACGCCGTCGAGGATGTCGGCGGCGACGCGCCGGGACGCCAGCCCGGGAACCTCTGCGGGAGCCTGTCGGCGGAGACTGGACATCGGGCCGGCACCTCGGTCGGTTCGGCAACCGGCATTGCCGGTCACAGTGATTCGCCCCAAGGTGTCACCGCGACGGCCCAATTGTAAGTGTTGCGGGGCGCCGAACGATGACGCTTGACGCCGCAAGCGCGAGGCGCTCTGAAGGCGGCATGACCGACGCCGACCACAGCGATGTCGAGGCTGCATCGGGTGCACTGCGGCCCAGGCCGTTGACCGCTGCCGCCCGGCGTGCGCTCGCCGAAGCGGCCGCGCGGCGCCTCGAGATCGACGCCAGGCTCGCCGGCCGCCCGAAGGAGCTCGCCGGTCGCGACGGCCCCGATCCGGTCCGCTACGGCGACTGGGAGGTCAACGGCTTGGCGTCGGATTTCTGACGCCGGGCACTACCTCACCACGACCACCGGGGTGCCGACGTTCACCCGCTCGAACAGGTCGACGATGTCGGCATTGTACATGCGGATGCACCCGTAGGACACGAACCCGCCGATCGAGCTCGGCACGTTGGTGCCGTGGATCGCGTATTCGCCGCCGTTGAGCGTCATCGCGGCGGCCCCCATCGGGTTCTTGCGCGATCCGCCGGGGATGACGTCGGGCAGCGATGGCTTGTCGCGCCTGACCTCGCTCGGCGGCGACCACGCGGGCCGCAAATATTTCCCGTCGATATGGGTCTCGCCGGCCCATTGCTTGCCGGCCTTTCCGACCCCGACCGTGTAGCGGATCGCGCGTCCCTCGCCGACCACGAGATAGAGCCGCCGCTCGTGGGTGCGCACCACGATGGTGCCGGGCGCGGCGCCGCTGAAGGCGACGACCTCGCGGGCCTGAACCGGTGCGGCGCCGAGCACGCCGACCGCCAACGCGCCAGCACAGACGAGCCCGAGAATCGGGCGAGACCGATCATGCATGATGAACCCCCATCCCCACCGCAGTCCGAGCCGACAAAATAGCTTAGGTTCCGACAGCCCTCAGCCGGAACCGTTCGATAGCGTAAATTGAAGCTGAATTTCCTCCGCCGTGCCACGGCGGCGCCGGACTGTCCTGCCGTTTGTCTGGACGCTGTGATGATTTTGCCACGTCAGGTTCGTGGGGTAGCCCGGATGGAGCGATCAGGGCGTTTTGCGCCCGTCTTCGACGGGCTATGGCGAAATCCGGGAACGGCGGTGCCGCGCCTCGGACGCCGCCCCCGGATTTCGTGGCGCTCCATCCGGGCTATGCCACCTCGTCGGGCGGAATCTCCTCGATGACCCGTGCGGCAAGCCCGGGGGCGGGCAGCCGGCACTGATCGGTGCGCCCGAACCAGCGGTAGCGGTTGCGCGCGATCAGATTGTAGATCCCGTCGCGCAGCGGGCGCGGAACCCGGCGCAGCACTGAGGTCCAGGCAAAGCCGGGGAGGCGCGACAGGATGCCCAGCGCCGCGTCGGAGCGGAACGCCGCCACCCCGTCGAGGATGGCGACAAAGGTCTCCGGATTGCTGATCGAAATGCCGACACGCTCCGCCAGGTGCCGCCCGTACGGCGACTGCAGCGGCACGAAGCGGAAGTTCGCCGCCCCGTCGTGCCGGGCGATGAATCTGATCGATCGCGAGCACAGCACGCATACGCCGTCGTACACGATCAGGTCCAAGGGACGCGGTCGGTCAGCTCGCGGCCAGCTTGCGGTTCTGCCGGTTGTGGACGAGGTCGTCGACCACGGCCGGGTCGGCCAGCGTCGAGGTGTCACCGAGGCTGTCGAACGAATCCTCGGCGATCTTGCGCAGGATGCGCCGCATGATCTTGCCCGACCGGGTCTTCGGCAGGCTCGGCGCGAACTGGATCAGGTCCGGCGACGCGATCGCGCCGATCTCCTTGCGCACCCAGCCGACGAGCTCCTTGCGCAGCGTCTCGGTGGGCTGCTCGCCATCCATCAGCGTCACATAGGCGTAGATGCCCTGGCCCTTGATGTCGTGCGGATAGCCGACCACGGCGGCCTCCGACACCTTCGGATGGGCGACCAGCGCGCTCTCGACCTCCGCGGTGCCCAGCCGGTGGCCGGACACGTTGATCACGTCGTCGACCCGGCCGGTGATCCAGTAGTAGCCGTCGGCGTCGCGGCGACAGCCGTCGCCGGTGAAATATTTTCCCACGTAGGTCGAGAAATAGGTCTGCACGAAGCGTTCGTGATCGCCGTATACGGTGCGCATCTGGCCCGGCCACGAATCCGCGATCACCAGGTTGCCCTCCCCGGCGCCCTCGATGACGTTGCCGGCGGGGTCGACGAGCTGCGGGACGACGCCGAAGAACGGCGTCGTGGCCGAGCCGGGCTTGAGGCGCGTGGCGCCCGGCAGCGGCGTGATCAGGATGCCGCCGGTCTCGGTCTGCCACCAGGTATCGACGATCGGGCAGCGGCCGTCGCCGACCACCCGGTGGTACCATTCCCAGGCTTCCGGATTGATCGGCTCGCCGACCGACCCGAGCAGACGCAGGCTGCGGCGCGACGTCTTGCGCACCGGCGCCTCGCCGGCCTGCATCAGCGCGCGGATCGCGGTCGGCGCCGTGTAGAAGATGTTGACCTGGTGCTTGTCGACCACGTCCCAGAAACGCGAGATGGTCGGATAGTTGGGCACGCCCTCGAACATCAGCGTGGTGGCGCCGTTGGCGAGCGGCCCGTACAGGATGTAGCTGTGGCCGGTGACCCAGCCGACGTCGGCAGTGCACCAGTAGATGTCGCCGTCGTGATAGTCGAACACGAACTTGTGCGTCGTCGCCGCATAGACCAGGTAGCCGCCGGTGGTGTGCAACACGCCCTTCGGAGTGCCGGTCGAGCCCGAAGTGTAGAGCACGAACAGCGGATCCTCGGCGTTCATCGGCTCGCACGGGCACTCGGCCGGTACCGTCTGGGCGATCTCGTCGTAGTAGACGTCGCGGCCGGCCTTCATGGCGACCGCGGCCCCGGTGTGGCGCACCACGATGACGGACTTCACGATGTCCTTGGTGCGCTCCACGGCGGCATCCGCGTTGGCTTTCAGCGGAATCTTCCGCCCGCCGCGCAGGCCCTCGTCGGCCGTCACCACCACCTCGGTCCGGGCGTCCACGATGCGACCGGCGAGCGAGTCCGGCGAGAACCCGCCGAACACCACGGAGTGGATAGCGCCGATTCGCGCGCAGGCGAGCATCGCGTAGGCGGTCTGCGGGATCATCGGCAGGTAGATGGTGACGCGGTCGCCCTTCTTGACGCCGCGCGCCTTGAGCACGTTGGCGAAGCGGCTGACCTCGGCGTGGAGCTGCCGATAGGTGATGCGCGCGTCGTTCTTCGGATCGTCGCCCTCCCAGATGATCGCGACCTGGTCGGCGCGCTTGTCCAGATGGCGGTCGACGCAGTTGTAGGCGACGTTGGTGACGCCGTCCTCGAACCATTTGATCGACACGTTGTGCGGATCGAACGAGGTGTGCTTGACCTTGCTGAACGGCTTGAACCAGTGGATGCACTTGCCGATCTCGCCCCAGAACCCGTCCGGATCCTTCACCGAGCGCGCGTACATCTCGCGGTACTTCGCCTCATCCACATAGGCGCGCCTGGTCCACTCGGCCGGGACCTCGTAGATCTTCTCGGACATCGTTCCCTCCACACAGCGCGCCGGTCAACGGCGAGCCTCACGATTTGCATCTCTACCGCGCCGCGCGAGGTCGGCGACATGATGCAGATCAAACGCGCCGACGCGCCATGATCGCATTATGGGCCGCTCGGCCGAGCATCGACAAGGCGTCCGGCGTTACACTTTGGTCCCGCCCGGGCGCCCCGTCAGGCCGGCCCCATCGCCCCGATGACCGCGCCCATCGCGGCCAGAGCCAGAAGCCAGTATCCGCCGTCGATGCCGAGCAGGATCGGGCGGCGCCGGGCAAACGTGCCGTTGACCGTCATGGTCGGGATGATGAAGCCGAGCCAGCACAGCACGCCGGAGATAACGCCGCTCCTGGTGGCGAAATGTCCGCCCCCGACATGCCAGATGACGCCGTAGAGCGCCAACGCGATGACCAGGTAGGCGATGAATGCCAGCACGTACGGCAGCGCCGCGCGGGTGCCGCTCGCGTCGCCCTTCATCATCTCGTCGGTCATCCCGGTCGCCGCCATCCAGGGCGTGGCGAGAACGCGATACCACACGGCGCCCAGCGCGGCGGCCGCGACCGCCGCCAGGAACACGGCCCAGGAGTCGACGCTGCCGAACACCAGGACATTCATGACTTCCTCCCCCCATTGTTCCGGCGGAGGTCTGCCGCCCGGACTCGACCCGGGGGACACCGGGCGCCGGGAGCCTGCGCTTGCCCACGACCGTATATTCGCTCACAGCCCGGTTGCGCCAGCCATCTGGCAGATGATGCGCCATTCCGCGTCGGTCACCGGCATCACCGACAGGCGCGATTGCCGGACCAGCAGCATGTCGGCGAGCTTCGCGGTAGCCTTGATGTCGGCGAGCGTCACCGGCTTCGGCACCGGTGCAACGGCCTTGACGTCGACGGCGACGAATTTCCTGGTCTCGTCGGTGGGGTCCGGATAGGCCTCGCGGATCACCTCGACGACGCCGACCACCTGCCGCTCGTCACCGGTGTGATAGAAGAAACCGCGCTCGCCCTTCTTCATTGCCGCCAGGTTGCGCCTGGCGGTAAAGTTGCGGACACCCGTCCACGGCTCGCCTTTGGCGCCCCGCTTCACCTGATCGTCCCACGAGAACACGTCCGGCTCGGTCTTCAACAGCCAATGGGTCATCCTACTCCTCCGCGCGAAAAGGCCGTGTGAGCAGAGAATCGATCGCCTGGTCAATATCGAGCCGGCCTTCCAGCACGGCTGCGACCGCCGCCGAGATCGGCATGTCGACCCCGCGTGCCGCCGCCAGGTCGGCCAGCACCGACGCGGTGAACATGCCCTCGGCGAGTCTGGCCCCGCCCGCCGCCGCCGGCGTCGCGCCCTCCCCGAGCGCAACGCCGAGGGAGAAGTTGCGCGACTGCCGGCTCGAGCAGGTGAGGATGAGGTCGCCCAGACCCGACAGTCCGGTCAGGGTTTCGGCGCGTCCGCCGTTGGCGCGTCCGAACCGGGCGAGCTCGGCGAAGCCGCGGGTGGTCAGTGCCGCCGCCGCGCTGGCGCCGAGCCGCCGGCCGGTCACGATGCCGGCCGCGATCGCCAGCACGTTCTTCGCCGCGCCGCCGATCTCGACGCCGCGCACGTCGGTCGAATGATAGGGCCGGAACGTCGCCGAGCCGAGCGCATGGGCGAGCCCGCGAGAGAGCGTGTCGTCGGCGCATGCCAGGGTCACCGCGGTGGGAAGTCCGCGGCCGACGTCGGATGCAAAGCTCGGGCCCGACAGGATGGCGGGAATCGCGTCCGGCAGGATCGCGGCGATCACCTCGGTCATGAACAGCCGCGTCTCGCGCTCGATCCCCTTGGCGCAGGCGACGATCGGAATCCTGCGGTCGCGCAGGACCGGCGCCAGCGCCATCGCGGCGTGGCGCAAGGCCTGCGCCGGGACCGCCAGCAGCAGGGCGTCGGCCTCGGCGACCTGCGCGATCCCGGTTGTTGCCAGCACCCGCCCATCGAGCCGGATGCCCGGCAGCTTCGGGCTTTCGCCGGTCATGACGATTGCCTCGATGGCGACGGGATCGCGGCCCCACAGCGTCACCTGCCGGCCGGCGCGCACCGCGACGTTCGCCAGCGCGCTGCCCCAGGCCCCGGCGCCGACCACGCCGATGCGGGCAATGCTCACGACCGCAGCTCCTCCAGCGGCCAGCGCGCGCGCGGGCTCGCCTCCAGGGTGTCGACGAGACCGCGCGCGATGCGCTCGGCGCCGGCCCACGCGATCATCGCGCCGTTGTCGGTGCAAAGCAGCGGTGGCGGCGCGATCAGCCGGGTGCCCGCCTCGCCGGCGACGCGGGTCAGCGCGCGGCGGATCGCCTCGTTGGCGGCGACGCCGCCGGCGACGACCAGTGCGGTGGGTCCGCCGAAGCGGTCGCGGAACAGCCGCAGGCCCGCGCGCAGGCGGTCGCAGACCACGTCGACCACGGCCTGCTGGAATGCCGCGCACAGATCGGCGACGTCCTGGTCGGACAGCGGGGCGACCTTCTCGGCTTCCAGGCGTAGCGCCGTCTTCAGCCCGGACAGCGAGAAATCCGGCTCGGCGCGCCCGATCATCGGCCGCGGCAGCATGAAGCGCTCGCCGTGCCCGCGCGCGGCCACGCGCTCGACCTCGGGGCCGCCCGGATAGGGGAGGCCGAGCAGCTTGGCGGTCTTGTCGAAGGCTTCTCCGATCGCGTCGTCGACCGTGGTGCCGAGCCGGACATACTTTCCGACGTCGAGGACTGCGACGATCTGGGTATGGCCGCCCGAGGCGAGGAACAGGCAGTAGGGAAATGCCGCGCCGTCGGTCAGCCGCGCCGTCAGCGCGTGCGCCTCCAGATGGTTGACGGCGACCAACGGTTTCCTGGCGACCAGCGCGATCGCCTTGGCGGTGGTCAGTCCGACGATCACACCGCCGATCAGGCCGGGGCCCGCCGCCGCCGCGACGCCGTCCAGCGCCGCAAACCCGATCTGGGCACCGACCATCGCCTCGGCGATCACCAGATCGAGCGTCTCGACATGGGCGCGGGCGGCGATCTCCGGCACCACGCCGCCGTAGGCGGCATGCTCGGCGATCTGCGACAGCACCACGTTCGACAGGATCTCCCCGCCTCCGTCGGGGCGCCGCGCCACCACCGCGGCGGCGGTTTCGTCGCATGTCGTCTCGATGCCGAGCACCAGCATCAGGTCACTCGGTGACTCTGGTCGTGTTTGTGTATGATCGCGCCCACTCACCCCTGGGCGTAGCACCGTGAGGCAGAAACGTGCAATCCTCGGCTCCATCGCCTTTCCTGCGCGTCGGCACGCGCGGCAGCCCGCTGGCGCTGGCGCAGGCGCACCAGGTGCGCGAGCGGCTCGCCGGCGCACACGGGCTCGACCCGGCGGCGATCGCGATCGTGGTGATCCGCACGTCGGGCGACCGCATCCAGGATCGCCCGCTCGCCGAGGTCGGTGGCAAGGGCCTGTTCACCAAGGAGATCGAGGAGGCGCTCGCCGCCGGCGTCATCGACCTTGCGGTGCATTCCGCCAAGGACATGCCGACCCTGCTGCCCGACGGGCTGGCGCTCGCCGTCTGCCTGGAGCGCGAGGACGTGCGCGACGCCTTGATCAGCGCCACGGCCACGAGCCTGGCGGCCTTGCGCGACGGCGGAGTGGTCGGGACCGCATCGCTGCGCCGTCAGGCCATGATCCGGCGCCGTCGTCCGGACCTGACGGTCGTGTCGTTGCGCGGCAACGTGGAGACGCGCATCCGCAAGGTCGAGGAGGGCGAGGTCGACGCCACCGTGCTGGCGCTCGCCGGCCTGCGACGCCTGGGGCTCGCGGCGGCCGCGACCGCCGTGATGGCGGTGGACGATTTTCTGCCGGCCGTCGGCCAAGGCGCGATCGCGCTGGAGACCCGGGCCGACGATCGCCGGACCCGCGATCTGCTGGCGGCGATCGATCACCCCGACACCACGGCCGCGCTCGGCGCCGAGCGCGCATTCCTGGGCGTCCTCGACGGCTCCTGCCGCACGCCGATCGCCGGCCACGCGACGATCCGCGACGGACGCCTGAGCTTCCGCGGCATGGTGCTGCGGCCCGACGGCAGCGAGGCCCATGAAACCTCCCGCGCCGGGGCGGTGGACGCCGCGCCGTCGCTCGGCGCCGATGCCGGGCGCGAGCTCAGGGACCGCCTGCCGGCCGATTTCTTCGCGCCGGCGTGACCCCGTGCGCCTGCTGCTGACCCGTCCCGAACCGGACGCGGCGCGGACCGCCGCGGCGCTGCGGGCTGCCGGGCACCAGGTGCTCGCCGCGCCGATCCTGCGCGTCGCGCCGGTCGCCGCGGACCTCGGGACCGGGCCTTGGGGCGCGGTGCTGCTCACCAGCGCCAATGCGGCGCGCGCGGTCGCCGCCCACCCCCGGCGCCACGAGCTCGCCCGTTGCCCCGTCATGGCGGTCGGCCGGCGCTCCGCCGACGCGGCGCGGCTGGCCGGTTTTGCCGACGTCGCCTCGGCCGACGGCGATGTCGTGGCGCTCGCCGCGCTGGCGGCCGCGCGCTTTGCCGGAACCGGTGCCCGCCTGCTCTACCTCGCCGGCCACGAGCGCACCGGAGATCTCGCCGGCGCACTCGGCCGCCACGGGATCGACGTGCAAACCGCCGTGATCTACGACGCCGTCCTCCAGGAGCTGCCGCCCGACGCCCGGGCTGCGCTTGCGGCCGGCGCGATCGACGGCGTGCTGCACTACTCGCCGCGCAGCGCCGCGGCCTTCCTCGACGGGGCGCGGCATGCCGGTCTCATGCCGGCCATGCTCGCGACCGCCCACTACTGCCTGTCGGCCGCAGTCGCCGCGCCGCTGGTGGCGGCGGGCGCCGCAACCGTCCGCATCGCACCGGCGCCGGACGAGGCGGCGCTGCTGCGTCTCATCGCACCCGCTCCGGAAGATTAGGCGCTTTCATGCGCCGCGCCCTTCTCGGCGTTGGGCTTCACGTTGCGGCAAGATGGCAGTGCCCATTTTTGTGACTCCACGCCAGATTGCCGGGACCGCCGGTCCGCGATATGCCATTCGCGCACGGCGGCACGGCGGCACGGCGGCACGGTGGATCGAGTCGGCGAAGGAGGCGCGGCGTGGCGAGCGAAGAGCAGGATCTGACGGACGCCGCGCTGGCGCCGGGCGGACGTCGCCAGCGGCCGCCCGCGACCATCGACTTGACGGCTACCGACGTGCCCGGCGAACAGGCCGCTTCCGCGGCGGCGGAGCACGTCACGGAGCCCGAATCGCCTGTCGTTGCGGACGCCGAGGCGGCGCAGCCGCCGGACGGCACGCCCCGCCCGGACCGCCACAGTCCGGCCGCCAGCGGCGCCGCGCCGACGCGTTCGGAACCGGCCCCGCGAGGCCGCCGCCGGCGGTCTGTGCTTGCCTTCGTGGTCGCCGGAGCCGCAGTCGCGCTGCTGGCGACCGGCCTGCAGTGGCAGCTCGGCGTGGTGGCATCCCGCGACGCCGGATCGGACGAGCTCGCGGCAAGGATCGCCGGCCTCGAGCTCGAGCTGCGCGACCTGGCGAACCGTCCGCCCTTCGCCGACACTTCGGCGGGCGATCTCGGCGCCCGGATGGAGGGGATCGAACGGCAGCTTGCCCGGCTCGAGGCAAGTCTCGCGCATCAGGACAGCGCCTCCGGCGCCGCGCCGTCGGCCGCGGCCGCAGCGCCCGACCCGGCGCTAACCAACCGTGTGGCCGCAGCCGAAACGGCGGTGCAGGCGCTCACCGGCAACGTCGCAGATCTGCGCGCCCGCCTCGACAGCGTCGCCACCAATGCGGCGAGCCCGCCGGCCGCCGCTCCGGCCCCCGTTCCAGCCGACCAAGGCGAACTGGCCACCCTGACGGCCCGCGTCGCTGCTCTCGAGTCCGCGATCCGCGCCCTGGACGGGCGCCTGACCGCATCGGCAAGCGCCTCCGAGTCCGCGATCCGCGCCCTGGACGGACGCCTGGCTGCATCGGCAAGCGCCTCCGAGTCCGCGATCCGCGCCCTGGACGGACGCTTGACCGCATCCGCAAGCGCGCCTGTGTCCGCGGCCGACGTCCCGGGCCGCGTGGCGCTCGCCGCCCTGGAGCTGCGCGTCGCGGTGGAGCGCGGCGTTCCGTTCGCGGCCGAGCTCGCCGCCGCCGAGCCGCTGATCCGGGACAAGGATGTGCTCGACGCGCTGCAGCCGGTCGCCGCCGCCGGGGTGCCGACGGCGCAGGCGCTGTCGCGCGAGCTGGCGGACGTGTCGCCGGCCATGCTGCGCGCCGCCGGCCCGCCTACGCGCGGCGGCGGGCTGATCGAGCGGCTGGAGGCCAACGCCAGCCGGCTCGTGCACATCCGCCCGATCGAGGAAAGCCCCGGCGACGATCCGTCGACCGTGATCGTGCGCGCCGAGGTCAAGGCGACCCGCGGCGACATCCCCGGCGCGCTCGCCGAGTTCGGCACCCTGCCGGCCGCCGTCAAGGCGCCGGCCGCCGCGTGGATGACATCGGCGCAGCAGCGCGTCGCCGCCGTGGAGGCGGCGCGCAAGCTCTCGGTCGGCGCCATCGCGGCGCTCGGCAAGCCGGCACCGTAGGGCGCCGGGACCCAGATGATCCGCGTCGTCCTGTTCCTGATCCTCGTCGGCCTAGTCGCGCTCGGCTTCGCCTGGCTCGCCGACCGCCCCGGCGAGGTCGTGGTCAATTGGCTCGGCTACCGCATCGAGACGTCGTTCCTGGTCGGCGTGGTGGCGATCGCGCTGGTCGCGATCCTCACCACCGTGCTGTGGTCGGTCGGCCTGTTCGTGCTGCGCGCGCCGCAGCGGCTGGCGCGGGCGCGCGGCGAGCGGCGGCGGCGCCGGGGCCTGGCGGCGGTCTCCCGCGGCCTCGTCGCGATCGGCGCTGGCGACGCCCCGGCGGCGCGCAAGTTCGCCGGCGACGCCCAGCGCATCGCCCCCGCCGAGTCGCTCACCCTGCTGCTCGCCGCGCAGACTGCCCAGCTCCATGGCGACCGCGTCGGCGCCGAGGCCGCGTTCCGCGAGATGGCGGAACGTCCCGAGACCCGGCTGATCGGCCTGCGCGGGCTCTATGTCGAGTCGCGGCGTCGCGATGACCTGGCCGCCGCCCGGCTGTTCGCCGAGGAGGCCGCGACGACGGCGCCGTCGCTGCCCTGGGCCGGCCAGGCGGTGCTGGAGTTCCGCTGCGCCGACCGCGACTGGGAAGGCGCCCTCCAGGTCCTCGACCGCAACCAGAAGGCCGGCCTGCTCGATGCCGCGACTTGGCGCCGCCACCGCGCCGTGCTGATGACGGCGCGCGCGATGTCGCTCGAGGACGCCAACCGCGACGCCGCCAAGGGCTTGGCTCTCGGGGCGATCAAGCTCGCGCCCGACCTGGTGCCGGCGGCCGCGCTCGCCGGGCGCCTGCTGGCCGACGCCGGCGAGATCCGCAAGGCCGGCCGCATCATCGAGGCGTCGTGGCGGCTCAATCCGCATCCCGAGTTCGCCGAGATCTTCGCCCACCTGCGGATCGCCGACTCGGCGCGCGAGCGGCTCGCCCGCATCGAGTCGCTGGTCCGCCAGACCCCCGGCCACATCGAGGGACGGCTGGCGCTCGCCCGCGCGGCGCTCGATGCCCGCGAGTTCGCGGTCGCGCGCGCCGCGCTGGAGCCGCTGCTGGCCGAGCCGACCCAGCGCGTCGCCACCCTGATGGCCGAGATCGAGGAGGTCGAGCACGGCGACACCGGCCGCGCCCGCGAATGGATGGCGCGGGCGCTGCGCGCCGCGCGCGACCCGGGCTGGACCGCCGACGGGTTCGTCTCCGACCGCTGGATGCCGGTCTCGCCGGTGACCGGCCGCATCGACGCGTTCCAGTGGAGGGTGCCGGTCGCCGAGATCCCCGGCCCCACCCGGGTGATCGAGCAGGTCCGCCAGGTCCGGCCGGCGCCGCCGCCGGTCCCCGAGCCGGTGCCACCGCCGATGCCACAGCCGGCGATCGAGCCTCCGGCCGAGCCGGTCGCGCCGGAGCCCGCTAAGCTCGCCGCGCCCGAGCCCGCTCCGCCGCCGGCGGCCGAAAAACCCGCCGAGGCGGCCCCGGAGCCGCCGCCGCCGCCGGCCGCCGCCCCGCCCCCCGAGCCGCAGTCGCCGCCGGTTGCCGCTGCCACCCGGAAAAAAACCCCGATCATCCCGCTGGTGCCGGTTCCCGACGACCCCGGCCCCGACGACGCCGCCGAGCCCGAAAGCCCGCCCGCCGCCGACCGGCGGCCCGACGGCGGCCGTTTCGGCTGGCTGTACCGGTAGCCGCCGGAGTCATTGTGCCGAAACCCGGTTGCTTGCGAATCCGACCCGTGCGGACTATCAGTGCGCGGTCGCCGCAATAGCTCAGCTGGTAGAGCACATCATTCGTAATGATGGGGTCGGGGGTTCGAATCCCTCTTGCGGCACCATCCAACATCTTGAAAATACAGAATATCCAATTCGGCTTTGTCAGCCACCAGGTCGCCACCGCGATATCCAATTGGTGGCATCGACATAGTACCTGTGAACCGCAGCCCGCCGGTCCGCCACTAACGGCGTGACTGTATCTGCGTGCGCCGGAACGAGGTCCGGCAGCCAATCTATCGGGCTCCGGTCATGACACCGTTCCTGCGGCCATTGCTGGCGATCCTTGCCTTCGCGATTGCCGCGGCATCGGCCCAGGCCGCCGAGCGGCCGCTGTGGCTGCGCGACCCGGCGATCTCGCCGGACGGCACCCGCATCGCGTTCCGCTATCGCGGGCAGATCTGGACCGTCCCGGCGGACGGCGGCGAGGCGACGGCGCTGACCCCGGCCGGCATTCACGCGGCGACCCCGGTGTGGTCGCCCGACGGCAAGAGAATCGCGTTCAGTGCCGACCGCTTCGGCCGCATGAACGTCTATGTGGTCGACGCCGATGGCGGCGAGGCGCGGCGGCTCACCTGGTATTCGGCAGACGAGAGACCGACGAGCTTCACGCCCGACGGCAAGGCGGTGCTGTTCGCCTCGTCCCGCCTCGGCAGCGCGACCGAGACGTTTGCACGGCCGCATTTCGGCGAGTACGGCAACCAGCTCTATCAGGTGCCGGTCGAGGGCGGCCGCGAAACTCTGGTCCTGCCCAATGCGTCGCTCGATGCGCGCTGGGACGCCGCGGGCCGGCGTCTCCTCTACACCTCCGCCAGCATCGAGCAGCACTTTCGCCAGCATCAGACATCGAGCGCCGCCCGCCAGGTGTGGCTCTACGCTGCGGACACCGGCGTCCACCAGCGGCTCACCGGCGGCGTGCACGAGAGCCGCGACGCCGTCTGGTCGCCGACCGGCGACGTCTATTATCTTGGCGAGGACTCCGGATCGCTGAACGTCTGGTGCCTTTCGCTCGACGACCGCTCGCCGCGGCAGGTCACACGTTTCACCGGCGATCCGGTGCGCTCGCTGTCGATGGCGCGGACCGGCGACATCGCGTTCGCGCAGGACGGCGCGATCTGGCGCCTGCACCACGGCGCGGACGCCCCCGAGCGCATCGACGTGCATGCGGCAAGCGCCGTCTTCGCGGGCGAGAGCGCAAACCGCGCTTCGAGCTTCAGCGAGATCGCCCTGTCGCCGACCGGCCGCGAGGTCGCGCTCGTGATCAATGGCGACATCTTCGTCGCCTCGATCAGTGGCCGCCATGTCAAGCGCGTGACCCGGACGCCGGGCGAGGAGCGCAGCCCGTTGTTCTCACCCGACGGCCGCCGGCTCGCCTATGCGGCGGAGCGCGACGGACACTGGATCCTCGTCGAGGCGGTGCTCACCGAAAA
>Ga0209415_10006909_pt1 | contig 20006 bp, 13 predicted proteins | sample PeaSoiSIISIP2007_FD_187696 | JGI IMG/M metagenome (GOLD analysis project Ga0209415, IMG submission 187696) | Peat soil microbial communities from Weissenstadt, Germany - SII-SIP-2007 (SPAdes) (version 2) | ecosystem: Environmental > Terrestrial > Soil > Wetlands > Peat | place: Germany... | reverse complement strand
GCTAGCACAGTTCCCTGCGGGGGGAAGACAAAAAAACGGATGGATGGCATGAAGACAACAATCCGCAACCGGTGCTGTGGGTTGACCCGGTGTTCAATGAACCGTTACCCCTATTGTTTCAGCCGGAAAAACAGATTCCCCGGGGCCGGCGTGAGGATGACGCTTTGGTTCGTCCCGTTGGTGGTGGAAATGGGGTAGCTCGCTGTCCCCCAATTCGGGCCCGTCAAATCGGCATTGGTTTGGACCACGATGTTGGTCGCAGAGGACGACCAGGAAAGGACCAGCTCGTTTGGGCCGCTGAACCTCGTGCCCAGCTTCAGTGGCGTGGGTGGCATGGGAAATGCAATCGTATTGATGAGCACCGCCAGCGTGCCGTTTAGACACGTGACAATCAAATCCGGCTTGCCATCGTTGTTGACATCCGCCGCCACGATGTAGTCCGGCTCGCTATTGCCGTCCGGTTGGCTGTCCACGGTGATCGTGGCATAAAGGCCAAAGATGCCGCTGCCATTATTGGTCAACATCGTCAGCGTGCTGACATCAGAATTCGCGCTGAAATTCGCGGTAATCAAGTCCGGCCAGCCATCGCCGTTGATGTCCGCCGCCACGACGGAAACCGGATCGATACCCACGTGGTAAGTGGCATTGGAGCCAAAACCGCCGGTCCCATTGTTCGTCAACACGCTCAGCGTGTCATCCTGGGCATTCGCGCAGATCAAATCCAGTTTCCCGTCGCCGTTGACATCCGCCGCCACGAGGCTGCTCGGTTGCGCGCCGACGCGGTAAGTGGCATTGGAGACAAAGCCGCCGCTGCCGTTGTTGAGCAGCACCAACAGTGTGCCGTTCAGGGCATTCGCGCAGATCAAATCCGGCCGGCCGTCGCCGTTGACATCCGCCGCCACCACGTATTTCGGAACATTGTTCACTTCGAGCGTGGCATTGGAGCTAAAGACGCCGCTGCCCTTATTGGCGAAGAGCACCAACTCCCCGCTGATGGTGACGGCCAAACCCACCTTGCCGTCGCCGTTGACATCCACCGGCGCCACGCAAGTGGGATTGCTGCCCACGATGAGCGTGTCATTCGAGCCGAATCCGCCGTGGGCATTATTGGTGAGTATGCTCAGGGTGTTGGCGTCATTATTCGCGCAGATCAAATCCGGCCGGTTGTCGCCGTTGATGTCCGCCGCCGCGAGAAAAAGCGGCCCGCTGCCCACGGTGAGCGTGGCATTCGAGCCAAAGAGGCCGCCGCCATCGTTGGTCAGCACCGTCAGTGTGCGGTTCGCCGAGTTCGCGGTGATCAAATCCAGCACGCCGTCATGGTTGACATCCACCGCCACGACACAATAGGGCTCGTTGCCCACGGCATACTTCCAGGCCGTGAACCCAACCTGCGTCTGCACCGTCAGCCCGGTATCCACGTCCCCGCTGATCAAATCCAATCTGCCGTCGCCGTTGACATCCGCCGCTACCACGCAAACGGGGTCCGCACCCTCCCAGAGCGTCGTGTTCAAGCCGAAGCCGCCGGCCCCATTGTTCGTCAACACGGTCAGGGTGTTATCCCGGGAATTGGCGCTTACCAAATCCACTTTGCCGTCGCCGTTGACGTCCGCCGCAATGACGCAATGCGGCCCGACGCCCACGACCAGCGTGGCATTGGAGCCAAAGACGCCGCGGCCGTCGTTCGTCAGCACCGTCAGCGTGTTGCCGACCGCGCTGCCGTAATTCGCCGTGATCAAATCCAGCTTGCCGTCGCCATTGACATCCGCCGCCACCACGGACATCGGCTGACTCCCCACGTTGTAAGTGGCATTGGAGCCAAAGATGCCACGGCCATTGTTCGTCAGCACCGTTACCGTGTTGGCATACGCATTGGCGCAGATCAAGTCCACCTTGCCGTCCCCGTTGAGATCCGCCGCCACGACGGAGATGGGATCGGCGCCGGCGTTGAGCGTGGCACTGAAGCCAAAGACCCCGCGGCCATTGTTGGTGTAAACCGTCAAGGTGCTGCCATACAAATCCGCGCTGATCAAATCCACCTTGCCGTCGCCATTGATGTCCGCCGCCACGACGCAAACCGGACCGTAACCCACCGCCAGCGTGGCATTGGAGCCAAAGCCGCCGTTGCCATTATTCGTCAGCACCGTGAGCGTGCCGGGAGTCTTGCCGTTCGCGCAGATCAAATCCACTTGGTTGTCCCCGTTGACATCCGCCGCGGCGACCCACACCGCCACGCTGCCCACGTCCACCGGCGCATTGGAGCCAAAGCCGCCGCGGCCATTGTTCGTCAGCACCGGGAGCAGGCTGCTGCCGCTGTCCACGCATATCAAATCCGGTTTGCCATCGCCGTTGATATCTGCCGCCACGACGCAAGAGGGGTTCAGGTTCCCATAAACATAAGTGGTGGACATGAAGGTCAGGCTTTGCCCGAAGGCGGGGTTGGCCGAGGTGCAGCAACCACCGGCGATAATGCCGAGAAGCGCAAGGACTCTTCCAACTCCCCTGGCCGCCTGAGCCTGGCTCTTTGCCCGGTCCCAAAGTCTGATGACGGAATTCATAACCTTCGTTTTGTGTTTTCCTGGGCTCGCCAACAGCCAACCGCCGGCCACTTCGTTCGCGGTCATTAGTCACCCTGCTGGCGTCCATTCTTCTTACGTTCGCACCTTGAGTTTGTCAAGACAAATCGGCCGCTTCGACACGGGTCACAGGGCCAATTCATGAAAGGGGCGGGGACGGCTTCGCCCCCGCTTCCTGGCGCCCTGGGAAGAGGAAGTCCCGATTCCGAATCGGGATCCCCGCCCCTGGCCTTGCTGCTTCATGAACTGGCCCCGCCCAGGTCAGGTTCGTTGTCCCGGACTCGATCCGAGACAGGCGACCCCAATTCTAAGCGCTTGAACGGCCCGCGCGTTTCCAGTAAAATCCGCTAATTCGTGGGGGGCGACACTGAATGAAGGAACCTGGATGAAGTCATCGATCGGTGCGAGTTGGCGGCGCTTGGCTTTGGCCAGCGTATTCGGGCTCGGAGCGTACACGCACGCAGCCGCGGGCTCCTACATGGTGGCGTGGGGAGACCTCGGCCAGGATGCAATGCCGGTCGGATTAACGTATGTGACGGCGATCGCCTGCGGGGGATTCTCTGACCTGGCGCTCAATTGGGATGGGACGGTCGTGGAATGGGGTGCGTTCCCGTTCGGCCGACCGGCCGGACTGGCCGACGTAAGTTCGGTGGCCGCGGGCGTTCACTACAGCCTGGCGCTCACCATCCACGGCCAAGCCGTGGCTTGGGGCGATGATACCTACGGCCAAACGGAGGTCCCGCCGGGTTTGTCGAACGTGGTCGCCATCGCCGCCGGGGGATTTCACGTCCTGGCCCTGACCGCGGACGGATTCGTGGCCGGCTGGGGGGACAACTCGAGCGGGCAGGCGGTCCCGCCGGGCGCGCCAACCAATGTCGTCGCCGTGGCGGCTGGGTTCTATCACAGCGCCGCTCTAAAGGGAGACGGAACCGTCACGGCTTGGGGCGATGATGGTTTCGGCCAGACGACGGTGCCCGAGGGGTTGACGAACGTGGCGGCCATCGCGGCCGGGGGCGACCATTGTCTGGCACTGACCACGGACGGAAGGGTCATCGCTTGGGGAGACAACACGTTCGGACAGACTGAAGTGCCGGCGGACCTGACGAACGCCGTGGCGGTGGCCGCTGGCGATTATCACAGCCTGGCGCTCAAAGCGGATCGGACGCTGGTCGCCTGGGGGTTGGCCTACAATGGCGCCACGGCCGTGCCCAAGGGCCTGACCAACATCGCGGTGGCGGCGGCCGGCGGTTCGCATAGCCTGGCCCTAATCCAGGACAGCCCGCCGCTTCTGACACGGCCGGTGGCTCAAGAGACAGCGCTGTGCGGCTCAACCGTGAACTGGAGCGTCCGCGTGCCTGGCGGCATCCCGCTCACGTCCCAGTGGTTCTTCAACGGCGCGGCACTGCCGGGAGCCACCGAGCCAGCGCTGACCCTGGCCGACTTGCAGACCAACCAGACCGGCGCTTACTATCTGACCGTCAGCAATGCCTGCGGACTGGTGGCAAGTTCGGAGACCGACCTGACGGTGGTGCCGTTGCTGGTTACGGCGCAGCCAGTAGCGGTCCAGGCGCGCCTGGGCGACACCGTCTCCTTCAGCGTGGGAGCGGAGAGTGTGGCGCCGCTAAGTTACCAATGGCTTCTGGATGGAACGAATCTTCCCGGCGCCACAGCCAGCACACTGACGCTGCCCAGCATCGGAGGGGAGCAGGACGGCTACTATTCAGTGGCCTTGAGCAATGTTTACGGTGTCGTCACCTCCGCGAGTGCAAGCCTGTCCGTGACCGTCCTGGTGGGATGGGGCCGCTCCGATGTTCCTGCGCATCTCGGCAGCCTAATCGGACTGGCGGACGGTGGCGGCGACTATGCTCTCGTGGTGAGGGCGGACGGAACGGTAACCAACGCTGGGTCGGATAGTGTCTATTCCCCTGCCCTCCCCACGAATCTGGCCAACATTGTGTCGGTCGGGGCAGGTTATTATCACGGCCTCGCCTTGCGTCTGGATGGGTCCGTCGAGGCTTGGGGAGGGGACAACGACGGCCAAACCAATGTGCCGACGGGTTTGTCGAACGTCGTGGCCATCGCCGCCGGCGATTTTCATAATCTGGCCCTGAAGGCGGATGGGACCGTCGTAGCCTGGGGATGGAACGTTTCTGGCCAAACCAACGTGCCACCAGGCTTATCCAACGTGGTTGCCGTCTCGGCGGGATCTTTCGACTCTTTGGCGCTGAGGGCTGATGGGGTGGTGGTCGAATGGGGAGGTGGCTACGCAGGACAGACTAACGTTCTGCGGGGGTTGTCGAACGCCGTGGGCATCGCGGCAGGCCAGGATCATGCCTTGGCGTTAAAGGCGGACGGGACGGTTGTCGCTTGGGGTGCTAACGACCACGGCCAGACCAATGTGCCGGCAGGCCTGTCGAACGTGGTAGCCGTCGCTGCGGGCTGGTCTCACAGCCTGGCATTAAGGAAGGATGGAACGGTCGTCGCGTGGGGCGCTAATCAGGGTGGTTCGACCAATCATGGTGGTTCGACCAATGTGCCCGCGGCTCTAACTAACGTCGTGGCAATTGCGGCTGGAGGTGAGGCTAGTTTCGCGCTGCTCGGCACCGGGCCACCGGTACTCCGGGCGCCGTTGACCCAGCCAAAGTGGACGTCTGCCGGCTTCAGCGTTTCCGTCCCGACCCAAGGCGGCCGGGTTTATCGCTTGGAGCACAAGGAGTCGCTCGCCGATGACGGATGGACGGCGCTGCCGCTGGTAGCCGGGAACGGCGCTCTGCGGTTGCTCACCGACCCGTCGAATAACGGCGAGGCCGCGCGGTTCTACCGCGTCCGTCGTTGGTGAGCCGGTCACCCAACAATTCTCATTATGGACAAAACCGGGACGCCGGCTGAGGGCACCGGCCTGCAACATGGCGGTTTTCCCGGGTTGTAGGCCGGGTGTCCTCACCCGGCGCTGGAGTTTGGACATCTTGCACGCCAACGGCGTGGGGCAAATCAGCCCAGGGCAAGCGAGGAACGAGTGCCGCCCTGGGAAAACCCGTGCGTAATCCCAACCCGCCCTGCAAGGGCGGGGGCAGCTTCAGTCTCAAAGCCAACACTCATCGAATGCCATCTCATAGCGCTTCGACAACGCTCGGAGTTCTGTCTCAAGAGTGACCTGTGCCCTGGCAGGGCGCAAGAGCCGAGTTAGGCCGGTTTTCCCAGGGTGTCTGGGCTGATATGCTGCGCGCTTTCAGGGCGTGCTCCTCGGATCGATCGCTCGGCAGCAGAAATGTCCAAACTCCACGGCCGGGTGTCCTCACGCGGCGGGGGGTCACAGAGCCATAATGAGAATTGCTGGCCGGTCACCAGGCGGTTCCGACCCGGTAGAAACGGTTCGTGGACGGAAAGGTGGCTTCGCTCCACCAGCCCGCATCATTGGTGGGCACTACCGTTTCCCGCAGCGCGAAGCTGTTGATCAGGTCGTCGGTGCTGAAGACATCATAGGCGCGGCCCGCAACGGCCGGCCAGGAAAGCGTCGGAGGATTTCCGGCGATGGCCAGGGCAAAGGAGGCCTGGCCTGCCACCAGCCGCAGGCATTTTGTCTCGGTCCGATATTGGGCGCCGTTCGAGGCGGTGACCACGGTGTAGAACGGATGCAGCCCTGCGCCAAGCCGAGCGCCCGGAATGGAGAAAGTCGCCTGAACCTGGTTGCTGACGCTGCCGAGGCTGCCGCCGGTGCTGAAGAGTTCGATACTGGAGACCGCACCGGTATTCACGGCAATCGAGAAGACCAGGGTAGCCTCGAGGGCGGCGTTGGTCCCGCCCGGCGCCACCGAGAGCGTGGCGGAAAGCGGGGTGTTATGGATCACCACATGCTGGTCGAGCCGCGTTTGGGCCCGCACGTGGCTGCCTTCGTAAGCGACGGCGGTGAGCTGGTGATAGCCGTCCGCCAGGGTGGTGGTGTCCAGGGCGAACGAAAGCGCCAGGTTGGTAAGGCCCGCGGTGACGTAGAGGTGGTTGCGGGGCTGCACGTCAGCCAGGTTGGCGTCGAGGCGGAGGGAGATGGGTGAACCGGGGAGCAGGGAGGGAGGTCCGGTGAGGATCACCTGGATTGGCGATGAGCTCAGACCGGAAGTTCGCGCCTGGAGCGTGAACCCGTTCACGGTGAGGTCCTGTGCCACGACCCCGTCGGGCATTTGTAGGTCCGCGTTGGAGTTGACCTGATCCATCAGGCTCTGCAGGAACGGTCCCTGCCCCATTGGGGGTGAATTCGTCGTCGAGGCGGTGACGGTTGCGCCGTTGGTCTTGATAACCGTAAGTTGAAGCCAGTCCCCCGCCTCGGCCACGTTGGTCGGCACAAGGTTGCAGCAAGGAAAGACGACGCTGTCGAGAAAGTCGGCCCGGCTGGCGGCGACGAAGGTCGTCAGCGCGGTGGCGGAGCCCGCGGAGGAGCCGGCGGTAACAGGCACCTGGGAGCCGGAGACAAACGAATTGGCTGAGCGCAGCGTAAGCCGGTCGCCGGTGGCCGAGGCGATCACGTCGCTGACGTTGGAGATGGCATTGATGGCATTGGCCAAGCCGGCGGCGACCGATTGCAACGTGGCGTTGGGCGGCACGACGTAGTTTGCCGCGCGGCCACCTGCGGTAACCGTGAGGAGGTTGCTTGGGGCGGGCGCGATATTGGTGATGGTTTGGAGGAACCTGCCGTCGAGGAACAGGTCCACTTGCTGGAGGGGGTGGCCGGAATCGCCGGCGGTGATTTCGAGCGCCAGGTTGGTCGTGCTGCTAACCCGGCTCCCTGGCGGCAGGTTCCTCCACGAACCTGAGGCCGTGCGCGCAAAGGGGGCGGAGAGCGGTTCACCCACGAGCAGGCCCTGGCGGGGAGACTGCAAACTCTGGTAGTAGCATTCCGCCAGCGAGAAGCCGCGCGCCTGGTAGAAGTAATCCCGCGGCGACGGGAACTTTTCGACGTCATCGCACGCTTCGATGACGGTCCCGTAGCTCCCGGCAGCGCCGGCGTCCAGAAACGCCAGGAGGCTCGTCTGGCCGGTCGGGGTGAACAGAACCCCGCCAAACGAGGTGAGCGAGTCCGCCATGGCGCCGGGGACAAAGGCGTTCGGTTGGAGGACGAAATCCACCAAGCCTGTCTGGTAGCCGAGAAGCCCCGTCAAGCCGTCCGGCGAGTCCTGGTCGATGCGGACGAGCGAATAGCCGCCCCGGACGGTGGTGTCGAAAATCGCATCGTCAAACAGGACGTAGCGCACGTTGCGCGAGGCGTCAGTGGTCTTGGCCAGATAGGCCGTTTGCGTGGGAAACGTGCCGTCGCCGGCGACGCCCTGGTCCACGACGGCCTTGGCCTGCGCGAGGCTGTCGGCCGTAATCATCATGGCTAGAAACGCGTTGGTCGCGGCGGTGTCGGGAGGTGAGTCACGAAAGATAGCCTCGCTGAAGGCATAACTGTTCGAAGCGGCGGCGGGCAGCGAACACGACGGGATTCGTGTCCCGTCCCCTCCCGTATCCGATTTGAACCCGTAAAACAGCGCGGCGGTCGTGCTGTTGACGCTGCCGGCTTCCGTGACCTGGTAGGGGAGATCCATGGAAAGCAGGACGAAATCGATCTGGTGATCGAGACCGCGGGCCTTGATCTGGTCAAGCAACGGAACGAGCAGCAACGACTGGAACTGCGAGCGCGTCCAACTGAGGTTGTCTCCCGCCCAGCCTCCGAGCCGCACCAGGTTCTGCGGGGGCACCCGTCGCCGCTCGCAGTAGTAATTGCCCAGCTCCACGGAATCGGTGCTGTTCGAGTTTACGACCACGAGCACGTTGAGGCCGCTGCCAGCAGCGCCAAGGTCATGGGCCGCGACCATGCAACCCATCAAGCTAATCCACCGCCATGGCCAGGAGCGCACACCCAGGATAATGCCAGAGTCGCCCACCCGAGTAAAGCCATCAGTAATATCCCGAAGGGAATCCCTCATCCTCAGAAAACCTTGAACCTCGAACTTTGAACCCTGAACCCTGAACGCCGGACCGCCGGGGGACGTGTTCAAGGTTCAGGGTTCGACGGTTCAGGGTTCGACGGTTCAGCCTTCGACGGTTCAAACCGACGCAGAACACACCCGCTCTCACGCTCTCACGCTCCACGCTCCGGCCTTCGGCCGCCTCGCCGCGGTTTCGCTCTCTTGAGTTGCGGGACAGGCTCGGCTCTTTCGGCGGCCCGTATTCGCGCCTTGGCCCAGCGGCGCGCCTGGGCCGGGGTCGCGAGCTCGTCCTGCAACTGTTTTTCCCGGATTTCGGCCAGGAGCGCGCCCATCGCTGGAGCGGGTTTCATGCCCAGGGCGATCAAGTCGTCGCCTTTTAAAAGTGGAGGCCGGATGCGCGGTTGGCGCTCCAAGGCCGTAGCCTGGGCGGTCAGGAAGTCATAGACGTCCAAGCGGCCATGCGAGCCCAGGCAATCGAGGCGGTGCAATTCCAACTCGAGCGGAAAGGTCGGGCGGAGCAGGAGGCGGCGCAGGGTGGACTTGCGCATCTGCGGGGCGTCCTTGAACTGCATGTGGCAGCGCACCGCTTGGACGGTCTCGTCGAATTGGCGGCGGGGAAACCGGAGCCGTTCCAGCAGGCGGGCGGCCATCTCGGCGCCGATGCGTTCGTGGCCGTAAAAATGGAGAGTGCCCGTCTCCGGGTCGCGGGAGGCGGTGAGGGGCTTGGCGACGTCGTGGAGCAAGACCGCCCAAGGCAAGGAGGGCGCCGCATCGGGCGGCATTTGGGCCAGCATCAACCGCAGGTGCTCGAAGACGGTGCCTTCCGGGTGATAGTCGGGAGATTGCTCGCAGGAGACGGTGGCGGCAATTTCAGGCAGCACGGGCTCGAGCAGGCCGCTTTGACGCAGCAACTCGAGGCCGCGCCCGGCGTGCGGCGGGCGAAACAGCTTCACCAACTCGTCCCGCACGCGCTCGGCGCTGATGTCCTGGATGGCCGGAGCCGCGGCTTGGATTGACGCCAGGGTGAGCGGCTCGATTTGAAAATCCAGTTGGGCCGCGAAGCGCACCGCGCGGAGCAGCCGCAAATGGTCTTCGGCAAACCGCTCGGCGGGCGGCCCGATGGTGCGGATGATTCCGGCGCGCAGGTCCGCCTGGCCGCCCACCCAGTCGCGCAGGGTTTCGTCAACCGGATCGTAAAACAGGCCGTTGATGGTGAAATCGCGGCGGCAGGCGTCGGCCCGCGCATCCCCGAAACTCACCTGCTCCGGGTGACGCCCATCCCGGTAATCCGCCTCGGAGCGAAACGTCGCGACTTGGAACTGGTGGCCGCCCTCGACGACCACGACCACGCCGAACTTCCGGCCCACCGGGATGACGCGCCCAAAGAGCTTCTCGATTTGCTTGGGCAGCGCGGAGGTGACGATGTCGTAATCCGCCGGCTGGCGGCCAAGCAGGACATCCCGCACGCAACCTCCGACCCAGAAGGCCTGAAAACCAGCCTGGCGCAAGGAGCGGACGATTTCCGTGGCGAGGCGCCGCAACACCTGGGTCCTGGAGGGCTCTCCACTCAATCGTCGCCCCAAATCTTCTTCACCACCTCGACGCCGCGGCGGACCTCCTCGGGGGTCAGCGACGGGCCCAACTCGAACACCCTGATGTGCTCGGGCTTTACGAACGGTTTGAGCGCGGCGAAGTCGATGGTGCCGGTGCCGGGGGCGTGGTGGTCGTGCCCGGGGAACTCGACGTCATGGATGTGAAAGCCGACCAGGCGCTCGCTCAGCGACTCGAGATGCATGGGGTGGTGGATGAAACCGAGGTGATGCTTGATTTGCGCATGACCGGTGTCATGCCAGTAACCGAGAGCGGCATTGGGCAGGTCGCGGAACAGGAACTGGAAATCGGCCTCGAGCGGCAACTCCTCAAGCGCCTGCCGATTCTCGGCCCCAAGCTTGAGGCCGCGCGACTCGGCCTCCGGCAGGAGCTTGCGCAGCACTTCCTTGGTTCGCTCGAAGAACGGCTCTTTGCGGGCCTCGAGTTTTTCGGCAACCTGGGCGCAAAGTTTGTCGTATTTGGGGGTGTCCTTTTCCCCGCGCTCGAGCAGACCCAGGAGCTTTTCGGTGTAATCCTTCATCTCGATGCTGCCCAGGTGCAGCACCACCGCCGGCGCCTTCACGCGCTGGGCGAAGTCAAAGGTCTTGAGCGTATGACGCAGGGCCAGCTCCCGTTCGCGGGGCAGTTCGGAGGAGAATTGGTAAAGATTGGGCGCGGCATGTGTGATCCCCATCGGCAGCGGGCAGAAGTTATGCAGGCTGGAAATCTTCATCTCCCCCGCTTCGACCGCCTCGATGATGCCCGGCAGCAAGCTGATGCGCGTGCCGTGGCTCAACTCGGCATACTCAAAACCCAGCTCGCGGATTTCCCGCAACATCGCGCGGCCATCCGTGTGCCGGTGGGAATTCCAACACGTGGAAAGTGAGTACATAAATTCTTCTCTTCCAGTCAGCCATTTTGGCCGCCATCCCCTCTGGTCAGGCCAAAAAGAGTATTTTCCCTGGGCGCGTTGTCAACCGTATTTCTCGCCAAACGCCTCCCGGATCTCGGCCGGAATCGCCCGCGGGCGGCCAGTCAGGGCATCGACAAATACCCAATCGGTTTCCCCTTCTGCCAGCACCGTGCCATCGGCCGCGCGGATGAACTTGTAGCGGCGCAGCGAACGCACCTTGCGCACGTCGGCAACCCAGGTTTGCACCCGCAGCCGCTCGCCGCCAAACGCCGGGCTCAGATACTCGATGCGATGCGTGCGCACCACCCACGTTGCCCCGGCTGCCAGCGTCTCCCGCGTGCAGCCCGCCGCCTCGGAGTGCCGTATCGCCGCCTCCTGCATCCATTGCACGTAGGCGACATTGTTGACGTGGCGGTTCGCGTCCACGGCGGCCTCCGGCACGGTAATCTCGAACTGATAAATGGCTTCCATATCTCTCCGATCAGTGGCTGCTCCTGGGCAGCCGCACCGTGAATTCCGCCCCTTGGTCGACCTTGCTCGAAACCGTGACTTTTCCTCCGTGCGCCTCGACCACGGCCTTGACCAGGCTCAGTCCCAGCCCCAGCCCCCGTTGCGAGCGGCTCTTGTCGCCGCGGTAAAGCCGCTGCCAAATCTTGTCCTGGTCCGCGGCGGAAATCCCCATGCCGGTGTCGCGGAACACGGCCACCGCCGCGTCCGGCTCGTTGCGCGCCGTGACGGTCACGCTGCCGCCTTCGGGCGTGTATTTGATCGCGTTGTCCAGCAGGTTCGCGAACACCTGGCGCATCCGGACGCGATCCACCTGGGCCAGGACCGGGGCCGTTTGTCCGGACGGGGGTGCTGGCGCCTGCGGGAAATCCGTGCGCAGGGCGATTTTCCTTTCCTCGGCCACATACTCGTACAGCTCGGCCACTTCGCGCCCAAGCTGGCAGAGGTCCACCGGTTCGCGCCGCAGTTTCATCATGCCCGCCTCGGCTTCGGTGATGTCCAGGAGCGTGTTGAGCATGTTGAGCAGCCGCTCCGATTCCTCGATGCAGTCGGCCAGCGCCTCGCGCCCGGCGGCGGGCTCGGCCCCGGGGGCCAGCGCCACCTCGGCCGTGGCGCGCAGGCGGGCCAGGGGCGTGCGCAGGTCGTGCGCCACATTGTCGAGCGCGTCGCGCATCGCGCCGATCAGCGCCTCGTTCTTATCCAGCAACCGGTTGAACAGGCGCACCAATTCGTCCAGTTCGTCTTCGTAAACGCGGCGCACGGGCACCCGGGCGCTGAACTGCCCCGTCGCGATGATCGAGCGAGCGGTGGCGACAATCTGCCGGATGGGCTGCATCGCCCGTTGCGCGAAGAAAGCGCCCGCCAGGAAGCCCAGCAGCACCGTCGCGGTGCCGGCCGTCAGGAAACTCCGCCGCACGGGGTTCAGCAGCGCCTCTCGGCTGTCCGTGATGCGGCCGACTTGCAACTGCAAGCTGCCCGCCAGTCGCCCGTGGACCCGCGTAAAGTCCCGTTCCTCGTTTTGCGGGATGCGCAGGAAACCCTGCTTGAGGACGCCCGCCCACCCGGGCACGTCTTTCAGGGTCACCCAGCCGGGCGGCGTGTTGAGAAACAGGCTCATCCCCAAGGGGTTGACGACCCGGATGAAGAGCCCCTGTCTCACCGCCGGCGGCTGGCTTTGCATCCACGCGTCCAAGGCCCTGGCCCCCCCGGCGTCATACACCGCCGCGATCTCTCTCCACCGCGCCTCGAGCACCTCCTGGTCCTTGCTGCCGACCGCCGCCGCCAACAGGTAATAAGCGAACGCAAACAAGGCCAGGCTGCTCAGGGTGAAGATGAACGCATACCACAGGCTCAGCCGCACGGCGACGTTCCGCCGCAGCGTCTCAGGCAGGCCGGAGGACATAACCGACTCCTCGGATGGTGTGGAGCATCGCCTTGTCTTTGTCCACCTTGCTGCGCAGCCGGTGGACCAGCACGTCCACCACGTTCGTCTGCGGATCGAAGCTGTAGTCGAAAATGTGCTCGAGGATCATCGTCTTGGTGACCGGCCGATTCACGTGGCGCATGAGATACTCGAGCAGCGCAAACTCGCGCGGCTGCAACTCCACCCCTTCCCCGCCCCGCCGCACCTCCCGCGTGATCAGGTCCAGGGTCAGGTCTCCCACTGCCAGCCGCGTCGGCTCCGGGGCTTGCGTCGAGCGCCGGATCAGCGCCTGGATGCGCGCCAGTAACTCGGAAAAGGCAAACGGCTTCGTCAGGTAATCATCCCCGCCCGCTTGGAGGCCGCGCACCCGGTCATCGACCGAGGCCTTGGCGCTGAGGATCAGCACCGGGGCGCGCCCCCCGTGGGCGCGCAATTGTTGGACGAGCCTCAGCCCATCCAGCTTGGGCAGCATCACATCTACCACCACCGCATCGTAGGCGATGGTCTGAGCGAGGGCCAGCCCTTGCTCACCGTCCCCAGCCGGGTCCACCGCGTAGCCGCTTTGCTTGAGCCCGTTCACGATGAAGGAGGCAATCTTCTTGTCATCTTCCACCACCAATATGCGCATGACCCAGTGTCGAATGTTTGCGCAAAAAAACAAGCCTCCCGCGCCCCGGTGTGAAGGGCGCGGGAGGGTCTCGTTGCTCCCCATCCCCGGGAGGAAATCACCCTGCCTTCCTGCTCTCCTGGCTCTCGTCGACCACCAGATAATGGCTGCCGCCCTGGCGCCAGATTCGCAGCAGCGTCGTCTTGCTCTCTGGATGCTCGGTCAGTTTCACCGCCTCGCCGGCGTTCTTGACCGGCTGGCGGTTGATCTCCTGGATCACGTCTCCAGGCCGCAGGCCGGCCTCGGCCGCCGCGGAATCGGGCTGCACCTCCGTGATCACTGCGCCCTTCAGGCTCTCCGGCGTGTTCAACTGCTGCCGCGCCGTCCGGTCCAGGTCGGCTACCGTCACCCCGTTGAGCGTCCCGTTGTCCCCGCTCTCAGACCCCTCGGCCTTGGCCAGTGCCTCGGTGCCCGGCGCCGCCTTTAACTTGACGTGGACCGTTTCGGTCTTGCCGTCGCGCAGGAACTTCACCGGCACGCTTTCACCCGGCCGCGCTTGGGCCACCTCGAGCTTGAGATGCCGCGCGTCTTTCACCGGTTTGCCGTCGAACTCCAGGACGACGTCCCCGCTCTTGAGACCGGCTTTCTCCGCCGGGCTGTCCGCCGTGACGTCTTCTACGAGGGCGCCCGTGGCCTCCTTGACTTTGAATCCCTTGGCCAGCGCCGGCGTCATATCCTTGATCGTCACCCCTAAATAACCCCTCGTGACGTGACCGTCACTGACCAGGCTGTCCATCACACTGCGCGCCAGATTTACGGGAATGGCGAACCCGATGCCCTGGTTGCCCCCGCTCCGGCTCAGAATGGCCGTATTGATGCCGATCAGCCGTCCCTCCACGTCCACCAGCGCCCCGCCGGAATTGCCCGGATTGATGGCCGCATCCGTCTGGATGAAATCCTCATAATCCAGACCCACGGTGCCGTCCCGGCCCTTGGCGCTCACAATCCCGGTGGTCACGGTCTGCCCGATGCCGAACGGATTGCCCACCGCCAGCACGATGTCCCCCACCTCCACCTTGTCGCTGTCCGCCATCGCTACTGCCGGCAGGTCGTTCGCGCTGATCTTGATCACCGCCACGTCCGTCTTCGGATCGCGCCCTATCACTTTGGCGGTAAATTCTCGCCCGTCCTGCAAGGCCACCTTCACTTCATCCGCACCGTCCACGACGTGGTTGTTGGTGAGGATGTAGCCGTCTTTGGTGACCACCACTCCCGAGCCGACGCCCTCCTGGCGCGGGTTGCCGTAGGGGTGCCGCGGCGCCTGCTCCCCAAATGGCTGCCCAAAGAAGTGCCGGAAGAAATCGTCCATTTCCGGCGGCCCGTGGTAGGACATCTCGTGCGCTTTGGTCTTGGTATATACCTTTACCACGCCCGGGCTCACTTTCTTCACCACCGGCGCGAAGCTGGTCCGTCCGCCCCCCTCGCGCGCCACCGGCCGCTCATCCACCTCCACTTTGACCGGCGTCCCGCGCGAATCGTTCGCGGCCTTCTGCGTGAAGGCCAGGGCCGACCCTGCCACCACCACCGCCCCGCCCAAAGCCAGGGCGCTCACCCCGTTGCTCATACGATCGAATATGCGTCTCATAAGTCTTCCGTTGTTGTCGTCTCTCAGTTCCAGCTCTCGCTGTTGCTTCACCGTTTCGAGTTAATAGACCCCATGCCGATGACCGGAACCTTTCTGCAGGATTACAGTTTTGAAAGAAAATGAGAATTAATCTTTGATTTCATTTTTCCTGTTGCCATCCGCCAAAATCTCTGCCACCCTGTCCCTAACGAAGAAAGTTTTCTAAATGCGAGTTGATCCGACGCCGTTCAAACCCGAACCCGAACCCCATCGCCCGGCCTGGAAAGAGGCTGTCGCCAAGTATCAGAAGTCTGCGCTCCGGCCCAGCCTTTGGCAGCTCGCCAACACCCTGGTTCCTTACGCTGCCCTCTGGTGCCTGATGTACTTCAGCCTGGCCATCTCCTGGTGGCTGGCCCTGCCGCTGGCCGTGCTGGCAGGAGGTTTCCTGGTCCGGGTCTTCATCATCTTTCATGATTGCGGGCACGGCTCCTTCTTTTCATCCCCCAGGGCCAACAATACTCTGGGCTTCATTACCGGCGTCCTCGCGTTCACCCCCTATTTTCATTGGCGTTGGGAGCACGCCCTGCACCATGCCACCTCGGGCGACTTGGACCGGCGCGGCACCGGAGACGTGTGGACGCTCACCGTGCAGGAGTACCTCGAGGCCTCCTGTTGGAAACGCTTTGCCTATCGGCTCGCCCGCAATCCCGTCATCCTCTTCGGCCTGGCGCCCCTCTTCCTGTTTCTCGTCAAACAACGATTTGCCGCCGCCAAAGCCGGCCCGCGCGAGCAGAACTCGGTCCTCTGGACCAATCTCGCCGTGGGCTTCATGGCGGCCTGGCTGTGTTGGATTTTCGGTTTCAAGGCCTACGTGCTGCTTCAATTGGTGGTGATGATGGTCGCCGGCTCGGCGGGGATCTGGTTGTTCTATGTCCAGCACCAATTCGATGGCGTTTATTGGGAGCGCAACGCCAACTGGGACTACGGCACGGCCGCTCTGCAAGGAAGTTCATTCTACAAACTGCCGAAGGTCCTCCAGTGGTTTTCCGGCAACATCGGCTTCCATCACATCCACCACCTCAGCCCGCGCATCCCCAACTATTACCTCGAGAAGTGTCACCGGGCCGAACCCCTCTTCCAGACCGTCAAGCCGCTCACCCTCTTCTCCAGCCTCAAGTCTTTCACCTTCCGCCTCTGGGACGAACAGCGCCGCAGCCTCGTCGGCTACCGCGCCCTCAAGGCCTTTCGCAAGCGTTAACGGTTCAGAAGCTCGGATTCAGCCACCGCTCTTTCAGCCCTTGCACAATCTCCTTCATCCGTGCCAAGCCCACCGGCTTCACAATATACTCGTTCGCCCCACACCGGATGGCTCCCTCCCGGTCCGAAGACTGATCGGACGACGAAAAAACAACCACCGGCAGGCCCTCGTGTCTCGTTTCTCCCCGCACCCATCGGAGCACTTCCATCCCGCTCAACCGCGGCAGGTTTAAATCCAGCAGCACCAGGCATGGCAGGGGATGCTTCTCCCGGTCCCGATACTGGCCAGCTCCCGAAAGATAATCCACCGCCTCCTGCCCATCTCTGACGACTTGCACCGCATTCGCGATCCCCGCCCGCTCGAAAGTCAGTCGCAACAACAAAGCGTCGTTCTCCTCATCTTCCGCGTATAACACTGGCATTTTCTTGGGTTCGACCGCCATGGCTTGAGCGTTGCGCAGTCTAGCAGTGCCTTGCTCTGGCGTTCAACTTGAATTTCGCCCACTTTCAGGCAAGCTGCCGCGGTGCAAAAGCCCTGGGCCAACTCCACCAGCCGTTACCCGGCGGCAGTCCTGGCGGGACTCTGCCTCGCCGGTGCCTTCCCGAAGCTCGGCATCGCCGGGCTGGCTTGGGTCGCCCCGGCCTTGATGCTGGCCGCCGCCCTGGGCCAACGCGGCGCCGCCGCCTTCCGCATCGGCTACGTGGCGGGCTTGACCCATTATCTGACCTCACTCTATTGGCTGCTGCTCATCCCCTATTGCTGGCATGAAATCCCTCTCGCACCGGCTGCCGGTTGGCTGGCCTTGGGCGCCTACCTGGCCCTCTTTCCCGCTGCCTGGGTGTGGGTCATGGTGGGCCTCGCTCCTAATCTTAATCCTAATCCTAATCCTAATCCTAACTCGGAAACCCCCATCCCGCGGGCTGCGGGTCCTGGCCCACGACCTTCGACCTTCGACACCCTCCCCTCCGGCATTCGGCCTTGCCCTACCTGGCTCGGGCGCACCCTCTGGGCGCTTGGCGGAGCGGCAGTTTGGGTGGCGCTCGAGATGGTCCTGACCCGCTTTTTGGGCGGCTTCCCCTGGGACCTGCTGGGCGTCTCGCAGTACCAACTGGTCCCGCTCATCCAAATCGCCTCCTTTACGGGAGTTTACGGCGTCTCGTTCCTGATCGTGTGGTTCTCGCTTTCGCTCTTGTCAACGGGTCTGACGATACTCCAGCAGCCCGCCTCGAGGTCCTCGTGGATGGCCGAGATGTTCCTGCCCATACTCCTCATCGCGCTCGTCTTCAACCTCGGCTTCCGCCAAGTCCGCCAGAGCCCGCCCTCGACCCGCACTCTCAGGGTCACCCTCGTCCAGCCGAGCATGCCGCAGACGCTCATCTGGAACTCCGACAAGAACGCCGAGCGACTGCGCGACCTGCTCCGGCTCTCCGAGGAGGCCCTGACCAACCGCACCGATCTGCTCGTCTGGCCCGAAGCGGCCATTCCCGAGTTGCTCCGCTACGACCCGGACACCGCCCGGGCCGTCCTGGACGTGGCCCGACGGCACCACCTCTGGATGATTGTCGCGGCCGACGATTTCAAACCGCGTGCGAACGCCACCCGGGCCGGAGACGGGGATTTTTTCAACTCCAGCTTTCTCATCAACCGCGACGGCCGGCTCGCCGGCGAGTACCGCAAGCGGAGCCTGGTCATTTTCGGGGAGTACGTTCCCCTCGCGCACTGGCTGCCGTTCCTGAAATGGTTCACCCCTGTCCAGGGCGGCTATACCCCCGGCGACCGGGCCGCGCAGTTTCACCTGGACGACCTGGACGCGACCACCTCCCCCCTAATCTGCTTTGAAGACGTCTTTCCCCAGATTGGCCGGGACGATGTCCAGGCCGACACTGATTTCCTGGTCAATCTCACGAACGACGGCTGGTTCGGCCGGAGCGCCGAGCAGTGGCAGCACGCGGCCTCCGGCCTCTTTTGTGCGGTTGAAAACGGGGTCCCGCTCATCCGTTGCACCAATAACGGGCTCACTTGCAGCATCGATCCCTACGGGCGCATCCGCCAAATCTTCCGCGACCCCTCCGGCGCCATTTATGGACCCGGCTTCATCACCCTCGAGGTCCCGCTGCCTCCGCCGGGCCAAAGACACGCGCCCACCTTCTATAACCGCCACGGTGACTTGTTTGGCTGGACCTGCACCGCCGTGGCGGGCCTCGTCATTGCCCGGAGGCTATTTGCAGGCGGGAGAGTATGAGAGAGTCCGAGCCAAGCCCCGGCTGCGCCGGGGCGCGCCTGCAGCCCCCAATGAGGGCACGGGCGCTGAGGTCAAATCCGAAATCCGAAACCCGAAGCGCCCGCGCCGCCGGCTCACCTCGTGTGGTGGCACGGGGCCTCCCACTCGCGCCTGCCCCGCGTCTTCTGCAACACTCACAGAACGTTCTTACCTGTTGCCGGGATTCTCTCTGCTTTTTTTGCGTCCGGAGGCCATGCGATCCTGGCCTTCGGATTTCGGATTTCCTTCGGATTTCGGCATTCGGGTCTCGGGTTTCAGGAACGCAGCTGGCCGACGGAACACACCCCCCCCCCCCTTCAACAGGGGAGGAGCGTCGAGCGTGAAGCGTGGAGCGTGCTAGCCTGGAACGTAGCAGGCGCCACGATGCCCTTACGCTCTACGCTCCACGCTCCACGCTCCTACGCTCCATGCGCCGGACGCCGGCCCTTGCCTTCCCGGGATGCGGCCCTTATGCTCGCGGGTGTGATTGCTTTGCTTGACTACGGCTCGGGCAATCTGCGCAGCGTCCAGAAGGCGCTCCTCAAGGTTGGCGCGCGCGTGCGCATTGTGCAAACGCCCGAAGCCCTGGCCGACGCCGCGGCCACAGTGTTGCCGGGAGTCGGCGCCTTTGACGACTGCATTCGGGCGCTCGAACAGCAGGCCCTGCTCGAGGCGACCCGCCAGTTCATCGGGTCCGGACGCCCCTTCCTGGGCATCTGCGTCGGTTACCAAGCCCTCTTCGACAAAAGCCACGAGTTCAATAGTCGCGCCGCCGGCCTCGGCCTCTTTCACGGCGAGGTCGTCCGCTTCTCGCCAGCCAACGGATTGAAGATCCCCCAAATCGGGTGGAACCAAATCCAATTCGCCCGCCCGGATTGTCCCCTCTTCCGCGGCATCTCCGACGGCAGCTACGTCTATTTTGTGCATAGTTTCTTTCCCAAACCGGCCGACCCGTCGGTGGTCGCTACGCACACCACTTACGGAGAGACTTTTGCCTCCTCGATCTGGCGGGACAACGTTTTTGCCACCCAGTTTCACCCCGAGAAAAGTCAGCACGTCGGCCTCCAATTGCTGCGCAATTTCGTGGAACTGAGCGCCTGAATCCGGGTGCCCGGTCCTAATCGTAATCCTAATCTCCTCGCTGCCGCCCCGTGCGCGGGGCGGCGTTCCGCACCCAACCGGAGCGCCGCCTTTAGGCGGCAGGTTGTGGCTCCCAGCGGTTTCGCATGAGTTTTTGAAAATGCCCACCCAGGCCAGTGTTTGCAGGGCTGGGAGCACTTTCGCATTCTGA
>Ga0209415_10006908_pt1 | contig 20009 bp, 23 predicted proteins | sample PeaSoiSIISIP2007_FD_187696 | JGI IMG/M metagenome (GOLD analysis project Ga0209415, IMG submission 187696) | Peat soil microbial communities from Weissenstadt, Germany - SII-SIP-2007 (SPAdes) (version 2) | ecosystem: Environmental > Terrestrial > Soil > Wetlands > Peat | place: Germany... | reverse complement strand
GTCGATCAGCCGTGGCGCATCATGTCCATCGGCCTTCGATATTGGGCGCATGGGTACTGATCAATGCACTTTGGTATTACGCCGCTTTGCGGCGGGACCTAACTTTAAATCTTAAATTTTCTCAGGAATGTTCCAGCAGCGCCTTCACATGGGCGGCGCAGGAGACGGTGAGGGATTTCAGGTCATAGCCGCCCTCCAACACCGAAACGACACGCCCGCCGCAGAACTCTTCGGCCAGGGTGCAAAGCTGGTGGGTGACCCACGAAAAGTCCTCTGTGGTCAGGCGCATATGGGCCATGGGATCAAGGGCGTGGGCATCGAAGCCCGCCGAGATCATCAACAGATCCGGCTTGAAGGCGCGGATGGCCGGCAGAACCTGTTCGGTCACGACCTTGCGCCAGACATCGCTTCCGGCACCCGGCGGCAGGACGATGTTCAAAATATTGTTGGCCACCCCGGTTTCCTCGGGCAGGCCGGTGCCGGGGAACGATTCATCCTCGTGGGTCGAGACATACAGCAGGTCGGGATGGCTGTAGAAAATATCCTGGGTGCCGTTGCCGTGATGCACGTCGATGTCGAACACGGCGACTCGCTTGGCGCCGTGGGCGGCCTGGGCGTGCATAGCGCCGATGGCCACGTTGTTGAACAGGCAAAAGCCCAGCACGGCCCGGCTTTCGGCGTGATGACCCGGCGGGCGGGTGGCGCAAAAGGCGTTTTTGGCTTTGCCGCTCATCACCAGATCGACCGCGCCGACGGCGGCGCCGGCTGACCGCAAAGCGGCTTCCCACGATCCTTCTGACACCACGGTATCGGGGTCCAGATGGGCGTGGTCGTCGCCGGTGGGCAGGTTGTCGCGCACGAAGTCCAGATGATCGGAATCATGAGCCCGTAAAATCTGGGCGCTGCTGGCCCGTGGCGCCTCCAGCCGTTCTAATCCCTGAAATTCCTCGCCATCCAGGGTCGCCAGCAACTGGCGCAGCCGCTCGACGCATTCCGGGTGGTAATCCCCGGTGTCATGCTCCATGCAAGCGGGATGGGTGAACAAGGCGGTGGGCATCGGCTTTTCCAGCGGGAAGTTTCGTCAGAAGGGTTTGGCGGATTTTTTTAAAGCTCGCAACAAATTTACCTAAATGACCTGCTATGCGCAATTTCCAAAAAGCGTTCTTTCCTGGCCTTCCGGGCCGCCCTTGGGCATGATGCGGCGGCTATGGCAAAGCTTAGACTCGATCAATTGCTTGTCGATCGCGGGTTGGCGGAAAGCCGCTCGCGGGCACAGGCACTCATCATGGCCGGGCTCGTCTTTTCGGGCGAGCGCAGGCTGGACAAAGCAGGCATGACTCTGGCGGAGGACACCGCCCTTGAATTGCGCGGCCAGGATCACCCCTGGGTGTCTCGCGGCGGCCTGAAACTGGCCAAGGCCATCGAGGCGTTCAATATCGACCCCAGCGGATTGACCGCCTGCGATGTGGGCTCATCCACCGGCGGCTTCACCGATGTTCTGCTGACCCACGGCGCGGCCAAGGTCTATTCGGTGGATGTGGGCCACGGCCAACTGGCCTGGAAGCTGCGCAACGATCCCCGCGTGGTGGTGCTGGAAAAAACCAACGCCCGCCACTTGACCGCCGAGATCATTCCCGACCCCCTGGATATGGTGGTGTGCGACGCCAGCTTTATCGGGCTGGAAACCGTGCTGCCCGCCGCCATGGCCCTGACCGGGCCGAAAGCCTGGCTGGCCGCCTTGATCAAGCCCCAGTTCGAGGTTGGCAAAGGCCGGGTCGGCAAAGGCGGCGTGGTGCGCGAACCGGAACTCCATACGGAAGTCTGCGAACGCATCCATGCCTGGCTGGCCGCCCAACCGGGCTGGACCGTGCTGGGCATCGTCGAAAGCCCGATCAAAGGGCCCGAAGGCAATATCGAATTCCTGATCGTCGGTCGTAAAGGCGGCGAGGCTTAAGGCAAGCTGTCCTCATGGGCTCCGCCCAAACCCGCCAGGGCCAGCGGCCCTGGACCGCGGGAGTGTGGGGGGAGGTGTCTGTGTGGGAGGGGGCGTCTGCTTTGGGCCGTGAAGCGACGGTCCGGTTTCAGAAACGGGGCAGGCAACAACGGACACTGTGTCGGGTACGGTCTTTCACAAGACCTACCCCAAACCTGTTGCCTCCAGGGATGCGATTCGGCTTTTGACGCTCGGTAGTGCCAACGCTTACGATTGTCACCGGCATCTAATGCATGCGACCTTTACTTCGACTGGCAGTGCACACCCTTCACCGATTACGGTCTTGGGGTCGGAACGCCCTTCGTCGAACCCCACGCAAGGCGGCAACCATGTTCTATTCCAGGAAAAGGAAACTCGAGAAGAGGCGGAGAGAAACGGTTTCGGACATCATTGGGGAACGCTTGGCATTCGAAACGATGGTGCAGCGCGCTCGTATTGCCGGGGATACACCCGATGAAACTTTCGTCCAGGATGTGATCGAGCACATTAGGAAATACGAGGCGGAGGCGCGTCAGGAGACAGATCTGGACGAACTCGACAACCTCGCCTGCGACGCCGAAGGCCAGGGGTGGCTGCGGGCCTATGTCTGTCCGGTTGCCGAGGTGGCCAACGAAGGGAAACTGGCGATCGACCTGATGGAGGAATGGAACATTCCGAAGACGGTGACTGCCAAGCTGCACAGCACCCTTGGTAAAAAGCTCGATGATGCGGCGGCGACCCCGCAATTGGCCCGCGGTGCACTCCGCGCCATCTTCGAAGAATCTGACACCTGGAACCGCTATACGAACGAATATGAGAAGGAAATGCGGAAGCTAACCTACATCCTGGCGTGTGCGATGGCCGGGGTACTGGTGGCCGCCTTCTTTGCGATCCGCTTTCCGCCAGCGATTCCGGCGGGTCTGCTGTTGTCTGGCGTCGCCGGAAGCTGCGCTAGCGTCATGGCGAAAATGCCGGTGCTGGAGGTCGAGCTTTCGGGCGCTCTCGAATCCTATCGGCGCCGGATATTGATGCGCGTTGCCGTCGGCGCGGCGGCAAGCCTGACGGGTAGCGCCTTACTCGGATGGGGGCTCCTGCCGATCGCCATCCAGGGCCAGACATTCGCCGAGATGCTGGTGTCCTGCTCGGCGGACCGACCATCCTGTTCAGTCGTGGCGGCGCTGGTCCTTATGGGTATCCCCATGCTGTTCGGCTTAAGTGAGCGTACGCTGGCGCATTTCGAACATCAAATCCTGGCGAATAAACCCTAATTTTCCTCCGTTGCTGCCCTTTCTGGTATGACCTGCAAGCGCGGCAACTCTACCGCGCGCACCCACATTTCAAATCATCGGCATTGGCCCATCCAAGAAGGGGCAGTGAATAAGGGCAAGGTCGGCTATCTGAATTCGGCGCAGACCGATGGAACGACCGCCATGGGCGCTAAGCTGATCTTCATCCGCCGTCCCTTTCTCCCGGGATCCAAGGGCCAATGGCCCTTGGCGGGCATGGGCGGAGCCCATAACGATAACCTCCGCCCCGCAAGTCACTCGGCCAGCGCCAATTCCCGCCGACGTTTGACGCCCGATCCGATCAGGACCAGGGCGATCAGCACGCAGGCTGCTCCGGCGATGAGAAAGGCCTGCAGATAGGTCTGGAATTCCTGGCGCATGACTCCGGCGCCAAAGGCGGCGGTGGCGGCGCCCAGTTGGTGACCGGCGGCGATCCAGCCGAACAGGATGGGGGCATCGCGCTCGCCGAAGCTATCGGTGGCCAGACGCACTGTGGGGGGCACGGTGGCGATCCAGTCCAGGCCATAGAAGACGGCGAAGATGGACAGCTCGAAGAAGCTGAAGTCGGTGAAGGGCAAGAACAGCAGGCTCAGGCCGCGCAGCCCATAATACCAGGCCAGCAGCAGGCGATTATCAAAGCGGTCGGACAGCCAGCCGGAAAAGGTGGTGCCGAACAGATCGAGGACGCCCATGGCGGCCAGCAATCCGGCGGCGTGGACTTCGGGCAGGCCGTGATCGATGCACAGGGCGATCATATGGGTGCCGATCAGCCCGTTGGTGGAGAGGCCGCACACGAAGAAGCTGGCGAACAGCAGCCAGAAGGTGGGCGAGCCCATGCCGCGCCACAAGGCCGAAAAAGCGGCGGTGAAGGGGCTGCCGCCATGGTGATGGGGGGCGTCGTCGGGTTCTTCGGCGCCATAGGCGCTCAGGTCGATCGAGGATGGCCGTTCCGGCACCAGCAGCCAGACCAGGGGAATGATCAGGGCGGTGATGACGGCGGCGCACAGGGTGGCGGTGCGCCAGCCGGCGGCGTCGATGACGGCGGCCAGGGCGGGCAGAAAGGCCAGTTGTCCGGTGGCGACGCTGGCGGTCAGAATACCCATGGCCAGGCCGCGGCTCTTCTTGAACCAGCGGTTCACCACGGTGATTCCCAGCACATTGGCCAGCACGCCGGTGCCGAGGCCGGTCAGCACGCCCCAGGTCAGCACCAGCTGCCACGAGGTCTGCACCAGGGTGGTGGAGGCCACCGCCAGGGACAACATGCACAGGGCGATCAGGATGCAGCGGCGGATGCCGAAGCGGAGCATGACCGCTCCGGCGAAGGGGCCGGTCAGGCCGTAAAGGGCGATGCCGATCGACGCTGCCAGGGAAATGGTGGCGCGGTCCCAGCCCATGTCTTTTTCCAGCGGCACCATCAGCACGCCGGGCATGGAACGCACACCGGCCGAGGCCAGCAACACCACGAACACAGCGGCGGCGACGACCCAGGCATAGTGGATGCGGTCATGGAACAGGCGGGCGATCTTCTGGTGCATGGTGCGGTGGTCCTTCGTTGCTGCCTGCATGGTTCCCTGAACGGCACGGTCTTGTCGATGCCAAAGCGGCGGTGCTTTCTGCCAAGGCCTCTTGATCGCGGCGCCATTTAAGTGCATATGCACATAACAACGAGCCGTCAACCTTATAAGCGGCCAAACCTCCAGGGAGGCACTATGCGTTACATGGACGATTTCGAGGCGGGGCAGACGTTTTATGCCGGGCCGGTCACCATCACCGCCGAAGAGGTGGTGGCCTTTGCCCGGCGCTATGACCCTCAACCGTTTCACACCGACGCCGATGCGGCGGCGGATAGCTTCTTTAAGGGGCTGGCGTCGTCGGGGTGGATGACGGCTTCCCTGACCATGAGGATGTTGGTGGAATCTGGGCTGAACATCGCCGGCGGACTGATCGGCCGCGATGTGGAGCTGTTCTGGCCGCGCCCGACCTATGCCGACGACGTGTTGCGCACCGCCAGCGAAGTGCTGGAGGTGACGCCGTCGCGTTCCCGCCCGGAACAGGGTATGATCCGCGTGCGCACCGAAACGCTGAACCAGCGTGACGAAGTGGTGCAGGTGATGACCGCAAGGCTGATGGTTCGTGCCAAACCCAAAACATGATCCGCAAGACTGGCTGAAAGGCTGCACCTGCTTCCGGCTGCGCCGCACCTCGCGGCGCATGACCCAGATTTACGACGCCCATCTGGCGGCGGTGGGGCTGACCTTGACCCAATATTCCCTATTGGCTCATCTGGTGCGGATGGAGCCGCCGACGGTGCATGGTCTGGCCGACGTTATGGGTATGGATCGCACGACGCTGACCCGCAACCTGAAGCCGCTGTTGGCCCGCGCTCTGCTGACTCAGCAGACCGGAGAAGACCGCCGCCGCCGCCTGATCTGTGTGACCGAGGCGGGCCAGGGCTTATGGAAGCAGGCCAAGCCTTTGTGGCAGGCGGCTCAGGATGAAATTCAGCAGCGGCTGGGCGACCAGGATACGGCGGCTTTGCACCATTTGCTGGATGACACCTTCAACAAGTTGGCCGTGGACGAGAACGCCACATGATCACGCCGAATCGGCCCCGGGGCCGCAACGCCTCTCTCGGCTTTACCACCTGATTTTATAAGGCCTTTGTTTTTCAAGGTCTTAAATCAATTGACGAGAACTGTTCCAATCGCCATGTAACCTCCGCGAATGATTCGCAGGCTTGGTCCTGCTCTCCATCCCCCCGAGGTTCCATCATGCGTTTTCTGCCTTATGTCCTGGTGCTGTTCATGGCCGCTCCCATCCTGTTGTGGGTGCTGATCACCAATTTTGTCATCAAGGGAACTGCCACCAACTTCAGCACCGGCGATTGGGTGGTGTTGGGTTCGCTGGGCAGCTTCGTGCTGGCGTCGTTCATCCTGTTGCCCACCTGGATGAGCAAGTACATGCAGAAGACTGGCGCTTAAGGAAGACTGGCGCTTAAGGAAGACTGGCGCTTAAGGAAAGCCGGCGAAGCCCCAGGTCAGGCCTGGGGCTTCCTTATTTCAGGCCACGGTTATTTCAGGCCACATTGGGCGCGATGGCGCAGCAGGTGATCGGCCAGGGTGACGGCCAGCATGGCTTCGGCCACCGGCACGGCGCGGATGGCGACGCAAGGATCGTGGCGGCCCTTGGTGGAGACTTCCACCTCGTTGCCGTTCTTGTCCACCGACAGCTTGGGCGTCAGGATCGAGCTGGTGGGCTTTACCGCCATACGGGCCGAGATGGTCTGGCCCGTCGAGATGCCGCCCAGAATGCCGCCGGCATGGTTGGACAGGAAGTCGACCTTGCCGTCCTTCATGCGCATTTCATCGGCGTTCTGTTCGCCGGTGAGGACGGCGGCTTCGAAACCGTCGCCGATTTCCACGCCCTTGACGGCGTTGATGCTCATCAAAGCCTTGGCGATGTCGGCATCCAGCTTGTCATAGACCGGAGCCCCCAGACCCACCGGCACGCCCTCGGCCACCACTTCGACGACGCCGCCGATGGAGGAGCCGGACTTGCGGATGGTATCCAGATACTCTTCCCACGCCTTGGCCGTGATGGCGTCGGGGCAGAAAAAGGGGTTGTTGCCGATTTCGGCCCAATCCCAGCGCGCCCGTTCGATGGCGTGCGGTCCCATCTTGACCATGGCCCCGGTGATCTTCACCCCGCCGGGGATCAGATGGTCCAGAACCTTGCGGGCGACGGCTCCGGCGGCGACGCGCATGGCGGTTTCACGGGCGGAGGACCGTCCGCCGCCACGATAATCGCGGATGCCGTATTTGGCCTGATAGCAATAATCGGCATGGCCGGGACGGAAGCGGGCGGCAATCTCGGAATAATCCTTCGACCGCTGATCTGTGTTTTCGATCAGCAGGCCGATGGAGGTTCCCGTGGTCATGCCCTCGAACACGCCGGACAGAATCTTCACCTCGTCCGCCTCGCGCCTTTGAGTGGTGAAGCGCGAGGTGCCGGGCTTGCGGGCATCCAGAAACGGCTGGATGTCGGCCTCGGTCAGCGGGATGCGGGGCGGAACCCCGTCGATCACGCAGCCGATGGCCGGCCCGTGGCTTTCGCCAAAGGTGGTGAAACGGAACAGGGTGCCGAAGGCGTTGCCCGACATGACCTCAGTCCTTAACCACCGAGATGTCGGGGGCGTCCACCGCCTTCATGCCGACGATGTGATAGCCGCAATCCACATGGTGGTTTTCGCCGGTCACGCCGCTGGACAGATCGGACAGCAGATACAGGCCCGAACCGCCGACGTCTTCCAAGGTGACGTTGCGCTTCAAGGGGGCGTTGTACTGGTTCCACTTCAGGATATAGCGGAAATCGCCGATACCGGAAGCGGCCAGGGTCTTGATCGGACCCGCCGACAACGAGTTGACGCGGATATTCTGCTTGCCCAGATCGCAAGACAGATAGCGCACGCTGGCTTCCAGCGCCGCCTTGGCCACGCCCATCACATTGTAATGGGGCATCACCCGCTCGGCGCCCAGATAGCTCAGGGTCAGCAGGCTGCCGCCGTCGGGCATCATAGCCTGGGCGCGACGGGCCACCGAGGTGAAGGAAAACACCGAGATGTGCATGGTGCGCAGGAAATTATCCAGCGTGGTGGAGTCGACATAGCGGCCCTTCAGCTCTTCCTTGTCGGAATAGCCGATGGCGTGGACAACGAAGTCCAGCTTGCCCCACTTCTGCTGCAAGGCGTCGAACACCGAGTCGATGCTGGCCTCGTCCGAGACGTCGCAAGGCAGAATAATGCTGCTGCCGACACTTTCGGCCAGCGGACGCACGCGCTTTTCCAGAGCTTCGCCCTGGAAGGTGAAGGCCAGTTCGGCCCCATGCTCGCTGGCCTGTTTGGCGATCGCCCAGGCGATCGATCGGTCATTGGCCACGCCCATCACGAGGCCCTTTTTTCCCGCCATCAAAGCCGAAGAAACGGTCATCGGTCCTCTCTCTCCGCGAAAATATGGTAGCCATTGTCATGGCAAAGCGCGCGCATCCTACACGAAAGGAAGGTATGGTCAAAGCGCGCGTGCCATTGTGGACTGCGGAGGAAGGGATGTTTGGGTTGCGTCAATGGTATGGATTGGCCCTTTATGTGGCCCGGCGCTTCCGCGCCGACGGGGCTTTGGATAAGGCTTCGTCGCTCAGCTATACCTCGCTTTTATCGCTGGTTCCCCTGATGGCCATCGCCTTGGCCATGCTGGCGGCCTTTCCGGTTTTCGATTCCGTGCGGGTGCAGCTGCAAGGCGCTCTGTTCAAGAACTTCGTGCCGGAAGTCGGTGAGCAGGTGCAACGCTATGTCACCACCTTCGTCGGCAATGCGGGCAAGCTGACGGCGGCCGGGGTGATCGGGCTGGTCTTCACCGCCGTCACCCTGCTGGTCACCATCGAAAGCTCGCTGAACGCCATTTTCCGGGTCATCACCCACCGTTCCCCCTTGTCGCGTCTGCTGGTCTATTGGACGGCGGTGACGTTGGGGCCGCTGCTGGTGGGGGCCAGTTTCTCGCTGTCGGCCTGGTTCTTCGCCGCTCAGGACTGGGCGGCGCGGGCCGGCATGTCGGGCATGGTCAAACTGGTGACGGCGGCCTTGCCGACGGGCCTGCTGATGTTTGCCTTCTCTCTTCTTTATATGGCGGTGCCCAACCGCCGGGTGCGCCTGCGCGACGCTTTGACCGGGGGCATCGCCGCTGGTTTGGCCTTTGCCCTGCTGCGCTTCAGCTTCGGCGTCTATGTGACCCAGGCTCATGCCTATCAGAGCATCTATGGCGCGGTGGCGGCGGTGCCCATCTTCCTGTTCTGGACCTATCTCAGCTGGGCGGTGATCCTGTTCGGAGCCGAGCTGGCGGCGGCGCTGCCCGAATGGCGGTTGTCGCGGCCCGATCTGGGCGGGCCGCTTTCGGCCCGGCGGCGGCTGTCGCTGGCTTTGACCATTCTGGCCGTGCTGCTGGAGGAAAACCGCATCGGCGGCCAGGGCCACAGCCGCCGGGTGCTGCTGGACGCCGTGGGCGAGGGCGAACGGCCTTTCCGTTTCGTCATGGAAAAGCTTCAGGCCGAAGGCTATGTGCTGCAAACTGCCAGCGGGCGCTATGTGCTGGGCCGCGATCTTTTGCGGGTGAGCCTGGGGGATGTGGCGTTGCTGCTGGGGCTGGGATTGGGCCAGGGCGAGTCCGCCGATGACAGCCTGCCCTGGATCAGCCGCATCTCCAGCCGCCTGGATCTGGCGGCCGAGAACCAGCATAAAGCCCTGGACTTGCCCCTGCTGGGGGTGCTGGACGAGGGCGAGCCCATCTGGACGCAACTGCATACCGGCTGGAGCCAGGGCGAGGAGGAGAACCAATGAAAAAGCTTTTCTGGGTGTTCCCTTTCATGCTGCTGGGGCTTCCCGCCTGGGCTCATGCCGGTTTGCTGGGAGCCGAGCCCGCCGATGAAAGCCTGGTGGAGACATCGCCCGCCGAGTTGGTGATGAAGTTCTCGGAAAAGATCGAGCCGCAATTTTCCCAGGTCAGCATCACCGACGCCAGCGGCCAGCGGGTCGATGCCGGGGTGATCACCCCCGACGCCGAGCATTCCGGCTGGGTGCATGTGCCGCTGGCTCATCCGGCCCATGGCCGCTGCGAGGTCTTGTGGCGGGCGGTGTCGGTGGATACCCATGTCACCAAGGGAAACATGGCCTTTACGGTGAAATAGGATGAACGAGCTGCCGGTTCTGTCTTTGGTTTTGGCCTTGCATCTGCTGGCAGTGGCCAGTTTGTGGGGCTGCCTGCTGTTCCTGCGCCTGCCGGGAGCCGATGGGGCGGCGGAGCTGGAGCCTTGGTGCGTTCGCATTTGCGCGGTGGCGCTGGGCGCTGCGGCCGTGGGGCAGGGGCTGTGGCTGAGTGCGGCGGCGGCACAGATCATCGGCAGCGATGCGGTTTTCGTCACGGATCCTGGATTGCTGCGCCAGGTGTTAAGCTCTACCCAGTTCGGTCAGCTGTGGTTGGTGCGTTCAGGTCTGCTGGTGGTAACGGCGCTGCTGCTGTGGCAGCGGCCCAGCGGTCGCCCTTTGGCCACAGAGCTGCTGCCTTGGGCGGGAGCCCTGATGATCAGTCTGGCCGCCTCGGGCCATGGCGCTGCCGGGGAGGGTTTGCGGCGCTTGCTGTTGCCGGTGCTGGCAGTTCATCTGGCGGCGGTCGGCGCTTGGGTCGGCAGCCTGCTGCCTTTGGCCCGGCTGGCCGGACAGGGAGCCTCGGCCGCCTTGAGCAAGGCGGTCATCGCTTATCGCGGTTTTGGGACGAAGGCGGTTTTGGCCGCCGCCGCCAGCGGGCTGACCGCCGTGGCGCTGCTGTCGGACGGCCATGCTTTGTCCTGGCAATCGGGCTGGACCCAATTGCTGGCGGTCAAATTCGCTCTGGTTCTGACCATGGCCGGGCTGGGCGGCGTCAACCGCTTCTTGCTGGCCGATCGTAACCCCACACGGCTACGCGCCGTGGTTTGGGCGGAATATGGCGTGGCGGCATTGGTGGTGACGGCGGCGGCCCTGCTGTCGCAGACCTCACCGCCGGTTTAAGCTTTTCCCACCAAACTGCGGTGTCTTAGGGGTGCTGGTGTTGTTTGTGGAATTCCGCCAGCCCGGACTGATAGCGGCGCAGGCGGTCGGCCTTGTGGTGGGACTGGCAATAGTCCACTTCCTCGGCGAGCATATGCTCGACCAATTCTTCGCCATCGGTCCGCTCAAGGGTGCTTTCGGCCCATTCAGCGGCGATGATCATGTCGAGATGTTCGTGATCGGCGATGGCTTCCAGCTGGTCCGGCGTCAGGCCGGAAAAGCCGATACAATCTTGGAGCGTCAACATCGGAGCCCCCTTGGCGGTTTGCCGCCACATGGTTTGGCGTTTCACATCCAGACCAGAAGCGTAGCACCCTGGAACCACAAAAGGGAACATCTACAAGGGTAGTTCATCCTTATGGAGTAAGGGATTATCCTTTGCCCCATGAACGCAACCGCACAAAAACGGCCCCGACGAAAGATGACGTCGGGGCCGTAGAGATCGGGGGTTAGTGGCTGAGCAGAACCGGCAGGGTGGCGTTTTGCAGCACATGGCGGGTGACGCCGCCCAGGATCAGCTGGCGCAGGCGGCTATGGGTGTAAGCGCCCATCACCACCATGTCGGCTCCGGCGCTCAGCACCTCGGTCCACAGGCTGGTTCCCACCTGCCCACCGGGCATGAAAGTCTGAACCCGGGCCTTGATGCCATGCCAAGCCAGGAAGGCGGCCAGCTCCTCGGGGGCCACATTGGCGTCTTCGCGGGCCGAGAACACCGAGACGGTTTCGGCGGCGCACAGGAAGGGCAGGGCGAAGGACACGGCCCGTGCCGCCTCGGCGCTGCCGTTCCACAGAATGGCCACATGCTTGCCCACGGTTTCGGGGGCCACCGGCGGAGCCAGCAACATGGGGCGTCCGGTTTCCATCAGGGCGGCGTTGACGCTCATCAGGCTGGGATTGTCGCGGTCTGCCACCGGGCGGGCCATGATCAGAAGATCGGACAACCGTCCGGCGGTCGCCACGATTTCTTCTTCACGGCCGGTTTCTTCGCGCCAATGGGCCGACGGGCCGGCTACCGGCAGGGCCGACAGGGGCATTTGCGTTTTAGCGCAGGCTTCGTCGAACTGGGCGCGGATGCGCTCGGCCCGTTCGGTCGCCTGTTGCTCGGCCATCGTCAGCATTTCCTCGATCATCGCGCCCGACATCCCTTCGCCTACCAGCGGCACCGCCGAAGCGGGGTCGATGCAGACATGCAGGGCTTCCAGATGGGCTTGCAGCTGGGTCGCAACCTTCAGGCCCAGTGCCAAGGTGGCGGGAGAGCTTTCCGGTTCGCCAAGGCAGGCGAGAATCGTTTTGATGGCGGTCATAATCTTCCTCCAGGCGGGCCGGACACAAACGAATTGTCCCGCTGTTTCAGAACAGTATGAACCTGTCCGGGCAGCCGCGACAGATGCCAAAACGTCATGGCGGATGCTTGAAGGCAGATAATCTTCTTGCGTGACGCAAGGGCGCGGTTAGTTCCGCCAGACCCGCGAATAGCAGAATTCCATGCGCTGGACATAGAAATAGCGTTCACCGCTGCGCAAGGCCTGATGCATCTGATGGGCATAGCCGTCGCCACTGGTTCGCTTGACCTTGACCATGGCGCGGTCGCCCAGCTGCATGGTTCCGTTGGCGATATGGATGGTCGGCATGGCCCCGCCGTCGATGGATTGCAGGGCATAGGCCTGAAGCCGGGTCTGCACCCGCGCCTGACAGCCTTTGCCGATGAAGGTGCTGTTGTCGGCGCAGACGCTGTTGTCTTCGCGGCCCAAGGGGCGCACATGCCAATCGCGCAACATGGCGGCGATGGTGGGGGTGCTGGTCGCGGTGTCTGCGTAATTGCTGACCCCTTCGATCAATTTTTCGGTGGGCGGCGGGCCCAGGGGAGACACCATGTCGCCGACGAAGCTTTCTCCGGCCAGATGCCACGCACCGATGCGGCCGGTGTTGGTAAAGCCGTCTTCGTCGCAGTTGTCCACATAGTCGTCCAGATTGCTGTCCCAGTCATGGGCGCTGGTGGGTGAAACCGTGACCTGCGAGCCGGCGAGCTGCGGGCTGTCGGTCAGATAGACCGTGCCTTCGTCACCTCGGCGGTCGATGACGGTGAAATGCAGGGCCGTCTTGGCGTCGGCGCTTTCCGAGCAGGCCGAGCGCACCACCAGAATGACCTGCCGGTTGGCGCCCACATCCTTGGAAAAGCCGTCGGGGAAGGAAAAGTCCTCTTGCTCGGACAGGCCGGGATAGGGGTTGAAGCGGCAGCGCAGAACCCCGTGCAGGGACACCGGCTGGCCGTTGATCTGCAAGCGGGCGTCAACAGTGCGGAAATCGGTGGGGCTGATGGAATATTCAGCGTGCATTCCCGAGGGAAGATTGCGGAAACTATAGCTGCCGACGCCAAGGCCGACGATCAGCACCACTCCCAGCAAGACAGCCAGAATGACCCACGGACTGGTGTTGAAAATCTTCATCCCCGCCTACTCCCCTCCACCGTAAGGTTAAAATACGGCGGACAATGATCTTATTCGCCTGCAGGTGTTTGTGAAAGTTTCCTCTTTTGACGCAGATGAGTCCAGACGCAACCAGCCGATGTTTCCCAGCGGCGCTTCCAGTTGGCGTTCCAAAACCTCGATGGTGGCGTCGGAGGGGTTGAGCTTGCGGCTCAAGATGCGCTGTCGCATGACCTCGGGGGCGGCTTCCAGCCAGATCCCTTCAAAGGGAACCCCGGCTTGGGTGGCGGTTTCTTCGATAAGAACACGTTGATCTTGCTTGGCGAAAACGGCGTCGGCCACCACGGTCAAACCAGCCGCCAGCAGATGGTTGCAGCCATCGGCCAAGGCCTGATAGGTGCGCCGGCTCATCTCGGAGCTGTAGCCTTCGGGGCCCAGCCGGGTTTCCGGGGATACGCCCATCAGTTGCTTGCGCAAGACGTCGGTGCGCAGCACCACCGCCCCCAGTGGCTTGCCCAGCAAAGGGGCGATGTCGCGGGCCAGGCGGCTTTTGCCGCTGCCCGACAGCCCACCCACGGCGATCAGCCGAGGCGGCGGCGGAGCCAGATAGGCGGCGGCGCGGGCCATGTAGTCCTGAGCCTTGCGGCGTAGGGCCGGATCATTGCCGGCGCCACGGGCCATGGCCGCCGAGACATGGGCGCGGATGGCGGCCCGCAGGGACAGGAACAGGGGCAGGGCGGCCAGTCCCTCAAGATCGTCGCGGCATTCCAGATAGCGGTTCAGCACCCAGCTGGCGATAGGGTCAAGCCCGCGCGCCTGAATGTCCATCAGCAGAAACGCCAGATCGTACAGAACGTCGATACAGGCGAAGTCGTCGTTGAATTCGATGGCGTCGAACAGGGTCGGCCGGTCGTTGATGCGGCAGATATTGCCAAGATGCAGATCGCCGTGGCAAAGCCGCACCAAGCCGTTTTCCCGGCGCTTTTCCAGCAGGGGCGTCAGGCGCTCTAGCCAGTTCAGCGAGGCGGCGGTCAACCCTTCGGCCTGATCCTTGGGAAACAGATCGGGGCAGTCCAGGGCGAAGCAGGCGGCGTTGGTGTCGATGGTGTGGCGCAGACCCTTTGCCCCGCCCCACTGCGGCCGGGGCGGCGCGGCATGGTGGAACGCGGCGATGGCGTCGGCCAGGGCTTGGGCGTCGTCGCGGTTCAGGCCGGGGGCCAGGCGGTCGTAAAGGCCGGCTTGGTCGAAGCGGCGCATCTCCACCACCCAATCTTCCACCGCGCCCTGACCATCGAAGGTCAGGCGGCCATCGGCCTCGCGGGTGATGGCCCTGACCGCCAGATAAAGATCGGGGGCGCTGCGGCGGTTGACCGCCAGCTCGGCCCGGCAGGCGGCTTCCCGTTGTTCCAGCCGGCTGAAGTCGAGAAACGGCAGCCGCACCGCCCGCTTCAGCTTGAAGGCGCGCTCTCCGGCCAGGAATACCGACGAGATATGGGTGTCGATGCGCTGCACCGGCCCCGGCTGGCCCAGATGGGCGGGGTCGCTCAGGAAGGTCAGGCAGTCCGTCTGGTCGGGGCTCATGATCTCAGTCGAAAGCGGGGCGGGGTTCGGGCAGTCCGGCCGGATCCTGGTGAATGATCACATCGGCCTTGGGGAAGGCCTGGCGGATCTGCTCTTCCACGGCGTCGCTGATGTCGTGGGCGCGGCGCAAAGGCATGTCGCCGTCCAGCTCCAGATGCAGTTGGATGAACTGATCTTGTCCCGACGAGCGGGTGCGCAGATCGTGGATGTTCCGAACCTCGGTCTGGGAATGGCAGATTTCCTTGATGCGGTCGCGGTCTTCCTGGGGAAATTCCCGATCCATCAGCAGATTGTAAGAGGTCCAGGCCATATGGATGGCGCCCCACAGAATATAGCCGCCGATGCCGATGGCGAAGATGGGATCGACGAAGCGCCAGCCCAGCAGGGATGACAAAGCCAGCGAGATCATCACGCCGGCATTCATCATCAGATCGCTGAAGTAATGCAGGGAATCCGCCTGGATCGCCACCGATTCCGTCTTGGCGATGACCTTGCGTTGGAAGCTGACCAAAGCCAGGGTCAGGACCACGGAAAAGGCCATGACGCCGATGCCGACGCCGCCGTTGGTGACGGGCGGCGGGTCCATCAGGCGCTGTCCCGCCTCGCTGATCAGAAACAGGGCCGAGCCGAGAATAAAGGCCGACTGGGCCAGACCGGCCAGGGGTTCAGCCTTGCCATGGCCGAAACGGTGTTCGGCGTCGGCGGGGGCCAGGGAATGGCGCACCGCCAGGATGTTCACCAGCGAGGCGAAGGCGTCCAGGGTGGAATCGATCAGGGTCGACAGCAACGCCACCGAGCCGGTGGCCATCCAGGCCATCAGCTTGACGGCGATCAGGGTCAGCGCCACCGCCATGGCCAGCATGGTGGCTCGCTTCATCAGCCGTCCGTTATGGGCGGCGTCGTAAGTCGTCTCGGCGCTCATGGGAACAGTTGCTCGGTGCGCCAGCCCTCGGGCGTGCGGACATAAACCGTGCGGTCATGTAAGCGGAACGGGCGGTCGGCCCAGAATTCGATGCGTTCCGGCACCAGCCGGAAACCCGACCAGTGATCCGGGCGCGGCACCTTGCCCAGGCCGAACTTGGCGACGAATTCACCGATGCGCTTTTCCAGCTCGAAGCGTCCGGCCAAGACCCGCGACTGCTTGGAAGCCCAGGCGCCGATCTGGCTGCCGCGGGCGCGGCTGGCGAAATAGGCGTCGGCTTCCTCGGGCGTCACCGGCTGGACCGGGCCTTCGACGCGGACCTGACGGCGCAGGCTTTTCCAATGCAGGCACAAGGCGGCATGGGGATTGGCTTGCAGTTCCTGGCCCTTGCGGCTTTCCAGGTTGGTATAGAAAACGAAGCCCTGCTCGTCGGCATGTTTCAGCAGCACCATGCGCACCGAGGGATGGCCCTGGGCGTCGGCGGTGGCCAAGGCCATGGCGTTGGGGTCGTTGACTTCCTGCTTGTCGGCTTCGGCCATCCATTGGTGGAAATGGGCAACCGGATCTTTGGCGCTGTCGCTCATGTCGAGTCGGCTCGTGATTGAAAGGGTTTCTCTTAAATAGCCCCGGCGGGGCGTCGTGAAAATGGGCAATCGCCACTTTGCTGCCAGGATGCTGGAAAAGAGGGCGATAAAGCTCTATTTCTGTTGGCGTATTGTTTCAACCCGCCGCAGGTGAAGGTTTTCCTCCCTTGGACGATCCCTATAAGCTTTTGGGCGTCGCCCCTGACGCCACCCAAGACCAGATCAAGAGCAGCTATCGCAAGCTGGCGCGCAAGCTCCATCCTGACCTTCATCCTGGCGACAAGGACGCCGAGGATAAGTTCAAGAAGGTCAGCGTGGCTTATGACATGCTGAGTGATCCCGCCAAGCGGGCTCGGTATGACGCCGGCGAGTTGGACGGATCGGGCAACGAAAAGCGCCAGCAATATCGCCGCCATTCCAGCGCCGGAGCAGGTCCTGGCGGATTCGGGGGCGGATTCGGCGGCGGTTTTGGCGGGGGCGGTTTCAAGTTCGGCGACAATGCCGACGACATCTTTTCCGAGCTGCTGCGCCGTCGCAACAAGGGCAAGGCCGGAGCCGGCGGCAAGCATTGGTTCGAGGAAGAGGAGGAGCCCCTACGCGGCGCCGATTCTCAATACTCCCTGAAGGTGCCCTTTGCCGAGGCGGCTCAGGGCACCACCAAGCGCATCACCCTGCCCACCGGCAAAAATCTCGACGTCAAGGTGCCTGCGGGAACCAAGGACGGCGCCACCCTGCGGCTGAAGGGCCAGGGCAATCCCGGCCGCAGCGGCGGCGTGGCGGGCGACGCCCTGATCGAGATCAAGGTGGAGCCCCACGGCTTCTTCACCCGTGACGGCGACGATGTTTTGATCACTCTGCCCATCAGCCTGCCCGAGGCGGTGCTGGGCGGCAAGGTGACGGTGCCCACCATCGACGGCAAAGTGTCCCTGAATATTCCCGCCAACACCAACAGCGGCGTGGTGATGCGCCTTAAGGGCAAGGGCATCCCCCACGGCAAGGGGCGGGGCGATCAGCTGGTGACGTTGAAGATCATGCTGCCGGATAAACCCGATGCCGATCTGGAGCATTTCCTGAAAGGCTGGGCCGCCAAGCACGCTTATGACGTCCGCAGCCGCCAAGGCATGGACTGAGGCGGCTGATGGGCTTCAGCCTTACCTCTTACGATCATTTCGCCATGGCGCTGGTGGCCCTGCTGGGCACCTTCATCGCCGCCGGGGCGATGTTGTGGCTGGCCGAGAAGTCGCGCTTCCACGCGGCGCTGCTGACCTTTCAGGGCATCGTGCCGCCGTTCCTGAATGTGGTCGGCGTGCTGTTCGCCCTTAATCTGGCGTTTCTTGCCAATGATACCTGGGCGGCTCATGACCGGGCGCGGGATGCTGTGTTCACCGAAGCCGGAGCCCTGCGCGGCATTCTCCTGCAGGCTCGCCAGATGCCCGACGCCGAGCGGAGCCGCATCGAACCTGCCGCCCTGTCTTATCTGAGCATGGCGGTGAACGAGGAATGGCCGCTGCTGTCCAACCGGGCCAGCGATCCCAAGGTGGTGGCTTTGCTGGATGGTCTGCAAGGCGAACTGGCTTCGGCCAGCGTCGCCCAGGTGGTCAGCGGGCCGGTGCAGTCCATGCTGTTGCAGGAAATCTCTCAGGTGCGGGCTATGCATGATCTGCGGGTGGCTCTCAGTCAGACCCATGTGAACCCGCTGAAGTGGCTGGGCATGGCCTTTCTGGGCTTCCTGACGGTGATTTCCATCGTCATGGTGCATGTGGAACATCCGCGCGCCGCTTTTTTGTCGGTGCTGCTGTTCGCCGCCGCCTCGGCCCCGACGGCGGCTATTGTGTTGGTGCAGGGCAATCCTTTTCAGGAACCGCTGGGCGTCAGCGCCCAGCCGTTGGTCTCGTTGATGGATAAGACAAACTAGGCCAAACATAATTTACAGCCGTGCCCCAGCACGGCGGCGGCCAAGGGTGCGGATGCACCCGCCCGGCGAGGGACGAATATAATTTACAGCCGTGCCCCAGCACGGCGGCGGCCAAGGGTGCGGATGCACCCGCCCGGCGAGGGACTTACGCCGCTTCGCGGCGGTACACCAAACTCCGAGGGACTTACGCCGCTTCGCGGCGGTACACCAAAAGGACAGGCACAATGACCGAGCATAAGACCGTCATTCTGACCGGAGCCAGCCAGGGCATCGGCCATGCCACGGTGCAGCGGTTCATGCGCGAAGGCTGGCGGGTGATTTCCTGCGCTCGCCAGGAAATCCCGGCCCATTGCCGCCGCGATCCGTTGTGGAGCCACCATATCCCCACCGATCTGATGGATGGGGCCAGCCTGGAGAACTTCGTCAAGGAAGCCAATGCCGCCCTTGACGGCGCGCCGTTGCACGCCCTGGTCAACAATGCCGGCCTTAGTCCGAAGACGCCTTATAAGGAGCGGCTGGGCGTGCTCAACGGCTCCATCGACGGCTGGAAGGAAGTGTTCGACCTGAACTTCTTTGCCCCGTTGCGGCTGTCTAGGGGCTTTGCCTCGGCGCTGCATAAGGGCAAGGGCTCTATCGTCAACATCACCTCGATCGCCGGTCATTACGTGCATCCGTTCGCCGGGTCGGCCTATTCCACCTCAAAGGCGGCGTTGTCGGGCCTGACCCGAGAGATGGCGTCCGAGTTCGCGCAGTTGGGGGTGCGGGTCAATGCGGTAGCTCCGGGCGAGATCAAGACCGAGATGATTTCCCCTGAATATGAAACCCTGATCCCGCGCATTCCGCTGGATCGCATGGGGTCGGTCGAGGATGTGGCGGGGGTGGTGTTCCGGCTGTGCTCGGACGACTTCAGCTATGTCACCGGCACGGAAATCTTCGTGACCGGCGGGCAGCATCTGTACTGAGGCTTAAAGTCTTTGAAGGGCTGTCTCGGCTTGGGTCTTGGTTTGGGGGGGCTTTACAGCCCCTTGCGGAAATCTTCCAGCCAGTCCAGGCGCTGCTTCAGCAGAGCGATGTCGTGATCCAGCCAGGCGTGAAGGGCCAAGCCCTCGCCGGTGCTGGCGTCGCGCAGGTCTTCCAGGCGGGCCAGTTCGGAATCGCACAGGTCCAGCAGCATGTCCATCTGGCCCAGCTTGTCCTTTTTCTCCAGCAGATGCAGGAAGCGGAACTTCAGGGCAATCACCAGCTTGGACAGATCGGACGAGGGCCGCAGCTTGGCGGTCAGCAGGCCACGCAGCTCGCGCTGGCCGGATTCGGTGATGGCCAGTAAGGCGTCGTCTTCCATGCCCAGGCCGTCAACCGCCTCGACCAGACCTTCGTAACGCAGAAGCTCGATGGACAGCCCCATCAGATCCAGCGAAGGCCCCATCACCCGGCTGCAGAAATGGCGCACCGAACCGGCCAAGGCGCTGTAGCGCATCGGGTCGGTGGCGATGGTGCCCAATGCGCATAAGCGCACGGCTTCTTTCGGCGTCAGGGTGTTGTCGGCAAACATGGGGCGGCCTCCTGGAGTGGTTGGCGGGTCGTCTCCAGTAGACCAATATAGTGCGCTATGGGGCCATTGTCGAGGGGCGGCAGGCAGGGCTCCGAACTCAGGTTAACGGGGGTTTACGGCTTGCGCCGCCCGTGATTCTCT
>Ga0209415_10006904_pt1 | contig 20014 bp, 20 predicted proteins | sample PeaSoiSIISIP2007_FD_187696 | JGI IMG/M metagenome (GOLD analysis project Ga0209415, IMG submission 187696) | Peat soil microbial communities from Weissenstadt, Germany - SII-SIP-2007 (SPAdes) (version 2) | ecosystem: Environmental > Terrestrial > Soil > Wetlands > Peat | place: Germany... | reverse complement strand
ATCCCCCTGCAGCTTCACAGCCCCACTTGAATCATGCTCGAATCGCTCCGTCGAGGGTTTTTCAGCAGCCTGTTAGTCCTCCGGCGTCTCCCCGTAGGGCCACGTGATCAGCTCGAAGAGGTGGCCGCTGGGGTCGTCGAAGTAGACGCCGCGGCCGCCGTAGAGGTGGTTGATCTCGCCGCGCTGCTCGCGCCGGTGATTGGCGTAGAAGGCGGCGCCGGCTTTCTTGAGGCGCGCGAGCGCCGCGTCGAACTCCGCCTCGCTCACCAGGAAGGCGCAGTGATGCGGCCGGATCGTCTGCGCCTTCTCGAAATCGAGCGTGACGCCGTTCTGCGTCTTCACCGGCACGAAATGGCCCCAGTCCGGCGCCACCGTCACGCCCAGAATGCCCGCGAGAAACTTCGCCGACGCCCGCGGGTCGCGCGCGGGCACGATGATGTGGTTGAGCTCGATGGTCATGGGCGGCACCTCCTTAGATCAGGTCGTCGACATCCAGCTTGAGCGCCGCGGCGAGACGCTTGAGTACGCTCACTGACGGCTCGCGCGCTCGGTTCTCGATCTGCGAGAGGTAGGGCTTGCTGATGCGCGCTCTCTCCGCGAGCTGCTGCTGCGTGAGGCCCCGAAACTCGCGCCAGACCTTCAGGGGATGCTCGCCCGCGATCAGCCGGTCCGCGATCGCCGCCGGCACGAGCTCCTGCGGCTTCGCCTTAGCGCGGTCGTAGGCGCGGATATCGTCAAGATCGTCCAAACCCTCGATCATGCGGCCGTAGGTCTTCTCCGGGACGAGCACGAAGCGTTTGCCATGCCGCTCGATGGTCTTGTGGCTCATTCGTAAGCACCTCCTCTTGGCGCAATGCGCTCGACCGACAGGATGCGCAGCGCGTTGTCCAAATCGTAGATCACCCGCCAGTCGCCGACCCGAAGCCGATAGCCCGGCCGCCCGACCAGTTTCTTGACATTGTTGTTGGGCGCGTATGGGTCTTGCGCGAGGTGGTCGATCTTGGATCGAATCAGCCGCGCGGTATTCCGCGGCATCCGCCTCAGCACCTTGATTGCATCGCGGCTGAACAAGATGCCGTACATGGCGTTATGTTAGCTGTAAGCTAACCTGCGGTCAAACTGCAAAAGAGATGCTCGGCTCTTCCGCGCGTCCGCACTAAGAAGGTTTCACCACAGGGGGGTCGCGGAGCCCTTCGACAAGGGCTCAGCGTCCTCAGCGCTAATTCTTCCGCTCCGTGCTCTCCGTGGTGAACCCTTCTTCTTAGAGAGCATCCCGCCTGCATGAGCCGTGGTGCGTCCTTCGACTCGCGCGCCAAGCCGCGCGGCTCAGGATGAGGGCGATTTTTCAGCCGCTCCCAAGCGCCTCATCCTGAGCCGCCGCGCTTGAGCGGCGAGTCGAAGGACGCACCAATTCCATCCAGCCGGGAGCCGCTCTAAGGAGCCCCCGCCGCCGCCCAGCCGCTCCGGTGCTGCGCCCAGCGGAAGAGCGCGAAGAGCGGCAGGATCGAGAGCACCAGGAAGGCCGCGAAATAGAGCGAGGCGGTGATGCCGCCGACCGCGTCCTGGATCGCGCCGGCGAGCGGCGGCAGCCCGGCCTGGCCGATGTACATAAAGGAATAGAACACGCCCATGCCGACGCCGCGGCTCTCGGGCCGCAGCACCTCCGACGGCAGCGCCATGATGACGCCGATCGCGAGGCCCAGCACGAGGCCGCTCGCCAGCAGCGGCAGCACGGGATCGATCACGGGCACCAGCAGCAAGGCCACGCCCCAGCCGCCGATGCCCGCAATCATCAGGACATTCCAGCGGCTCCAACGATGCGCGATCACGCCGCCCAGTTGCGTCGATGCCAGATTGAGCCAGGTGACCGCGCTCAACACGCGGCCGGCGCCGCCGATGTCCTGTCCCGCCGCCATCATCAAGACCGGCGCGAAGGCCACCATGATCGTGTAGGCGCCGTTCACCAGGCCCCAGATCGCGCCCGGCATGGAGACAAGCGTGATCTCGCGCCAGGAGATCCGGCGTGGAGCTTGCGCGCCCGCGCGCGCCGTGCGGTCGTTCGGATGCGGCCGGTAGAGGAGCGCCACCAGCAGGAGGGCCGCGAGCGCCGCCGCCGCCGTGACATGGAGCGCCGCGGGCCAGCCCTCGCGCTCCCCCAGCGCGCCCAGCCACCAGAGCCCGATGCCCATGCCGACCGGGAACGAGTTCACGAAGATGGTCATCGCCAGCACGACGCCGCGCTCGGCGAACCAGTCCGTCACCATCTTGGACATCAGCACGTTCAGCAGCACGCCGCCGGTGCCCGCGACCAGCCGGCCCAGGACCAGCGCGGCGTAGCCCGGCACGAACCCCGCGACGAGGTCGCCCAGCACCATCAGGCCGAGCCCCGCCAGGACCACCCGCTTGTCGCCGAAGCGCGCGCCGAGCATGCCGCCGGGTACCGCCAGCACCACGCCCGGCAGCATGTAGAGCCCGACCAGGAAACCCACATTCGCGAAGCCGAGGCCGAGATCCCGCACCAGGATCGGCGCCACCGAGGCGAGCGACTGAAACTGGAACGCCATGCTCACCCGCGCCGCCGTCAGCACGGCGAGCGCCACCCAACGTCCCTGCATCCCGCTTCCCCCGGACCTCGTTGCGTCTGATCCTATCCGGCCGGGCCCGCGGGGACCAACGGCAGCCGGCGGCCGCGCGCATTTGACACTGGACAACATACGCAAGATGCGGTCAACTGCGCCTCGCGGCCGGTGAGGGTCGCGACAGCTGAAGGGCCCAGGCGCAAAAAATTAAATCTACAAATCAAACCCAATTGTGTGAACGAAATCAACGATTGGAGGCTCTGGCAAAGCCAATTCAAACCCAATCCAAAGCCAATTTCGCGTTCTCAGAAGGAAGGTTCACCACAGAGACACAGAGGACACGGAGGAAGAAACGTATGTCTCGCGGCTAGGCCGCTCTGCTTGCGTCCTGGGCGAGCTGGTGACGTTGCGGATTCGCCGTGAAGCACGAGTTCCGTTCTCCGTGTCCTCTGTGTCTCTGTGGTGAAATCCTTGGTCGGACCCTCCGCTGGCCGTGAATGGACATCGGCGCGCTCCGGACGCAAAGTCGGACCATCGCAAAAAGAATTCGGAGGATGCTCCCATGCTGACGCTCTATTACGCCCCCGGCGCCTGCTCCATGGCCTCGCACATCGGCCTCGAGGAATCGGGCGCGCCCTACGTGGTGACGCCGGTGGCGCTCGCGAAAGGCGAGCAGAGGTCCGAGGCCTACCTCAAGGTCAATCCGCGCGCCAAGGTGCCGGCGCTCCGGCTCGACGACGGCTCGATCCTCACCGAGAACACCGCGATCCTCAGCTACCTCGCGCTCGCCCGTCCCGAGAAGCACCTCTTCCCCAGGGACCCCGCGGGCCAGGCGCGCTGCATCTCGCACATGACGTGGCTCTCCAACCAGGTCCATCCGAGCTTCACCCACATCAACCGGCCCGAGCGCTTCGCCGAGGACGCCAGCACCCACGCCGCGCTCAAGGAGACCGGCCGCAAGAATTTCTGGACGAACCTGCAGGAGATCGACGGCATTCTCGCGGGCAAGCAATGGGTGCAGGGCGCGCAGTACACGGTCTGCGATCCCTATACGCTCGTCTTCTACGGCTGGGGCACCCGCATCGAGCTCCCCATGAAGGACCTCAAGAACTACACCACTTGGAAGGACCGCATGCTGAAACGCACCGCGGTCATGAAGGTGCTGCAGAAAGAGGAGAGCATCCTGCTGAAAGCCGCCTAGGGCGTTGCGTCCTTCGACGCGCGGCCCAACGGGCCGCTTGCTCAGGATGAGGGGAATTTTTGAGCTGCTCCAAAGTCCCTCATCCTGAGCAAGCGACCGGAGGGAGCGCGTCGAAGGACGCACGACCACAAAAGAATCCGAGGAGGAAACCACCATGACTCGTCGCTCGCTGTTCGCCGCCGTCGCGCTCGCCGCGGGATTCGGCTTGGCCGTCGCCGGCGCCGAGGCGCAGATCGCGCCGCCGCGCACGCTCGACGAGCTCAAGGCCGAGACCCAGGCGCGCGCCGACCGCAACGCCTATCCGCTGACGGGCCTCAAGTCCGACGATGTCCGCGAGGCGCTCTCGCACATCAACACTCTCGACCGCGACGAGTGGGCGACGGCGTGGAGCGCCGTTGCGCTCCGCTACGTGGCGCGCGGCGACGCCGAAACCACCGCCGACGCGAAGCAGGCCGCCACCGATTACATGCAGGCCTGGCGGCTTTATTCCTTCGCGCGCTGGCCGGTGCCGAACTCGCCGGGCAAGGAGCACGCCTACGGCCAAGCGCTCGCGGCCTTCCGCAAGGCGGCGCAGTTCCTCAACCCACCGCTCGAGATCGTGCGGATTCCCTTCGAGGGCAAGGAGATCGTGGGCTACCTGCGCGTGCCGAAAGACGCGCGCCCGGCGCCGTTGGTGTTCATGATCAGCGCCCTCGACAGCCGCAAGGAGGACAGCCTCGAGCGCGGTGCCGATTACCTCGGCCACGGGCTCGCGGTGTTCGCCATCGACATGCCCGGCACCGGCGAGGCGCTGATCAAGGCCGACGTCGGCGCCGAGCGCATGTTCTCGGCGGCGCTCGACGCGCTCCTGACCCGGCCGGAGATCGACCGCTCGCGCGTGGTGATCCAGGGCAACAGCTGGAGCGGATACTGGGCCGCGAAGCTCGCGGTCACCGAGCGCGCGCGCATCCGCGGCGTCGTCGTGCAGGGCGGTCCCGTGCACAATTACTTCCAGGCGGATTGGCAGCTGCCGGCGCTGGGCACGCGCGAATATTTGTTCGATCTCTTCCCGGCGCGCGCCTCCGTCTATGGCGTCTCCACGCTCGAGGAGTTCTTGGCCTACGGGCCGCGGCTTTCGCTCAAGGACGGCGGGTTCCTCGACAAGCCCTCGGCGCCCATGCTGCTGGTGAACGGCGTCAAGGATACCCAGGTGCCGATCGCCGACCTCGATCTGCTGCTCCACACCGGCCAGCCCAAGGATGCCTGGGTCAACCCCACCGGCGGCCACATGGGCCGCAACGCCGACTGGCCCGACGGCAAGATCTTCAAGGAGGTGGTACTGCCCTGGGTGGTCCGGAGACTGGGCAGCGAGGGGTGAGCACGCCCTCAGCCGTCAGCGAATCCCTCTCCGCCCTTCAGGGTGGAGAGGCTAGGTGAGGTGGGTCGATCAGCGGCACTGCTGTCGAGAGAGAGTCTGCGGCCCGCCCCACCTCACCCAACCTCTCCGCCCCTGAGGGGCGGAGAGGGGTGCAACGAGCCTGGGCAGAGAGAGCGAGACCTCACCGCGGCGGGTGGTTGACCGCGACGACCTGCCAGGGGTGGCCGCCCTTGGCCGCCGCGTAGAAATCGAGGCGGGTGAGCGAGAGGTTGTCGACATTGATGGCGAGCGAGGCCTCGGGCGTGAGGCCCAGCGCCTCCTGGAGCGCCGCGCGGATGGTGCCGCCATGGGTTACCGCGATGATGTCGCGACCCGCGTGCTCGCGGGTCAAGCGCCGCAACGCCGGCGTCACGCGCGCCACCAGATCGACGAAGCTCTCGCCGCCCGGCGGCGCCACATGGGCGGGCGCGAGCCAGAAGGGATGGAACGCGTCGCCTTGCTTGTAAGGCAGCTCCGTGTATTTGACGCCCTGCCATTCGCCGAAATGCTGCTCGGCGAGCTCGGGCTCGACCAGCACGTCGGGACCGGGAATGGGATCGGGACCGGCGAGGCCCGCGCGCACGATCGCCTCGGCGGTCAGGTGCGTGCGCTTGAGGCTGCTGGTGACCCAGACCGCCTCCGCCGGCAGCACGCGCGCCAGCGCCGCGAAGGCCGCGGCGTCGCTGCAGTCGCAGGCGAGATCGGTCTGGCCGTAGCAGCGGCCGTCGTTCACCGTCACCGGCGCGTGTCGTACCCACCACCAGCGCGTCACCGTGCTCATACCGAGGCCGCCAGCAGCATCACGATCTCTCCCGATTGTTGCGCGGCGCCCAGGACGTCGCCGGTGTATCCGCCGATGCGCCGGCGCGCGAGCACCGCGAGCGCCATCATGACGATCGCCGCCAGCACCATCGCGAGGATGCCGCGGCCGATGCCGAGCGCGATCAACGCCACCAGCAAGCCGATGAGCGCCGCCGCGGTGGCGCCGGGCGGTGTGGGGCGGCCCGCATCCGCACCGAGACCGTCGCTGCGCGCGGGATCGAACCACAGCATCACTGTCGGCAACAGGCCGCGCGAGACCGCGTGCGCCGCCACCAGCGCGCTCACGGCGACCCGCGTGTCCGGTAACGCCGCCAGCGCCGCCACGCGCAGCCCCACGCTGAACACCAGCGCCAGCACGCCAAAAGCACCCGTGCGGCTGTCGCGCATGATCGCGAGGGCCGCCTCGCGGTCGCCGCCGCCGAGCCCGTCCGCGGTGTCGGCAAGCCCGTCCTCGTGGAGGCCGCCGGTGACCAGCACCGTGACCGCGACAGCCACCAGGGCCATGGCGTTGATGGGCAGGCCGATGCGGTCGCCGATCTCGAAGGCGATGCCGCCGATCACGCCGACCAGGATGCCCGCGAGCGGAAACGCCCAGGCCGCGCGCGCGAGCGCGCCGGGCTCGGGCCGCGCGCCGCTGCGGAACGGCAGCCGGGTCAGGAACGCGAAGGCGAGCCGCGCCTCGTCCTGCCAAGTGCCGAAATCGCGATCGTTCCATTGGCTCATGGCGCCATGAGATAGCCTAAGCCGCGCGATTGCGCCACGGCAGCGAATCGGAGAGAGTCGCGGCCCCCGGAATTCCCGGAAGGAGATGCCGCCATGTCGAGCCAACCGCCGCCCGCGAGCCTCGATGAGATGCGGGCGCTGCTGGCCCGGCTGCCCGGGCCCGATCTAGAGGCCGGCACGGCCGCGCGTAGCCGCGAGGCGCAGCTCACCAAGCCCGCCGGCGCGCTCGGCCGGCTCGAGGAGCTCACCCATTGGATGGCGACCTGGCAGGGCAAGCATCCGCCGACCGCGAACCATCCGCGCACCGCGGTGTTCGTCGGCAATCACGGCGTCGCCGCGCGGGGCGTCTCCGCCTATCCCGCCGCGGTCACGGCGCAGATGGTGCAGAACTTCCTCAACGGCGGTGCCGCGGTGAACCAGCTCTGCCGCGCGGTCGACGCGGACTTGCGCGTCTACGAGCTAGCGCTCGAGGAGCCCACGGCGGATTTCACCCGCGGTCCTGCGATGACCGAGGAAGAGTGCGCCACGGCGATCGCCTACGGGATGACCGCGGTCGAGACCGGCGTCGATCTCCTGGCGGTCGGCGAAATGGGCATCGCCAATACCACGTCGGCGGCGGCGCTCTGTTGCGCGATCTTCGGCGGCGAGGCGGAGCAGTGGGTTGGGCCCGGCACCGGCGTCCAGGGCGAAGGCCTGCAGCGGAAGCTCGCGGCGGTTGCCGAGGGTGTCGTGCTCCACCGTGCGGAGAGCTCCGAGCCCTTCGACCTGCTGCGGCGCCTCGGCGGACGCGAGCTTGCGGCGATCGTGGGCGCCGTCATGGCGGCGCGCCAGGCCCGCGTGCCCGTGATCCTCGACGGTTATGCCACGACCGCGGCGGCGGCGGTGCTGTTCGCCGCCGATCCGCGCGCGCTCGACCACTGCATCGTCGCGCACCGATCCGCCGAGCCCGGCCACCGGCGCCTGCTCGGAAGGATCGGCAAGCCCGCGCTCCTGGACTTCGGCATGCGCCTCGGCGAAGCCTCCGGCGCCACCCTCGCGATTGGGCTGATCAAATCCGCACTCGCCTGCCACACCGGCATGGCCACCTTCGCCGAAGCCGGCGTCAGCGGGAAGTCGGGGTAAGCTCACCGCATCTGTGGTGAGATTACATAGCGAGCGTTACTCGCCCATCTGGAGGAGCGCGCCGGTGCGGCGGGCGCGGCGGAAGCTCCAGAGCAGAATCAATGCGCCGATCGCGACGTAGACCGCGTCGAGGCCGAAGGCGGCGACGAGGTAGTCGAGCCGGACCTCGTTCTGGAACAGCACCGCGCGCATCCCCTCGAACACATAGGCCGTGGGGAAGCACCAGGCAATCCACTGCAGCCAGTGCGGCAGTACCGAGATCGGGTAATAGATGCCGCTGATCGGCGAGAGCACGAAGATCGCGACCCAGGCGAGGTTCTCGGCGCCGAGTCCGTGCCGCAGGATCAGCGCGATGATCGCCAACCCGACCGCCCAGCCCATCACCAGCAGCAGCGTGAAGAACCCGATCAGCGGCAGACCCAGCGTGAAGATCGAGTAGTGATAGAGCGGGATCGCCAGCAGTGCCGCGGGTAAGATCCCGAGCATCACCCGGATGAAGCTCATGGCGAGCAGCGACAGCACCCATTCGTAGGGCCGGAGCGGGCTCACGAAGAGATGGCCGAGATTGCGGGACCACATCTCCTCCAGGAACGAGAAGGCGACGCCGAGCTGGCCGCGAAACATCACCTCCCAGAGCAGCACGGCGTAGATCAGCACGCCGCCCGCGCGGGCGACCCAGCTGCTGTTGGTGACCAGGAATTGGCTGGTGAAGCCCCAGAGCACCATGGTGAGGGTCGGCCAATAGACGAGCTCGAAGGCGCGCGGCCACGACCCCCTCAGCAGAAAGAGGTGGCGCAGCACCATCGCGCCGACGCGGCGCGGCGAGAAGCCCACCGCCGCGCTCATTCCGCCGCCGCGCGCGGCTTGCCGCGGGCGATGTCGAGGAAGACCTCTTCCAGGGTGTCGCGGCCGTAGCGGTCGACCAGGGCCTGCGGGCTACCGCTGTCGACGATGCGGCCCTTGCGCAGCATGAGTACTTGGGAGCAGAGCCGCTCCACCTCGCCCATGTTGTGCGAGGCGAGCAGAATGGTGGCGCCGGTGCGCTCGCGGTAGGTTTCGAGATAGCCACGCACCCAATCGCCGGTATCGGGATCGAGCGAGACCGTGGGCTCGTCGAGCAGCAGCAGCTCGGGCTCGTTGATCAGCGCCTTGGCCAGTGCCACGCGGGTCTTCTGGCCGGCGCTCAAGTTGCCCGTCTTGCGGTCGAGGAACTCCGTCAGCTGCAGGTCGCGCGCGAGCGTCCCGATGCGCGCGCGCACGTTCGGGACTCCGTAAAGGGCGCCATAGACTCGCAGGTTCTCGCTCACGGTCAGCCGGTGTGGCAGCTCGACATAGGGCGAGGAGAAGTTCATGCGCGGCAGGACGCGATACCGGTCGCTCTGCATGTCCGCGCCGAACACCAGCACCGAGCCTTCGCTCGGCAGCAACAGGCCCAGCAGCATCGAAATCGTCGTGGTCTTGCCGGCGCCGTTGCCGCCGAGCAGCGCGGCGGTGACGCCGCGCTCGACCGTGAAGTCGATGTGGTCGACCGCGAGCGTCTCGTCGAAGCGCTTGGTGAGGCCGACCACATGGATCACGGGTTCGCTCATGGCGGGCGACTATGGAGGAAAGCCCGGGCCGCGGCCAGCGGCGGCCCCGGCATGGCTGACCGGCGGAGGCGGCAGTCGCTATACTCACGGTGGAGACGATGCGATGGATCGAGCGACCATGACCCTGGCGGATGACGCCGTGAGCGCCCGCGATCCCGGCGGCGGGGTCTCGGTCAGCCTGCGCATGCTCCTGCTGATCCGCTGGGTCGCGGTGATGGGTCAGGCCGCGACTTTGCTCGTGGTGCATTTCGGGCTCGGTTACGCGCTGCCGATCGTTCCCGCCATGGCGGTGGTCGTGGCATCCGCGCTCCTGAACGTCATCGGCATGGTCGCGCGCGGCACCACGGCGCGGCTCGGCGAGGGGGAGGCGGCGTCTTATCTCGCCTACGACATCGTGCAGCTGAGCGTGCTGCTGTTCCTGACCGGGGGGCTCGCGAACCCCTTCGCGATTCTGGCAATCGCGCCGGTGACGGTGGCGGCGACCGTCCTCTCGCGGTTCAGCATCATCGGACTCTCCGCGCTCACGGTCACCGCGATCAGCGTGCTCGCGGTCTATCACTTGCCGCTCCCGTGGCAGGGCGAGCCGCCGGCGTTCTCTCCGCTGTTCATCTTGGGCGTCTGCATCGCGCTCATCTTCGCGGCCCTGTTCATCGCGGGCTATATCTGGAGCGTCGCCGAGGAGGCGAGGCGCATGCGCGACGCCTTCGCCGCCACCCAGCTGGCGCTCGCGCGGGAGCAGCGGGTCTCGGCGGTGGGTGCGCTCGCGGCAGCCGCGGCGCATCAGCTCGGCAGCCCGCTCGCCACCATCGCCGTGGTCGCGAAGGAGCTCGCTCGCGACCTGCCGCCGGACAGCCCTCACGCGGAGGACGCGGCCCTCTTGCTGAGCCAGAGCGAGCGCTGCCGCATGATCCTTGCCGACCTCGCGCAACAGCGCGTGAGCGAGAGCGGTGCGCCCTACGCGCGCCTGCCGATCTCCGCGCTGGTGGAGGCGGCGGGCGAGCCCTACCGGGCCGAGAACGTGCGCGTCATCTATGCGACCGGCGCGAGCGGCGCGGGACCGAGCGGCGAGGAGCCCCAAGTCGCGCGCAGCCCCGAGATCATGCACGGGCTCGGCAACCTCATCCAGAACGCCGTGACCTTCGCCCAGCACGAGGTGATCGTCACCACCGACTGGACCGATCGCGAGATCACCGTCGAGGTGGTCGATGACGGCCCCGGCTTCAGCGCCAACGTGCTGGCCCGCATCGGGGAGCCCTATATTTCCGGACGCGGTGGCGGCGAGGCGCAGCACATGGGCCTCGGCATCTTCATCGCCCAGAGCCTGTTGGAGCGCACGGGGGCCCGACTCGGCTTCGGAAACCTTGCGGAAGGCGGCGCTCAGGTTATGGTGGAGTGGCCGCGCGCCGCGCTGGAAGTCGGGGAGCGCGCGTCTTCCCGGGAGGAGGCGGGATCATGAGCGACACCACTGGGACGCCGCCGGAGAGCGGTCCTTCGCCGCTCGCGGGCCTGCCGGAACAGGAGCGCACGCTGCTGATCGTCGACGACGACCAGCCGCTCTGCCAGCGCTTGGCCCGCGCCATGGAGCGCCGCGGCTTCGTCGTGACCACCGCCGACAGCGTGAAAGGCGGCGTCGCCGCCGCCACCGGCAACACGCCGGCCTTCGCCGTGGTGGACCTGCGGCTCACGGACGGCAGCGGGCTCGACGTCGTGAGCGCGCTCCGCGAGGCCCGGCCCAACGCCCGGATCGTCATGCTCACGGGCTACGGCAACATCGCGACCGCGGTCGCCGCGGTGAAGGCGGGCGCCATCGATTACCTGCCGAAGCCCGCCGATGCCGACGCGGTGGAGCGGGCGCTGCTGGCGACCGAGGCCGCCTTGCCGCCGCCGCCGGAGGATCCCATGTCCGCCGACCGCGTGCGCTGGGAGCACATTCAGCGCGTCTTCGAGCAATGCGACCGCAACGTCTCCGAGACCGCGCGCCGCCTCAAGATGCACCGCCGCACGCTCCAGCGCATCCTCAGCAAGCACGCGCCGCGGAGCTGAACCGCGCGCGTTCAGGTCGTCAGTAGCGTCCGCTCCGTCCCCTCAAGCACCAGGCAGGTGAGCTGGCCCGAGCGATAGGCGCCGGTGTCGATGCCGATGCGGTTCGCCCGAAACTCGGGATCGAGAGTGATGCTGTGGCCGTGCACCACGACCTTGCCGAAGTCCCGATCCGAATCCAGGAACTCGTCGCGGATCCAAAGCAGGTCCTCGGTGCGCTGCCGGTCGAGCGCCACGCCCGGGCGCACGCCCGCGTGCACGAAGAGATAATCGCCCTCGGTGTGGGAGGTCGCGAGACCCTCGAGGAAGCTCCGGTGTCGCGCCGGCAGGCGCTCGACGAATTGCTGCTGGGCCTGGAGCAGCCTCGGCGTGCCCGCGAACATGTTGGGCGGCTCGACGCCGTAGCTCATGAGGGTAGCGTCGCCGCCGTTCATCATCCAGGTCCTCGCGACCGCGATGTCCTCGAGGAAGCGCAGCATCATCTCCTCGTGGTTGCCCATCAACGGCACCACCTCGATGCCCGGCGGATCGTCGTGCAGCACCAGGTCGATCACCGCGCTCGAGGCCGGGCCGCGGTCGACGTAGTCGCCGAGATAGATGAGGCGCTTCGCGGCTTGGGGATGGCGCGCGGCATCGGCCTCGACCTGCTCGAGCAGTGCCTCCAGCAAGTCGGCGCGGCCGTGGATGTCTCCCACGGCATAGAGCCGGCTCCCGGCGGGAGCGGCGGGTGGAGGTCGGGGCGCCTGGGCCATAATCTCCACATGTAGGGAGGAACCCCCGGCGACGCCAGTGCGCTCCGGTCCCCGGCACCGACTGGCGCGGTTTTCCTTGCCAGGGCCGGCGCCGCCGGCCTATGAGGGGCGCATGGCCGATGCGGACTTGGTTTCCCTCGTCGAGAAGCTGCCGGCGACGCGCTTGATGTGCGTCGGCGACGTCATGCTCGACCATTACGTCTATGGGACGGTCGAGCGGGTCTCGCCGGAGGCGCCGATCCCGGTGCTCCGGGTCGAGCGCGAGACGCGCACCCTCGGCGGCGCCGGCAACGTGCTGCGCAACCTGCAAGCCCTGGGCCTGTCGCCGTGCTTCGTCTCGGTGGTCGGGAACGACTCCGCGGGCCACGAGGTGAACCGGCTTGCCGCCGGTCCCGCCGGCGCCGAGGTGCATCTGCTGGCGGAGCGCGGCCGCACCACCACGATCAAGACCCGCTACATCGCGGGGACCCAACAGCTCCTGCGCGCCGATCGCGAGAAGGTGGCGCCGGTTTCCGCGTCCGTGCGGGAGGACCTGCTGCGCGTCCTCGAGCACGCGGCCGCCAGTCGCGGCGTCACGGTGCTGTCCGATTACGCCAAGGGCGTACTGGGCGACGGCATCGCGGCCGCCGCCATCGCCGTCGCGCGCGCCGCCGGCCACCTAGTGGTGGTGGATCCCAAGGGCACGGATTACGCGCCCTATCGCGGTGCCAGCATCCTGAAGCCGAACCGCGGAGAGCTCAGCGCCGCGACCAAGCTCGCGGTCGCCAACGAGGCCGAGGCCACCGCGGCGGCGCGGGCGCTGATCGACGATTTCGAGCTGGGTGCCGTGCTGGTGTCGCTCAGCCAGGAGGGCATGTTGCTGGTGGAAGCCGGCGGCGCCGTGCACCGGCTCTCAGCGGAGGCCCGCGAGGTATTCGATGTGTCCGGCGCCGGCGACACCGTGGTGGCGGTGCTGGGCGCGGCGCTCGGCGCCGGCGCCTCGCTGCTGGATGCCGCGCGGCTCGCCAACATCGCGGCCGGCATCGTGGTCGGCAAGGTCGGCACCGCGGTGGTCCATGCGAGCGAGCTCGAAGAGGCGATCGTCAGCCGCGACGCGCTCGCGGGGCAGAAGGTGTTGCCGCTGCCGGTCGCGCTCGATCACGTCGCGCGCTGGCGGCTCAACGGACTCAAGATCGGCTTCACCAACGGCTGCTTCGACATCCTGCATCCCGGCCATGTCTCGCTCCTCACCCAGGCCAAGAGCCACTGCGACCGGCTGGTGGTGGGATTGAACGGCGATGCGTCCGTGAAGCGTCTCAAGGGCCCGGATCGGCCCGTGCAGAACGCCGCCGCGCGCGGCGCCGTGCTGTCGTCGCTCGCCAGCGTCGACATGGTGGTGGTGTTCGACGAGGACACGCCGCGGGAGTTGATCGCGGCGCTGCAGCCCGAGGTGCTGGTCAAGGGCGCGGACTATCGCCGGGACGAGGTGGTCGGCAGCGATATCGTCGAATCGTACGGCGGCAAGGTGGTGCTCGCCGAGCTCGTGCCCGGCTACAGCACGACCGCTACGATCGCGCGGATGGTGCGTTGAGCGTCGCGCGCCGCCAGGTCGCCAGCAACAACAGCAGCAGGATCAGCCAGGTCGGCTGAAATCTCGTCGCCTCCGCCACGAATTTGCCGGCGACCGGCACGGCCCACGCCGCCACCAGGAGCGCCGCCTCGCCGCGGCGGAATCCGGTCGCGCGCGCTTCCAGAACCAGCCACGCCAGGGGCAGCAGCAGCATCACGAGGTCGTAGTCGTAGGCATAGGGCGTGGCGAGCGGGATGCTCAGCACCAAGGCCGAGCCCGCGAGGGCCACTGGCGCCCGGCGCCACCAGACATGCGCGAGCGCAGCCAGCGCCAGGAGGGCGACCGCGACCTGCAGACCGTAGGAAGCGGCGATACCGAAGCCCGCGAGCCGGGCCGAGGCGAAGACCGTCGCCATCCGGTCCCACGGCACCAGACCCCTCTCCAGCAGCGCGCGAGCCTCGCCGAGGCCGCGGAGGAAGGCGAGCCAGGGGTCGGCACCGAGGGTGGCCAGGCTCGTCAGGGCGAGCGCTGCCGCCACCGCCACCGCGACCCCGAGCACTCGCCAATGCCGGCCGAAGACCAGCGCCGCGAAGGCCGCCGCCGCGACCTGCGGCTTATAGCTGAGGAAGCCCCAGCACAGTCCGGAGAGGATCGGCCGGTCCTCTAGGCTCAGGAGCCCGCCGGCGATCAGGGCGGCCGAGAACGCGCCGTTCTGGCCGCTGATCAGGCATTGCGCCGTGCCGGGAAAGATCAGGGCCGCGAGCGCCGTCAGAGGGTGGGGCGCTACGCGCTGGAGCAGCTTGGCGAAGCCGGCGAACGTCGCGGCGACCCACAGCGCCGCCGCCGCGGGATAGGGCAGCAGCGCCAGCGGCAGCACGAGCATCAGGAAGCTGGGCGGATATTGCCAGGTGATGAGCCCGACCGGCGCGCCGGTCGTCGTCTGCTCGGCGGCGTGGAGCAGCGTCTGATCGTAGCCCGCGGCGGGGTGTCCGCCGAGCGCGAGACTCGCCGCGGTCCAGACCGCGACGAAATCGCGTCCGATATTCGCGCCGCCCTCGTTGACGAAGCCCGGCGGATGCCACCACCAGCTGTTCAGAAGCCCGGCGGCAAGCCAGGCGAGGCTCAGGGCCATGAGAAAGCCCAGCAGGGCAAAGCGCAGCCGGCCCAAGCGGTCGAGCTGGGCCTGAACGCGCGCGACGGACCATGCCGTCACGGGCGGCCCCAGTCCTCGATCGGGATGCCCTCGATACCGGCGGCGGCGGCGAGCCGCCGGGTGGGATTGACCGCCACTGCCTGATCCGCCCAGCGCAACAGCGGCAAGTCCGCATGATGGTCGGAATAGGCGATCACCACCGCGCTGCGCGGCGCCGACTCCGCAAGCGCGACCGCGCGCTGCACCGCCGCGAGCTTCTTGTCGCCTCTCATGTTGTCGCCGTCGAGATCGCCGGAGATCGTGCCGTCGTGCGTCCACGCGACCTTGGTGCAGATGACCTCGGAGAACCCGAGCGCCCGCGCGAGCGGCTGGACATGGAGATCCAGGCTCGCCGAGGCGAGGATCAGAGGGTGTCCGGCGGCCGCATGCGCGTCGATGCGCTCCCGCGCCTTGGGCCGCACCAGCGTCCGCAGGCACCAGGCCACGAAGCGATCGGTCCAGGCGGCGATCTCTTCGCGGTCGGCACCGCGCAAGACCGCCCGCAGCGCCGCGCGTTTCATGCCGGCATTGTCGACGAGGCTCCCTGCGAAGCCGGCGGCGCTGACCGCCAAGGGCAAGCACTGCGTCAGCCGCCGGGGATGGTCCCGGAGATAACCCAGCAGGTAAGCCGCCGTGGTGTCGCGCGTGGTGATGGTGCCGTCGAGGTCGAAGACCGCGATCGTCTCGTCCCGCTCCCCGAGACTCGCCCTAGCGGACGGTGATTGGCTCGACGAGGATGTGGAGCCCGGGGATGTCGACATAGAACAGAACCCCTGCGATTACGCAGAGCACGGCCACGAAGGCCACGAACCGGCGCTCGCTGAACAGGTGCTCGGGCGCCTCGGCGGCCGAGTGCGGTTTCAGCCCGATGGCGAGATACCACGCGAACATCAGGGAGAACAACGGGAACGTGAGCAGGAACTCGATCCGGTACTTGATGAGGAAAACGCCGAGGAAGAAGGCCGAGCAGATCGCGTAGAAGAACGCCGACACCAGCAGGGAGTTCTCGGTATAGCGGCGGAACGAGCGGCGGTATCGGCCCGCGAGCTCGGGGTTCGCGATGCCGCGCAGCTCGGAGAAGCGCTTCACCGCCATGAGAAAGGCGCCGCCCATCCAGTATGACAGCACGATGCTGCTGGGCGGCAGGACGTCGTTCACCAGCGCGAACCAGCCGAGCAGGAGGCGCAGCGGATTGTTGAGCGACTCCGAGAGCACGTCGAGGTAGGGCGTATCCTTGGTCCGCGCGGGCCGCGCGTTATAGAGAATGCCCATGCCCAGCAGCACGCCGCTGGTGATGGCGAAGCTGTGCCCGACCGCCGACGCGGCGGCGAGACCGACCGCGGCGAGCACGATATACTGCGCCATCACGATGCGAGCATCGAGCAGGCGTTGCGCCGCCGGACGGCTCCGCTTCACCGGATGAAAGCGATCGGACTCGCCGTCGAGATACTCGTTGATGGTGTAGTTGGCGGAGGCGCAGAGGCAGAGGCTGAGCAGCCCGAGCGCGGCATGCCAGAGGAGCAGACCGCCCGAGGGATGCACGAACAGCAGCGCGAGCGTGGTGCCCGGCAGCATGAACGCGTTCTTCACCCAGTGATCGACCCGCGCGATGCCGAAATAGCGGTGCCAGACGGGCCCGGGGGTTTCCCTGGGCGCGATCCCTTCGGTTGCCACGGCCTCTGACATCGGCACTCTCCGGCTTCGGCTCCCTTCTAGGCCGCGTTGGTAAACGAATCCTTTAGGGCGCCCGAAGTCAGAGCGGCGTCGGGTCGCCCGCGGCGGGGTCGAGCAGGCGGCGCAGGCGCTCGGAGCCCAGGAGCGCGAACCGGAGCGTCACGGCCTTACGCCGCGCCGCCGGCAGCGCCAGGGCGGGCGCTTCTCTGAGCACCGCGCCGCCAAAGCCATCCGCCACGATCAGGCCGCAATCTGCGGGTATGGCGTCCCGCGGAAAGTCCTCGGCGACCGCGAAGTAGAACCGGTCACAGAACTCGCGGTACTCCGGCCATTTGGCATCGCTGCGGAAATCCTGCAGGGAGGACTTCACCTCCACGATCACGAGATCTCCTGCACGCCCAAGCCCCATCACGTCTGCCCGCCGCCCGTTGGCGAGCGAGACCTCCATGAGTGTGGCATAGCCGTGCTGGGCCAGCGCCCGACCCACGCCGCGGGCGAGCAGCAGGCGTAGTGCCAAGTCCTCGGCGGGAGCGTCGGTCATCACCTGGGCCTAACGCTTCTGTAATCGGCGGCAAGAACGCAATCCAGTATGATCCGCCGCGTTAACGGCGCGGACAAGTGGGAGCACGGTGGCAATGAACAACAGCAAGCAAGGCCTGCTCGTCGAAGCTTGGCGGATCGCGAAGCCGTACTGGCTCTCCGAGTACAAATGGTCGGCGATCTTGCTCCTCGGGATCATCATCACGCTGACGCTTGGCCGGGTCGGGCTCGATGTGGCCTTCAACTATTGGTACAACGCCTTCTACGATTCGCTGCAAGGATACGACGGCCCGGCCTTCTATCGTCTTTTGCTCGTGTTCATGGGTCTCGCGACCTTTTGGGTGGCGGTGCTTACCTCTCTCGATTTTCTGAGTCAGATGCTCCGCATTCGGTGGCGGCAATGGCTGACCGACCTCTACCTCAAGCGTTGGCTCGATCACGGCGTCTATTATCGGCTGCAGCTCACAGGGCCCTCGACCGATAACCCGGATCAGCGCATCGCCGAGGACGTGCGGGATTTCATCGACTATTTTCTGTCTCTCACCCTCGGTCTGTTGCGCAGCGTCGTTTCATTCTTTTCCTTCGTGTTCATTCTTTGGCGCCTGTCCGGGCCCCTGACCGTTCCATTGGGATCGCTCGGGGAAGTCACGATACCTGCTTACATGGTCTGGCTTGTGATCGTCTATGTGATCATCGGCACTTTCCTTTCGATCAAGATCGGCCGGCCGCTGGTGGGGCTGAATTTCAACCAGCAGCGCTTCGAAGCGGATTTCCGCTATAGCCTGGTGCGGCTCCGCGAGAACACCGAGAGCGTCGCCTTCTATCGCGGCGAGGCCAGAGAGTTCGAGACGTTTCACGGCCGCTTCGGCCATGTGGTCGCTAACTTCTGGGCGATCATGTGGCGACAATTGAAGCTCGGCGGGTTCACGTTCAGCTTCGGCCAAGCCTCGGTGCTGTTTCCCTATCTGATCCAGGCGCCGCGCTTCTTCGCCAAACAGATCACGCTGGGCGACCTGCAACAGACCGGCAACGCCTTCAACCAAGTGGTCGACGCGCTGTCCTTCATCATCAATTCCTACAGCACGATCGCGACTTGGTTTTCGGTGGTTCATCGGCTCTCGACCTTCGACGAGAGCGTGGCCGAGATTCTGGAGAAACAAAAAGAGCCACCGACCCTGCCGATTGCTCACGCAGGCAGCGGCCTTGCGACGAGTGCTCTAGCCCTGGATCTGCCCGACGGCAGACCTCTGATCTCGGGCGTGGAGTTCGACGCCAAGCCAGGCCATTCCCTCCTGATCGTTGGGCCAACCGGCGTCGGCAAGAGCACGGTTCTGCGCGCGATCGCCGGCATCTGGCCGTTTGGGCGCGGCAAAGTACGGCTTCCGAGCGGGCGCGCCTTCTTCGTACCGCAGAAGCCCTACATTCCGCTGGGCACGTTGCGCAAGGCACTGGCCTATCCGGATAGCGGCGGCGATATCCCAGAGGACAAGCTTCGCGCGGCACTCGACAAGGTCGGGCTCGGCAAATTTGCGGACGAGCTCGACAAGTCTGATCTCTGGGCGCAACGGCTTTCCGGCGGCGAGCAGCAGCGGCTAGCGATCGCGCGCGCGCTGCTGGCCGAGCCAGCGGTGATCTTCCTCGACGAGGCGACCTCCGCGCTCGACGAAGGCACCGAAGCGCAACTCTATCGGATGTTGCGCGATGCGCCCTGGCATCCAACCGTCGTGAGCGTTGGGCACCGCAGTACGCTAAAGGCCTTCCACGACCAAGTGCTCGACCTCACGCCACTCTCGCGCGCCACCCTGGCGGCGCCTGCGGCCGGATAGCCGGCGAAGTCCTCGGTCGTACCGCCAAGGAAAGGGGCGCCGCGCGAGCGACAGCGCGCGGCCCCACGCTCATGGCCCGACCACGAAGGTGTTGGGATCGGATTCCGTCTCGGGTATCGGGCCCGCGGCGCGAACGAGCAGCGCGGCCGCGACGATGATCGCGAGAACGAGTGCCACGGCGGTCAGCCGGTGATCGAAACGCCGCGCCGGACGACGGAACGGCGGCTCGGGCGACGGGAAACGAGGGCCTCTTGATCATGACGGTGGTCTCCTTCTGGAGAGAGCCGCATCATGGACCCCGCTCGCGACCCCCAAGTGTGAGCTGGCTCACAGCGCCGCCGATGTTGCGCTTTCGTTGCAAACCGCTACAAAGAGCGCGCTTTTTCGTGTCTCGAGGAGATCGTGTGGCGGACAACAACGAAGGCGAGGACGCGCTCCGCGCCGTGCGGATCGAGAAGATCGGCGCGCTCAGGAAACTCGGGCTCGAGCCTTATCCCTATTCCTTTGCCGTCACCGCGAGCGCTGGCGAGCTCGCGAAGCGGTACGAGAGCCTGCCGGCGAAGACCGAGACGCAGGATCGCGTCGTGATCGCCGGACGCATCCGCTCGATCCGCAACAGCGGCATGTTCGTCGATCTCCACGACGCCAGCGGGAAGATCCAAGTGTTCTCGCACAAGGACATCCTGCCGGAGGCGGGAATGGCCGTGGTGCGCCTCCTCGACATCGGCGACATCATCGGCGTCGAGGGCCTGGTCCGCCGCACGCCCCGGGGCGAGCTCACGGTGAATGCCGAGAAGGTCACGCTGCTCGCCAAGGCGCTCCGGCCGCTCCCGGAGAAGTACCACGGCCTCGCCGACATCGAGACGCGCTACCGCCAGCGCTACGTCGATCTCATCGTGACGGAGCAAAGCCGCGAGACCCTGCGCAAGCGTAGCCAGGTGATCTCGGTGTTCCGCCGCGTGCTGGCCGAGCGCGGCGCGCTCGAGGTCGAGACGCCGATGCTGCACAC
>Ga0209415_10006903_pt1 | contig 20014 bp, 22 predicted proteins | sample PeaSoiSIISIP2007_FD_187696 | JGI IMG/M metagenome (GOLD analysis project Ga0209415, IMG submission 187696) | Peat soil microbial communities from Weissenstadt, Germany - SII-SIP-2007 (SPAdes) (version 2) | ecosystem: Environmental > Terrestrial > Soil > Wetlands > Peat | place: Germany... | reverse complement strand
GCGAGCGAAGCGAAGCGCATGTTCCTTCTCCCCTTGCGAGAGAAGGTGCCCCGCGAAGCGGGGCGGATGAGGGGTCGCGCAACCCCTCACCCGGCCGGCTCCGCCGGCCACCCTCTCCCGTAAGGGGAGAGGGTTCGCGCATCTGGATTTTCGCAATGAACTCAGCCGCCCATTGCGGTTCATGCCGGTCGGTCGGCGCGTGGCCCGAATATGAGGGTGAGACGGTTGCGTCCGGCAACGCGCTCGTAGCGCATGTCGGTGCAGAGCTTGCGGATCAGATGAACACCCATGCCGCCCACCCGCGCCTCTTCGAGCGAAGCCGCAACTTTCGGCGGCGGCACGGCGGTCGGATCGAACGGGCCCCCGTCGTCCTCAAGACAGACCATCAAGGAAGGCGCGCCACGCATGATGGTCACCGCAATGTGCTTGCCTGCATGCTCTCCCGGGCCACCGTGCATGATAATGTTGGCGACAGCCTCTTCGAGACATAATTCGAGCGCGAAAATCTGATCGCCGTTGAGCCGTTCATCGCGACCGATATCGCGCGCGAAGGCGCCCAGCCGATCGAGCTCGCCCAAGTCGGCGCACAACAGCAAGCGGCGCTCGCGAGATGACGTCGCATCGCTCGCCGGCATGCCTGCACCTATGAGCCGACCGCCGCGATGGCGGCATCGCGCTCCTGAAAGATCGGGATCAGAGTCTCGATGCCCGCCGTCTTGAGCACCATCAACACATTGCCCTCGGGGGTGACGATCGCCAGCTTGCCCCCCTTGCGCTGGACGGCCTTGGCGCTTGTCAGCAGCACCCGGATTCCCAAAGATGCGAGGAAATCCACCTCCGAGAGATCGACGACAACCGCACGTTTTGAGCCGGCAATCACGCTGAAGCGCAAATCGATGGCTTCGGCGCCATTCGTATCAAGCCGTCCGCGCAAGACCACGTTGGTGACGCCGCCGTCGAGCTCATTGACAACCATGTCCATGGATCCGTCCTCTTCGCCAAGCTCGCCGATGAATGGGCGCGCCGTCCTTGACTGGAAGCGCGGCGGTCGCCCGAACAGGGGCAAGCCGACGATCCGGCCGCATGTGCCTATTGGCACGTATCAAAGGACGTCGGCAACCGGCATTAAGGTATGACAGGTTTATGACAGCTCTACGAATGCTCAAGCGACAAAATATCGGCTCGGCGGAGGCTGGCCATTGTGGACAGGCTTGGAATATTCGGCAATTCTGGCCGATAGTGCGGCGTGGGCCGCGGCAGGGCTCGACCTTGGGCGAACGAATATTTGCCGAGATCGATAACGACATCGCCGAGATCGCCCGGGTGACCTCGCTGATCGAGACCTTCGGCGAACGCCACCGACTGCCGGAAGCGGTTGTCTTCCATATGAAACTCGCCTTCGACGAATTGTTGACGAACATTATCTCTTATGGATTCCTAGATGGCGCACGGCACAAGATCACCGCCTCGATCGGGCTTGACGGGGATAAGCTCGAGGCCGAGATCATCGACGACGGGATCGCTTTCAATCCTCTTGCTGAGGCTGCGCCGGACCTCAGTCAGTCGGCGGAGGAGCGGGACATCGGCGGCCTTGGCATTCACATCATCCGCACCGTGATGGACCACGTGGACTACCATCGTTCAGGCGGTCGAAATCACTTCACAATGGTCAAGAAGGTGCCGGCCGAACCGGCGAAATAAGGGCAGACTCCATGGCACACCGCGTCCTGATCGTCGATGACTCCGGGTTTATGCGGAACATCATCAAGCAGATCCTGGTGGTGGACGACGAGCTGGAGATTGCCGGCGAAGCGGAAGACGGCCAAGTGGCGATCGACAAGGAAAAGGAGCTGAAACCTGAGGTCATCCTGCTCGATATCGAAATGCCACGCCTTGACGGCCTCGGCGCGCTCAAACGGCTCAAGCTGATCAGCAAGGCCAAGGTCGTCATCCTCTCCTCTGTAGCGCAGCTCGGTTCTCCGGCCTCGCTCGAGGCGCGGCGGCTGGGCGCCTTCGACGTCATTGCCAAACCATCCGGCGCGATCAGCCTCGATTTGAAAGCCAAGCGCGGGCATGAGATCCTCAAAGTGGTACGGGCGGCACTCGGTCTTCCGCCGCTTGACGTCGCCGCGATGGCGCGCAAAGCACAATCGCGCAAAGAGAGCCAATAGAATTCGACGGTCGACCCGGGCACATTCATGAACAGCGTAGATCGACTACGGCAGCTCGGCGCCGAACTGGCCATGCTCCTCGACGAACCTGAGCGCGGGCCTACCCTCCGCGAGTTCGAAAATCACGCCGGCGACGGTCTGGCGGCGCTCACGACGCTCGTGGGTCGCCTGCACGCCCGGGAGAGGCGACGCGAGGCGCTTATCCGCGACCGCACCTTGCAGCTCGAACTGGTGCTGGATATCCTGCGGACGCGCGACAAGGCAGCGGCCGAACAGGCCGAATGGGACTTTGCCACCGATCTGCAATTGTCCGGGCTGCCGCAAGATTTTCCGCCTTTTCCCGACCGCACCGAATTCGACCTGCATGCCGGAATGGTCACCGCCAAGGAAGTGGGCGGCGATCTCTATGATTTCTTTCTGCTCGCCCCGCATCGGCTCGGCTTCGTGGTCGCCGACGCCGCCGGCAAGGGCCTGCCGGCGGCGATCTTCATCACCTTGACGCGGACGCTGCTGCGCGCGGCGGCTCAACGGCTGGAAGAGCCCGGAGATTGCCTCAGCGTCGTCAACGCCATGCTATGCATCGACAATCCGACGATCATGTTTGCCACGGCCTTCTATGGCATCCTCGAAACCGAGACGGGCGAAATTTTTTACGCCAATGCTGGCCACAACCCGCCTTACGTCTTGCGCAGCGATGGCGCCGTGGAGGCTTTGTCGGGCATGGGCGCCATGGCGCTCGGGGTCGTAGAGGACATGCGCTACCAGACGCAGCAATCACGGCTGGCGCCTGGCGAGACACTGGTCTGCTTCAGCGATGGCGTGACTGAAGCGATCGACGCAGCCGGCACCTTGTTTGGCGATGCCCGACTCATCGCTCTCTTGGCCGGCCAAACCCAAAACCATCCAACCGAAATTCTCGGCGCGACCATCGCCGAAGTCGATGCCTATATGGCGCTCGCGCCGATGGCCGACGACGTGACGCTCCTGGTGGTGCGCTACAATGGGCCGACCAATTCCTGACCACTTTTAACGCATGATCTTAGCTCCGAAAAGTCTGCAACTTTTCGGGATCATGCTCCGGCAGGCTTGGTTGACGGCGCAACCGCAAGGGATGCACCCCCGCGATTGCGCGGCGGCAGGCCGCGTCGAACAGAGTGCGTGCAAAGCCAAATATAAGCGGCAAGGCGAAAAATTCGGCTTCCTCGATTGTCGCCATTCCGCTGACCCTATCGACCAACAGCACCTCGACCGTAGCGGGCGTCTCGAAAGCAATTGCGATGCCTGGACCGGCGCCGCCCAACAAGACGCGCAGATCGATCGGCTCCGCAGAATACGACGGATCCTTCGTCGCAGGGTCCGTCTGCCAAACCCGCACGATCGCTTGCGCCCGGATCGATACGGAATAGCGCCCGACATGGCAGAGCAAATATCGGTCCGCAATCGTCATGGCGGTGTCGCGGCTTGCGAAGCGTTGCCGTCGCCGGCTGGACTGAGGCCGACAAGCCCCGCCGCGTCGAGGACCAGGACCGGTCGACCGTCGCCCAGCACGGAAGCTCCGGCGATGGCCGGCACCGCGGCGAGCATTGGATGCAGCTCCTTGAGGAACAGGTCCCGGAATCGCAACACCCGATCGACGGAGAGGCCAAGCATCCCCGTTCCGGTGGACACGATCGCCACGCGTGTGAATTCCTGCGTGCGTTCCGATCGGGCTTTGCTTGCATCGAAACCAAGGACTGCCGCGAGGCGATGCACCGGTACGGCGGCGCCACGGTGAATGACGATCTCTTGGCCCGCAATCTCCTCGATCCCGTCCCTCGCAAGTTCCAGCACGGTCACGACCTGCCGTTCGGGCAACGCAAATATCTGGTCGCCGACTTCGACCAGCAAGGCGCGGAGCAAAGCCGCCGACACCGGAAGCTTCAAGGTGAACCTTGTCCCGGCGCCCGGTGACGTCTCCAGGTCAATGGTGCCGCCGAGCCGCTGCAGCGCCGCCGCAACCACATCCAATCCGACACCGCGCCCCGAGATCTCGGTCACAGCGTCTGCCGTGGAGAAGCCGGGCCGAAAAATCAGCGCGTTGACCTCCCGATCCGCCATTTGCTCCGCCTGATGCGGCGCCACCATGCCGAGGCTGATCGCCTTTGCCAGAATCTTCGATCTGTCCAGTCCGCGTCCGTCATCCGCAATGACGATGTCGACGCTGTTGCCGCGCTCGGCGGCTGAAATTGAAAGCGTCGCCCGCGCGGGCTTGCCCAGAGTCCGGCGCCGCTCAGGCGGTTCGATGCCGTGGTCGATCGCGTTGCGCACCATGTGCATCAGCGGGTCGATCAGCAAATCAACCATGCTCTTGTCGATACGCGCTTCGCGGCCTTCGATCGCGACGTCAATGTCTTTGTCGAGCTTTTGCGCCAGATCACGCGCGGCGCGCGACAACCGGCCGAACAAACCGTCGACCGGGATGACGCGCAGCTGCAGACCGGCACCCCAAATCCTGCGATGCGCCGCTTCCAGCGTGCGCTCCAGCGCCTTGAGCTCACGCAAATCGCCTTCCATGGCGTCGAGGTGCTTGCGCACTTCCGGGTCCTGCTTGGCGAGATGCCTTCCGAGGCGTCGCGCGTCGCCGATCGCTGTCGCGATGCGGCCATGTTGCACAATGTCGGCGAGACTCGCCAAGGCGGTACGCATTTCCCCGACCTCCGCCATCAAATCGTCGATGGTCTCGCTGTGCACGCGGATCAAGGGTGCCCGGATCGGGCCGGCCGCCGCGGCGGATTCCGGCACGCCGATCGAATCCGACGCCTGGCCTCGTTCGATGCCGCGCAGGCACGCCTGCTCCGGATCGAGAGCGGCAAGCTGCGCATGAATCCAATCCGACGCATGCTCCGAGACGATCAGAAACTCGAAACAATTGGCGCCATTACGATAAACCGTCCGGCTGGTGATGGTTTCGACCGCGGATGAAAGCCACGCGATGATATCGCCGGCGATGTCCGGATGCGCCTCGAGATCGAGTAGCAACTGGAACGCATGACGATCGTCGGCGAGCGCCTTCTCCAGCCTCGCCCGTTGCTCGGCCGACAGCGTAGCAAGCACCTCCGGGCGCAGCCACTGGCCCGTTTCAGCCAAGGCAGGCGATGTCGGCGCCTGGAAGGTCGCCTCCCATTGCATTGCGAGTGCCTCGGCGCGATCAGCTTCGATATCCGCCGCAGGCTCGAGGCTCAGCCGCAATGCTTGGATGGCGTCGCGTGCGAGGTCACGGACGACCGGCAACTGGCTCGTGTCGAGAAGATCGACACTGCGAAATCGCTCCTCGATCTGGACCAGAAGCCGCGCGGCGCGTTCCAGGCCGAGGCAAGCGGCAACCGCGCGCGCACCTTGCGCAGCCATCACCACGCCATCAGCCTCGGCGGCGTCCTGGTCGAGCCGCAATAGCGCCATGGCGAGCCTATCGAGGCTTTCCGTATAGCCGGTGATCAGCTGCGCGGCCAACGCAGCGGCGAGCGAAGCCGCTCCGGAAGGGACGCCTGTCACCTCCTCGATGATCTTGGCCTGTTCGCGCAGCTCGCCGAAACGATTGACGAGATCGTCGCGTCCGCTCTGATCGCGAATGACTGCGGCAAGGTCGCCAATGGCGCGCAGCTGCTCGGCCAGAGCATCGAACCCCATCATCTCGGCGCCATGCGCGAGCTCGCCGGCGGTCTCCGCAGCGGCGGCGCGATCCTGCGATTCGGCCGACAAGGCGAGGGCCACGATCGGCAGCCGCTGGTCCAGGAGCTCGCTGTAGATCGCCAGCATCTCCGGGTCGTCGCTCAGCGGCGCGCCGGCCGCCGCGGCGGGAGCTAGGTCGCTCGGCGCCGCGCTTGCGGGTTCGCAATGACGGTCGAGCTCGCGCAGAACGTCGGCGGCGGACTTGGCGTCCTTCTGCCTGGCGATCACCTCCTCGCGCATGCCTTTGAGGCGATCGACGGCGCGAAGCAGCACTTTGGCGAGCCCCGCATCGAGGACCGAGCGTCCGTCACGCACGAGGCTGAGGATGTCCTCGCAACGATGCGCCACCGCCTCGACGTTGGAAAAGCCCATCGCCAGGAACGTGCCCTTGAGCGAATGGAAATAGCGAAACAGTGCGCCGATCTCGTCTCGCGTCCAATTGGCGGCGCGTTGATCGGACAGGAGACGCTCGAGCGCATCCAGATGCTCCTCGGTCTCTGCGGCGAATTCGTTCCACAAGGCATCGAGTTGTGCCGACATCCGATGACCTACGTGTTGGAAGCGTCGGGGGCAGAGGCGCGCGAAAACGCGCGGCGAATGGCAAGCACGATCGCGTCGCCACGCTTGTCCTTGAGATCGAGGCCCGGGACGCCGGACGGCTTTGCGATGACATCGAGGGCGCCGAGCCGCCTTGCCTCCTGCGCCTGCGGCGATCCAACTTGCGCGACCGACGAGACCACCACCACAGGCGTGTCGCCGATGAGGCGCAACCGTTTGAGCATATCGATGCCGGACATGTCCGGCATCTCGATATCGAGCAAGATGAGATCGGGTTTATGCTGACGCACTTTGTCCAGCCCGACCCGACCATTTTCCGCGCAGTCGACGACAGAAAGATCCGGGTCGCTCTCGACGATATCCTTGAGCAAGGCGCGCATGAGGAAGCTGTCATCGACGATGAGAATGCGATAGGTCATGTTGGGCTGGCCCCAAGATCAGCCGGAAGCGACCAGGCGATGAGCCGCCCGGCGATCTGCTCGATCGTGAGCACCTCGCATCCCGGCGCTGCCGCAAAGGCGGCTTGCGGCATGCCGCCGACGATGCAGGTCTCCGGGTCCTGGACGAGAACGGGCACGCCTTTGCGGCGCAATGCGGCAGCTCCCTTTGCCCCGTCCTGTCCTATGCCGGTGAGCACAACGCCAACCGGGGCCGAACCGACAAGCGCCGCAGACTCGAACAGTGCATCGGCCGAAGGATGGACATTGGCTTCGACCTTGACCAGGCGAAGTTCGTAGCCGCCGGAGCGGTGGGGCGCGACGATCCCGTCGCGGGCGCCGGGAACCAGGGTGACGCTGTATGCCGGCAGCGCGAGGCGATGCGAGCCCTCCTGAACCTCGCTGCCGGTGTCCTGAGAGAGCAGCTGTGCGAGGCTCGCGGTGAAGAACTCGGGGCTATGCTGAGCGATGACGATCGGGGGGCGGATCGGGCCGAGCGCAACGAGCAGGCTCGTGAGCGCCTGCGGTCCGCCGGTCGAGGCGGCGATGACCACGAGATCCGGATGCCACGGTTTCGCACGATCCGTCGCCTTCGCCGGTGCGGCGCTTGCTTCCAGGACTGGCCGTCGCTTTGCCCATGCGCGTAGTTTCGGAGGAAGCTCGGAATCGATGTGCGCCAGATCGGTCCGCGCGAACATCGACGATTTCGAGACGAAATCCACCGCGCCCAAGCGAAGCGCCTGGACCGCCGCCTCGGCGCCGACCTGCGTATGGGCGCTCACCATGATGATGGCTGGACGCGGCACCACCTCACGCATGATTTGCGCGCAGGCCGCAAGGCCGTCCATCTCGGGCATCTCGACATCGAGCGTGATCGCATCGGGCTTCAGCTCGCGCGCCATCGTCACGGCTTCGACGCCATTTCGCGCTTCGCCGACGACGCGGATATCACCCTCGGCTTCGAGGATCTGCCGCAGCGCAATTCGCATGAAGCTCTGATCGTCCACCACGAGCACGCGAATGGGCGCAATCGGCCGTTCTTCATCGCCTCGTTTCGGATCAGGCGGCATTTGATCTCCACCCTCCGCGCCTAGCGATCAGCGAAGCGGCCAGGATCCACACGAGATTCGAGCCGAGCCGAGCGACGGCGCTGATTGCGGCGCCCTCCGGCGGCGGGACCAGCGCGTCTTGCGCGATGCTGACGACGCCGACAACACGGTCGATCGCGACCACAAATGTACCGGTCTCCTGCGATCTCAATTCGATAAATTGCTGCATCGCGGGTCCGGCATTAAGGCCAAGCAGCGCCGCAAGATCGAGGACCGGCAGAACACGGCCGCCAATCGCCGTCACCCCGACAGCTGGGCTTTGGGCCACGGCCGGAGCTTTCACCACATGACACGCTGCGTGAATGTGCGCGACAGACGCCAGCGCAAATGCGCATTTCCGACCCGCTAACTCGACCAGCAGATAACGCGTCTCGGCCGCCTGCGCTGCCTGGCGCGTTGTCGGCGCATTGCCGGACTCGGGTTCAGGCAGAAGGTTGGCGAGGAGCGGGCGCAGTTGAACGACGCGGTCGGGCTCGGGTGATAGGCCGACAACGCGTTTGACGGCCAGTGCGCAACGGCGCCCATCGACATCAACCATGACAAAGGCGCCCCAGGCATCCTGGCTCGTCGGCGCGCGGCCGAGCAGCGCGTCGAGCGAAATCACAGGCACCAGGGCGTCACGATAAAAAGCCGCGCCGGCAAATATCTGCGCGGTGTCCGGAACGGCCGCGATCGGCAGGGTTTCACAGAGCTCGACCACGACATCGAGCGGCAATAGCTCGCGTGAGCTTGTCGTCTCCACCGCCAGCGCGGCCCCCCTTATGCTGCGAGTTCGCACTGGCTGGCTCGAGGCGGGCGCGCTCTGCGCCACGTCGAGGCTGGCCCAAGCCGCCGCCGTGCTGCCCCGCAACCGCCGCTCCAGAAGGTCATCGATATCGATGAGACGCACGGGCGTATCGCGCCAAAGGTTTGCAGCCGTCCAGGCACAAGCCGCGATCTGCAAAACGCGATCGACGCGAAGCGCATAACTTTCGGCGCCGATCGCCACGAGCAGCAATTCGCCGTTCGTATGGTCGCCCTCGGGCAGGTCGAGCAGCATGCGAAGCTCGAGGACCGGCACGACCTTGCCGCCCACCGCTATGACGCCCGGGACTTCCGCAGGAAGAAATGGCAAAAGGGTCAATTGTTGCGAGGGAACTATTCTGACGACCCGATCGGCCGGAACCGCACAGCATTGGCCGCCAAGCCAAAACAGCACGGCCCTCGAGACAACGCCGTCTCCGGCGGACTGCACGGCCTCAGGCATCGTCCTTCCCTCGACGATAAATGACAGCGCCGGGCGCCCACAGCGCCTCGAATGCTTCGGCGTCGATCAGCGTATCGGTCGGACCAAGCAACAGATAGCCGCCGGTTCGCACGGCACCGCGTAGCCTTTCCTGGGCGCGCTGGCGCCCCCGAGCGCTGAAGTAAATCAGGACATTGCGACAGAGCACGGCATCAAAAGGCAGCCTCGGCATCGGATCGTCCACGATGTTGAAATGCTCGAAACGGACGGCCGCTTTGAGGTCCGCAGACGCGACGCGTGCTAAGGCACCACTCGAGCCGGCGATCGAAGCGGATGGGAAATGGTGCAGCAAAGGCGCGGACTCGTCGCGAAACGAGGACAGCGGCCCCGTCTCGTAGACGCCGGCGCGGGCCTGGGTGAGGACAAGCCGCGAGATATCCGATCCCACGACTTCGATCTGCCAAGGCGGTCGTATGCTCGTGCCTGTCGCTGTCGCGATCGCGTTGCCGGTCGCGACCAGGGCATCGAGCGCGAGCGCCGCAATCGAATAGGCCTCTTCACCCGTCGCGCAGCCGACCGACCAGAAGCGCAGAAGGTAGGATTTCGCAGCAGTGGCCTCGGCGATCAAGGCGGGCAATTGCGCGGCAAGGAATTCGAGCTGCGATGGATCGCGCATGACATAAGTCTCATGCACGGTCAGGCTTTCGATCAGCGACAGCCATTCGGGGTCGCTCGCCGGCAAAGCGTCGAGCCGGGAAACCCAGGCCGCGAGGTCGACCATGTCGATTGAGGCGAGGACGCGCAGAAGCTTTTCGGCGGTGGGTTGCGAAACTTCAATCCCGGCCCGCATCTCCACGCCGACGAGCAATCGCAGGACCAGTTGCGCGCGTCGATCCACCGGCAGTTTTAACTCGGTTGCCGAAGGTACGGACGGGCCGCGCGCCAGTGTCTTCCGATGCGCAGCCATCGCGTCCTGCAGGAGCGCAAGCGTGGTTTCGATTGGATGCGCCATCGGGGCCTCAAGGAGGGTCAGGTCCAGATTTCCTTGAATTTGTCGAACTCGCCACGCGAGTGCTCGGCAAGCTTGCTCAAGTCCAGCATGGTAGCGGTGATTTCCTCGGCGGCGGTCGCGTTCGACTGTCCGATCCGGGTGAGCTCGTTCAGGCTCGCATTGATCTCGGAAATCGCCGCTTGCTGTTCCGCCATGGCGGTGGCGATCGAACCGATCAGCTTGTCACTCTGGCGAACCGTCTCGGATATCCGTCGCATCTTGTCGCTGACTTCGCCCGCCATGGCAACGCCCTCCCCGGCCTGGGCAGTCGAGCGGCTTACGAGCTCGGCGATCTCCTGAGCGAGCGATGCGGAATTCTCGGCGAGCTTGCGCACCTCTTCGGCGACGACCGCAAATCCCTTGCCGTGCTCACCAGCCCGCGCGGCCTCGATGGCCGCATTGAGTGACAGCATGTTGGTTTGGCTGGCGATGCGGGAAATTGCGTCGGCGATATAGCGCACCTTGCTGCTGCTGTCGGCGATCGCATTGACGATGTTCACCATGTCGGACATGCGCGCCATGCCGTCGGTCACCAACGCCGCGGCGGCGGCCGCTTGTTCGCTGGCGAGGTGCGTATTCTTGGCAACGTCGGAAATCGCCAGCGTGCTCTGATTGACGGCGCCGGAGGTTTTCTTGAGCGAGCTGAGCTGGACGTTCGAGCCGTCGGAAACCTGGCTTACCGCATTGCTCGCCTGGCCGGCAGCGAGCGCGATACGACCGACGTCCTCGCTCACTTGCGCATTCAGGCCGTCCGCGGCGATGGCTTGCTTCTGAAAGCTGCGCACCACCTTCGCCATATCGCCGATCTCATCGCCACTTTCGGCCGGGACCTCGCCGGTGACGTCGCCGCTCGCGAGCTTCGTCATCGCGACTGAAATCATGCTCAATGGGCGCGTGATAAATCGCGTGACGAAAAGGATGGCCAGGGCACCGCCGGCCACGGTGATGACGATGGCGAGGATGTCCAAGAGCCGCAGCTGCGGCTGATAGAACGCAGCGACGCCGAGGGCCCCCGTGAACGCCGTGACCAGCGCAAACAGCGCCACGACGAGATAGATCTTTGGCCCCATTTTCCAACGATTAAAGCTCATTCCCCCGTCTCCCTCGCGCGAAATCATGGTGTAGGTCCAACGATCGACGCCCGATTGGACGCCCGACCGGCCACGGCAAGCTACCGCTTTCTGCCGATTTATGACAGCGTCGCCGCGCGGCCCTGCAGTTCGGGCGCAACCGCCTCATCCGGTGCCATGGCCTCTACGGTCAGCAGGGCACCATAGCGGCGCAGCATCCACACGACCCGCTCGAACAGGCTGGTGATTGTATAGAGCGTCTGCTGGTCGAACGCCGTAAGCATCCTGTCCGCGGCAATGACCCGGCGGCGCAGCTGGTCCACGAGGCTGTCGCGGTCGGCGGTCAGCTGGCGCAACAAGGCGAGGTCGTCGGCATCGCACGATCGCACCGCCTCGTCGGCGGTCATCAGCAAAGCCGCGAGCCCCTCCGAGAGGTTGATTCCGAGCGACTGCATCGCCGGCGTCTCGAATGGCGTCGAAAGCGCATCGCCGAGCTCTCGCAGCGACTCGTGGATCGATTGCAGCAAGCTGTTGCGGGCCTGGCGGTTGGCAACGAGCTCGAGCACGTCGCGACTTGCGCCGGTATCGGCCAAATCGGCGAGAAAGCGGCCAATGGCATCGTCCAAAGCCGTCGCCACCACAAGGACCGCGCCGCGCTCGGGTAGCGCTTCGCTGCCATCCAGATGGTCAGACACGCCGAGATGCAGCAGCAAGAAGCCGAAAACACGCGCCTGCTCGCGATCAACCAGCGCGAGCGCGGTTTCCGGCTCGCTCAGTGCCTGGTCGTACAGGTAGCGCGGTTTCGACACCGCCTCCTCCGGCGATGGCGGCGCCAAGCGTTCGAGCATCGGCTGCAAAGGCTTGTTGAACACGGCTTCCGCCGCGACCGCGGCAATCTGGCACGTCAAATAGACGAGGGCCACTTGCTTGCTCGGGTCGTCGGTGACGAAGCGGATGGCATGGGCAAGCAGCGGCACGCCGAAGGCGCGCTCGGCGACGAACAAAGGCAAGAGCGCCGCAATCCCTAAGATCTTGACGATGACTTGAAGAAGAGCAAGCTGGCGCGACGTTCCGGTCATGCCGGATGCCACGATATAGGTGCTCAATCCCGAGCCTACGCTGGCGCCGAAGACCGTCATCATGGACTGCTCCAGCGTGAGCAATTCGGCCGAGGCCATCGCGATGGCAATCACCGCCACAGTCGCCGACGATTGAGCAACGACGGCGAGCACACAGCCGACCAAGAAGGCAGAAACGGTCCAACGCGCGGCGAGCTCGAGGAAATCGCGAACCCAGTCGATAGCGCGCAGCTCTTGGCTTCCGCTGCGCATCAGCTCCAAGCCAAGAAACAACAGGCTGATCGCGAAAAGCGCGGAGACGATCGGACGCCAGCGCGGCGAGCGGTCAAGGTTCATGTAATAGCAAAAGCCAGCAATCGCGGTGAGCGCCAGAACAAACAAATGAATATCGACGGCGACGGCCAGCACGAGCGCCGCCGTGCCGACATTGGCCCACACCAGAATCGGCGTTGCCTGGCGCAACGTGATGAGGTCCGCCTTCGCCAAACTCATCAGGATGACGGTGATCGCGTTCGTGCTTTGCGCCAAAGCGCCAGCCAGCAGACCGATCAGCGCACTCATCGGAGCGCTGCCGGTGGAGCGGGCCACCCATTGGCGCAGGCTCCGCCCGGCCAGTTGGCCAAGATTGGCGGTAATGCCTTTGATTCCGATGAAGAACAGCCCCAGCCCGGCTAGGACCGAGGCGAAGACATGCGCGTGCGTCATTTGTCACTGGTATTGGGTCGACATGACGCTTCCGTGACAATGAGATGACGCACGCGAATACGACCCATGAGGCTGCAACAGCGCCGCTTTTCCGGTCAGGCCGCGGACAGTGTCGCAAGCGCTGCGTCGCGCGAGGGGTGAATGTCGAGGATGCGGCTGAATCCGCTGATCTCGAAGACTTCGGCGATCTGCGGGTTGAGCGAGCACAGTGCCAGCCTTCCGCCAGCCGCCTTCATCCGCTTTGCGGCGAGCAGGACGATGCGCAGGCCGGCGCTGCTGATATATTGCAGGTCGGCAAAATCGAGCAGCAGGCGGCGGTGACCGTCGTCGATCTGCCGCAGCACGTCTTTCTCGAAGGCCGGACCGGTGGCGCTATCAATCCGCCCTTTGGGCCGCACCTCGCAAATGTCCATTGTCGTCGAAGCTCGATCGTTTGGACCAAAGTCATAGTCCAGCGGCGCGACCGCGGCAAGGCCGCCGTCGCACCGGACCGTCTCCCCCGAGCTCGCGGCGATCGATCCCGACCGCTTCGGCATCGCGATCGCGACCGTGGATAGCGACCTGCATACGGTCGGCGACGCCGACCACCCGTTCACTCACCATCCAGTCCGTGCCGAAAGCGTTTGTCTATTGCCTCGCGCTGGAATTGGTCGGCCGCGCGCCTTGCTCGCACGGGTCGGCGTCGAGCCGAGCGGCGACGCCTTCAACGCCATCGTGTTCGACCCGCATGCCAAACCCGTTCGACCCGATGGTGAACGCCAAGCGATCCCGGTCGAGCGGTTGGTGGACCGCGTGCTGTCCATGTCGTCCTCGTCACCCGAACGGGTCGGGAATGACAAGGAGGCGATGGGTGTGGCCATACGCGAGGCCGTGACGCCCTTCGCAGTCGACGGTCTCATTCGGGAAGCCGTCGAAGCACGCGCCGAGGTCTTTGAGCGATAGTATTCCCGTCTATGGGAAGCCTCGGAGCAGGTGGTAGCGGAGGAGGGACTCGAACCCCCGACACAAGGATTATGATTCCTCTGCTCTAGCCAGCTGAGCTACTCCGCCACGCGAGCGCCGCACGTGTAGGCCGGCCGTCGCGACAGTGTCAAGGCAGTCCGACTGCGGCGTACCCCTGGCGTTCATCGGATTTGCAGGCCTTCGTCGCGGCGGCGCGATCGATCAATATTGAGCCGTTGCAAGGCCGGCGAGCGGTCTGACTCACTCAGCCGCAGCTCTCAAAGCCGCGAACTGATCGAAGGCTTCTACCGCCTGCGCCGCATACATCACGCTCGGGCCGGCGCCCATATAAATCGCCAGGCCCATGGTCTCCATGATCTCGTCGCGGGTGGCGCCATGCTTCAGGGCTGCTTCCACGTGGAAGGCGATGCAGGCGTCGCAGCGGATCGCCACCGCGATACCAAGGGCGAGCAGCTCCTTGGTCTTGGTGTCGAGTGCCTTCGGTTCGAGCGCGGCGCGGGCGAGGGCCGAGAAAGCCTTCATCGTCTCGGGCGTGCCCGCCCGCACCTCTCGCAGCGCTTGCGACAGTTCGCGGCCCATTTGCGGCCAATCCTTGTGCATGTGCATCACTCCTTACCCTGCAATAAATGACTCAAGCGCGCGGCGCGCGTTGACCCAAGGCCTCTCCGACGTAAGAGCGGCTATGGCTCGGCAAACGGGCCGGCCCCCGATTCTTGACCTATGCTTAGCTGCTACGTATATTCGCAGATATGAAAATACAAGCCGCTGCTATGAGCGTTGCTGCGGAGCAGGCGAGCGAGCTCCTGAAGTCGCTGGCTAACCGCCATCGCTTGCTCATCGTCTGTCAGCTGATCGAAGGCGAGCGCTCGGTCGGTGAGTTGGCTGAATTCTTAGGCGTCAGGGATTCGACGGTGTCTCAGCATCTCGCTCTTTTGCGCAAAGACGGGGTGGTGACTGCACGGCGCGACGGGCAGACGATCTGGTACTCGATCGCGAGCGCGCCCGCCCGCGAAGTGCTGGAGACGCTCTATCGATATTATTGCGATCCCCGGGCGCTGGGCGAGCCGGGATCGCGCCGCGTATCGGCCAAGAGAGCCAGACAGAAGGTCAGGAGATCGTAACTTCGCGCGAAAGCTGCGGAGGAGCGCGAGCCCGTCCCGTGCGAGTATCGGCCGTAAAATGCGGCGGCCCGATTAATGCACCACCATCGCGGTGAACGGCGCGGCCTGCAGTAATTTCGATAACATGAAATCTCGGCTTGCCTACATATCCGCTTGCCCTCGCGGCTTCTTGATACGGACCAGGGTGAAGAGCCCGAACGGGGGCAGAGCGCGGCGTTCGGCCAGCACGAGGCCGGCATGGCCGGCGAGCCAATCGGCGAGGATCCGCCAGGGGAATTCCGGCCGCCAGCCGAGCGCGGCCCTGTTCTTTGCCAATCTCGCTTCGATCCAAGCCTGCGGACCGGCCGCCGCACCGATATGATTGACGAGCACGATCTCGCCGCCCGGCTTCAGAACGCGGACCCATTCGTCGAGACTGGCCTCGGGTCGCGGCAGAACGGTCAGCACATAGGGCGCCACGATCGCGTCGAAAGTGCCGTCCGCGAAGGCGAGCTGGCAGGCGTCCATGACGGCGAGGCCGGCGACATGATCCAAGGCCGCAAGGTCGACGCGGCGCGCGGCGCGCTGCAACATGGGCTCCGACAGGTCGATGCCGACGACTCGCGTGCCTGCGTCGAACATCGGCAATTCGAGCCCCGTTCCGACGCCCACATCGAGCACGAGGCCGCCCTTGTGCCGGCTCGCCGCCGCGGCGGCGAGCTTGCGGCCCGGCTGCATCGCTGCGGCAAAGGCGAGATCATAGATCGGCGCCCAGCGCGCATAGGCTCTTTCGACATGCGAATTGTCGAAGGCAGCAACCGGCACGCGATCATGATCCGCGCGGCGGCGGCGGACCAGCGTGCGTGTCGTTCCGATATTGCCCATCTAACGGCCGGCCGCGGCAAGCGCCGGGTCCTGGGCCGCTCGGTCCAGGCTCAGGGGTTCCGTCGCGCTGATGAAGCCGCCGCCGAGAACCCGCGCGTCGGCGAGCTCGCTGGCATAGAGGACGCAGGCCTGGCCTGGCGAGACGCCATCCTCCTGGCTGGCGAACTCGACCATGACGTCGCCGCCCTCAAGCTGCAAGAAGCCGGGGACCGGCGGCTTCGCCGAGCGGACCCGCACGAAGACTTCGCGAGCCGCCCGGCCGAACTCGGCGAGGCTGCCCTCGCCGATCCAATTGAAGGCGCGCAGCCGCACGCGGCGTATCGCCAGCGCTTCGCGCGGACCGACGACAACCTGTGCGTTACCGGCGTCGAGCTTGACGACATAGAGCGGCTCGCCGGCCAGGCTGATGCCGAGGCCGCGCCTCTGCCCGATCGTGTAATGGATGACGCCGGCATGGCGTCCCAGCACCCGGCCGTCGACATGCACGATGTCGCCCGGCACAGCGGCCTCCGGCCACATGCGCTCGATGAAATCGCTGTATTTTCCAGACGGCACGAAGCAGATGTCCTGGCTGTCGGCCTTGTCCGCGACGAGCAGCCCATGGCGGCGCGCGATGGCGCGAACCTCGGACTTCTGCATGTCGCCCAGCGGGAAGCGCAGATGTTCGAGCTGCGCGCGGGTGGTGGCGAACAGGAAGTAGCTTTGATCGCGGCTCGAATCCTTCGCCCGGTAAAGCGCCCGCCCGCCGAACCCGTCCGGTCGCGCGGCCACATAATGGCCGGTTGCCAGAAGATCGGCGCCAAGATCTTGAACGGTCTCGAAGAAATCGGCGAATTTGATCTCGCTGTTGCAGGAAATGCAGGGGACCGGCGTCTCGCCCTCGGCATAGCTCCGGGCGAAGCGATCGATGACCTTTTCGCGGAAGCGCTGCTCGTAATCGAGGACATAATGCGGGATTTCGAGTCGCGCGGCGACCTGGCGCGCGTCGTGAATGTCCTGCCCGGCGCAGCACGCCCCTTTGCGATGCTCGGCTTCGCCTTGGTCGTAGAGCTGCAAAGTCATCCCGATGACGTCATAGCCCTGCTCGACGAGCAGCGCCGCGACGACCGAGGAATCAACCCCGCCCGACATGGCGACAACCACCCGCGTTTCGGCGGGCGGCTTCGGCAGGTCGAGGCTGTTTTCGGGCGTGGTCGGGGTCATGTCAGGCGATCGGAATGTCTCGGCAAAGCCGGCCGTCCGGCCGATGGAGCGCTTTAATCATTGCGCCCACTCATATAGGCGCCCACGGGCGCCCCGACATGGACCCATCGCGCCTCTGTCGGGATTCATGCAGCAAGAGCTAGCATCTAAACCATTCCCCCGACGCGAATGCAACGAGAGAATACCCGCTCGGGGGCCGTCGCCGGCGATGTTCCTGCCTCAGGCATTTCTTAATGACATTGAAGTATCCCGTCTCACCTCGATACAGTCGTAAAGCATTTCTTGGCAAATTTATAAATATTCGACTAATTTATACGTCCATACTTTTGCTAAAACAGTGCGGCACGCTTAGCTGAATCTTAAGTTGGCTTTTTTATTCTCTGCAGCCAAGGGTCAGTCAAGTATGTGAGTAAGACTATGGCCGAACTGCACCGCGCGAGGGTGAAATATGTCATCGGGCCAGACGGGAGCCCACTGACTGTGGCAGATCTTCCTCCGGTCACGACCAAGCGCTGGGTGATCCGGCGAAAGGCGGAGGTCGTCGCCGCCGTGCGCGGCGGGCTGATCTCCCTGGAGGAGGCCTGTTGCCGCTATACGCTGACCGTCGATGAATTCCTTTCCTGGCAAATGTCGATCGATCAGCACGGATTGGCGGGTCTGCGGACGACTCGCATTCAACAATACCGCATGTAGGCTGCGTCCTGCGTGGCGCCGGCCGAGGCCGGCAGGATCAGCAAGCCTATCGCCGGTCGGCATCAGGCAACATCAGCCGAGCTTGGGCCTCGCTCGCTCTTCTCTTTTTGCTCCGCCGGCTTGTCCGGCTTGGCAGTCTCGGCCGGTTTGGCGTGGCTTAGCGCCTCTTGCAGCTTGCGTCGCTCGAAGGCCACGACGACGACGGCGGCGAAGACGAGCGGCAGCACAAGATAGAACAAGCGGAACACGAGCAGGGCGGTCAGCACTTTATGCGGGGCCATGGCCGGCATGGCCTTGATGAAGAGAAGCTCGAAAATGCCCAGACCGCCGGGTGCCTCCGAGACGAGCGCGGCCGAAAAGGAAGCCATGAACACGCCGAGCACCACGAAATAGCCGGGATTGCCCTGCTGCGGCAGAGCGAAGTAGATGATCCCGGCGGCGCCGAGGATTTCCATCGGCGCCGCAATGAACTGGCGCAGCATAATGCCTGGACGCGGATATTCGATCCGCAACTTGCCGATGTTGAGCGGCCTCAGATTGAAGATCGAACCCGCCGCATAGGCGGTGACCAGGCCGAGGCAGATCACGCCGATCACGCGGGCCGTGGTCGGCTCGGTGAGAAGATGAGGCAACATGCCGGCCAGTCGTCGCAATTGCCCGGGATTGGTCACCAGAACCAGGCCGCCGAGAAGCAGGACCCCGAGCCCGAAGGTCAGCGAGCAGAGGCCGACGAGAAGAGCGATCTGGGCCGGCGTCAGGCCCTTCGTCGAATAGGCGCGGTAGCGGACCATGGCGCCGGAAAAGACCGAGGCGCCGATGTTATGCGCCAAAGCATAGGTCGTGAACGAGCAGAGCGCGATGAACGTCCAGGAGATGTGCTTTACGCCGAGATGGAGAAGCGCGATCCGGTCATACCAGGCGAGCACGGCATAGGCGACAAACGTCGATGCGATCGCCAGTCCATATTGGCCAGGGGGAATGGCTTTGAGGTCGGCCCACACCTCGGGGCCGATCGAATGCCCACGAAATTGCTGATGGAGCAGCCAAATCGAAACGAATACTGCCGCTAAGCCGAGGGCCGGCCAGACGAATTCGAGGAAACGCTTCATGATTTTCCAATCGGCCGGCTCGGAGCGCTTGTCCAACGGCCCTCTAAATTGTTGATTTAGAGCATTTGATGGCGCCATCCGGTGCTGCTTCGACGCCCTTGAGCTCGTCGGGCCAAGCTGGAGGTTTTGCAGAACCAATCACATTCACATGGATTGCGCCGGGTTGATGGGAATAGCCATAACAAATCGATTACAGCCTATTCGCGGCTGAATTCGCCGCCTCCGAGGGAGCCGTTGCGGCCGAGGTCCGAGGCCGTCAGGAGGAGCGTCTTATTCCAGGGGAAAAGATCCGCTCTCGCATTCTCGAGCCGGGTTCTTACGCGGATGCTTCGTGCCAGCAAACGCATGGTCGCGAAGCGGCCGCCGGCTCAGGCGCGCGCGGTACGCAGACCAATCGCGACGATCGCCGCGCCGCGGTCGAGGATCTCGGCGCCCTTTTCGCGATCGTCGAGGCTTGTCATTTTGCCGAGTTCCTCGAGGGCATTCTCAAGGCCGGTTTTGGCCTCCTCGAGCTGGCCGCGCAATTCCTCGCCGGATCTGAGCAGATTGTGGCGACGCACGCGGGCCGCCCGAGCATAGGTCGGGTAAGCGAAGTGCGCCGTATCGGAGATGCCGGCCCGCTGCTCCTCGAGCGCAATCTCGCGGTCGAGATCTGCTGCCATGCGGGCCAATTCAGCGATCATCGCTTCGATTTGCGCGAGCTTGCGGCGCCTTTCTTCCACGTGGAATTGCTTAAGCCGAATAAGCGTATCCCGCGACTTCATAATGTTGAGACTCCGAACCGCGGGTCCATCCGCCACCCTTGATCAATTCCATCACGTGACCCATCGAATATGCCCGATTAAAGTTGCTGCTTCCTTACCCCCGCCCGAGCGGGATCGCTGGGCGACAGGCGCCCGGTTCGATATTATTCACCTGCTGTCTGATTCGTGCATCACGGCTCGCCGG
>Ga0209415_10006902_pt1 | contig 20016 bp, 18 predicted proteins | sample PeaSoiSIISIP2007_FD_187696 | JGI IMG/M metagenome (GOLD analysis project Ga0209415, IMG submission 187696) | Peat soil microbial communities from Weissenstadt, Germany - SII-SIP-2007 (SPAdes) (version 2) | ecosystem: Environmental > Terrestrial > Soil > Wetlands > Peat | place: Germany... | reverse complement strand
GATGGGCGCGGCCAGATTCGAACTGGCGACCTTCACCGTGTCAGGGTGACGTCATAACCACTAGACTACGCGCCCGCTCGCGCGGCCACCTTGGTGGCGTTCTTATCCCTTCCGACCAGGGCTCGAGAAGGCAAGCTGTTCCGGCCGAACGCGACGCTCAGGGCGAGCAGCCGGAGACGGCATAGTCGTCGCCGTTGAACTCGGCGAACCCGTAGTCCTCGTACAGGTCGGTCTCGGTGACGGTCACCTGGTTGACCGGGTCGTAGAACACGGTGACGCCCGTGCCCGAGTTGTAGGAGAGGATCACGGAGGGACCGAGCGCCTTGTGGAGAGCGCTCAGGGTCGAGGAGGAGACGTTCGCATTGTCGTGGGTGCACGACGCCGTCGCGAGGCCGCCACCGCCGCCCCCGCTGCCGCCACCGCCCCCACCGCCGCCCCCGCCGGTCGAGCCTCCCCCGCCCCCTCCGTGCGGGGGGAGCGCCAGGTTCGTGGTCGGGGTCTGGTTCGACATGGGACCGGCGGCGAGCGCGAAGCCGATCACGACGAGGACGACGAACCCCGTGGCGGCACGCCGTCCGACGGTCCACCGCGGGACGGGGGAACTGGCGGAGCTGCGCGTTGGACGGCTCGTCCGGTCCGGGTGTCGAAGGGCGAGGACTAAGGCAGTCAACCCGCTCCCCACCCCCACGAGCACCAGGGCGACGAGGATCCCCGCGCTGGGCATCACGATGGGGAGCAGCGCCGCGCCGAGCGCGACCAGTGCCGCGTAGAGGACATGGAGCGAGGGGTCTCGGGGAGCGCTCCGGGGCTCGGCGACCATGAACAGGCCGAAGAACAGGGTCGCGGGGTCGAGGACGCCGAGCAGGAGGACCTTGGGAGAAAGCGCCGCCGCGAGGACGACCTTCACGAAGACCGAGAACGGAGCGTAGACGAGGAAGAACGTGGCCGGGAGGCGCCAGCCGGTCGGGCTCCGAACGATGAGCGTGAGCCCGAACGCGACGAGGGTGACCTCGCTGACGAGGTCGACCCCGGCCCACCAGGCGGGGGCGAGGCCGAGCAGGAACACCCCGAGGATCACCCCGGTCGCGGCGGGGTTGGCGATCGGGCGGCCCCGGCGCCGGAGCGCGTGCTTCACGCCGATGGCCGCGAACGCCACGGCCCCGCCGGCAAGGAGGGGGACCGTGGGCGGGAGGAGGAGGGCGACGAACAGCCCCGTGGCGAGTGCCGCGTCGGGGACCCTCAGGTGGGGGAACCGGACGCTCTGCAGCCCGATGTCGGCGACCGCGGCCACGAGCGGGAGCACGACGAGCGAGGTGAGCCCGAGACCTCCGAAATGGTCGACCGCGTACCCGCCTAGGACGAGAAGGAGAATCCACGTGAGGCGGGCGGGCGGCAGGAGTCGCCGGACTCGGATGAGAGGCGAATCTCGCGCCGGAACGGCCTCGACTGGCGTCGGTGGTTCGGCTTCCGTAGCCGCGTCAGCTCCTCCGCTCGGCTTCAAGCTTGCCGGACGGCCGTGAACGTGCCGTGCCGTGACGTATCAGCCGTAGCCGCCGGGGAAACTCCCGGCGTCGGGGTGCTCGTTCCAGTGGTAGTACCCCATGCTCTGACGCTGGGCCTCGGTGACGTCCTTCTGGATGCCGCCCTGGAGCGAGCCGTACGTCGCGCGGATCTGCTCCTCGATCGACCGGGCTCGCTGGAGCGCCTCCCGGACGTGGGCGGCCTCGAGGTATTGGCTTCCCGCGACGGTCGCGAGGTCGCCGGCGGTCCGGATGAGGCCGCCGAGCTCCCGGAGCCGGAGCGTGAGGGCGTTGCGGCGCCCGTCGTAGGCCTCGGCGCGGCGGCGCGCCTCCCGGATCAGCTCGAGGATCGCCTCTCGGGTCGCCGGCCGGAGACGGCCGTCGGTGGCGATCTCCTGCGCCGTGAACTGGGCGAGCTTCAGCTGATTCGATTCCGTGTCGGGCATCGTCGTCTCGAGCAGGACCTCGTAGCCGCCGCCCGCGATCCGCGACCGGAGGGGGGAGAGGATCCCGTGGATGTCCTGGATGTTCGAGGCGGCGACGAGGATGAAGTCGCACGGGACGTTGTCGACCCGGACCGAGGCCCCGCCGGACTGGGGGTTTCGGCCACTGATCGGGAACCGCTTCTCCTGCATGGCCGTGAGAAGATGCCGCTGGAGGTGGCCGAGGTGCGGCAGTTCGTCGATGAACAGCACCCCCTCGTGCGCCTCGTGGATCGCCCCGGGGATCGTCCGCTCGTACGGCAGGGTCCCGAGCTGCGGGTGGCCCCCGTACGGGTCGTGGCGGACGTCGCCGAGCAGCTCGGTCTCGCTCGCCCCCGTCGCCATCACGAACGGCGTCCGGTCGATCTTGACGAGGATCTTTCGGGGGCTCTCCTTCTGGAGCGTCCGCCGCCGCTCGAGGGCGCGCTGGTCGAGGACCGTGATCTTGTCGCCAGAACGCTCGTAGGCGACGACCTCCTCCACGCCGTTCCGTAGGCGCGTGGTCCGGACCGACTCCATCGGGTTGCCGCCCGGGCTCACCGTCAGCTCGAGGATCCCGCCGACGAGGTCGCGGAACGGGTTGCCGCTCCCCGGGGCGATGCCGGGGACAACCTGCTTGATGTTCCCGCAGCTCGGGCAGTACCGCTCGGTCGGCAACGAGTAGAAGCTGCAGCGGGGGCATCGGTAGCCGAGCCGCTCCGCGACCGACGCGGGCGCCTCGGTCGGGGAGATCAGCTCGCCCTCGATGGTCCGGCGGGCCTCGCGCTCCCGGTACACCTCCTCGCGTCCGACGACTTCGACGCTCGGCCGTTCGGGGTTCTCGGGGTTGTGGACGATCCGGATCTCGGTGCGCGGCCGTTCGAGATGGAGCGCGAGGGCCTGCGCGGTCATCGACTTCCCGATGCCGGGGGGCCCGACCAGGAGGAGGTGGCGGTGCTGGTAGGCCGCGACCCGCGCGAGCTCGACGGCCTTCTCCTGCCCAATGACCCTTCCGAGCGGGTCGGACGGGATCGGGATTCCCTCGCTCGTCTGGATGTCGTCGAGGCTCGTGAACTTCGAGCGCGACGGTTCGACGGAGGAGGACGGGGACGGTTCGCTCACGCGTTCGATGGAACGAGGCGGCGCGTTGGCTTAAAAGGGGTGGGGGGACCGGCGCCGCCGGCCCCCCCCGAAACGGTTCAGTGCGGACCGGGCGCGGCGAGCGCGTCCATCCGCGTGACGACCCGGACGTTCTCGGGGATCTTGCCGACCGCCCCGATCCGGTTCGCGACCACGAGGCCGATCCCCTTCTCGTGGGCGACGTCGAGCAGCCGCTGGCTGACGACCCCGTCGAAAACGAGCGTCTTCGCCGGCTGGCCGAGGGTCGCGAGCGCGTCGATCATCTCCTTCACGGGAACCTCGGCGACGACCGCGTCGTCGGGCCCGAGGAAGACGCTCTTCGAGGTGTTCTCGATCCCCGACAGGATCCCGAAGTACTTCTGGAGCTCCGGGGAGAGCGGCGCCGCGGCCGGGGGCGGAGGCGGCGGGGGGGCCCGGCCCATGTCGCGGGGCGGTGGGGGCGGCGGCATCCGCTCCCCCTCGGGCTCCCGCCGGGGCGGGCGGTCGTCGCGGCGCTCGTCGCGCCGTTCGTTCCGCATCTGGGGACCGCCCTCGCCACGGTCGTCCATCGGCGGGCGCGACGCGCCCGTCGATTCGAACCCGCTCATCTCGAGGAACTGGTTGATCGGGATCTTGTTCCGCAGGCACTTGACGAGCTGCTTCTGCGTGAGCTCCTCGACCTCGCTGCCGCGCGGCGCGCGGGCGACGAAATCGATGTCCATCGTCTGCAGCATCTCGCGGAGGATCAGCTCGCCCGCGCGGTCGCCGTCGGTGAACACCGTCACGGTCTTGCCGCGCGAGAGGTCCTTCACCGTCTGGGGGACGCTCGTCCCCTCGACCGCGATGCAGTTCTTGATGCCGCAGCGCAGGAGGTTCAGCACGTCGCTCCGGCCTTCGACGACGATCAACGCGTCGGCCTGGTCGATGTTCGGTCCGGCGGGGAGGTGCTCGGTCCCGTAGGTCGTGATCTCGTCGACCTGGACGGACTTGCGGACCGACTCGGTGATGTCGACGGCGACGCCCTTCGACCCTTCCTGCATCCGCTGGAGGATCTCCTTGGCGCGCTCGACGACCTTCTGACGCTTGGAGACGCGGATGTCCTCGACCGAGATCACCTCGATCTTGGCCCGGCAGGGGCCGATCCGGTCGACGGTCTCGAGGCCCGAGGCGAGGATCGCTGTCTCGACCTGGTCGAGCGAGGACGGGATGATGATCTCTCCCTCGCTCTTCCCCTTCCGAGAGTCGATGTCGACCTCGATCCGGCCGATCCGGCCGGACTTCTGCAGGTCGCGGAGGTCGAGTTCGTCTCCGAGGAGCCCCTCGGTCTGGCCGAAAACGGCGCCGACGACGTCGGGCTTGTCGATGACGCCTTCGGCCATAATTCGGGCTTTGATCTGGTACTTGGCGGCGCTGGGGTCGTTGGTCATGTTCGGTTGTTCCTCCGGTTTGCGGGTGGATTCCACGTCGCCCCTTTGGGGACGTGCGACTCTTCGGAGGACGGAACTAGGGCGAAACCTGGCGGTCGATCGCGGATGCGCGGAGCGTACGACAGAGGCAGGGGGTTAGCATGAGTCGTCAGTCCGTGAGGCGCGGCGACGCGAGGAGTTGCCTCCGTCCGTCTCCGGGAGTCCTTCCAACCGTCGAGAGAGGGGGAGGGTATTTAAGCGCTGGCTCGGCCCCGCCGGCGCCGGAACCCGGCGATCGCGCCCCCGACCGCGCCCGCGGCCACGAGGGCGATCGCGGCGACGCCGCCCGTCACGTCGCTCCCGCCCGGGGCCGTGGCCACCGTCGAGTTGGCGAAGGTCCCGACCACCACCACGAGCGTCCCGTTCGCCCTCTCGCCGGAGGCGTCCAAAACCGAGACCCGAACGGTCGTGTTGCCGGCATGGGCGAACGTGGGGGACGGTTCGGTCAGGTTCGAGCTCAGGCCGTTGCCGAACGCCCAGGTCACCACGAACGGTGAGGTCCCCCCCCAGATCCCGGCGTCGAGCAAGACGGGTCGGCCCGAGTAGGCCGGCGCCGCGACCGACTGGCTCGGATGGACGCTGAGGCTGGGATGGACGAGGACGGACACGTTGGCGTTCGCGGTCGAACCCAGCCCATCGACCACGGTGACCGTCGCCCGGTACTCGCCCGCGGCCTCGTAGGTATGATTTGACGTGAGACTGCTCCCGTTGGTCCCGTCGCCGTATCGCCACGTAGCGGCCAACGGCGGGGCCCCCGTCCCTCCAGTTCCGAGGAACTGGATCGGAATTCCGACGTCCGTTGCGAGTGGGTTGGCGGTCGCGGAGAGAGAGGCCGGGGCGACGACCGCGACGGAAAACGACGTCGACCAGGCGTTGGCCGCCGCATCGACGACCGTTAGGTTCACCGGAACCGAACCGGCCAACGGGAAAGTCGTCGTGAACGCCGGTGTCGAATGGAGCGCCTGGCCGGGGATCTGCCATTGGACGGTGTACGGGGGGGCTCCTCCCGAGACGTTCGTCGAGAACCCCACGACAGCCCCCGCGGTCACGGGGTTCGGGGTCGCGAAGGCGCTCGCGCCCAGCGCGGGGTCGACGCGGATCGTGAGAGTCGAGAGCAGGTAGAGGTCGCGGACGTCGTGGGTTTGGACCGTGAACGGAAACGCGCCCGTCCGGGTCATCACGCACGGGACCGCCGATGGGTTCGACGAGTTGACGGGGGGACCGCAGCCGGGCGGTTCGGCGAGCACGGTGGTCGAGTACGGCGAGAGGCCGCCGGAAACGGCGAAGTCGAGGGAAGCAGGCTGGCCGATGTCGCGAACGGCGATCGAGACGTTGAGCCGCAGGGTGAACGGGTCGTGGAGGATCCAGGTCTGGATGTCCTTCGTGACGGCTCCGATGTCCTCCTCGGCGAGGACGTACCCGTCGGAGGAGTCGTACGTCACGCCGAGCGGGGTCGTCGTGGGCGGACCGACCGAGACGTTCGTCGTGATGTTCCGCCAGCTGCCGTTCGCGAGCGACCACGTCGACCGGTCGGTGTCGGTGGGCGCATACACGAACCCGTAGCCGAACGCCCCATCGTATCCCCCGCCGGCGGGAAGGCCGCCCATGGTCGGCGGGGTGCCGGCAACGGTCAGCTTCGTCCATTGCCCCCCCGCGAACTGCCAGATTCCGGACCCCTGGACCCACAGGAGGTCCGCCCCGAGCGTCCGGTCGAGCCACATCGGCTGCTGGTCCCCGACGAGCGGGGTGGTCGTCGGGACCAGCTCCGTCCACCCCGAAGGGCTCGACGGATGGAACTCCCACGTCTGCGCGAGGTGGTTGCGGTTCGTGATCAATAGGACCCCGCCGGCCGGCGTGGTGGCCATGGGAAGTCCGTCGCCCGACGGCGGGGCGGCGCCTCCCGACTCATTCAGCCAGCCGCCGTTGTGGAACACCCAGGTGTCGTTGACCGTCGTGAACGACTTGGCCCCACCGAAGAGAACAACCTCGGCGTCGGCCGGGGCGTACGCGACCTCGGCGCCGACCCGCGGCGACGGCGACGTGGGACACGCGGGAGGGGCGCTGGTCCCGCTGCACAGCTCGCTCCATACGCCGCCGTGGAACAGCCACGTATCGTTCAGGAGCGCCGAATTCACGAGACTCGCGCCGCCGAACAGCAGCACCCCGTTCTCGTTCGGGTCGTCGACCATCATCGGTTGGGACCGCGGGGACGGCCCGACTCCGGTGCTCCACCGAGTCCACGACCAGTCGTTCGAGACGTTCACCGTCGTGGAGGTGGCGGGAGATCCGACCGCGCTCGGGCCCAAAGGGCCCGGCGGCGGCGGGGCGAGTCGAACCGGGGGCGCGGCCGCCGAAGTGTGGGGGGCCGCGCTCGCGAAGTTCGAGGTCAGTGTCGCGACGACGAGCGCCATCGTAAGGCACGCCGCCGCGGCGTGCCCCCGTCGAGGGCGCCATCGGAGAACCCGGGGGACCGCGTCGGGGAACGTCAAGCTCGTGAGCACCCGTCCGGGGGGCCCACCGAACCCGGCCGGCCGCGCGCCCCGTCCCGGGGTTCACCGGGTTCGGCCACAAAGCTCCTTCGCGCGCAGCGGGGAGGGGGATGCAGCGACCGGCGTCCGGATCTCCGCCGAACCGTTCGGAGGCGCGTCCTCGACGTCAGTCCACAAAAAGTTTGAATAGACGGCCCAGCTTCGGCGCCCTCGGAGCCAACTACATGGCCAAGCGTAAGTCCGCACCCCCGGCGCCCCCGGCCACCCCCGACGAAGTCCAGCCGGCGCCGCTCGCGGACGACAACTTCGTGACGTCGCTGCGCGAAGAGCTGTCGAAGTCGCAGAAATCGGCCGGCGAGAAGGGCGGCGAGGACCTCGCGCACCGGGGCGAGCTGAACAAGCGGCTCCTCCAGGACCTCTGGGAGGTCCACAACCAGTTCGAGCAGATCTCCGTCCACCTCACGATCGAGCCGTCGCAGACGCTGTTCGCGACGTTCGTCGAGTACCCGGAGAAGTGGTCGTTCCGCGACAGCTTCGACTTCGGCGCCGTCAAGACGATCGAGCTCCACGACCGGACCCCGGGCTGGGTCGGCTTCACGCTCCGCTTCTGGTACTACCGGACTCCGGAGGGCGCCTCGCACCTCCGCGGGATCTACGAGTGGTGCGAGGGCGAATCGTACCACAAGTACACCGGCTGGATGCGGATGATGAACCAGGCGGTCCTCTACGACAGCCGGGAAGAGTCGGTCAACCTCCGGGAACTGCACGCCTCGCTCCGGGACCTCGTGGTCCGGTGGTACTCCGCGCATCTCGAGCGCAGCTCCGAATCGTTGATCGCGCACCTGAAGGAGAAGTTCCCGAAGGGCGTGAACTACGCCAAGGAATCCTACCGGGACTAGCGGCTCTTCCGCGACCTCTCCGGGCCCGACCCGTCGCATTCATCTGCCGGGGCGTTCCTCGAGCGGCCGGGATCGTCGGCGATGTCGTCCGAAGGGTCCACGGTGAGCGTTCCGTCCCCGGGGTCCGCCTCGGTGCGCGACCAGCTCGTTGCCTACTTCGAATCCCGGAACAAGCTCGTCGCCGCCGACGCGCTCCGCCTGCTCGTCGCGCAGCCGTGGCCGCTCGCGATCTCCCAGAAGGTCATCGAGGAGGTCGGCCCCGGCGAATCGTTCGTGACGATCGCGATGGTCGAGCGGATCGTCGCGGTGACGGAGGTCGCCGGGGCGATGGAGCGATTCCGCCCCGCGTCGACCCCGGCGCTCGACGAGTTCGCGCCGGTCGCCCAAGGGACCTCGACGGCGACCTCCGCCGTTCCGACGTTCTCGGTCGTCTCGCAAGGGTTCTCCGCCCCGCCCGAGACCGACGAGCCGCTCGCCGCGTACGGGGCGCTGTTCGCCGCCCGGTACCGGGTCCTCGCCCGTCTGATGAAGGGACGTTCGACGTTGCCGAACCTCGTCCCGGTCGCGGAGGCCGCCGACCGGCCCGGCGTCGCCTCCGTCATCGGGATGGTACGGGACGTGCGGACGACGCCGGAGAAGCACCACGTGATCGTCCGCGTCGAGGACGACTCGGGCGCCATCGAATGCTTCGTCCCCAAGGACAGCCCTGGCGCGAAGGTCACGTTCCTTCCCGACGAGGTCGTCGGTCTCCATCTCGTCGTCGGCCCGGACCGCGCGCGGGCGCCGAGGGTCGCCGGCGTCGAGCGGCCGGAGAGCTCGCGGGGACGGGTCGAGCACCGCGCGACGAATCCGGGTCGCGCGCTGTTCCTCTCGGACCTCCACATCGGCAGCCGGTCGTTCCTGTCCGGCCCGTGGTCGGAGCTGGCCGAATTCCTGCACGGCCGCGGGGCCGCCCCCGAAGTCGCGGCCGAGATCGAGTACGTCGTGATCGCCGGCGACCTCGTCGATGGGATCGGGATCTATCCGAACCAGGAGCGCGACCTCGCGCTCCACGACGTCTTCCTCCAGTACGAGGAGCTCGGCCGCCGACTCCGGGACCTCCCGGAACGATTGCGCCTGGTCCTGATCCCGGGGAACCACGACGCGGTCTGCCCGGCGGAGCCCCAGCCGGCGCTCTCGCCCCAGGTGACCGGGCTGTTGCCCCCGAACGCGACGTGCCTATCGAACCCGTCCACCGTGGCGCTCGACGGCGTCGTCGTCTCGGCGTACCACGGCCGGAGCTTCGACGACCTGATCCCGGCGATCCCGGGCGCGAGCTACTCGCGGCCGACCGACGTGATGAAGCGGATGCTGCTGATGCGCCACCTCGCTCCGATGTACGGGGGACGGACCCCGATCGCCCCGCTGGCGCGCGACGGCCTCGTCATCGACCCGCCGCCGGACATCCTCGTCACCGGCCACGCGCACACGTTCGGGATCGACCAGTACAACGGAACTCTCCTCCTCAACGCCTCGACCTGGCAGGCCGAGACCGAGTACCAGCGGATGCGGAACATCACCCCCGTTCCGGCGCACGCCGCCGTCGTCGACCTCCGGACGCTGGCGGTCTCGACGCTCGACTTCTCCGGCGACGCCGCGAACCCGACGGAGGCGGCGTGACGCCGTACCCGCTCGACCCCGTCGACGCGACGGGCCCGATGCGGCTGGTCATGACGACGTTCCCGTCCGAGGCCGCGGCCGACCGGGCGGTCGCGAGCGTGCTGGGCGCGCGCCTCGCCGCCTGCGCGCAGTCGACCCCGGTCCGGTCGCGCTACTGGTGGGACGGGAAGCTCCGCTCGGACGCGGAGGTCCTCGTGATCTTCAAGACCGTGCCGAAGCGCGTCGGCGCGCTCTTCCGAAGGCTCGGCGAACTCCACCCGTACGATGTGCCTGAGGTCATCGAGATCGACGTGCCGAGGGTGCATCCGCCGTATCTCGCCTACCTCGCCGAGACGCTCGACGCCGACGCCCCGCCCCCGCCGCTCGGCGGCGGCCGGGTGCGGGCTACGCGTCCGGGATCACGGCGAGCCCGGGGAGCTCGGCGCCCTGCACGAACTCGAGCGCCGCCCCGCCACCGGTACTGACGTACTGGAACGCCCCGGCCACCCCGAGGTTCTCGGCGACCCGGGCCGAGTCCCCGCCCGCCGATACATGGAACCCCGGCACGGCGGCGAGTCCGCCCAGCACCTCTCGTGTCCCCGCGGCAAACCGGGGGTCTTCCGCGAGGCCGAGCGGCCCGTTCCAGAAAACGGTCTTCGAGCGCCGGAGGACCTCCAGGAACGCCGCTCGGGTCGTGGGGCCGATGTCGAACGCCCGGGCGCCCACGGGGAGCATCGTCGCCGGGGCGATCTCGCCGTCGGCACCGGGCGTACGCTCGAAGACGAGGTCGGTCGGGAGGACGATCTCCGTGCCGGCCTGCGCGGCCGCCGCCCGAAACTCCGATACCGCCTCCCCGAGGCCGGCTTCGACGTTCGTCGCGCCGAGCTGGGCCCCGCCGGCGGCGAGGAACGGGAAGGCGAGGGCCCCTCCGAGGAGAATCGTGTCGACGCGGCCGAGAAAGCTCGCGAGCAGCGGGAGCTTGTCGGCGACCTTCGCCCCACCGAGCAGGGCGACGTACGGCCGCTCGGCGCCGTGGACCAGGGGGGTCAGGGCCCGGATCTCCTTCTGGACGAGAAACCCGGCGTAGGCGGGCAATCGGCGCGGCACTCCGACCGTCGATGCGTGGGCCCGATGGACGGTTCCGAACGCGTCCTCGACGAAGACGTCGCCGAGCCGCGCCAACTGGGCGGCGAACGCCGGGTCGTTCGCCTCCTCGCCCGGATGGAATCGGAGGTTCTCGAGCATGAGGAACCCGCTGTTCTGGAGCCGGGTGACCCCCTCGATCGCGTGGATCCCCACGATATCGTCCGCGAGCGGCACGGGTTGCCCGAGCAAGGCGCTGAGGCGGTGGACGACGGGGCGGAGCGAGAACTTCGGGTCGCGCTTCCCGTCCGGCCGCCCGAGGTGGGAGAGGAGGATCGTCTTCGCCCCGGCGGCCTCGAGGTGCTTCAGCGTCGGGAGCGCCTCCGCGATCCGGCGGTCGTCGGCGACCGATCCGTCCGGCCGCTGGGGGACGTTGAAGTCGACGCGGACGAGGACCCGCCGGCCCTTCACCGACGCCTCGGTGAAGCTCCGCTTCTCCGCCATTCGGCCCCCCGACGGCGACCGGGGTAAAGCCGTTCCGGCGGCTCAGCCCGCCGCGCGGCGCTCGGCTTCCCGCGTCCGGATTCGGACGATGGCCCGTTCGGTCGCCGGCATCGGAATCCCGTGACGGCGCCCGGCGTCCGCGATCGCCCCGGAGATCGCGTCGATCTCGGTGCGGCGGCCGTGGTCGAGGTCCTCGAGCATGCTCGAGCGGTTCGCGGCGGTCGCGCGGACCACGCCGAACACCGTCCGTTCCGCCTCCACCGGATCGAACTCCTGCCCCTCGGCGGCCGCGGCGCGGAGCGCCTCGCGGAGGAGTGCGGTCGCCTGGCCCCGCCACGGTTCCTCGACGAGGCGGCCGTTTGAGAGCCCATGGTCGGCGGTCACGGGGTTGATCGCCGCGTTCACCAGGGCCTTCCGCCACACTTCGCGATCGATCTCGTCGGTGACCCGCACGACGAACCCCGCCGTCTCGAACGCGCCCCGGAGCCGCTCGGACCAGTCGGGGATCGCCGGGTTGCGCCCGAGGATCACCTCCCCCGTGCCCGTCGAGCGGACCACGCCGGGGGCGGTGAGACGCGCCGGCACGGTGTGGACCCCGCGGATCGTCCAATGCTCGGGGTCCGGCCACCCCCCCTCCGAAAGCCCGCGCGAGAGCGCGGTCTCGATCCCGAGACCGTTCGAGAGGGCGACGACCGGGACGGGCTCTGGGAACCCGGCCGCGATGGCGCGGCCGGCCGTCTCGACATCGTAGCTCTTCACCGTGAGCAGTACGACTTCCGCGCCGTTCCCGCGCTCGGCCTCCGTCCGCGCCTCGAGGTGGACGGCGGCGGCCGACTCGCCCTCGAGGACGAGGCCGTTCGCGACGATCGCGGCGACGTGGGCCGGGCGGCCGACGACGGTCACCGAGTGCCCCGCCTCGGCGAGGGCCGCGGCGAACCGGCTTCCGACGGCCCCGGCCCCGAAGACGAGGACGCGCACGGGGTCGCCCGTCACCCGAGGCGGCGGACGATCTCGGTCAGCCGCGGGGCACCGCCCCAATCGCGCCGAAGCTCCACGAGGAGTCCCTCGTAATGGCGGACCTGCTCCTGCGCCTGCCGGACCTGGTCGACGAGATAGTCGGCCTCGCGGCGGAGCCGCGCGACCTCCGCCTCGGCGTCGGCGCGCGCGGTCAGGAGCGACTCGAGCCTATCTTGAAGAGAACTGGGGGTCCGTCGCCGAACGGCCACGTCCCGCACCTCCCGTGAACTGGCGCCGCGATTGGTCGAGGAGCGCATCGGAGACCCTCGCCAGCTGCGCGAGGTCCTGCTTGATCCGGCGCAGCCGCTTCTGCAGCCGGGCCTCCCGGGCCCGGATCTCCTTGAGCGACTCTTGGAGGAGGGCGAGGCGGCTCCGCCACTTGTCCCTCTCTTGGACGCTCTGCAGGACCGTGTCGACGTCCATCGGCCCGCGGGGTCGAGCAGGCCCGGGGGGAATGAAGGTTTCGGAGGTCAGGGTCAGCCCCCCTCCTCGAGCCGAAGGGCCTTCGGCGAGCGTCCCGAACTCGCCGCCCGCGCCGGGCCCCCTCGAAGGCGCGAGCCAGTCATGCTAATGACCCGAAACGACTCGGCCCCGCCGGACGGTGCGTTCGATGTCGGGCCTCTCGAAGATTGCGGTGCTTGGGGCGGGGAACGTCGGCGGCACCCTCGCCCAGCGGCTCGCGGAGATGGACGTCGCGGACGAGCTCGTGCTCGTCGACATCGTCGACGGCCTCCCGCAGGGGAAGGCGCTCGACATCCAGGAGTCCGCCCCCATCCTCGGGTTCTCGACCCGCCTGAGCGGGTCGACGTCCCTCGACGCCCTCGCGGGCGCGGAGATCGTGATCGAGACGGCCGGGCTCGCCCGGAAGCCCGGCATGAGCCGCTCCGACCTGCTGACGAAGAACGCCGACATCCTCCGCGACCACGCGCTCGCCGTGAAGGCGCACGCCCCGCGGTCGACCGTGATCGTCGTCACGAACCCCGTCGACGTCATGACCTACTGGTTCCGGCACGTCGCCGGCCTCCCGAAGGAGCGGGTGTTCGGCGAGTCCGGCACGCTCGACACGGCGCGGTTCCGCTGGTTCGTGGCCGACGCCCTCCATGTCGCCCCGCGGGACGTGGTCGGGTTCGTCCTCGGCACCCACGGCGACACGATGGTGCCGGTGCTCTCGCACACGAGCGTCTCCGGTGTGCCGCTCACGAAACTCCTCCCGGCGGCGCAATTGGACGCGATCGTCGCCCGGACGAAGTCGGGCGGCGCGGAGATCGTCAACCTCCTGAAGATGGGCAGCGCCTACTACGCCCCGTCGGCGGCGCAGGCGGAGATGGTCGCCGCGGTGGCCCGCAACGAACACCGCCTGGTCGGCGTGACGGCCCACTTGAGCGGTGAGTACGGCCTCTCGGACCTCTGCCTCGGTGTGCCGGTCGTGCTGGGGCGAGCGGGGGTCGAGAAGGTCGTCGAGGTCGCCCTTACCGACGCCGAGCGCCAGGCGTTCGAGGCGAGCGCCGCCGCTGTCCGCTCGGACCTCGCCCTCCTCCCACCGGTCGCCAAGGCCTAGCGGTTCGGCCGAACCGCTCATAGGCCCGTCCGCGATCGGATGTTCGTGGCCGAGAGTCCGCCGACCGGGGACCACGGGGCGCCCGTCGGCTACGTCGAGATCAAGCGCCGCCTCGGCACGCTCCGATACCAGACGGACTCGGCGGATCACGCCCACATCACCGTCAAGCCCGCGATCTGCGCGAAGTGCCCGCATTCGTTCTGCACGAACGTCTGCCCGGCGCAGTGCTACGAGCGGATCGACGGGAAGCTCGTCTTCCGGTACGAGGACTGCGTCGAATGCGGGGCGTGCGACATCGCCTGCGACCAGGGGTCGGTCACCTGGACGATGCCCCGCGGACCGTACGGCGTCCGGTACGCCTTCGGATAGTCCCGACCGCTCACCGAAATCGTTCCCGTCGAGGCGCACCTTCAAACCCCCTCGGCCCGGTCGGTCGTCCCGAGGGTCGCTACGGCAACGTCCGACGTTCCGCCGCAGAGCGCGGCCCTGTTCCCCTACCGGCCGCGCCCCGGCCAGGACCGCGTGGTCGCCGCGGTCGCCGAGCTGACCCGCCGCGGCGGGGCGTTGCTCGTCGACGCCCCGACGGGGAGCGGGAAGACGGTGGCGGCGCTCGCGCCGCTCATCGAGCACGCCGAGGCGGCGGACCACCGGATCCTCTACCTCGTCCGCACCCACGCGCAGGAGGTGCAGGTTCTCGCCGAGGTCCGGGCGATCTCGCACCGCCTCGAGCACCCGATCCTCGCGATCGGGCTCCAGGGCCGCCAGCGCCGGTGCCTCCTCCTCGAGGGGGTCGCCGAAATGAAGGGGGCGACCGCCGAGGAGCACGGGAAGCTGTGCGCCGACCGGAAGCGGGCGACCGAACGCTCCTTCTCGGAGGGGGCGGGGTTCGAGCCGCCCCCGGAGCTCCCGGACGATGGCCCGGTCGACCTCACCGACCTCGACGGATGCGCGTACTACGCCCGCGTCCTCCAGGCCGACGTCGAAGCCCTCAGCGACCGGTTCAGCCAGAAGATCCCGTCCCCCAGCGAGTTCGAGGCGTTCTCGCGCGAGGAGAACTTCTGCCCGTACGAGCTCGCGAAGAAGCTCTCCGCCCGGGCCCGCATCGTCACCGCGCCGTACCCGTTCTTCTTCCACCCCCACATCCGTCGGTCGCTCCTCGGGTGGCTCGGCGTCGGGCCGGAGCGCGTCGACCTCGTCGTTGACGAGGCCCACCATCTGCCGGACCATCTGCGCGAGCTGTCGACGGTCTCCCTCCCCCAGGAGTCGGTCCGGCGGGCTCGGGCCGAGGTCGCCGAACGCGGCGACTTCGCCCTCCCGGACGGCCCGAGCGCGAGCCGTCTCCTCGAGATCGTCAGCCAGTCGATCGACCTGCTCGTCGAGCGGTGCGGCGGCGACGACGACGCGATCCTCCCGCCGAACGCGCTCGAGGACGCCCTCCTCTCCGAGATCGGGGGGACGTCCCACCGCCTCGACACCTGGCTCGGCGCGATGGTCTCCTGGGGCGAGTCGCTCCGGGACGAACGGCGCCGCCAGCGCCGTCTGCCGAGGTCGTGGGTCCACGCCGTCGGCCTCTCGCTCCTCTCCTGGCCGCAGCTCTCGGCCCCGGAGTACGTGAAGGTCGCGGCCCGACAGCCCCGCCGGGCGCTCGAGGCGTACGCGCTCGACGCCCGCGGACCCGCCGAACCGATCCGGGCGTGCCACCTGTCCGTCCACCTCTCCGGAACCCTGGCGCCGCTCGCGGAGTACCGGGACTCCCTCGGGCTCGGGGAGGAGGCCAAGCTCCTCGAGGTCCCCTCGTACTTCCCCCCGGAGAACCGGCGCCTGTTCTTCGACCCGAGCGTGACGACCCGCTTCGAGGAGCTCCGGGCGGACCCGGCGGCCATCGGGCGGATCGCGGACCGGCTCGCCGAGGTGCTGGAGAGCCTGCCGGTGAAGACCGCCGTGTTCTTCCCGAGCTTCGACCTCCTCGACCGGGTCCTCGCCGCCGGCCTCGCCGGCGCGCTCCCCCCCAACGCGGTGATCGAGAGCCGGCGGGTCCCGATGGGGGACCTGTGGCGGTCGATCGAGGGGTTCAAGAAGGAACCGGGCGGGGGCGTTCTTCTGGGAGTCACGGGCGGCCGCATCGCCGAAGGCGTCGACTTCCCCGACGACGAACTCGAGGCGGTCGTGGTCGTCGGCATCCCGTACCCGCGGCCGAGCGCGAAGCGCGAGGCGCTGCGGGCGTACCTCGACTCAACGGTCGGTCACGGTTGGGAGTACGCCGTCGAGGCGCCCGCCGAGCGCGCGATCCGCCAGGCGCTCGGTCGGATGATCCGCTCGGAGAACGACCGGGGCATCGGCGTCATCCTCGACCGGCGGGCGGAGACGTTCGCCGCCTCCTTGCCCGGGCTCGCCCCGCTCGAGGACCTCGCCGCGACCTCGCGGAGCTTCTACGGTCGTCGCAGTCGGTGGAACCGGCCGACGGCGATCCCGGCGGGGAAGCCATAAAGAGGGCGGCCGGCCCCGGGTCGCCGGACGATGATCATCACCCGCACCCCGCTCCGGATCTCGTTCGCCGGCGGCGGCACCGACCTGCCGTCGTATTACCGGAACCATGGCGGGGGCGCCGTAACGAGCGCCGCGATCGACCGGTACGTCCACGTCCTGGTCAACGAGAAGTTCGACCAGTCGATCCGGATCGCCTACTCGAGGACGGAGAACGTCGAGAAGCTCGACGACCTCCAGCACGGCCTCGTCCGCGAGGCGATGCGCCGCACCGGCGTCACCGATTCGCTCGAGGTCCACACGATCGCCGACATTCCCGGCGAGGGGACCGGCCTCGGTTCCTCCTCGAGCCTGACGGTCGGGCTGCTGAACGCTCTCTACGCCTACCGGGGGGTCCTGAAGGACTCGGCCGAGCTCGCGGAAGAAGCGTGCCAGATCGAGATCGAGGACCTGCACGGCACGCTCGGCAAGCAGGACCAGTACATCGCTGCCTTCGGCGGCCTCCGCCATTTCGAGTTCCGCGCGGACGATACCGTCCGCACCACGCCAATCCCGCTCGCGGCGAAGGAGCGCGAGGCGTTCTCCGAGCACCTGTCGCTGTTCTACACGGGCCTCACTCGGAAGGCCGAGGGGATCCTCAAGGGCCAGGACGCCCGGACCGCGGAGAACCTCGAGGCGCTCGGGGCGATGCGGACTCTCGCCGACCAGACCCGGGACGCCTTCCTGGCCCGCGACTGGGCGAAGGTCGGGGGCCTGCTCGATGAAGGGTGGCGGCTCAAACGCACGCTTTCGTCGGGGATCTCGAACGAGCAGATCGACGCGATCTACGGCCGGGCGAAGGCGGCCGGGGCGTATGGCGGCAAGATCACCGGCGCCGGGGGCGGAGGGTTCCTGCTCGTCGTGCACCCGCCAGAACGGCATTCTCAAATAGCGACCGCTTTGTCGCCGATGCGGCGGCTCCCGGTGCGCATCACGCCGGAAGGTTCGCGCATCCTGTTCGTCGGCCGGTGAAGGTGGGACGATGGAGGTGGGACCGTACGTCCGACGCTACGTGGAGGAGACCCACGCCGCGCTCGCCGACCCGTACCTCGCCGCCGCCATCGAGCGGATCGTGCCGGTGCTCCTCGCCGCGCGCGCCGCGGACCGGACGATCTACTTCTTCGGGAACGGCGGGAGCGCCTCGACCGCCTCGCACTTCGTCGTCGACATCGGCAAGGCGACGATCCGCGGGGACAGCCGACGGTTCAAGTGCGTCGCCCTCGTCGACAACGTCGAGACGCTGACGGCGTGGGCGAACGACAGCGAATACGCGAAGGTGTTCAGCGAGCCGCTATTGACCCTCGCCGGCGCCGGCGACGTTGCCTTCGGGATCTCCGGGAGCGGCAACTCCCCGAACGTCCTCGAGGCGATGCACGTCGCGAAACGCCTCGGCCTCCGCACGATCGGGCTCACCGGGATCGGCGGCGGGAAGCTGAAGAGCGCGGTCGAGATCCCGGTGGTCGTACCCTCGAACTCGATGCAGCACGTGGAGGATGTCCACCTCCTGATCTGCCACCTCCTCACCGCGTACCTCCGGGACGAGGCCCCCGCGCCCCCCGGCCGATGACGGTCCGCGTCCGCGACTACATGGTGCTCGAGGTCGAGCACCTCGAGGAAGCGACCACGGTCGGCCAAGCGATCGACCGGCTCTCCCGGAGCCGCCACCATGGCCTCCCGGTCACCGGCGCCTCGGACAAGCTCGTGGGGTTCGTCAGCTCGAAGGAGCTCCTGAGGAACTCCCTCCGCCGCGACACCCCGCTGCGCGACATCATCCGGCCCGGGACGTACACGGCGACACCCGACATGGCGCTCGACGACGTCGCCCGCATCATGTTCCGCTTCGGCCTCCGGGACCTCCCGATCACCGACGAGGCGGGTCGGCTCGTCGGGGTGATCTCCAACCTCGACATCGTCCGGTCGCACTTCGAGCGGGCGTCGCCGGCCAAGTCGGAGACCCTGAAGCATCTCCTGTCCGAGCGGTACGGGCTGCCGTTCTCCTCGCGCCGGGGGCTCGTGCCGATCGCCCGGCTTCGGCCGACGCAGTGGAAGGTGTTCGAGGACGAGCTCGAGGGCCGGCGTTACGAGCTCGAGCGCGGGTTCGCGGAGCCCGTGCTCGTCGTCCAGAAGGGGGACCTATGGATCCTCGTCGACGGGCACCACCGGGCGCTCGCGGCGCAGGAGATGGGGCTCGCGCAGCTCCAGGCGTTCATCCTCACGTGTGACAAGCCCGAGGAGTTCGCGGGGTTTGAGACCGGGCTCGAGCGCGTCGCCCGCGAGCACCACTTGAACAGCCTCGCCGACATCGAGATCGACCGGTCGGCGCACCATCCCCTTCTCGAGGTGACGACCCAGCTGATCCGCCGGTTCGGGCCGGACGACCCCGCCGGCACTTCGCCCCCACCGGCGTGATTCCGTCGGCGGGCGTGATTCGTACACTAGGGATATCAAGCGACCCCTCGTCGCGCGACCGGCGCACATCGATGCCGGTCTCCGTCAGGTCCCGGACGTCGCGTCCGGCCGCCCGGCGGCGCCGGGCCCGGACGTTCGTTTCGCTCGGCCTCCTCCTGCTCCTCGTGGTGGCGTTCGTCCGGACCGCCCCCCCGTCGTCCTCCGCCGCGCCCCGCGCGTTCGCCACGGGCGGACCCGGGGGCGGGACGTTCGCGACCAACGCCACTCTCAACCTGACGGACGCCCCGTCCTACACGCCGAACTCGATCGCCGCGACGTCCGGGACGGCGGTGGCGGTCCACCTGGTCAACACCGGTCTCTTCTCCCACACGTTCACGGTCTCCTCGGTCGCCAACCTCTCGATCAACCGCAGCTGGTCGCCGACCCAGCTCAACGCGTTCTTCGTCGCGCACGCGCCGTGGGTGAACGCCTCGGTGGGCCCGAACTCCTCGCAGTGGGCCAACTTCACGATCCCCGATACGGCGTCCGGCAGCTACGAATTCGTCAGCGTCGTCCCGTACCAGTTCCAGGCCGGCATGGCCGGCTTTCTCAATATTACGGCGAGCTCGCCCGGCGCCGGCCTCACGCTGAGCGAGGGGACGGCAGCGTCCTCGCTCGCGTTCGCTCCGGCGGTGTTGCAGGCGAACGCGACCGGCTACCCCGTCCGGATCTCCGTCGCGGTCTCGAACCTCGGCTCGACCGGCCACACCTGGACGCTCGTGCCGCAGGCGGACGTCAACCTGACGCCGGGAAACTTCAGCTCGTACTTCTCGGTCCACGCCCCGCTCGCGAGCGTCACGGTGCCGACGACGCCGGGCCAGGTCATCTGGGCGAACTTCACGATCCCGAAGGCCGGTGTGTACCAGTTCGTCTGCGAGATCCCGGGCCACTTCGCGGCGGGCATGGTCGGGTACCTGTACGTCGGGGTCGCCCCGCCCGCCGTCGCCCCTCCGCCGAGCACCGCGATCGTCGAACCGATCCTGCTCCTGGGCGGCGGGGCGCTCCTCGGCATCGGGGCATTCCTCGCCCTCTCCGCCTCGCTCGTCGGACGCTTCCCCCCGAGGGCCCCGAGCGGGCACCACTAGGCCGTCGGAACGATTATCCCCCGATTCGCGTTCGAAGCGGTCCGGCGACCCCCGGTCGCCGCTCTCGCATGGACGGGCCTCCCCGGCGCCGCTTTGCCGTCGACCCCGGCTCCGCCGGCCGGACCCGTCTCCCCCTCGTCCTCCTCGCCGTGGCCGTCGCGGTCCTTGAGGGGCTCCCCGCAGGGGCCCTGGGGACGGTTGCGCCG